>JAESGM010000138.1_pt1 | contig 167605 bp, 173 predicted proteins | sample 9269721 | NCBI WGS metagenome assembly JAESGM01 (sample SAMN15720920, study PRJNA650825) | algae metagenome | isolation source: Komarekiella atlantica HA4396-MV6 and co-occurring heterotrophs from... | place: USA: Theobald House, Kauai, HI | collected 2009-07-29 | reverse complement strand
CCAAGGGCGGCAAGATCGGCCTGTTCGGCGGCGCCGGCGTCGGCAAGACGGTTCTGATCCAGGAACTGATCAACAACGTCGCCAAGGCGCATGGCGGCTACTCGGTGTTCGCCGGCGTCGGCGAGCGTACCCGCGAGGGCAACGACCTCTATCACGAGTTCATCGAATCGGGCGTCAACAAGAAGGGCGGCGGCGAAGGCTCCAAGGCCGCGCTCGTCTATGGCCAGATGAACGAGCCGCCCGGTGCGCGCGCCCGCGTCGGCCTGACGGGCCTCACCGTCGCCGAATATTTCCGCGACCAGGGCCAGGACGTGCTGTTCTTCGTCGACAACATCTTCCGCTTCACGCAGGCGGGCTCGGAAGTGTCGGCGCTGCTCGGCCGCATTCCTTCGGCCGTGGGCTACCAGCCGACGCTCGCGACCGACATGGGCGCGCTGCAGGAACGCATCACCACGACGACCAAGGGCTCGATCACCTCGGTGCAGGCCATCTACGTGCCCGCCGACGATCTGACCGACCCGGCGCCGGCGACCTCGTTCGCGCACCTTGACGCGACGACGACGCTGAACCGCTCGATCGCCGAAAAGGGCATCTACCCGGCCGTCGATCCGCTCGATTCCACGTCGCGCATGCTCGATCCGCAGATCGTCGGCGAGGAGCACTATTCGGTGGCCCGTTCGGTGCAGCAGACGCTGCAGCGCTACAAGTCGCTGCAGGACATCATCGCGATCCTGGGCATGGACGAGCTTTCCGAAGAGGACAAGCTGACCGTCGCCCGCGCCCGCAAGATCGAGCGCTTCCTGTCGCAGCCCTTCTTCGTCGCCGAAGTCTTCACCGGCGCGCCGGGCAAGCTGGTCGACCTCGCCGACACCATCAAGAGCTTCAAGGGCCTCGTCGCCGGCGAATACGACTACCTGCCGGAAGCGGCCTTCTATATGGTCGGCTCCATCGAGGAAGCCGTCGAGAAGGGCAAGAAGCTCGCCGCCGAAGCTGCCTGATCGCAGATCCGGGGCGCGCCGCGACGGCGCGCCTCCCACTTTCCGCATCCTTTCCGTGAGTTACCATGGCTGACCGCTTCAAGTTCGAACTCGTCTCGCCGGAGCGTCTGCTCGTCTCCGAAGAGGTCGAGGCTGTCGTCATCCCCGGCACCGAGGGTGAGTTGACCGTCATGGCCAACCATGCGCCGCTGATGACGACCATCAAACCGGGCGTCGTGCGGGTGCAGTTCGGGGGCGGGCGCGAGGATCGCTACGTCGTGTTCGGCGGCTTTGCCGACATCCTGCCGGAAGGCTGCACGCTGCTCGCCGAATCCGCGATCGCGGTGGCGGACGTCAACAAGGATGACATCGCCCAGCGCATCCAGGACGCGCGCGAGGATCTCGACGACGCCAAGGACGACGACCAGCGCTCCAAGGCCGAGCAGCTCATCTCGCAGCTCGCGACGCTGCAGGACGCCGTCTAGGGGCTGCTTTCCTTAACCGGACATTGACCACGGCGGGCGAAAGCCCGCCGTTTTCGCATCCGGCGTCGGTAATTCAGCGTTCCTTAAAGCATCGCTGGCTTGCTCTGTTCGATGCCTGCTCGAAAAGAAGCGGCACGACAGCTTCATTCCGGCTGGGGCGCCGGGCGGGAGAACGACATGGCACTGGTGACTGCCGAACTCGACCAACGATCCGGCGCGACGCGTCCGGGGCGGCTGAACGTCGCCTATGCGATGCTTGCCGTCCTTGCCGTCATCAACCTCATGAATTTCATGGACCGGGTGCTCTTCTCGGTCATGCTCGAGGCGATCAAGGTCGACCTGGCGCTGTCGGATTCGCAGATGGGCATCGTCAGCGGCGTCGCCTTCGCGGTGCTCTACGGCGTGTTCGGGCTGGTGATGGGCAGGCTTGCCGACACGCGCAACCGCGTGAAACTGATTTCCGGCGCGCTCGCCTTCTGGAGCACGGCGTCGGCGCTGTGCGGCTATGCGGCCGGGTTCGGCTACATGTTCGCCGCGCGCGCCATGGTCGGCGTCGGCGTGGCGGGCTGCGCACCCTGCGGCCAGTCGATCATCGCCGACTACTTCCCGCCGGAACGGCGGGCGCTGGCGCTTTCGGTCTTCGCCGGCGTCGGCACACTCGGCACGTTCATCGGGCTCGTCGTCGGCGGCCATCTCGCGCAGGCCTATGGCTGGCGGGTGACGTTCCTGCTCTTCGCCATTCCCGGCCTGATCGTCGCGCCGCTGGTCTTCCTGCTCGGGCGTGAGCCGAAGCGCGGCGCGTTCGACAAGGTCGTCTCCAGCCAGGTTCCCTGGTCGCGCGCGATCCGCCACCTTTTGAGCATGCGCACGGCGCGCAGCCTGCTGATCGGGACGCCGCTGGTGCTCGTCACGGTCGGCGTCGCCAACTGGGTTCCGGCATTCCTGCAGCGCGCGCACGGTGCGAGCGCGGCCGAGGTCGGCACCTATGGCGGCGCGAGCCTCGGCGTCGGCCTCGTGATCGGGACGCTCGCCGGCGGCATCGTCGTCAACGCGCTGCGCAAGCGCAACCGGCTCTGGGAGTTCTGGTGGCCGGCGCTGGCCACCGTCGTCTCCGTGCCGCTGCTGGCTGCGTTCTATCTCGCCGGCAGCGCGTCGGCGGCCTACACGATCCTGTTCTTCGCCTTCCTCGTCGCCGGCACGAGCCTCGGCCCTTCGCTCGCCTGCATCATGGTGGTGGCGGATGCGTCGCTGCGCGGGACCATGGTGGCGCTTGCGGTTCTCGCCTCCTCGCTCGTCGCCTACGGGCTTGCGCCGGCGCTGGTCGGCCTCGTCAGCGATGCGCTCATCGCGCGCGGGTTCGGCGAGGCCAACGGCGAATCGCTGCGCTACGCGCTGATGACGGCGCTGGTGTTCCCGCTCGTCGGGGCCTTCTTCTTCCACCGTGCCGCGTCGAGCGCGGCGGCGGACGCCGTCGACTAGGGTGTGCCGATATCCGGGCCTGAGCGGCCTGCAAATGGCGGCTTTCTGCGCTTCCGGTGCTCATGTACCCAAATGTACATTCCGCTCCGGTTCTCGAAATCCGCCATTTTCGGCTCGCACATGCCCGGATCTCAACACACCCTGCACCTTTGACGCCGGCTACCCCAGTGTCGATGCCGGCGGGGTCGCGTGGGGCGAATCCGGCGGCACGGTCTCGGCGACCGGTTCGGTCAGTTCAAGCTCCCGCACCCATTCGCGCCAGATGGCGACCAGGAGCGCCATCAGAACGGGGCCGATGAAGAGGCCAACGAAGCCCATCGTCTTCACGCCGCCGATGAGGCCAAAAAAGGTCGGCAGGAAGGGCAGCTTGATCGGTCCGCCGACGAGCCTGGGGCGCAGCGTCTTGTCGACGATGAAGAGTTCGACGGAGCCCCAGACCCAGAGCGCGACGCCGGCCAAAGGCGAGCCCGAGGCGATCAGGTAGATCGAGACCAGGCTGAAGGAGAGCGGTGCGCCGCCGGGGATGAGCGCCATGACGCCGGTTATGACGCCGAGCGTGACGGGCGAGGGCGCGCCGGCGATCCAGTAGGCGATGCCCAGCACGATGCCCTCGCCGATGGCGATCAGCGTCATGCCGGTGACGGTGGACGAGATGGTCGCGGGGACGACGCGGGAGATGCGGCCCCAGCGCGTCGGCAGGATGCGCTCGCCGATCCGGTCGACCTGGCCGACGAAGCGCTCACCGTCCTTGTAGATGAAGAACAGCGCGATCAGCATGAAGAGCAGGTTGAGGAAGAGCTGGAACAGGCCGCCGCCTGCGGCAAGCACCGCGCGGTAGATGTTGCCGATATTGGCGCCCGAGACGAGCTGGACGAGTTCGCCGATCGCGCCCGGATGGCCGATATAGCGCACCCATTGCTCGTCGATCCAACCGCCGACGGCGGGCAGCGCCGCCATCCAATCCGGCGTCGCGCTGCCGGTGCGGTTGGTCTCGACGGCCCAGAAGAACCATTCGCGCATCTCGTTGGCCGCATAGCTGACGGCCATGATGATCGGCACGACGAGGAAGGTGACGATGAGAAGGATGGCGAGCGAGGCCGCCAGGATGTTGGAGCCGCCGGCATTGTCGCGCAGGCGGCGATAGAGCGGCCAGCTCGCAAAACCGATGACGAGCGCCGCCAGCACCGGCACCAGGAACCCGTGGAAGAAATAGATGCCGGCCGCGACCACGAGGACCAGAAGCCAGCGTGCTGCCGACAAAGGCGGCACGAGCGCGATCCTGCCGGAGCTTGTCGGCCCGAGCCAGCTCTGTTCCTTCGGGGGGCGTTGCGGATTGTGCTCGTTCACCGGATTGCCGTCGACCTGCCTGACATCGTGACGCTGGTGTCATTCATCAGGGCAGCAAGGCATTGTTTTGACGGGCCGGTCAAGGTTCGCTTTCGCCGCGGGTGCAGGGCGCAAGGCGGATGACGGCGCCCGAGGCCGGCACAAGTTCGGAAAGCGGCCGGCAGCGCCCGTCCGGCCCGCACAGCGTCCAGTCCGCGCCGCGGCCGGCATCCGACAGGACGAGTTCGAGAAGCGGCGGCAGGTTTGGGCGATAGTGCCAGGCGCCGTCGCGCAGGATCGCGCCTTCGGGGATCTCCATGCCGGCGCCGGTGCCCTCGACCGACGCTTCCTCCAGGACCAGCCCCGCCTCGGTCACGCGCCAGCTTTCGGACCATTCGATCTTCTCGACCGAATGGTCCCAGGAGAGCGCGAAGGATTGAAGTGCCAAGGCGACGATGGTTCCCGCCGCCTCGATGCACAGGTTCATGCGGCCGACGCCGCGCTGCGCGCGGCGCGCGTGCGCCACCAGTGATAGGCGACGAGCGCGAAGCCGAGCCCGAAACCGAATTCGTCGGTGATGGGCAGGGCGAGCACCATGGAGAAGGCGGCGACCATCGCCAGGAACCGCTCGAGCCAGTTGAGCGGGGCGAACAGGAAGCCGATGGCCGCGGCGCCCCACAGCGCGATCGAGAATATGGTCTTGAAGGTGATGTAGACGACGGCCGGCCAGAAGCCGATCGCGGCTTCAAGCGCGCTGCCCGACTGCATCATCAGCGCCGGAGTATAGACCGCCATGAACGGGATGACGAAGCCGGCGAGCGCGATCTTGACCGCCTGCACGCCGATCTTCATGCCCGATTCCTTGGCGATCGGCGCGGCCGCGAAGGCGGCGAGCGCGACGGGCGGCGTCAGGTCCGCGAGGATGCCGAAATAGAACACGAACATGTGGCTGACGAGCAGCGGCACGCCGAGTTCGAGCAGCGCCGGACCGGCGATGGACGAGGTGATGATGTAGTTCGGGATGGTCGGGATGCCCATGCCCAGCACGAGGCAGGTGAGCATCGTCAGCACCAGCGACAGGAACAGGCTCTGCTCGCCGATGCGCACGATGAAGGACGCGAAGGTGGAGGCCGAGCCGGTGAGGCTGAGGACGCCGATGATGACGCCGACCATGGCGCAGGCGATAGCGACCGGGAGGGCGTTCTTGGCGCCTTCGGCCAGCGCGTCGCGCGAGGCGGCGAGCGTCTCGCGACCGCCCTTGACGAAGAAGTTGACGAGGACGAGCGCCGCGATGGTCCAGATGATGACGTTGACGCCGTAGCGGAAGAAGGATGCGCAGACGAGGCCGAGCAGCACCCAGTAGAGATAGCGGAGCGACTGGCTCGGCAGGCCGCGCGCGATCGCGCCGCCGAGGATGAGCACGGCGGTGAGTGCGAGGCCCATCGTGCCGGCGAAGAGCGGCGTGAAGCCGGTGAAGAGCAGGTAGACGAGGACGCCGAGCGGGATCAGCAGATACCAGCCGACCTTGAGCGCCCCGAGAGCGCTCGGCGTGTCTTCCTTGCGCATGCCGAGAAGGCCGCGCTTGCCGGCTTCCAGATGCACCATCCAGAAGGCGGAGAAGAAATAGAGGCAGGCGGGAATGATCGCCGCGATGACTACCTGCGCATAGGGGATGTTCAGCGTCTCGGCCATGATGAACGCTACCGCGCCCATGACCGGCGGCATGATCTGCCCGCCCATCGAGGAGACGGCCTCGACGCCGCCGGCGAAGGCGGGCTTGTAGCCGAAGCGCTTCATCAGCGGGATGGTGAACTGGCCGGTGGTGACGACGTTGGCGACGCCCGAGCCGGAAATCGTGCCCATGAAGGCGGAGGAGACGACCGCGACCTTGGCCGGGCCGCCCCTGGTGTGGCCGACGAGACCGAGCGAGACGTCGGTGAAGAGCTTGATCATGCCGGCGCGCTCGAGGAACGAGCCGAACAGGATGAAAAGGAAGATGTAGCTCGACGAGACGTAGACGGGGGTTCCGTAGATGCCTTCCGTACCGAAGCCGAGCTGGCCGATCACCTGGTCCCAGTCATAGCCGCGATGGGCAAGGACGCCGGGCGCGTATTCGCCGAAGAGGCCGTAGAGGAGGAAAATGCCGGCGATGATCGGCAGCGCCGCGCCCATCAGGCGCCGCGTCGCCTCGAAGACGAGGACGATCAGGAGGCCGCCGACGATCAGGTCCTGCGTCAGGAGGAAGCCGCCCTCGCGCAGGATCAGGTCGTCGTAGAAGACCCAGTAATAGCAGCCGATGCCGAATCCGACGATGCCCATTGCCCACAGGATCGTCTTCTTGACCATGCCGCCGCCGGTCAGGTTGGCGATAAGCGTGAAGCCGAGGAGAAGCACGAAGCCGACATGCATGGAGCGCACGACCTGGCTCGGGATCGAGTGGAAGGCGGCGACCCAGAGCTGGAAGACCGAGAACGCGATGGCGATGCCGAAGACGACCTTGCCGGCGAAGCCGATGCCGAAGCCGGACGGCAGCCCGTGCTCGGGATCGACGGGCGCGGCGGACGGCGTTTCCGCAGCCGCGGCCAACGGCGCGTCGCCGAGCCGGTTCTCGGCTTCGCTGCCGGCAAGTTCGGTGTTCTTCGTCATGTCGGGTGACCTCTCCCCATCGCGGACGTCAAGCCCGCTTCATCGAAAAATCCGCCGGCGGGGCACGTCCCCGCCAACGGATGCGTCAAGTCTGGCAGTCTGTCGCGCCAGAGGGATCCTTACTGGATCAGGCCCTGCTCGCGGTAGTAGCGCTCGGCGCCCGGATGCAGCGGCACCGGGTTCTCGTCGACGGCGTTTTCCAGTGCGATGGCCGATGCGGCCGAGTGCGAGGAGACCATGCGGTCGAGGTTCTCGAAGAGCAGCTTCGTCATCTGGTAGGCGGTCTCTTCCGAGACGTCCTCGTGGGTGACGAGGTAGTTGATGACGGTCGCGGTCTGCACGTCCGCGTCCTGGCCTTCATAGGTGCCGGCCGGGATGACGCCCGGTGCGTACGGCGCGCCGATGGATTCGACGAGCTCGGCCGGGATTTCGACGACCGTCGTCGGGTTCGTGGTCGCCAGATCCTGGATCGAGGCGACGCCGAGGCCGGCGGACTGCAGCGTGGCGTTGAGCTGGCGGTTCTTCATCAGCTCGACCGACTCGGCGAAGGGCAGGTACTGGACCTGGCCGAGGTCTTCATAGGTCATGCCGGCCGCTTCGAGGATCGCGCGGGTGTTGAGCTCGGTGCCCGACGCCGGAGCGCCGACCGAGAGCGTCTTGCCGCGCAAATCTTCCAGCGTGGCGATGCCGCTGTCGGCGGTCGAGACGAGCTGGATGTAGTTCGGGTAGATGGCGGCGATGCGGCGCAGCTTGGTCAGCGGCTCGCGGAAGCCGGCTTCCTCGTCGCCTTCCCAGCCCATGACCAGCGAATCGCCGAGCGAGAAGCCGATCTCGCCGCGGCCCTGCTGCAGCAGGTTGAGGTTTTCGACCGAAGCCTTGGTCGCCTGGACCTGCGTGCGCGAGCCCTCGATGCCGTCGCCATAGATTTCCGACAGGGCGACGCCGAGCGGATAATAGACGCCGGACGTGCCGCCCGTCAGCACGTTGATGAATTCCTGCGCCTTGGCGCCGGTCATGGCAACGCCGATGACGAGCGAAGCACCGACGATGCGGGCGAGGGTCTTGGTCGGTCGATTGAGCATGCACGTTCCTCCCTGGAAACTGACTGTTCTTGTCTGGTCGATATCTCATGTGACGAGACTTGTTCGATAACCCGCCGGGCCGACAAGTCAAGCCGGAACGGACCGGGGCTCCATCGCAGGCTGCCGTAGAGGGGCATTTTGCAACTTTCGGGCGCAGTTCGCGCGCTGCGCCATCGTGCCGCCCTTTCGCAAGGGCCGCGCATCGCGTATCAGCCGCGCTCAAGCGCGCGCGAGGTTTCCCCCGGAATGATACGTCTCGAAAATATCAGCAAGCAGAACGGCAAGCAGATCGTCTTCATCGAGGCGTCGGCGGCGCTCCAGAAGGGCGAAAAGATTGGCCTGGTCGGTCCGAACGGGGCGGGCAAGACGACGCTCTTCCGCATGATCACGGCCGAGGAACAGCCCGACGAGGGCCAGATCGCCGTCGATCGTGGCGTGCGGATCGGCTATTTCAGCCAGGATGTCGGCGACATGGCGGGCAAGAGCGCGGTGGCGGAGGTCATCGACGGCGTCGGCCCGGTGAGCGCGCTCGCAGCCGAGATGGCCGAGCTCGAGGCCGCCATGGGCGACCCGGACCGGGCCGACGAGATGGACGAGATCATCACTCGATATGGCGAGGTGCAGGGCCAGTTCGACGAACTCGACGGCTATGCGCTCGACGGGCGTGCGCGCGAGGTTCTGGCGGGGCTCGGCTTCAGCCAGGAGATGATGGACGGCGATGTCGGCAAGCTCTCCGGCGGCTGGAAAATGCGCGTCGCGCTTGCCAAGATCCTTTTGATGCGACCCGACGTTATGCTGCTCGACGAGCCGAGCAACCATCTCGACCTCGAAAGCCTGATCTGGCTCGAAGCCTTTTTGCAGGGCTTCGACGGCGCACTCCTGATGACCTCGCACGACCGCGAGTTCATGAACCGGATCGTCAACAAGATCGTCGAGATCGACGCCGGCTCGCTGACCTCCTATTCCGGCGACTATGCCTTCTATCAGGAACAGCGCGCGCTTTCCGAAGCGCAGCAGCAGGCGCAGTTCGAGCGCCAGCAGGCGATGCTGGCGAAGGAGATCGCCTTCATCGAGCGCTTCAAGGCGCGCGCGTCGCACGCGGCGCAGGTGCAGAGCCGGGTGAAGAAGCTGGACAAAATCGACAAGGTGGAGCCGCCGAAGCGCCGCCAGACGGTGCGCTTCGAGTTCCAGCCCGCGCCGCGCTCGGGCGAGGACGTCGCGACGCTGAAGAACGTCTCCAAGCGCTATGGCAGCCGCACCATCTATGACGGGCTCGATTTTCAGGTGCGCCGGCGCGAACGCTGGTGCGTCATGGGCATCAATGGGGCCGGCAAGTCGACGCTTTTGAAGCTCGTCACCGGCACGGCCGATCCGGACAATGGTTCGGTGGCGCGGGGACCGAGCGTGAAGATGGGCTATTTCGCGCAGCACGCGATGGAAGTGCTCGACGGCGAGCGGACCGTGCTGCAATCGCTGGAGGATTCGTTTCCGCAGGCCGGGCAGGCGCCGCTGCGTGCGCTTGCCGGCTGCTTCGGCTTTTCCGGCGACGAGATCGAGAAGAAGTGCCGCGTGCTTTCGGGCGGCGAGAAGGCGCGGCTGGTGATGGCGAAGATGCTGTTCGATCCGCCGAACTTCCTCGTCCTCGACGAGCCGACCAACCATCTCGATATCGCGACCAAGGAAATGCTGATCGCGGCGCTTCGGCAATATGAGGGCACGATGCTGTTCGTCAGCCACGACCGGCATTTCCTCGCGGCGCTGTCGAACCGGGTTCTCGAACTCACCGAGGACGGCATCCGCACCTATGGCGGTGGCTACACCGAATATGTCGCCAGCACCGGGCAGGAAGCGCCGGGGCTGAGAAGCTAGAGCGACTTTGCCGCGACGCGCAGCGCGTCGAGCAGTTCGGCCTGCAGGTTTGTCGGCATCCAGCCCTGCCGGGTCGCGATGCCGATCGGGCGCGCGGTCGCGGGCAGCGAGAGTTGCAGCGGCACCAGAAGGCCGGAGTTCTCCTCGTAGGCGATCTGGCGGCGTGACATCAGCGTCAGCCGGTCGGAATTGACGAGGAGGCCGCGCAGCGCGACAAGCGAGCCGGTCTCGACGATGCCGCTGCCGCATTGCGCGAGGCCGTGGCGGGTCGACAATTCGTCGAAGATTGCGCGGGTGGGCGTGCCCTTGCGCGGCAGTATCCACGGATAGGCGCGAAGGTCGTCGAAGGTGACGTTTGACAGCGCGGCGAGCGGATGGCCGGCGCGCACCACGACGGACAGCGGATCGTCGAAGAGCGCTTCCTGCGCGATGCCCTTCGCTTCGGAGGCGGAGCGCAGCGCGCCGACCAGCATGTCGATCTCGCCGATGGCGAGCGCATGGGCGAGCGTGTCGTAGGAGCCGTCGACGATTTCCACCGACGCCGCGGGACGCCGGCCGGTCCACGCGACTATGGCTTCGGGCACGATGCGCGTGCGGGCGAAGGGCAGGGTGCCGATGACGACGCGGCCGGTGAAACGGCCGTCGAGTTCGCGGGCGTCCTCCAGCGCGTTTTCGAGTTCGCGCAGGACGAGGCTGGCGGCGCGGGCGAGCATCGTTCCGGTCACGGTCAGCCGGATCGAGTTCTGGCGGCCTTCGAAGAGCGGGACCGTGCCGATGCGTTCCAGTTCGCGCGCGGCACGCTGGACCGAGGGCTCGGCTTGTTCGAGGCGGCGCGCGGCGGCGGTGAAGCTGCTGGTCGAGGCGAAGGCAGCGACGGCGCGCAGATGCGCGATGGTCGCGTGGGTCTCCAGAAGGTCGATTGCCAACGCGCGGCCGATGGAGGCGTGGCGCGCCAGGCGCTCGTTGGCCTCGCGCAGCAGCGACAGGGCGCGTGCGGCGCGCTCGGCCAGAAGCCGGCCGCGCTCCGTGACGAAGACGCCCGAGCCGCGCCGCTCGAACAGCGCGCCGCCGAACTGGCCTTCCAGCTTGGCGATGGCCTGCGAGGCGGCGGGTTGCGACACGCGCACGGCTTCGGCGGCGCGGGTCAGCGAGTTGGTTTCGGCGGCGAACTGGAAGAGCCGGACATGGCGCAAATTGGGGTAGGACGACATGGCGCGGATTTAGGCAGGTGCCGTGCCGTTTGGGAAGTGGCTCAGTCGTAGACCAGCCCGTCGAAGAGTTTCCGGGCGGTTCGAAGGACGCCTGCTTCGGTCAGATTGCCGTCGTCGTCGAGGCTCGCGGTGACGGTGAATTCGCCGGTCGGATGCTCGATCGAGATCAGCATTTCGCGGGCGCGTTGGAGTTTCGCGATCCTTGCTGCCGGGCCGTTTTTGAGGAGGCAAGCGGTGGCGACGCTGACGGCGCCGAGGACGCCGATCGCCTGGTGGCAGACATGGGGGATGAAAGTGCGGGTGGAGATCGCGCCGCCAGCCTGCGCGGCGCTGACGAGCGTCATCTTGGGCACGGTTTTTTCCGTGACGTCGCCGAGATTCATCAACGGCCCGGCCTTCAGCCGGATCGCTTCGATACGAGCCTTCAGTTCGGCATTGGCGTTGAGTTCGGCGGGGCTTTCCGTCCCGGTCAGGCCGAAATCTCCCGATGCCATGACGACGCAGGGCATGCCGTTGTCGATCAAGGTCACGGCAACGCCGTCGATCGTATCGACCTCGTTGCCGGTCGGTAGGAGCGCGCCGCAGGAGGAGCCGGCGGTGTCCTTGAAGACGATCGGGATGGGCGCCGCCGTGCCGGGGACGCCGTCGATGCGGGCGTCGCCGGCGTAGGTCACGCGTCGATCCTGCGTCCTGACGGTCGCGACGGCGATCTGGCCGGTGTTTTCCATGAAGATGCGCACGCGCGTCTCGCCGTCACCGACCGAAACGAGGCCGCGCTCGATGGCGAAGGGACCGATGCCGGCGAGGATGTTGCCGCAATTCTGCGCGTCGGCGACGATGGGTTTGTCGACGAAGACTTGCAGGAAGAGATAGTCGACGTCGACATCCGGGCGGTCGGATTTCGAGACGATCGCGACCTTGGAGGTGAGCGGTTCGGCGCCGCCGAGGCCGTCGATCTGGCGCGGGTCGGGCGAGCCCATGATGCGCAGGAGAAACGCATCGCGCGCGGCCGGATCGGCGGGCAGGTCGTCCTTCAGGAAATAGCCGCCCTTCGAGGTGCCGCCACGCATCCACATGGCGCGGATGCCGCTCGACATCACAGCGCGTCAACGGTGCGCGGGAAGATCGACTGGAAGGCTTCGGCGTATTTCGCCTCGCGCCCGCCGGCCTGTCCGCCGGAATTGCGCCGGAACTGATTGGCGCGGTTTTCGGCGACGTTGGTGTAATAGTCCCAAAGATGCTGCTGGCCTTCCATGCACTCGATGGCGGCCTTCTTCTTTTCCCAAACCGGCGTGATGTCGAGGATCGTGTCGGGCTTCCAGGCGCATTGTTCGGTCTGGTGGGGCTCGAACAGATAGAGCTGCGGCGCGCCGAGCACCTTCTCGCCGGGATTGTGGCCCCAGGCCTGCGCGATCATCCGGCATTCGAGCGCGACGCGTGTCGCATAGGGATGGTCTGTGTTGTAGGGGTCGTCCACGGAATGAGAGAGCATGAAGTCCGGCTGGACCTTGCGGATGACATCGACGAGCCGGAATTTCGCGTCGCGGTCGAGTTCGAGCGGATAGTCGCCGCAATCGAAGAACTGGATGTCGGCTGCGCCGAGCGCGGCGGCAGCGGCTTCGGCTTCCTTGCGCCGGGCGGCCTTGACGCCTTCGAGCGTCGCGCCGGCGTTCTTCCAGAGTTTCGCACTTTCGCCGCGCTCGCCGTAGGAGAGGCAGACGACCGTGACGTCGATGCCCTTTTCGGCGTGGAGCGCGATCGCGCCGCCGCAGCGCCAGACGAAATCGGCCGAGTGGGCGCTGATGACGAGGGCGGTGCTCATGGTTTCGTGCCTCCTTTGGCGACGGGCGGCGTGCCGTGGGTGTGGAAGGATTCGATCGTCTTCAGGCCCCAGGCCTGGCCCTTCTTCCGCTCGGCTTCGGTCCAGACGATCGTCTGCCAGTCGGGGTCGAGCACGAGCCTCGCGCCGGCATTGGCGATCTCGATGCGGTTGCCGGAGGGTTCGTAGACGTAAAGGAAATAGGTGCCCTGAATTGCGTGGCGGTGGGGGCCGGTTTCGATGAAGACGCCGTTTTCGAGAAAGATGTCGGCCGCGCGCAGGATGTCGTCGCGGTGGTCGGCCGCGTAGGTCAGGTGATGGAAACGGCCGCGTGTGCCCGAATGGTCTTCGGTGCAGGCCATGTCGTAGCCCTTGTTGTTGACCGTGAACCAGCAGCCGCCGATGCGGCCATTGTCGAGCCGGATCATCTCGGTGACGCGGCTGCCCAGCGCCTCGACCATGAAGTCGCGGATCTTCGACACGTCGGTCGCCAGAAGGTTGAAATGGTCGATCCGCCGCGGCGCGGCGCCGCGGCCATGGAAGCGCTGAGCGACGTTCTTGAGCGCGGGCCGCTCGCCCTCCGGCGGCTGGTACTTGTGCGTGTCCCAGTAGAGCTCAAAGACGTGTCCGTCGGGGCTGTTGAAGCGGTAGGAACGGCCGTGGCCGAGATCGCCGTCGGTCCAGCCTATGCCGAGGCCCATCTTCTCGATGACGGCGACGCGTCGCTCGAGCGCGGCCTGCGACGAGGTGCGGTAGGCGCAGTGCGCCATGCCGGTCGTGTTCGACGCCGTCAGCTTGAGGGAATGGAACTCGTAGTCGTCCCAGGCGCGCAGATAGACGGAGTCGCGTTCGCGCCCGGCTTCCGTCAGGCCATAGACGTTGACGAAGAAATCGAGGCTTTCCTCGAATTTGTCGGTCAGGAGTTCGACATGGCCGAGATGGGCGACGTCGAAGCAGGGTTCACTCATGGTCATGCCTTTCGGGATGCCGCGTCGTCGACATCGAGATCCATGCCGACATAGCGGTCGAGCGTCGCGCGGTCGTCGAGGAGCGCCTGCGACTTCGCGCGATGGGCGACCGTGCCGCGCTCGATGACGAGGGCGTCTTCGGTGAGCGCGAGCGCGACGTCGGCGTGCTGTTCGACGAGGACGAGCGCCATGCCCTCGTTCTGCGCCATGGCGCGGATGGCGGCGGTGAGCTCCTCGACGATGATCGGCGCGAGGCCTTCGAGCGGTTCGTCGAGGAGGAGGACGGCGGGGTTGGTCATCAGCGTGCGGCCGATGGTGAGCATCTGCTGCTCGCCGCCGGAGAGCTGGTTGCCCATGTTGGCGCGCCGTTCCTTCAGGCGCGGGAAGAGGTCCCAGATGGCGTCGAGCGTCCAGCGGCCGGTACGAGCGGCGACGGTCAGGTTCTCCTCGACGGAGAGCGAGGGGAAGATGTCGCGCTCCTGCGGCACCCAGCCGAGGCCGAGGCGCGCGCGCTTGTGGGACGGAAGGCGCGAGATGTCCTGGCCGCGGAAATGGACGCTGCCGCCGGTGAGTGGCAGGAAGCCCATGGCGGTGAGGATCATCGTCGTCTTGCCGACGCCGTTGCGGCCGAGAAGCGCGAGGCTGCCGCCCTCCGGCACAGCGAAGGAGACATGGTCGAGCACGATGCCGGACCCATAGCCGGCGCTGACGTCCCGGAATTCGAGGATCGGCTCAGACATGGGCGCCGTGTCCCAGATAGACGTCGCGCACGCGGGCGTCGGTGCGGATGTTCGCCGTCGTGTCCTCGACCAGCACGCCGCCGCTGACCAGGACAATGATGCGGGTGGCGAAGCGGAAGACGATGTTCATGTCGTGCTCGATGAAGAGCACCGAAATGTCCTCCGGCAGTCCCGCGATGACCGAGAAGAGCATCGCGCTCTCGTCCTTGGGAACGCCGGCGGCGGGCTCGTCGAGGAGCAGGACCTTGGGCCGTGTGGCGAGCGCCAGTGCGATCTCCAGCAGACGCTGCTGGCCATAGGCGAGGGTGCGCGTCGGCTGGGTCGCGACGTCGGCGAGGCGAAGGCGCGTCAGGATCTCGAAGGCCTCGTCGATCGCCTCGGTCTGCGTCGACAGGCGGCGCCAGAACTGGCCGGCGATGGCCTCGCGCTCGCTGACCGCGAGCGTCACCGCCTCGATCGGCGTCAATTCGGGAAAGAGCGTGTTGATCTGGAAGGTGCGGGCGAGGCCCTTGCGCACGCGGGCGGCGGCGGGCTTGGCGGTGATGTCCTCGCCGTCAAGCTCGATGGCGCCCGAATCCGGCTTGAGCTGGCCGGTGATGAGATTGATCAGCGTCGTCTTGCCGGCGCCGTTGGGACCGATCAGCGCGTAGCGGCAGCCGCGCGGCAGCGTCAGCGAGACGTCGCGCGAGACCTGCAGCGCGCCGAAATTCTTTCGCAGCGCGTCGGTCCTGAGCATGATCGGCTGCGTGTCCGCCATCAGCCGCGCCTTCCCGCGAGCCTGGCGAGGAAGCCGAGGATGCCCTTCGGCATGAAGAGCACGACGACCATCAGGAGGAGCCCGATCCAGAAATACCAGTATTGCGGGTTGATGCCGGCGAGCTGGTCGCGCGCGATCATGAAGATGATGGCGCCGAGGATGGCGCCGTAGAGCCGGCCGGTGCCGCCGAGGATCAGCATGACGACCACGTCGGCCGAGCGCTGGAAGCTTAAGACGTCGAGGCCAACCGTGTTGGTCGTCTGCGTCAGGAGGCCGCCGGCAACGCCCGCCAGCGCGGCGGAGATCGTGTAGATCTTGCGCAGATGCCAGGAATGGTCCGAGCCGATCGCCGGCATGCGCTTGACGTTCTCGCGGATGCCGCGGAGCGCGAGGCCGAAGGAGGAGTTGACGATAGTGCGGCTGAGGAGGAAGCCGAGGAAGAGCACGACCAGCGAATAGGTGTAGGCGGTGTAGCCCCACAGGTCGAAACGGAACGCGCCGAAGATATCCCAGGTGTCGACGCCGCGCAGGCCGTCCGTGCCACCGGTCAGCCACGTCATCGCGTTGGCGAGCTCGTAGGCGAGGAAGCCGAGGCCGAGCGTGACCATGATCAGTGCGAGGTGCTGGACGCGCACGATCAGGTAGCTCGCCACGAAGCCGACGAGGCCGGCGATCGCGCCGGCGAGAAGCAGTCCGGAGATGGGCTCTCCCCAGCCGAGCCGGGCGCTGATGAGGCCGACGGTGTAGGCGCCGAGGCCGAAGAACAGCGCATGGCCGAGCGTGACGATGCCCGCATAGCCCAGGATCAGGTCGACCGAGATGGCGAAGAGAGCGGCGATGGCGATCTGGCTCGCCAGGGTCAGGTAGGTCGGGAACAGGAAGAAGGGCAGGAGCGTCGCCAGCCAGAAGACGATCTCGAACCATGACCATCGGCTCTGGCGGGCGAGCCAGGCGTGGGGGGTGGTGGTGGGGGCGAGGGGCGTCATGGGTGGCCCCGTGGGTTTGAGCTGATGACGGACACGTTGCGATCCTTCGCGCCCCCCTCTGTCCTGCCGGACATCTCCCCCGCATGGGGGGAGATCACGCGGTGTCGACGACAAGCATAATCTCCCGCCTCGCGGGGGAGATGTCCGGCAGGACGGAGGGGGGCAACGTAGAGCGCAGACATCTCCCTCACCGCCTTCCGAACAGGCCGAGCGGCCGCCACAGGAGGATCGCGACGAGGATGAGGTAGATCAGGAAGGAGCCGATCTCGGGGACGAAATATTTGCCGGCGACGTCGCCGATGCCGAGGAGGGCGGCGCCGACGAAGGAGCCGGTGATGGAGCCGAGGCCGCCGACGGAGACGACGATCAGGACGTAGACGAGGTAGTGGAAGGCGAAGGAAGGATCGAGGCCGACGATCTCGATCGCCAGCGCGCCGCCGAGGCCGGCGAGGCCGCTGCCGAGCGCGAAGGTGATGCCGAAGATCTGCTCGACATTGAGGCCGAGGCCCTGCGCCACGCGTTGGTTGTCGACGGCGGCGCGGATCTGCGCGCCGAGGCGCGTGCGCTCGATGCCGAAGACGAGGAGCGCGGTGATGGCGAGCGCGATGGCGATGAGGAAGATGCGGTAGGTGCCGAAGCGGATACCGCCGATCTCGACCGTGCCGCGCAGCCAGGCGGGCAGGCGGATCGGCTGCTGGACCGTGCCGAAGAAATAGGTCGCCGCCGCCGTCGCCACGAAGACCATGCCGATGGTAAACAGGACCTGGTTGAGTTCGCCGGCCCGGTAGAGCCGGCGAAACAGGGTCCGTTCGATGACGATGCTGGCGAGCGCGGCGGCGAGGAACGCGACCGGCAGCGCCAGGATGAAGGGCAGGCCGAGCTGGCGCATGACGAGCACGGTGACGTAGCCGCCGAGCATGCCGAACGCGCCATGCGCCAGGTTGATGAAATTCATCATGCCCAGCGTCACCGACAGGCCCACCGACAGGACGAACAGAAGCATCCCGAAGGCGAACCCGTCGAAGAGGACGATGACGAGATTGGTCATCTAGGCGGCCGGCCCGGCGCGTGGTCGTTTTACTGCGTGCCGTGCAGCGGGTCCTTCACGTCGGGGATCTCGTCGATGACGACGTTCTGCAACTCGCCGTCGACCTCCTGCACCTCGCGGATGTAGACGGTCTGGACGACGTCGCGCGTTTCCGGGTCGATCGACATCGGCCCGCGCGGGCTGTCCCAGGCCATGCCCTTCGCGGCCTCGATCAGCGCGTCGCCGGAGGTGTCGCCTTCGGTCTTCTTCAGCGCCTCGTAGATGAGGTGCATGCCGTCATAGCCGCCGATCGAGAACAGGTCCGGCGAGCGGCCGCCATTGGCTTCGCGATAGGCCTCGCGGAACTCGTTGTTCAGCGGATCGTCGCGCTCGAGCGAGTAGTGGTAGGTCGTGATGATGCCCTTGGCGGTGTCGCCCATGCTTTCGAGCGCCTCGGGGTGGGTGAGTTCGCCCTGCGCGAAAATCTTGGTTTCCGGCGGGGCCAGGCCGCGGTCGACCAGCGCCTTGCCGATGGCGGCCGGCTGCGCGCCGCCCGGGACGAAGATGTAGACGGCTTCCGGGTTCGCGTCGCGCACGCGCTGGACGAAGGCCGAGAAGTCGGGATTGGCGACCGGGGTGCGGTCGGCGCCGACGATCTTGCCGCCGGCCTCGGTGAAGCCCGCGGCGAAGGCCTTTTCGGCATCGTGGCCGGGGCCGTAATCGGCGACGAGCGTATAGGCTTCCTTGACGCCGGATTCGAACGCCCACTGGCCGAAGACGGTGTTCAACTGCGGGATCGTGACGCCGGTGCGCACGATGTATTCGGACTGCTCGGTGACGATCGAGGTCGCCGCGTTCATGACGACCATCAGCTTCTGCGCCTCGGTCGCGATCGGGGCGGCGCCGAGCGCTTCGGGCGTCAGCGCGAAGCCGGCGATGATGTCGACGCCGTCACGCACGACGAGTTCCTGCGCGAGACGCTGGGCGACGTCCGGGGCCGGGCCGCCGGTGTCCTTCTTGACCAGTTCGATCGTCTTGCCGGCGACCTCGTTGCCATGCTTGGCGATGTAGAGGTCGATGCCGGCCTGCAACTGGTTGGCGGCGTCGGCGAACGGGCCCGAATAGGGCAGGATGACGCCGATCTTGACGGTTTCCTGCGCGTGGGCCTGCACCGACCACGACAGGCCGGCGGCCAGAATCGTGGCGAACATCATCTTCGTCTTCATTCTTTTTTCCTCCCTTGGGCCGGCCGCCAGGCGCGGCCACCGGACCCCAGTTTCGGCGTATCGGGGAAGGTCTGCAACCGCCAATCGAAAGGCAGGCCGGCGGCATAAGCTTTGCCTACTGGACGTGTCGCGTCGGCGATCAGCTCGCGCGCGTGCGCCAGCTATCGACGTAGTTCTCGCGTGCCTCGCGGGCATAGGGGACGGGCGAGACGCGGACGCGGATTTCGGCCTGTTTATGGCGCTCGGTCGAGGTCTTGCCGGTGCCGCCGTCGGGTTCGCCCCAGACGAGCGTCAGCACGTCGCCGACATTCACGTTCTGGTCGACCATGCCGAGCGAGAGCATGGCGCGCTCGTTGAAGGAATAGCCGTTGAACATGGACAGGCCGACGAGCCTGCCGTCCTTCGTCACCTTGTCGAAGGAGGAGGAGGCGTAGTTGGGCTGCGGCAGGTCGATCCACTTGTAGTTCTCTTCGCCGTTGCGGAAGCTCGAATGGACGATCTTCATCACATCCTCGTCGTTCCACTCGAAGGTGACCTTCTTGCGCTGCGTCTTCGGGTCCATCTTCTCCAGCGCCTGCCGGCCGACGAAATCGTGGTCGAACTTCACGTAGAAGCCGTAACCGAGTTCGTAAGGCGTGGTGTAGTAGTCCTCGATGTCGTCGGAGACGTAGGAGCCGCCGATCGAGCCGGTCGCCTCGTAGCCATTGGCCGGCAGCCATTCGCGATAGGCGCGCATTTCCTCGCCGGAGTAGATCGCGGGCAGAGGCGAGGGAATCCAGCCGGATTCGAGCGTGTTGGTCGAATAGGCGCGGCTGCCGACCTGGTAGAGGTCATGGCCCTTGCCGGCCTCGATGATGGCGGCCTGGATCTCGTCCTTTTCCGCGTAGGGGCCCCAGATCTCGAGCCCCGGCGCGCCGGCCATGCCGTGGCGCAGCGCGCGCACCTTGCGGCCGGCGATGGTGATGCGGTCCATGTTGAAGAACTTGATCTCGGGGATAGGCCCGCCATTCAGCTTTTCGAGGATGGCGTTGGCGTTCGGGCCCTGGATCTGGAAGCGGTAGTGGCGTCGGTCGACTTTCTTGCCGTCGGGGCGCGAGGGCGAGCGGTCGTCGCGGGTGACCTTGACGTCGTGCTTGCCGAGGGACGCGTTGTACTCGACCCAGTTGACGGTCGGCGCGCGGCCGACGAGGAGATACTGGTTCTCGTCGAGGTGGAAGAGGATGACGTCGCCGATGACGTGGCCGGAGGGGCCGACCGGCACGTAGTGCTTCGCCTTGTCGACGGTGAAGCCCTTGAAGGAGTTGATCGACAGGCTTTCGAGGAACGGGCCGGCATCGGGGCCTTCCACCATCAGCTCGGCCATGTGGTGAGACTGGTCGAAGAGCACGGCGGAATCGCGCCAAGCGCGCTGTTCGTCGCGCCAGTTGGTGAATTCAGCGGCGACGACCGGATAGACATACATGCCGATCTTCGAATTGCGCAGAAGGCCGACCGTGTCGCCGCTCTGCCGCAGCACGTCCTCGAGATTGCGTGCGCCCATTGGTCTTTCCTCCCTAACCAAAACGTCGGAGCGGTATCCCTTGCGAAGGGTGCGGCTGTCACATTCGAAACGGGCCTGCCGGCATAACGCGCTAGACGAGCGCGCCCTGTTCGGCGAGGCGCGCCTGGACGCTGCGGGCGTCGTTGCGGTGGTCGCCATCGACATGATCCGCCGCCGCGACGCCGGCGGCCTGTCCGGTGGCAAAGGCCGTGCCCATGACGCGGATCGAGCCATAGGCATGCGGGTCGGCGCCGATGACGCGGCCGCCATACCAGAGATTGTCGAGGCCCTTGGCGCGGATCGAATCGTAGGGGACGTGGCAGTAGCCCTCGCCACCGATGGAGGTGTAGCTCGGCTTGCCGGCCTCGCCGTGCAGCTCGATCGGCCATGCGGCGCGGGCGATGCCGTCCTCGCGCAGGCGGCCGGAGACGACGTCTTCGCCGGTCATTTCGTAGCGGGCGGCGGGGTGGCGCGTCTCGCGCACGCCGATCTGCGGGCCGGTGGCGACGAGATAGGCGCGCTCGAAGCCGGGCATGTCGCGCTTCAGCATGGCGACATAGTCGTTGGCGCGCGCACGCGCTTCCATCTCGGCCGCGGTGAAGCTTTCGGAGGAAAGGTCCGGCAGGGCGACGTCGACGGTCATCCACCACATGTCGTGCGACAACGGCAGGCGGATGATGATGCCGCCGTCGGTGCGCTGGATCGGGTGTGCGCCATCCTGATTGTAGCGCGCGATGGTCGCCTGCAGCGCTTTGCGGTCGATGTCGAGATCGGGCGCGATGCCGCCGACGCGGATCGGCATGGTGAGCGCCTGCAGCTTGCCTTCGGCGTCGCCGGTGCGGAAGGGAATGCCGGCGAGCATGGCGAGATTGGCGTCGCCCGAAGCGTCGACGAAGGCTTCGGCAACGACGCGGCTGCGCCCGCCCATGCCGGCCAGCGTGACGGCTTCGAGCCTGTCGGCCGTGCGCGCGACGGAGGCGACACGCGTGTGGAGCCTGACGTCGATGCCGTATCGGCGGACGAGATTGTCGAGCGCGAATTTGAGGACTTCGCCGTCGAGGAGGACGATCCAGTTGCCGGTCGTCTCCGAGCGGAAGGCCTCGCCGTCGAGGCCGTGCCTGCGCAGTTCGCCGACGACCTCCTCGCCGACGCCGCCGACGGCCTTCACCGGCTCGCGGCCCTGCTGGAAGAGACCGCAATAGGCATAGACCTGCGAGGTCGTCGCCGCGCCGCCGAGAAAGCCGTATTTCTCGACGAGGCACACCTTCGCGCCCGCCTTCGCCGCGCCGATGGCGGCGGCGACGCCGGCCGCCCCGCCGCCGCACACGACGACGTCGTAATCGGCTTCCACTCGCTTGGTCATGTCAGGTCCGTCAGGTGCGCCAGTTGAGGAAATACTGCTCGGCCTTGCCGATCAGCCAGCCGATGGTGAGGCCGAGGATGGAGAGCATCGCGACGCCGGCGATGAGCTGGTCGGTCGCGAAGATCGCGCCGGCCATCAGGATGTAGGCGCCGATGCCGTATTGCGCGCCGATCATCTCGGCCGCGACGAGCAGCACGATCGCGATGGAGGCGGAGATCCGGAAGCCCGACAGGATCGCCGGCAGCGCGCCGGGGATGATGATCTTGCGCACGATCGACAGCCAGGAGAGGCCGAAGGACTGGCCCATGCGGATCAGGTTGCGGTCGACATTGTCGACGCCGCCATAGGTGGCGATGACGGTCGGGAAGAAGGTGCCGAAGAGGATTGTGGCGACCTTGGAGCCTTCGCCGATGCCGAACCAGACGATGAAGAGCGGCAGGAGCGCGATCTTCGGGATCGGGAAGAGCGCCGAGACGATGGGCGAGAGGCCGGCGCGGGCGACCGAGAAGAGGCCGATCGCAAGCCCCACCGTCACGCCCAGCATCGAGCCGAAGAACCAGCCGACCGACAGGCGGTAAAGGCTCGCCTGGAGATGGGTCCAGATCTGGCCGGTGCGGAACAGGTCCTGGATGGCGCCGAAGGCCTCCGACGGGGCGGGCAGCGCGATCGGGCTGATGATGCCGGACTGCGAGCCGAACTCCCAGATCGCGATGATGACGAGAAAGACCAGCGGTCCGACATAGCCGAACCTGCGGGTCTTGAAGCCACCGCCGCGGAACGGCACGGGCTTGGCGCCTTCGGGCGCGATGACCTGCTTCTGCAGGACCTCAGTGGGATGGATCGGGTTCATGGTGTCAAGCGACATCGGCCAACTCCATGTCGGCGGCGCGCGCTTCGTCGCGCATCAGGTTCCAGAGGTGACGCTGGGTTTCTTCCAGCTCGGCGAGGCGCCCGACCCGTTCGGCGAGCGGCATGTCGATCTCGACGACCTGCCGGATGCGGCCGGGCCGGCGCGACAAGACGATGATCCTGTGGCCGAGCCGGACGGCCTCGGCGAGGTTGTGGGTGACGTAGCAGGCGGAAAACTTCTCGCGTGACCACAGCTCGACGAGGTCGTCGAGGAGGAGTTCACGGGTCTGGCTGTCGAGCGCGGAGAGCGGCTCGTCCATCAGCATGACGGCGGGGTTGACCGAGAGCGCGCGGGCGATCGCCACGCGCTGCTTCATGCCGCCGGAGAGCTGGCGCGGAAGCGCCTTGCGGAAATCGGACAGCTTGGTGCGGCGAAGCACGTCCTCGATGATGGCCTCGGCCTTGTCGCCGCGGATGCCGTGATCCTCGAGGACGAGGCTGACATTGCCTTCGACCGTGCGCCAGGGAAGCAGCGCGAAATCCTGGAAGATGTAGGTAAGCGGGTTGAGCGAGCCGGTCGGCGGCTCGCCGGCGATCAGGACGCGGCCGGACGTCGGCCGTTCCAGCCCGCCGATGAAGCGCAGGAGCGTGGACTTGCCGCAGCCCGACGGGCCGATGATGCAGACGATCTCGCCGCTCTTGAGCTCGAAATTGATGTTTTCGAGTACGTCGGTCTGGCCGTAGCGATGCGTGATGTTGTCGATCACAAGATCCATGATCGGCTCCTCGGGTTGGGCGGAATGCCTCTTCGGGTCGAGCCGGCCCCGGGGCACGGACGCCCGGGGCCGGCAGCCTTGGGAGGTCAGAAGGTCTCGACGAAGCTCGTGTCGACCAGGTTTTCGATCGAGGCTTCCTGCGGCACGAGGTTCTCGGACTTGAACCATTCGAGCTGGTCCTCGATGCTGGCGACGTTCAGCTTCGCATCCTCGTTGATGCGCATCGCGCCGGCGCGGATCGCCGGGTCAGCCTCCGCCAGCGGGCGGTCGGTGTAGACCCATTCGTGGATCATCGCGACGATCGCCGCGCTGTCCTCTTCCGACATCGTCTTGTCGACGAAGGCGGCGTTGTAGTCGGCGGCGCCCTTGGAGAAGGCGGCGAGGAATTTCTCGGCGAGTTCGCCATTGTTCTCGGCGATCTCGGTCGAGGTGAAGATCGTCGTCACCTGATAGTCCTCGACATAGTCGGCGACGGTGCCGATCTCGAAGACGTCGCCGCTCTTGACGAGACCGGAGGCGATGTTGGGCACGATCGACCAGGCGTCGATCTGGCCGGAGCGCAGCGAGGCGATGACGGCCGGCACGCCGTTGAGCGGCACGAGTTCCATCGTCGAGCGCTCGAAGCCTTCCTTGTCGGCGATCTTGTGCGCCATGTAGTGGAAGGACGAGCCCGCCGTGGTGATGCCGAAGCGCTTGCCTTCGAGATCGGCCGGGGTGGTGACGCCGGCTTCATGAGCGGCCTTGGACACGAGGATCTTCTGGCCCTCGATGTCGGCCGTCTCCTGCAGCGCGCCGCCGATGATCTTGACCGCGCCGCGCTCCGAAAGGCTGACGAGGCCGGCGGTCATGGCGGTGAGGCCGAAATCGACGTCGCCCGAGGCGATCGCGACGGCCATGGGCTGGGCGGCCTGGAACGGCACGAACTCGACCTCGAGGCCGGCTTCGTCGAAATAGCCCTTGCCTTCGGCGATGATCGACGGCGAATGCGAGGTCAATGACAGGATGCCGACCTTGATCGGCTCGGCGCTGGCGGCGCCCGCGCCCATCAGCATGGTGGCGGCAGCGAGTGCGCCGAAGGTCCTGCGTGTGATCGAAAGCATGATATTCCTCCCTGAGACGGTTGCGTTCTTCGTTTGGCCGAGATGGCCGGATTTCAGCGTCCGAGAACGCCGAGAATGTGTTGCGAGAGCGCGGCGCAGGCTGCATCCGCGTCGCGGGCGATGGCGGCCTCGACGACGTTGCGCAGCGCGCGCGTCTCGGCCGAAAGGTCGATCCGACCCTCGACCAATGCGGCGTAGCGGAAGCGGCGGCTTTGCGTGTGGAGCCGGTCCTGGAACTCGATCAGGCGCGGCGAGCGGCAGGCGGAAACGAGCGTCGCATGGAACTGGCGGCCGGCCTCGTCCCACTCGATGGCGAGCGCGGAGCGGTCGGCATCGGCCTGGGCGCAGAGGCGCGCATAGGTGTGGAAGGCGGCGAGCACCTCGCCCTCCCAGCGCAGGTCGCCATGCCGGATCGCCCAGCCGAGGCCAAGCGTCTCGATCTCGGCGCGCAGGCGGGTGATGTCCTCGAGGTCGGTCTGGGTGGCGGAGGCGACGCGGAAGCCGCGCTGCGCGCTCGCCTCGACCAGCCCTTCGCTGGAAAGCTGGGTCAGCGCCTCGCGGAAGGAATGGGCCGAGCCGCCATAGCGCTGGCGCAACTCGTCGATCTTCAACTTGGCGTCTGGCGCCAGAAGGCCGATCGAGATGTCGCGACGCACCTGTGCCGCCAGCAGCCGGACGACCGTATCGGTGTCAGAGGTTTTCCTCCCGAACACGCATTCTCCTCCAACGCGCAAAAAAATCTTCAATATTTCGCCTGTTATGGATTAAGGCTGTCGTCGTCAAGCAGGAGGAGGATATTTTTGCCATGAACCAACGCATCGTCACGGCTGCGACGCGCGTCGTCTTCATGATCGGGACGCCGATCGCGCAGGTGCGCTCGCCGTTGCTGTTCAACCGATACTTCGCCGAACAGGGCATCGACCGCATCATGGTGCCGCTCGAGGTGAGCGTCGCGGCGCTTGCCGGTTTCGTGGCGATGGTGCGCGAGGCGGAGAATTGCGACGGCTTCGTCGCGACGCTGCCGCACAAGCGCGCGCTGTTGAAGATGGTCGACGAAGCGGGGCCGACGGCGCGGGCGCTCGAGAGCGTCAATGCCGTGCGCCGCAACCCGGACGGGCGTCTCTTCGGCGACATGGCGGACGGCGCCGGCTTCTGGAACGGGGCGCGAGCGGCGGGTTTCGAGCCGTTCGGCAAGGCCGCCGTGCTGGCCGGCGCGGGCGCGGCGGGGACGGCAATCGCGTTCGAATTCGCGCAGCGCGGCGGGCGGCGGCTGGCGATCTGGTCGCGCTCGGACGGCGAGGTCGATGCGCTGGTCAGCCGGCTTGCCGGAACCGGGATCGAGGTCGTGGCGGGCCTGCCCGAGAACCTCGAGGGCTACGACATCGCGATCAACGCGACGCCGCTCGGCATGGACTATGCGCCCGGCAGCGCATTTTCGCCGGAACTGGTCGCGACGCTGCCTGCCGGCGCGTTCGCCGCCGACGCCATCACCGAACCGGCGGTGACGCGTTTCCTCGCCGCCGCCCGGGCGTGCGGTCTGCGGACGATCGACGGGCGCGCGATGGCGCGAGGCCAGTTCGAACTGCTCCGGGCCTTCGTCGCGCCAGACGATTAGGTCAAGCCAGTTGGCGGCGGATGAGGTCGGCGAAAGCGCGGCCCGCATCTTCGAGACGGCCGCCATTGTCGATGACGATCGTGCCGGGAAAGGCATCGGCCGCGACCTTGCGGGCGAGGCGGTCGGCGATCTCCGCCTCGCTCTCGCGTCCGCGCGCGGCGATGCGGCGGGCGAGGATTTCCGGTGCCGCGGTGATCTCGACGACGAGCGGGCGGCGGTAGCGGCGGGGAAGCTCGTTGAGCACCGTGCGGGACAGATTGGCGATCACGACGTGGCCTTGCGCCACCATCGCGTCGGCGGCGACGGGGATGCCGTAGCTGTTGCCGTGCGCCTGCCAGTGGAGCGCGAAGTTTCCGGCATTGCGCATCGTCTCGAACGTTGCGTCGTCGGCGGGCTGGTGGTCCTCGCCGACGTCGTCGTGCGGGCGGGTGATGACGCGGCGGATGAAATGGACGCGCGGGTCATCCGCAAGCGTATCGCGGGCGAAGCGCATGACGGAATCCTTGCCGGCGCCGCTCGGGCCGACGACGGCGATGAACGAGCCGCCCCCGATCGGGCTTTCCGGCATCATGCGACGCGCCTGCCCTCGCGCCAGACGGAGCGGACGACGGGCAGGCCGGCCATGTTGTCGACACGGATCAGGTCGGCGCGGCGGCCGGTCTCGATCTGGCCGCGATCGTCCATGCCGACGGTGCGGGCGGGCGTGGCGGAGACCAGCGCGACGGCCTGCGGCAGCGAAATCGTCTCGACCTCCTCGGCCAGCCGGAACGCGGCCTGCAGCAGGCTCGACGGGACGTAGTCCGACGACAGGACGTCGAGGATGCCGGTCTCGGCGAGATCGCGCGCGGCGATGTTGCCGGAATGCGATCCCCCGCGCACCACGTTGGGCGCGCCCATCAGGACGCTCATGCCGGCCTCGTGCGAGGCGCGGGCTGCTTCGACCGACGTGGGAAACTCGGCCAGACGAACGCCGTCCTCGACGGCCTCGTCGACGTGGGCGAGCGTGGCGTCGTCATGGCTGGCGAGGGTGACGCCGGCGGCGCGGCAATGTTCGCCGATGGCGCGGCGGTGCGGCGCCGAATAGCGCGCGGACTGCTCCTGCCTTTGCGCCACGAAGCGATCGAACTGGTCGTCGGTGAGCCCGCGCTTGGTCTTGTAGTAGAGGGTGTACTGACCCATCGTCTGGAACTGGCGCTGGCCCGGTGCGTGGTCCATCAGCGAGGCAAGGCGCACGCGCGGATCGGTGCGAAAGCCCTCGAAGGCAGCGAGCACGTCGGGCGAGGAGACCTCGCAGCGCAGGTGAAGGAAATGGTCGGCGCGCAGTCGACCGTCGGCCTGTGCGGTCTCGATCGCGTCGGCCAGGAGCCGCATCTCGCCGGGCGCAAATCCGCCATCCTCGTCGGAGCCCATGCGCAGGCAGTCGAAGACGGTGGTGATGCCAGAGGTCGCGATCTGAGCGTCATGCGCCTGGACGGCGGCGACGGCATTCCAGCGCACGCCGGGACGCGGTGCGAAGTGGCCTTCGAGATGATCGGTGTGGAGCTCGACGAGGCCCGGCAGCAGATAGTCGCCGCCGAAATCCTCGCCGATCCGGCCGGCGCCCGTGTCGATGTCGGCGATGCGGCCGTCGACGATGCGCACCGAGCCTTCGACGATGCGGTCGGCAAGGACAATTCGGGCATTGGAGAATATGGTTTCGGTCGGCATGTCAGGCGGTCTTTCGTGCAAGGTTTCGGCCGAGCAGGCGGAAGGCCCGGACCGTGAAGGGAGCGCCCGGCTCGGGCTCGACGAAGAGCGCGAGCGAGGCGAAGGTGACGGGCGCATCGAGAAGGGCGCCGAAATGCGTTTCGAGGCGGCGGCGAAGCTGCGCGGCTTCCTCGTCGCCGACACGGCCGGTCAGCGTCATGTGGAAGCGGAAATCCTCCATCACATAGGGATAGCCCCATTCGTGCAGATGGCGGACCTGGCGGGTGGTCAGGCTTTCAGGAATGCGGCGCGCGATCTCGGCCTCGCCGGGCGGCGCGCGGAAGGCGTCGAAATCGACGGTCAGGTCGCGGGCGAGCGCTTCGAGATCGGCGCTGCGGGTTTCGGGCACAAGGGCGAAGAAGCCGTCGATCTGGCCGATGACGAGGCGCGGGCCGACGAAGGGCTCGCGGGCCGCCGTCCAACGGTCGAACGCGTCCACGAGCTCAACTTCGCTGCGGCCATCGGCGAGGCGGAAGGGTGCCTTCAGGGTCGCGTGGAAGCCGTAGCGGCGCGCGGAGGCGGTGTGGAAGGCAATGTCCGCGTCGAGCGGCGCGGGCACCGCATCGGAAAACGCGCTGCGGCCGATCCATCGCTCGGCCGCGCGTGTGAGCGGCTCGGTCTCGCCGGGTGTGAAGTAGATCGCGTAGCGCATGGTTGGTGCTCCTGAACGATGCGCAGTAGACGATTCGCATGACAAAAATGCGAAGCCTTCAATGCGCCGCCTCGCCGATGAAGCGCTCGCGGATTTTTCGCGACACCCAGTCGATGACGAAGATGCAGACGAGCACGTTGAGGACGACGAACGCAACCTGGTCGAACATGTTGGCGCGGAAGCGCTCGATGATGATCATGCCGATGCCGCCGGCGCCGACGATGCCGAGCACGGTCGCGCTGCGGGTCGAGGATTCGAAGAAATAGAGCGACTGCGAGATGAAGACCGGCAGCACCTGCGGCAGGTAGCCGTAGCGCACGACCTTCAGCGGCGAGGCGCCGGTGGCGCGCACGCCCTCCACCTGCTTGCGATCAATGTTCTCGATCGCTTCGGAATAGAGCTTCGACAAGGTGCCCATGTCGGAGACGAAGATGGCGAGGACGCCGGCGAGCGGCCCGAGGCCGACGGCGCGCACGAAGACGAGGCCCCAGACGAGTTGGTCGACGCCGCGCAGGACGTCGAGGAAGCGCCGCACGGCCTGCCGGACGACCATCACCCGCATCGTGTTGCGGGCGGCGAGGAAGCCGATGCCGAGCGCGGCGACCGAGCCGAGGAGCGTGCCGAGAAACGCCATGGCCAGCGTCTGCGCGATGCCGGCATAGATGTTGGCGAACTGCCAGGTGGAAAAGTCCTTCCAGACGAACAGCGCGCGGATGAGGCGCAGGGCGCGGTCGGACGCGTAGGCGAGTTTCCAGACCTCGAAATACCAGAGCGAGCCGGCGACATAGGCGAGGACGGCGAGCGCGATGGCCCAGCCGATCGCGCGCTTTCTCGGCGAGCCGAAGGCGCCCGGATGGGCCGCGCGGGCCTCATCGACCATGGCCGTGTCGAAGGCTGACAGCGTGGCGGCGCTCATGCGAGGTTCTCCTTGCCGATGAAATGGGTGCGCAGGCGCTCGGAGAAGAGGTCGATGACCGTGACGAGCATGACGACCAGCAGGAGGACGGCGACGACGCGGTCGTCCGAATAGAGGCTGATGACGCGGTTGAGCTCCATGCCGATGCCGCCCGCGCCGACGAAGCCGACGATGGACGAGGCGCGCACGTTGATCTCGAAACGCAGGAGCGTGTAGGAGGCGAAATTGGGCAGGACCTGCGGCAGGACGCCGTAGCGCATCTCCTCGAACCAGTTGCCGCCGACGCCGCGAATGCCCTCGACCGGCCGCATCGAGGCGTTCTCGTTGACCTCGGAGAAGAGCTTGCCGAGCGCGCCGGCGGTGTGGATCGCAATGGCGATGACGCCGGCGAGCGGGCCGACGCCGACTGCGAAGACCAGGATCAGCGCGATCAGGATTTCCGGGATGCCGCGGCAGATTTCGAGGAAGCGGCGGGCGGCCCAGAAGATCGTGCGCGTCGGCGCGAGATTGCGGGCCGCGGGGAAACTCAGGACGAGCGCGGCGACCGCACCGAGGATCGTCGCCGTCAGCGCCATCAGGATCGTCTCGCCGATCAGGCGGACATAGAGCCAGAAATCGGCATACCAGTAGGTGATCGAGCCGGGCACGGCCCGGCCGTCATCGCCGCGCGGGAGGAAGAGTTTTTCCAGTTCGAGGTTCGGCATGATGGTGCCGAAATAGTCGAAGATGCGCGGCAGGCCGGAAGCGAGGCGTTCGGGGTAGAAGCGCGAGATGTAGACGGAGGCGGCGAGCACGGCGAGGAAGCCGGCGATGAAGACGAGGTTCATCGTGCGGCGCTGGCGGATGAGGTCGGCGCGGTGGCGCTCGAAGGTGGCGATGGCGGAGGTCATTGGGTGGGGTCCTTCGCTTGGAGAGGACCGTTCTCCGTCACACCCCCCTCTGCCCTGCCGGGCATCTCCCCCTCAAGGGGGGAGATCACGCACCGGATTGACTCCGCCAATGCATCTGTAGGTCGAGCAAGGCGGTGGCGAGACTGATCTCCCCCCTTGAGGGGGAGATGGCCGGCAGGCCAGAGGGGGGTGACTGGCGAATACGTCCAACGATCGATGCGGATCATCGCCTCACCCCGCCATCGCGCGGGCATTTGCCTGCGACTTCTTCAAATCCGCTTCGGACAACCTCGCCTTGGCCGGCTCGCCGCCGAGGGTAGTGGAGGTCATGCCTTCGTGGAAGGCTTCCTCGGCTTCGGCGCCGTAGATCTCGCGGGCCATGCGCTGGGTGAGCTGGCCGGGATTGCCGTCGAAGACGACCCTGCCTTCGGCCAAACCGATGATGCGGTCGCAGTAATTGCGGGCGGTGTCGAGGGTGTGGAGGTTGCAGATGACGGTGATGCCGTCCTCGCGGTTGATGGTGCGCAGGGCGTCCATCACCACCTTGACGTTGAGCGGGTCGAGCGAGGCGATGGGTTCGTCGGCGAGGACGATCTTCGGCTCCTGCACGAGCGCGCGGGCGATCGCTACGCGCTGCATCTGCCCGCCAGACAGGGTGTCGGCTTGCTGGAGCGCGGTATGCGCCATGCCGAGGCGGTCGAGCGCGCGGATGGCGAAGGCGCGTTCGGCGGCGGTGAAGTGCTGGAGGAGGCTCGCCACGAGGCCGTGGTGATAGAGACGGCCGGTCAGGACGTTGGTGATGACGTCGAGGCGGCCGACGAGGTTGAATTGCTGGAAGACCATGGCGCAGGTCGCACGCCATTGGAGAAGCTCGCGACCTTTCAGTGCCGTGATTTCGCGGCCGTCGAAATGGATCCGGCCTTCGCTCGGCTCGGCAAGCCGGTTGACCATGCGCAGGAGTGTCGACTTGCCGGCGCCCGAGCGGCCGATGATGCCGACCATCTGTCCGTCGGGAATGGCGAGCGAGATGCCGTCGACCGCCTTGCGGTCCTTGAAGGCTTTGGTGAGGCTGTCGATCTTCAGCATGGGTCGCTCCTGCCGTGCGTTCGTTTCAAGCGAAAGAGGCCCGCACCTTGCGATGCGGACCTCAGCGATCCTTCGGAGGATCAGCGGGACTGTTCGAGTTCGCGCTCGCGCATGGCGACGACGCCTTCGAAGAAGGAATGGTCGACGCGCTTGAAGCCCTGGCCTTCGCCCTGGGAAACGTTGACGTAGCACTCGTAGTCGGTCTCGTGCAGCGTCTCCATCCAGTCGATGGCGATCTGCTTCGGCTCGTCGGCCATCGACTTACGCACGACCCAGGGGCCGTTCGGGATGAGGTTCGACTTCCAGATGATCCTGAGGTCCGTCATGTCGAGGAGGTCCTTGTCGACCATCGAGCGCAGCGCGCCGCGCGAGAAGCCTTCCGATTCCTCGCCGACGCCGGAGGTCCAGGTGACGCCGGCGTCGTACTGGCCGTTGAGGACGGCGACGACCGCCTGCTCGTGGCCGCCGCCGAAGCCGGTCGAAGAGAAGTAGCTGTCGATGTCGATCTCGGCGGCTTCCATCTCGGCCTTCGGCACGAGGTAGCCCGAGGTCGAGTTCGGGTCGGCGAAGGCGAGCGACTTGCCTTCCATCTGCTCGATGTTCTCGATGCCGGAATCCGACTTTGTGTACATCATGGCGTAATAGCCGTCCGAGCCGTCATTTTCGAGCGCGACGAAGACCGGCTCGACCGCCTCGGGGTCCTGCAGGTAGATGCCGGCATAGCCGGACGCGCCGAGCGAGGCGGCGTCCAGCTGGCCCGAGACCAAGCCCTGCATGACGCCGGCATAGTCGGAGGCGGGGTAGAGCTCGACCGGCACGCCGAGCTTTTCGCCGAGCTGCTCGACCATGCACTCGTTCTTGCGCAGGCGGTCGGCTTCGTTCTCGCCGCCGAGCAGGCCGATGCGGAAGGCCGGCAGGTCGGACTTCCAGTCCTGAGCGAGAGCGGGGGTGGAGAGGGTTGCGACGGCGATCGCCGCGGCGCAGGTGGTACGGGTCAAAAGAGCGAACATGCCAAAGCTCCCAGGCTTGAGGTTCGAAGTGAATTCTGGACCGAGCGGACGAGACGTCCCTGATCGGTCGAGGGGAGCTTTAGGGAGCGAAAGCAACAGCGCGATTACGCTTTTCTGACGGTTCGATGACGGTTCACAGGTGCGGCGCGCGCTCGTGCCTTTCGAGGAAGGCGGCGATGGGCAGCTTGCGGAAATCGTCGAGCGCGGCGCGCAGGCGCGCGTGGTCCCAGTCCCACCAGGCAAGGGCCAGGAGCCGTTCGGCGGTGGCATCGTCGAAGCGCTGCCGGATCGGGCGCGCGGGCACGCCGGCGACGATGGCGAAGGGCGAGACGTCCTTCGTGACTACGGCGCCTGCGCCGACAACGGCGCCGGTGCCGATCGTGACGCCGGGCAGGATCGTCGAGCCGTGGCCGAGCCAGGTGTCGTGGCCGATCGTGACCTTCGCGGCGCGGCGCCAGTCGAAGAAGGAATCGTCGTCCTCCGCGTCGTCCCAGTAGTTGGCGGCGCGATAGGTGAAGTGGTGCAGCGAGGCGCGCTCGACGGGATGGTTCGGCGCGTTGATGCGGCAGGCGGCGGCGATGTTGGCGAACTTGCCGATCTTAGCGCACCAGACCTGCCCGTCCTCGACGATGTAGGAATAGTCGCCGAGCGTAGAATCGGCGATGCGCGTGCGCTCGCGCACCTCGGTGTAGCGGCCGAGCGTCGAGTTGCGGATCTCGGCCGTCGCGTGGACGAAGCCGGTTTCGGGAAGCCGCGCCATCAGGCGGCCTGCCGGGGTACGAATGCCGTCACGTCGATCAGCCGGTCGGCGACGGCATCGCGCACATCGGTATCGTGGAAGATGCCGAGCATCGCGACGTCCTGCCGCTTCTTCTCCGCGATCATGTCGATGACCACGGCGCGGTTGGCGGCGTCGAGCGAGGCGGTCGGTTCGTCGAGCAGGAGCACCGGATGGTTGGTGATGAAGCCACGCGCGATGTTGACGCGCTGCTGCTCGCCGCCGGAAAAGGTCGCCGGCGGCAGGTGCCAGAGGCGCTCGGGCAGGTTGAGGCGGGCGAGGAGCGCGGCGGCCCTGTCGCGCGCTTCGTCGTTCGATACGCCGCGCGCGGTCAGCGGCTCGGCGACGACGTCGAGCGCCGCGACGCGCGGCACGACGCGCAGGAACTGGCTGACATAGCCGAGCGTGTCGCGCCGGACGGCGAGGATTTCGCGCGGGGTGGCGCCGGCGAGGTCGATCGTGTCGCCCGCGTGGGCGATGCGGATCGATCCGGCGTCGACGGCGTAGTTGCCGTAGAGCATCTTCAGGATCGAACTCTTGCCGACGCCCGACGGCCCGGAGAGGACGGCGCATGCGCCGGCTTCGAGGGTGAAGGAGACGTTTTCGACGACGGGCAGCCGGATGCCGCCGCGCAGGTGCATGGTGAAGGATTTGGCGAGGTCGGAGACGGCGAGGGGGGTCATTGGGTGGGTCCTTTCGGCCGAGGACGGTGCCCTACGTTGCCCCCCTCTGTCCTGCCGGACATCTCCCCCGCGAGGGGGGAGATTATGCGCTTCATCGTTCGCGATTGACTAATCTCCCCCCTCGCGGGGGAGATGTCCGGCAGGACAGAGGGGGGCGCGACGGGTCGCTGCCGTTCGAGATCGATATTCATCATCACACCTGCAAAATGGACGAGACGAGGAGCTGCGTGTAGGGCGCGCGGGGGTCGTCGAGGACGCGGTCTGTGAGGCCGTGCTCGATGACGCGGCCGTCCTTCATCACCATCATGCGGTGCGACAGGAGGCGCGCGACGGCGAGGTCGTGGGTGACGACGATGGCGGCGAGGCTCATGTCGGAGACGAGGCCGCGCAACAGGTCGAGCAGCCGCGCCTGGACCGAGACGTCGAGGCCGCCGGTCGGCTCGTCCATGAAGATCAGGCGCGGGCGCGTGACGAGGTTGCGCGCGATCTGCAGGCGCTGGCGCATGCCGCCGGAAAAGGCGCGGGGCTGGTCGTCGATGCGGTCCTCGGCGATCTCGACGCGGCCGAGCCAGTCGATGGCGGAGGCGCGGATGTTACCGTAATGCCGGTCGCCAACGGCCATCAGGCGCTCGCCGACATTGGCGCCGGCGGAAACCGACATGCGCAGCCCGTCGGCCGGGTTCTGGTGGACGAAACCCCAGTCGGTGCGCATCAGGAAGCGGCGCTCGGCCTCGCTCATGGCAAAGACATCGCGCCACGCGCCGTCACGCATCCGGTAGGAGACGGTGCCTGCAGTCGGTTCGAGCCGGGTCGAGACGGCGTTGAGCATCGTGGTCTTGCCGGAGCCGGATTCGCCGACGACCGCGAGAACCTCGCCTGGCCAGAGGTCGAAGGAGACGTCTGCGCAGCCGATGCGGGGGCCGTAGGATTTGGAGAGGTTGGAGACGCGGAGGAGAGGAGCGTCGGTCATTTGTTGAACTCCCCAATGAGAGGGCAGCGCGAGGCACCCCCCTCTGGGCTGCCGCCCATCTCCCCCTCAAGGGGGGAGATTAGTCTCATCGTCGTCGCGCGTGATCTCCCCCCCTGAGGGGGAGATGTCCGGCAGGACAGAGGGGGGTGCCAAGGAGCGGATATGTTCATGCCGGTGTCTTCCCTGCTGTCTCCGCCTGTCGGCTCTCGCAATGATCCGTATCCGAGCAGACGAACATGTGCCCGCCGCGGTCATCCAAAATGACTTCGTCGAGATAGACGCCTTCCGCGCCGCAGAGCGCGCAGGGCTTGTCGAAGGTCTGGACCGCGAAGGGATGGTCGTCGAAGTCGAGGCTTTCGACCCGGGTGAAGGGCGGGAGGGCGTAGATGCGCTTTTCGCGGCCGGCACCGAAAAGCTGAAGCGCGGGCGACATGTGCATCTTGGGATTGTCGAATTTCGGCGTCGGCGAAGGGTCCATCACGTAGCGCCCCTCGACCTTGACCGGATAGGCGTAGGTCGTGGCGATGCGGCCGTGGGTGGCGATGTCCTCGTAGAGCTTGACGTGCATCAGCCCGTATTCCTCGAGTGCGTGCATCTTGCGCGTTTCGGTCTCGCGCGGCTCCAGAAAGCGCAGCGGCTCGGGGATCGGCACCTGGTAGACGAGGGTCTGGCCGGCCGCGAGCGGATGTTCGGGGATTCGGTGGCGGGTCTGGATGATCGTCGCCTGATCCGTGCGCGTCGTCACCGCGACGTTGGCGACCTTCTGGAAGAAGGCGCGGATGGAGACGGCGTTGGTGGTGTCGTCGGCACCCTGGTCGATGACCTTGAGCACATCGTGCGGACCGATGATCGCCGCCGTCACCTGGACGCCACCGGTGCCCCATCCATAGGGCATCGGCATCTCGCGGCTGGCGAACGGCACCTGATAGCCGGGGATGGCGATCGCCTTCAGGATCGCGCGGCGGATCATGCGCTTGGTCTGCTCGTCGAGATAGGCGAAGTTGTAGCTCGCAATCGAGCCCGTCGGCGCGTTCATTCGGCCGCCTCCTTGATGTCGGTCGCTTCCTGCTGCTCGGCGCGCATGCGGCGCACCAGGTCGAGTTCGGCCTGGAAATCGACGTAGTGCGGCAGTTTCAGATGCTCGACGAAGCCGGTCGCCTGGACGTTGTCGGAATGCGAGATGACGAACTCCTCATCCTGTGCAGGGGCGACGACGTCTTCGCCGAATTCGGCCGCGCGCAGCGCGCGGTCGCACAGCGCCATCGCCATCGCCTTGCGTTCCGACTGGCCGAAGACGAGGCCATAGCCGCGGGTGAACTGAGGCGGCGCCTTGGCCGAACCCTTGAACTGATTGACCATCTGGCACTCGGTCAGCCGGACCCGGCCGAGGGGGGCGGGGAAGGGCAGTTCGGGAACGTCGAGCTCGATCTCGACCTCGCCGATGCGGATTTCGCCGACAAAGGGGTGGGAGCGGGCGTAGCCGCGCTGTGTCGAATAGGCGAGGGCGAGGAGGAAGCCTTCGTCGCCGCGCGAAAGCGCCTGAAGCCGGCCGTCGCGTGGCAGCGGAAACTCCATCGGCGTGCGGGTAATGTCGGTGACCTCACCATCGCCGGTTCCGTCCGGCTCGATCAGGCCGTCATGGCCAAGGAGATCGGTGACGCGCGGCGAAGGCTCGGGCACTGCTTCTCGTCGCTCGGGCGCGGGCGGTTCGCCGCCTTCGGCGAGTTCGGGTTCGAGCAGGCGGTGCGTGTAGTCGAAGGTCGGTCCGAGCACCTGTCCGCCCGGCAAATCCTTGAAGGTGGCCGAGATGCGACGTTCGATCTGCATCGCACTGGTGTCGACGGGACGCGAATAGCCGAAGCGCGGCAGGGTCGTGCGGTAGGCGCGCACCAGGAAGATCGCCTCGATCATGTCGCCGCGAGCCTGCATCAGCGCGAGACCGGCGAGTTCGCGGTCGTAGAGCGCGCCCTCGGCCATGACGCGGTCGACGCCGAGCGCAAGCTGCTCGACGATCTGCGACGGATGGAGCGCGGGGACGGCAGGATCGCCGCGGCGCCGGTCGGCGAGCAGGCGATGGGCGTTGCGGATGGCGGCTTCACCGCCCTTGACGGCAACATACATGGCTCACGCCTCCGCCGGTTCGAGGATGCGCGTGGTGCGCGGCAGGCTGGCAAGCTCGCGCCGGGCCGCGAAGACGAGGTCGACGCCGCGCGGGAAGCGGGCGCCGTTATCGCGCCACTGCGACCGGAAATCATTCGGCAGGGCGGTCGGCGCGAGGCTCGAACGCTGCTCGATGCCGGGGCCTTCGAGGATGAGCGGCTCGCCGCTATCGAGCGCGTCGACGATCAGGACGAGGGTCGTCGAGCGGTCCGGATAGTCCTGGCTGCCCTGCGCGAAGGCGTCGAGGCGCGGCATGGAGGACGGGTCGGCGACGAAGGCGAACTGAGCCTGCGCAGGGTCGTCGACGATTGTCGCGGCCGTCTGATAGCGCAGCCAGGCGATGACGGCTTCGGTCGACAGCGGCGCGTCGAGCCAGATCGCGGTGTCCTGGTCGCAGAGCGTCAGCGCGAGCGCGCCGGCGGTCGGCGAGAGAGGTGAAGGCGGCATAGCGGTGGCTTCTATGAGCCTGCGGGTTCCGGGTTCGGCCATCGCGTCCATCACGGCGCGAAAGGCCGCCTGCGCGTCGAAGACCGGATCGGAAAAGCCGCCTTCGAGGGCGCTCGTTGCGGCGTTCATCAGTCTTCTCCCCGAACCATGGTGAAAAAGTCGACCTTGGTTGCGGCGGTTTCTTCCGCCTTGCGCCGCTCGCCGTCGGCTTCGGCGCGCGCCAACGGTTCGAAGACCGTGGCGATGACGCCGTCGTGGAGCGAGGGGTTCTGGAATGCGGCGTCGATCAACGCTGAGAGCCTTGCCTTGGCGGCGTCGCGGCCGAGTGCGTAGGCATGGCCGACTTCGCCGGTCTCGAGCCTTACGGAAGCGCGGGTGACCGTCGCCTCGCCCAGATTGAAGGCGTCGCCGCCGCCGCCGATCCGGCCGCGCAAGGTGACGAGGCCGGTCTCGGGCTTGCGCATCTCCCGGTGCGCGGGGAGCGGGCCGAACGCGGCGAGCGCATGTTCGATCGCTGCGCGGGGCGTGCGGGCCAGGACGCCCATCAGGCGCTGCCGTTCGCTCTGGTCGGGTACGGTGGGTGGCAAGATCATCTCCACTTGTCCGGTTTTCTAGACAACCGTATGATGAGGTCAATTACGGGCGTTTCGTGACGGCCCGATGACAGGAGGCGAGATCGATGGACGGCACGATCCGGCGGGCGGGCGGCGTCGCCTTGTGGCGGCAGGCGGCGGACCGGCTGCGCGACATGATTGACGGCGGCGAATTCGCGCAGACGCAGCGGCTGCCGTCGGAGGCCGAACTCGCGCTGCGCTTCGGGATCAACCGCCACACGCTGCGCGCGGCGATCGCGGGACTGGTGCGCGAGGGGCTTTTGCGCAGCGAGCAGGGGCGTGGAACGTTCGTCGCCGCACAGGACCGGCTGTCCTATCCGATCGGGCAGCGCACGCGCTTTTCAGAAGGGCTGGACGGGCAGGCGAGCGATCTGAAGACGCTCGTTCTCGACGAGACGCGCGAAGCGGCCGGCCAGAAGCTGGCTGGCTTGCTCAACGTGCCTGAGGGAGCCGAACTCGTGCGGCTCGACACGATCGGCTTTGCCGACCAGATTCCGGTTTCGGTTGCCACGCACTGGTTCGAGGCTGCGCGCGTTCCCGACATCGGCGCGCTGCTGCGTGCGACGGGGTCGATCTCGAAGTCGCTGGCGACCGTCGGGATGGGCGACTATGTCCGCGCGTCGACGCGGATCACCGCGCGCCGGGCGTCGGCACGCGACGGCGAGGCGCTGCGGCTTTCCGAAGGCGCGCCTGTGCTGATGGTCGAGGCGGTGAACGCGCATGGCGGGCGGCCGATCCAGATCTCGCGCAGCCGTTTCGCCGCCGACCGGATCGAACTGACGGTCGGCGCATAGGAGCGCTTATGCGGATCGGCCGATTATTTCATTGAGCGCGGGCGCGGCGCGGCGCATCTCTAGGCCCGGATCGAACGGGACGGGTGTGATGGGCGTCGTCGTACAGAACATCGAGCGGGCCGAGGCCGGCGTCATCGAGCGGCTGGCCGCCTGCGGCGTCGCCACCGTGCAAGAGGCGCAGGGGCGGACGGGGCTTCTCGGCAGCCACATGCGGCCGATCTATCGCGGCGCGCGGATCGCGGGGAGCGCGGTGACGATCTCGGCGCCGCCCGGCGACAACTGGATGATCCATGTGGCGATCGAGCAGTTGCAGGCTGGCGACATCCTGCTTCTCGCGCCGACGAGCCCCTGCGAGGACGGCTATTTCGGCGATCTGCTAGCCACGTCGGCGATGGCGCGCGGCTGCAGGGGGCTCGTGATCGACGCGGGCGTGCGCGACGTCGCGGACCTGACGCAGATGCGGTTCCCGGTCTGGTCGAAGGCGATCTTCGCGCAAGGGACGGTCAAGGAAACGCTGGGCTCGGTCAACGTGCCGGTCGTCTGCGCCGGTGCGCTGGTCCATCCGGGCGACGTGATCGTCGCCGACGATGACGGGGTGTGCGTCGTCAGGCGCGAGATGGCCGCCGAGGTGGCCGGAAAGGCGGAGGCGCGCGTTGCCGCGGAGGACGAGAAGCGCACGCGCATGGCCGCCGGCGAACTCGGGCTCGACATCTACAAGATGCGCGAGAAGCTCGCCGCCAAGGGCCTCAAATACATCTGATACTTGCTGCTTGGCCTGCGCCTGCGCGACCAGTCATGGTGCAGCGCATGACGCCATGGCAAATCTTTTGCATAGGGCGCACCTATTTGTCGTGATCCGCGATCGCGCGTACTCATTCGCTGCCTATTTGATGAGTGAGGAACCCCATCATGAACATGCCCTTCAAGGCCAAGAACATTCTCGGCAGCGCCATTGCCGCCGCCCTTCTTTCCACCGCAACCGTCCACGCCGCCGACGTCGAGATCCGGCTCGGCCATGTGCTCGCCGAAAGCCATAGCTGGCATCAGGCAGCCCTCGGCTTTGCCGAGCAGGTCGCCGCCGAGACCGACGGCCGCGTCGAAGTGCGCATCTTCCCGTCCGGCCAGCTCGGCACCGAAACCGAAGTGATCGAAGGCCTGCAGTTCGGCTCGGTCCAGGCCGCCATCATCGGCAGCGGGTCGTTCCAGTCGATTGAGCCCAAGCTCGGCATCATCGAGATGCCCTATGCCTGGTCGTCGCGCGAAGTCGCGTTCGAGGCGCTCGACGGCGAATTCGGCGACCAGCTTGCCGCGCTCCTGGCCGAAAAGGGCATCGTCAACCTCGCCTGGTGGGAAAACGGCTACCGCAACATCACCAACAATCGCGGCCCGGTCGAGACGCCGGAAGATCTTGCCGGTCTCAAGATCCGCGTGACGCCCGATCCGATCCGCCTCGCGACCTTCCAGGCCTTCGGCGCCGAGCCCGCGCCGCTCGCCTTCGGCGAACTTTATTCCGCGCTCCAGCAGGGCGTGTTCGACGCGCAGGAGAACCCGGTCTCGATCATTCTCGGCTCGTCCTTCTACGAAGTGCAGGACTATCTGTCGCTTTCCGAGCACGTCTGGGGCGCAGCGTCGCTCGTCATCTCGCAGTCGGTCTGGGACCAGATCTCGGCGGAAGACCAGCCGATCGTGCAGGCTGCGGCCGAGGCCTGGCGCGACAAGCAGCGCGAAATGGTCGGCTCGGCGAGCGCCGAGGTGATCGCCGAGCTCGAGGAAAAGGGCATGCAGGTCAACGAGGTGGACAAGGCCGCCTTCATCGAAGCCTCCAAGCCGATCTGGGAAGCGCAGGCCGAGACCTTCGGCCCCGAGCTGATGTCGGCGATCGAGGCCTTCCGCCAGTGAGCGAGCTCGTCTGCGAGGTCATCGAACTGGACGGCATCGAACCCGTCCAGCTCTTCGATTTCCAGCAAAAGGTGCTGTTCTCGCCGAAAGAACGCGGCGAGGGTTTCATCAAGTTCGCCGTGACGACGGGAAAGCGCGGCGCAAAAAGCGTCGCGCATTCCCATCCGCGCGACGAGGTGACGCTGACGCTGAAAGGCGAGGCGATCCTCAGGGCGAATGGCAAGGAATATCACCTGCGCGAAGGCTCGGCCGTGCGCCTACCGCCGGGGCTCGACCACACGGTCGAGGTGATCTCGGACGAGTGGGTGGTGGTCGCCGCCTATTGCGACGAATGCTCGCTGTGCCGCGCCGACATAAAGATACCTCCAACCGCCAGGACGGAACGCCTCGATGGTGGAAAAGTCTGAAACGAAATCGGGCGTCGCGCGCGCCGTCGGCCTGCTCGACAGTGCGGCGCTCTTCGCCGGATCGGTGGGCGTCGTCGCCTTCACCGTCATCGTGGTCTACGTGGTCGCGGCGCGGTATGTGCTCGGCCAGACGCCGTTCTGGGCCGAAGAGTTGCCCCGACTTCTGCTGATCTGGGTGACCTTCATCGGCGCGATCGCCGCTTTTGCGCGGGGCACGCATTTCGAGGCGGGCATCCTGCCGCTGATCGTCAAAAGCGAAGCCGTGCAGCGCGCCGCGCGGCTGGTCGCCGCGCTCGCCTCGGTCGCGTTCCTCGTCATCCTCGCCAAGACGGGGTTCGACATCACGAAACACACCTGGGGCAACATGACGACGGCGCTGCGCTGGCCGGTGGGGCTGACCTATCTCGCGCTGCCGATCTGCTGCTCGCTTTCCGCACTCGCCGTTCTCGGCCGCATCCTGGCCAGGGATTGACGACATGACATTCGAACTCGTTCTCCTTCTCGGCGTCTTCGTGGCGCTCGTCCTGATCGATGCGCCCATCGCGGTCGCGCTCGGGCTCGCCTCGGTCGTCTACATTCTCGTCGCCGACCTCGCCCCGATGATCGTCGTCGCGCAGCGCGCCGTCGCCGGCATCGACTCGTTCACGCTCCTCGCCATCCCGCTCTTCCTTCTCGCCGGGCTTCTGATGGTCCATGGCGGTCTGGCGCCGCGCATCGTGCGGCTCTGCTCCGCGATCGTCGGGCGCACGACCGGCGGCCTTGCCATCGTCATGGTCGCGGCCTGCATGCTCTTCGGTTCGCTCTCGGGCTCGGGCGTCGCGGACGTCGTCGCGATCGGCACGATGATGCTGCCGGCGATGAAGGCACGCGGCTATGACGAGGGCTTCTCCGCATCGCTGCTCGGCACGGCCGGCTCGCTCGGCACGGTCATCCCGCCCTCGATCGTGCTGATCGTCTACGGCACGGCGACCAATTCCTCGATCGGCCAGCTCTTCATCGCCTCGATCATTCCGGGCATCCTGCTCGGCGCCGGCCTGATGGTCGTCGCCTACTTCATCTCGCGCAAGAATGGCTGGAAGGGCGGCGACGCCTTCTCGTGGCCGGAATTCTGGAGCGCGCTGCGCGGCTCGCTCCTCGCGCTCGCCGCGCCGATCATCATCGTCGGCGGCATTCGCGGCGGCTTCTTCACGCCGACCGAAGCGGCGGGCATCGGCGTCCTCTACGCCATCATCGTCGGCGGTTTCGTCTATCGCGAACTGACCTTTCCGCTGATCGGCAGCCTCCTGCGCCAGACGACGGAGATGACAGGCGCGATCCTGATCGTCATCGCCAGCGCTTCGATCTTCGGCTGGATTCTCGCGGCCGAACAGGTGCCGCAGATCGCCGTCGACGCGATCTCGGGCTTCACCGACAGCGCCACCATCGCGCTTCTCCTGATGATGGCGGTGGTGCTGGTGCTCGGCACCTTCATGGAATCAATCGCGATCATTCTCGTCCTGGCGCCGGTGTTCCTGCCGATCCTGCGCGTCTACGAAATCGATCCGGTCTATTTCGGCATCCTCCTGACGATCAACCTTGCGATCGGCGCCAACACACCGCCGCTCGGCATCGACCTGATGGCGGCCTGCCGGGTGGGCGGCATCCCGATGTCGCGCGCCTTCGGCTACCTCGTGCCGTTCATCGGCGTGATGATCGCCATTCTCGTCTTCCTGGTCTTCGTGCCGTGGATCGTGACCGACCTGCCGCATTTGATCTTCTGACGGCCAAGCCGTTCCCAAATCCAAGTTTTTCAAGAGGATGAAGATGACCTTCACGCCTGATGCCCGCATGTCGCTCGAACGGTTCTGGGCCACCATCGAACGCTCCGCCGAAATCGGCGTCGGCCGGCCGGGCGGGCTGGCGCGGCTGACGCTGTCGGATGCCGACCGCCAGATGCGCGACCAGTTCGTCGCCTGGTGCAAGGAGACCGGGCTCTCCGTCACGATCGACGAGGTCGGCTCAATCTTCGCCCGGCGCGAGGGCACCGACCCGACGGCGGAGCCGATCCTGATCGGCAGCCATCTGGACACGCAGATCAATGGCGGGCGCTATGACGGCATCGCCGGCGTGCTCGCCGGGCTCGAGCTTTGCCGCACGCTCGACGATCTCGGCCATGTGACGCGCCGACCGATCGAGATCGTGAACTGGACGAACGAGGAAGGTTGCCGCTACTCGCCGCCCATGGTCGCGTCCGGCTGCTTCGTCGGCGCCTATGCACCGGACTGGGTGCGCGAGCGGATCGGCGACGACGGCTCGCGCTTCGGCGACGAACTGGAAAAGATCGGATATCGCGGCGAGGCGGCCTGCGGCCCGCGCCCGGTCGACGCCTATTTCGAGCTTCATATCGAGCAGGGCCCGATCCTCGACGCAGAAGGCTACGAGGTCGGCGTCGTCACCAGCGGGTTTCCGAGCCACGGCATGCTGGCGCGCTTTTCCGGCGAGACGGCGCATACCGGGCCGTGGCCGATGGAGCTTCGCCGCAACGCGCTCGCCGCCGGGGCGCGCTGGCTGGTCGCGGTCGACGATCTCGGCATGGAGTTTGCCGGGACCGGCGGCAAGGCGACCGCGGCGCGGCTCGCGGCATGGCCGAACAAGCCGGGCATCCTGTCCGACACGGCCGACGCCGTCTGCGATGTGCGGCACGAAAACCCCGCCACGGCAAAGGTGATGGCCGAGCGCATGCGCCGCGCGCTCCACGAAGCGGCGGCGCGCAATGGCTGCGGCGTCGAGATCCTCGACGAGTGGCTGTGGGGCGGCGACATCTTCGATGCCGGGCTCGTCTCGTCGGTCCGCGACCATGCCGGCCGCCTTGGCTATCGCTGGCGCGACATCGCCAGCCAGGCCGGGCACGACGCCTATTTCATGGCCCGCCACTGCCCGACAGCCATGGTGTTCACGCCCTGCCGGGGCGGCATCACGCACAACAATGGCGAGCATTGCGAACCGTCCGATTTCCGCGCGGGGCTTGACGTGCTTCTCCATGCCGTCGTTGAACGGGCGGACCGGAACTGAGGAGACAGGCATGCAGATGATCGGCGAACACGAGCTTGCGGAGCGGCTCGGCTGGCCCGAACTGATCGGCGCGATCGAGACCGAGCTCAAGGCGGGACGCGTGACGTCGCCGGAACGCTCGAACATCGCGATCCCGATGCCGGGCGGCGGCACGTCGAACCTTCTCGTGATGCCGGCCTGGGTGGAAGGCGAATCGCTCGGCGTCAAGCTCGTCACGTTCTTCCCCGAGAACGGCGCGACGGGGCTTTCGACGATCAATGCCAGCTATGCGCTGTTCTCCGGCGCGGACGGGCGGCTGCAGGCCGTCATCGAGGGCGACGAGCTGACGGCTCGGCGCACGGCCGCCGCCTCCGCGCTTGCTGCTCGCTTCCTTGCGCGGCGGGATGCCAGGCGGCTTCTCGTCATCGGAACGGGACAGCTCTCCGCCAAGGTCGCTGCGGCCCATGCGAGCGTGCGGTCCTATGAGCGGATCGAAATCTACGGGCGCGGTGCCGCCAAGGCCGAGGCCGTCGTCGCAGCGCTAGCGAGTGAAGGCGTGGCGGCACACGTCGCACACGACCTCGACGCAGCGGTCGGCGCCGCCGACGTGATCTCGTCGGTGACGAGTTCGACGGCGCCGCTGATCCGCGGCGCGCATGTGAGGCCGGGCACCCATGTCGACCTGATCGGCGCGTTTAAGGACGACATGCGCGAGAGCGACGATGCGCTGGTAACCAAGGCGAGCCTGTTCGTCGATTTCCGCCCCGGCGCGATGAAGGCCGGCGACTTGGCGCAGCCTTTGGCGGCGGGGCTGATTTCCGAGGCCGACATCGTGGCCGATCTGGCCGAGCTCGCTTCTGGAAAGCATGGCGGGCGGAAAACGGACGCGGAGATCACCTTCTTCAAGTCGGCCGGCTTCTCGCTGCTCGACCTTGCGGCGGCGCGGCTTGCGGTCGGTCAGGGCTGATCGGGCGGCGACAGCGCCAGCAATTCGTCGACGATGCCCAGATAGACGCGCTCGACCGGGCGCAGCTCGACATTGGGATTGGTGACCATGTAGACGTCGGCGCCGATCATGCCCTCCAGCGTCGGCAGGGGATAGATCGTGCCGGCGGCGACGTCCTGCTCGACGGCGGCGACCGGCAGGACGCCGATGCCGAGCCCGGACATGATCATGCGGCGGACCTCCTCGAGATTCGAGCTGGAGCCGACGACGCGCTGGCCGAGGCCGGAGCCGCTGCGCAGCATTGCCATCGGTTCGAAGCCGCCGCCATCGGTCGCGCAGGTGAACGCGACGAAGGGCTCCTGCTGCAGCGAGGCGATCGAGACGTCGTTCGCGCCAAAAAGCGGGTGCTCGCGGCCGCAGAAGATGGCGAAGTCCTCGCGGCACAGAAGCCGGCAGTCGAGCCCGACGACGGGCTTCATCAACAGGCAGACGCCGATCGGCAGCACTTCCTGCGCCACCTGGCGGACGATGTCGCTGCTGTTGGCGACGTCGATGCGCCAGGTCACTGACGGGTGGCGCTCATGGGCGAGGCGGATGGATTCGTCGACCAGCGTCGATTGCAGATGGCTGACGATCGACAGCCGCAACAGGCCGATCGTGACGTCCTCGTCGGCCGCGATCTGGTCGCTCAGCCGCGTCACGCTCTGGAACATCTCGGCGCAGTATTTGGCGACGAGTTCGCCATTGGTGGTCAGCAGGAAATTGCGGCTGTTGCGCTCGACGAGCTGGACGCCCAGCGTCTCCTCCAGCCTTTGCAGCGAAAGCGAGACCGAGGGCTGGCGAAGTTGCAGGCGCTGCGCGGCGCGCGTGATGCTCTTTTCCTCGGCGATGACGTGAAACGTCCGCAGAAGATTCCAATTCATGCTGGCGACCAGCGAGGGAAGTCCGTTCATGCCTGCCTCCGGAATGGAGCGCCATTAGCATGAATGGAGCCGCGCGCGACAGCAACGCGCGTGAAACGAAGAAAGCCACCGGGCGATCCTGAGGATCGACGGGTGGCTTTCGGATCGTGGTCGGCTCGGGCTCAGGCCCTGAGGCTTGCCCCGGCCGGTCCTGCGTCGGGGCGACCGCCGGTCATGGGCGGCGCGCCGGCGGCGATTTCGCAAAGCTCGACATGCCTTACGAGCGCTTCGGTGGAGAGCATGGCGCTGACCGTGGTGATGTCGCGCTTATGGTGCGGCGGCATCTGCTGCAGCGTCTTCAGCCGTTCGAGGAGTTGCAGTCGGGTCATTTCAAATCCCTTCTTTCCTTCAAGGCGCGGCGTGTCGGCATTTCAGACGGCCGGTCAGGCCGCCTTTTTCTTCTTCTTTCCGGCGTCGAACGGAATTTCGACGTCGACGGCGAGCGTGGAGACCTGGGCGCCGCGTTCCATCTTGACGCTGACCTTGTCGCTGTCGATCTGCATGTGCTTGGCGATGACGGCCATGATCTCGTCGCGCAGGATCTTGACCAGATCGGAATCGCCGACCGATGCGCGCTCGTGGGCGAGCAGCACCTGCAGGCGCTCGCGCGCGGCAGGGGCCGAGTCGGACTTGGCGAAGAAGCGGAAGATGTTCATGCCGCCTTCCTCCCGAAGAACTTGCCGAAGAAGCCGCGCTTCTCGCCCGGAACGGTGACCGGGATCGTCTCGCCGTTGAGACGGCGGGCGGCGTCGAAATAGGCCAGCGCCGGCGGGCTGCGGTCGTCGGAGAGCGTGACCGGCGCGCCGACATTGGAGGCGCGCAGCACGTCCATGCTCTCGGGGATGATGCCGAGGAGCGGGATCGACAGGATCTCGAGCACGTCATCGACCTTGAGCATGTCGCCGCGCTCGGCGCGGGCCGAGTCGTAGCGCGTCAGCAGCAGGTGCTTTTCCATCTGCTCGCCGCGCTCGGCCTTCAGCGTCTTGGAATCGAGCAGGCCGATGATGCGGTCCGAATCGCGCACCGAGGACACTTCCGGATTGGTCACGACGATGGCGACGTCGGCATGGCGCATGGCGAGCGTGGCGCCGCGTTCGATGCCGGCCGGGCTGTCGCAGATGACCCAGTCGAAATTCTTGCGCAGGGCGGTGATGACCTTTTCCACGCCTTCCGCTGTCAGATTGTCCTTGTCGCGCGTCTGCGAGGCGGGCAGCAGATAGAGCGTCTGCAGCCGCTTGTCGCGGATCAGCGCCTGCGTCAGCTTTGCATCCCCCTGGATGACGTTGACCAGATCGTAGACGACACGCCGCTCGGCGCCCATCACCAGGTCGAGATTGCGCAGGCCGACGTCGAAATCGACCACCACAACCTTCGCGCCGCCCTGCGCAAGAGCCGCGCCGAGAGCTGCGGTCGACGTGGTCTTGCCGACGCCTCCCTTGCCCGATGTCACCACGATTACCTTGCCCATTGACCTCTCCTGTTCCATCGCCTCAGCCCAGCGTTCCTGCAACGATCTTGTCCCCTTCCAGCCAGATCTGCACGGCGCGTCCGCGCAGGGCCGGCTCCATGTCTTCCGCCGTCTTGTAGAAGCCGTCGATCGCGATCAGTTCGGCCTCCAGGTTGCGGCAGAAAATCCGCGCCGCGGAATTGCCCATCGTGCCGGCCAGCGCGCGGCCGCGCAGCGTGCCGTAGACATGGATCGAACCGCCGGCGACGACTTCCGCGCCCGAGGCGACCGATCCGACGATCGTCACGTCGCCCTCGGGAAAGATGATCGACTGGCCCGAGCGCACCGGCTGCGTGACCATCAGCGACGGCGCCGCCTTGACGTCGTGCGCGGCATGCGCGACCGGATCGGGCGCGTCCTCGCCGGCATCTTCCGCGGCGGGCGCCGCTTCGGCTTCGGCGACGGGCGCCTCGATGTCGGACGCCGGGCGGCCGTCGGTCAACGCGGGCGGCAGCCCTGCATCGAGCCAGGACGGGCGCGCACCCTCGATGCCCATGATGCGCACGTTGCGCGTCGCCAGCATCTCGACCATCTCGCGCAGTTGCGCGCGGTCGATCGGCAGGCCGCTGACGTCGAGGACGATCGGGCGGCGAAGGAAGAAACCCGCCGAACGCGCGGCCAGATCGTCGAGCCGGACCACCCAGTCCTCGAAGGGAAGTTCCGGGGTCAGTACCAGCGCAAGGAAGGAGCGACCCTTCAGGCGGATCGGCCGGGCTTGGGTTAACACGTTGGTCATCTTGGTTAATTTTCGGTTGTTTCGGTGTAGGCCCAGAATGGTTAACAACTGGTTAATTTCATGGCCGAAGGAACGCCCGACGGCCTGTGTTGCCGCCATTCTTCGCTTCGAAGCTGGTGCGAGGCATGCCGCGTCCTCCCGCGCGCAAACGGGCGGGATCGAGAGCGGCTCGGACGGCCGCGCGATCGGTCGAGGTGATGAAACGGGCACGAATCAGCAGCGCCGGCGGACGGGGACGTTTCCCCCGCCGCCGGCGCGCAGATGCGTTCATGCCGGCCGGATCAGGCGGCGGTCTGCGTCACGAACTTGGTGACGAGGTAGGCGTCGATGGCGTCGGAGCCGCCTTCGGTGCCGTGGCCGGAATCCTTGATGCCGCCGAACGGCACTTCGGGCAAAGCAAGGCCGATATGGTTGATCGTAGTCATGCCGGCCTCGATCTCCATGCCGAGGCGCGTCGCGGTCTGGGTCGAGCCGGTGAAGGCGTAGCTGGCAAGGCCGAAGGGCAGGCGGTTCGCTTCCTCGATCACCTCGTCGACCGAACCGAAGCGGGCGAAGGCGGCGACGGGGCCGAACGGCTCCTCGTTCATGATCCGCGCTTCGGACGGCACGTCGGACAGGACGGTCGGCTCGAAGAAATTGCCCTTGTTGCCGATGCGCCGGCCGCCCGTCTTCAGCGCCGCGCCGCGGTCCACGGCATCCTGGATCAGCGGCTCGAGCGCGGGGATGCGGCGGTCGTTGGCGAGCGGGCCCATCTGGACGCCGTCATCGAAGCCGTTGCCGACCTTGATCGCGGCGGCTGCTTCGGTGAAGCGCTCGACGACGCGGTCGTAGACGCCGTCCTGGACGAGGAAGCGCGTCGGCGAGATGCAGACCTGGCCAGCGTTACGGAACTTCGAGGCGGCGAGCAGCTTCACCGCCTTGTCGACATCGGCGTCCTCGAAAATGATCGCCGGGGCGTGGCCGCCGAGTTCCATCGTCGCCAGCTTCATGTGTTCGCCGGCGAGCGCGGCGAGCTTCTTGCCGATCGGCGTCGAGCCGGTGAAGGAAATCTTGCGAATGGTCGGGTGCGGGATGAGATATTCAGAGATTTCGGACGGCACGCCGTAGACGAGATTGACGACGCCGGCCGGCACGCCGGCATCGACGAAGGCGCGGATCAGCTCGGCCGGGGAGGCGGGCGTCTCCTCCGGCGCCTTGACGATGATCGAGCAGCCGGCGGCGAGCGCGGCCGACAATTTGCGCACGACCTGGTTGATCGGGAAGTTCCACGGCGTGAAAGCGGCGACCGGGCCGACCGGCAGCTTGACCGCCATCTGCATGACGCCCGGCGCGCGGGCGGGAATGACCTGGCCGTAAGTGCGGCGGGCTTCCTCGGCGAACCAGTCGATGACGTCGGCGCCGGCGAGGACCTCGCCCTTGGCCTCGGCCACCGGCTTGCCCTGCTCGCGCGTCATCATCGGCGCGATGGCATCGGCGCGCTGGCGCAGCAACTCCGCCGCCTTGCGCATGATCTTCGAGCGCTCGAACGCCGACGTCGCGCTCCACACCTTGAAGCCGCGCGCGACAGCGTCGAGCGCGGCGTCGAGATCGGTGCGCGTCGCGTGCGCGACCTTTCCGATGACATCGCCGGTCGCCGGATCGATGATCTCGAGCCATTTGCCCTCGGCGCCGGCGCGCCATTCGCCGTCGATGAGAAGTTTCGTGTCGGGATAGGCGGCGCGGTCGGTCATAATTGTCGGTTTCCTTCGGGATTCGGACGTGGGTTCCGGCGCGCGGGCCGGAAAATGGAGGCCGACACCATGCACGGGATCGCCCGATTGGCAACCGCAAGCTTGAGGAAAACGGCAGGCCAGACGCTCGGGCGACGGGGTACGGCCGAACCGTCACAGAACTGTCATAAAGCCCGTCATGATCGCGATGGCTGGGGCGCATCGGAATTCAGAAAAGATCGCGGCTCAATGACCATTCTTCCAGCATCCGTCGTGTCTTCGCGCCCGCGCCTGCCCACGGCCGATCTCAAGGCCGCGGCGGGAATTGTCGTCGTTGCCGCCGCCATCTGCCTGGCCGTGCTCGCCGCCGACCAGTGGTGGGGGATCGACCATTACGACCTGGTGCGCGACCCCAACGCGATCGCCAGCAATCCGAACTATTTCGGCCTCGTCTCCAATCTCGGGATCGTCCTGTGGATGGTCGGCGCGGTCGGCGCGCTGCAAGCCCATGCGGCGCTGAAGGGCCGGCCTGGTGGGCGTTTTGGCGACGTCCTGCTCGTCGGCGGTGCGTTCGCGGCCGTGATGGGGCTCGACGATCTCTTCATGCTCCATGAATCGATCGCGACGTTCGGCATTCCCGAAATCGTCGTTCTCGTTCCGCACGCGCTCCTGCTCCTCGCGCTCTGTTACCAGGTGTGGCTGCTGCGCTCCGCCACGCCATGGCTGCTGCTGGCCTGCGGCGTCGGCGGCTTCGGCCTGTCGATGGCGGTCGATGTCTATCCGGTCGATTTCGGCGGCCAGGTCTTCATCGAGGAGAGCTTCAAGCTCCTCGGCATCATGTTCCTGACCGTCTATCTGGTGTTCACCAGCCAGAAGGCGCTGCGCGCCTAGGCCGTCGCCAGCGCCGCATCGGTTCGATGGGGCGCGGCTGCGGGACGGACGGTCAGCTGGCCCGCCGCGTAGTAGATCAGGAACGAGCCGATCGTGTAGGGGTAGAGGATGTCCACCTCGACGAAGGAGCGGATGAGCAGCAGCACCGCCAGGCCGAAGAGGATGTAGGCGGCGTGGTCGCGGGCGCGCGACAGGAGCCGCCCGAGATGGGCGAAGAGCACGCCGCCGACAAGGATCGAGATCAGCGCGAAGCCGACATAGCCGAGCTCCACCAGCGCCTCGATATAGGTGTTGTGGAAATGGAAGCCGGTTCGCGTGGCGATGTAGAATTCGGCCCACAGCCGCTCGGCATCGGCGAAGCCCTGCACCCAGTAGCCCTGATAGCCGACGCCGAGCAGCGGCGCCTGTTCGACCGCGGCGAGGCCTTCCGACCACAGATAGGTGCGGCCCGTCAGCGTCGCGTCCTTGCCGAAGATGGCGAGGACGGCGTCGAGCGCGCCGGCATTGAGCGCGACGGCGATGCCCGCCACGCCGAGGATCGCGGCCGCGATGAAAAGCACCTTGCGGGCGGCGGGCGAGAACATCAGCACCACGCGCATTCCGGCCATTGCGGCGAGGGTGAGCACGACGCCGATGAGCGACGTCGCCGATTGCGAGGCGACGAGCGCATAGGCGGCGACGCAGCCGATGGCGAGCGCGGCGAGGCGCGTCAGCAACGCAGCGTCGAGGAAGAACGCGACGACGAAGGCGAAATAGACGCCGAGGGATGCGTAGAAGCCGAGCTGGTTCTTCGAGGAAAAGGCGCCGACGAAGCTGTAGGTGCCGTCGAGCGGATCGAAATGATAGCCGCCGAAGGCGAAGGAATAGGCGAGCACCAGCGCCGCGCCGGCAAGGATGCCGTAGCTCAGCGTGCGCGCGCCGATGACGCGCGCGGCGATCAGCGCGCAGACGATGTGGGTGGCATACTGGACGCTCGCCCGCGCGCTCGTGCCGGGCGCCAGCGACCAGAAGGTGGAGAGGCACGCAAGGGCGCCGAAGGCGAGTATCCAGTGGTAGCGCGCATAGTTGCCGAGCACGCGGCGGTAGTCGATCAGCACCAGCGGCAGCCACAGCGCATAGTAGGCGAGGACCGAAACCTGGCCGAAGCGGGTCGAATAGGCGAAGACGAAGACCGACAGCGCGACGGCGGCGAGGCCGTAGGCGAAATTGCGCTCCGGCGAGACGAAGGATGCCTTGGCGACCCGCATCCCGCTCTAGCTTGGCTGCTCGGCTGCGGCCGCCGCGACCGGTTCGATCTTCACCTTGACCACGTCGCCCGGCAGGACCGGCGTGTGCTCCTGCGCCGGCATTTCCTGCGGCTCGCCGTCGATTTCGCGGACGATGACGTAGCTGATCTCAGGCTCGGCGGCGCCGACCGCGCCGGCGGCTTCCGGCGCGATGGACAGCGCCTCCTGCATCAGGCTGTTGCTGGTCAGGATCTTCAGGTTCGCCGCTTCCAGATTGGCTTCGGTCTGCTGCAGTTCCTGCGCCACTTCCGCGTCGCGGTCGTTGCGCAGCGCGTTGGCGTCCTGCGTCGCCTGGGCGATGTCCTGCTTGGCGCGCAAGGCGGCGGTTTCCATGTCGAGCACGCGTCCCTCGAGGTCGGCGACCGAGCGGCCGATGGAGAGCACCCGCTCGTTGACGACGAGACCGCGGTCGGCAAGATCGCCGATGCCCGCGAGCTGCTCGCGTGAGAGTTCGATCTGCTCGTTCTGGCTCGTGATCTTCTGTTCGAGCGCGACGATCTCGTTTTCGAGCAGTTCCTTCAGATCGTCGATCGCCGCGAGCTGGCGTTCGAGCCGGTCGGCGCGGGCATCGCGGAAGGCGGTCTCGTCCTCGATCAGCTTCCGGCCCTGCTCGCTGGCCGCCAGTTCCTCGGGGAACTCGATCTCCGCGGTTCCCGTCGTCTCGGCTTCGAGACGCGCCTTGCGCGCGATCAAGCGCATGCGGTCGGCGCTGAGGACGTCGACGTCGCCGCTCGCATTGATGAAATCGCGCTCGATGCGCTGGCCGGTCTCGGCCGAACGGCGCATGCCGCCGCCGATGCTGACGGCCTTGAGCACGGTCAGGTTCGGATCGAACGGGTAGCGGCCGGGCGTCGCGACGTCGCCGGAGAGGAAAAAGGGACGGTATTCGGCGAGCTCGACCGAGGCTTCCGGCCGGTCCATGAGGCCGAGCTTCTGCTGCAGAACGTCGCCGATCTCGGTGGCGACTTCGGCGGTGGTGCGCCCGTTCGCCTCGACTTCGCCGACGATCGGCACCGAGATGACGCCGGCCGTGCCGACGACGTATTCGCCGCTGATCGACGACCAGTCGCGTACCGCGCCCTCGGCCGTCTGCCATTCGACGATGCGGATGTTGAGCTTGTCCATCGTGCCGAGCGTGTAGCCTTCGGCGGCGGCGAAGGTGACAGAGCCGGCAAGGACGCACAGGGCGCCGGCAAGGCCGCGGAAGATCGGGGAGCGCGCCATGGTCAGTAGCTGCCGCGTGCCGCCACGACGACGGGGACGGTCCTCAGGATGATCTTCATGTCGAAGACGATCGACCAGTTCTCGACATAGTGCATGTCGTAGGCGACGCGCTGTTCATAGGAAACGTCGTTTCGGCCGCTGATCTGCCACAGGCCGGTGAGGCCCGGGCGCGACTTCAGATAGTAGCTCTTCGCATTGCCGTAGAGCTCCAGTTCCTTCTTCACGACCGGGCGCGGGCCGACGATGCTCATGTCGCCGAGGAGGATGTTGAAGATCTGCGGCAGCTCGTCGAGGCTGAGCTTGCGCAGGACGATGCCGAGGCGCGTGACGCGCGGATCGTCCTTCAATTTGCGGGTGGCGAGCCACTCGTCGCGCGCCTGCGGATAGCGGGCGAGATGGGCGGCAAGGACCTCGTCGCCGTTCGGCACCATGGTGCGGAACTTCAGGCAGTCGAAGACCTGCCCGTTCCGTCCGATGCGGCCATGCCGATAGAAGACGCTGCCGCCGTCCGACAGCTTGACCATCGCCGCCAGCATCAGGAACAGCGGGCTCAGTGCAATCAGGCCGGCGAGCGCGCCGCAGATGTCGAAACCGCGCTTCCAGACGCCGCCGATAGCCGGCGGCTCGTTGCGGGCGAGGCCGTGTTTTCGTTCTCGGCTGATCTCACGTGAGGCGAGTTTCATTCGGCTCTCCAGAATGGGACGATGGGCTGTCTTGTTGTTTTGCATTGCAACATGAATCGCCGGAGAGAGATAAGAGCCATCTGTGCTCACAATCGGACAGGAGCAAAATATCGCATCATAATTTGTAACCGCGGGTAATCCACGGCGAAGAGGAATTTATACATCGTCAACTCCAGATTGAATTTCATGTATAAGAAAAGTAAATTACTTAATCTTGTCTGCTTGTGTATTTTCTCTCCGCCTAAAATCGGGCGATCAATATCAAATGAACGGCGCGACAGCGGAAATTGTGCGCGCCGGCTGCGGGTATTGATTTGTCGCAATGCAGCATAACGGGTGCGTGATGTCAGCTTTCAATTGCGTGGCGCGGGCGAAGTCACTATAGACTGTGCCGGTGCGCTGCGGCGTTGGAACTGGCCCGGCGGGAAGAGCGAACGACATCTCCCGCGCCATGCCCTGCGCCGAACTGGCTGCTTGGGGTCGGCAATGTCTTTCTCGTTGTTTCTGCGTGGGTTCCTGGTGGCGATCGCGATCTTCGCGGTCGTGACCTACGTCATGACGCAGTCGCTCGCCACGACGGCGGTCAACACGCTGATCTGCGCGGTTCTGATCCAGGCCGGCTATGCGGTCGCCGTGCTGTGGATGGTCGCACGCACGAAATCCCCGGCCGCGAAGGACCCGCAGGACGAGCGGAGCGAGGCGAGCCGCCCCGATGCGCCCGCTCCCAAGGAGCGGGGCAACCGCGGCGGCACCGTCTCGCCATAGTTCTGGCCGATGCCTCGCCCCTCAACGAAAGAGGGGCTACGCGCCATGCCGCTTCACCAGAACGATCGACCGGATGCCGACGTCTGCGTCATCATCGCCGCCAAGGATGCCGGCGCGACGATCGCGCGAGCGGTCGCATCCGCGCTGGCCGAGCGGCGCGTGGCGGAGATCGTCGTCGTCGACGACGGCTCGCGCGACGATGCGACGGAAGCGGCCGCGCGTTCGGCCGATGACGGATCGGATCGGCTGCGTGTCCTTCGCCTGCCGGAGAACCGCGGCCCCGCCCATGCCCGGAACGTGGCGATCGAGAACGCGGCGTCGCCCTTCCTGGCGATCCTCGACGCGGATGATTTTTTCCTCCCCGGCCGCTTCGACTTCATGCTCGAGGGCGAGGATTGGGATTTCGTTGCCGACGATATTTTGTTCGTCGACGAGCGGCTGGCTGCGAACATGCCGGAGGCGCCTGTCATCGAAGGCGAGCCGCGTTTCGTCGGCTTCAAGGACTTCGTCGCCGGCAACATCTCGCGCAAGGGGGCGGAGCGTGGCGAGATCGGGTTCCTGAAGCCGGTGATGCGCCGCGCCTTCCTCGATCGCCACGGGCTTCGCTACAACGCCGCGCTGCGGCTGGGCGAGGATTTCGATCTCTACGCCCGCGCGCTGGCGCATGGCGCGCACTACAAGGTGGTGCGGCATTGCGGATATGGCGCGATCGTGCGCGCGGATTCGCTCAGCGGGCGGCACCGCACGCTCGACCTCAAACGCCTTTATGAGGCCGACCGGGACATCCTCGCCTCGATGACGCTCGACAGGCGAGACGAGGAGGTGCTTCGGACCCATGAGCGCCACATTCGCGGGCGGTACGAGTTGCGCAACTTCCTTGACCGCAAGGCCGAGGCCGGGCTGGTCCGGGCGGGGCTCGAACTCCTCGCCCGGCCGAGCGCCATTCCCGCCGTCGTGTCGGGCGTCGCGTCTGACAAGATCGAGGCTGCCCGGCGCGGGCGACGAGGGCCGGCCGTGCGCGAGATCGAGCCGCCGCGTACCCTTTTCTCCGGGCGTGTCGCCGCTCAGAAATAATCCCGGCGCACCTCGTGGAGGACCGCGTGCAGTCGGTCCTTGCGCGCCTGCAGGACGGCGCTGTCGCTCAATTGCGGCGTCGCGCGCGCCGCCCGCCAGAGGCCGAGCGCGGCCGGGCTGCCGAGAAGGTTCTTGGTCAGGGCGCGCACGCCGCCTTCCGCCCTGGGCCGGTCCTCCACCAGGAGATCCTGATCGCGCGCAGGCGCTTCATGCGTCTGTCCGGCATAGTCGACCCCCCAGAAGCGGGCGCCCTTGGTGATCGCTTCGGCGCGCGAGGAGAGAGCGATGCGGCGCGGCGCATAGGTCAGCCCGAGCGACTTCGCCCAGTCGTTCCACTTGAAGCTGTTGATGCTCGCCGAGGTCGAGACGGCCACCCACGGCACGCGGAACGCATCGGCGAGGATCGCCGCGTGCATGGATTCGGCGATGACGAGATCGGCGCCAGCGATCTGCCGGATGACGTGCTTCGCCTCGCCGCACGGATCGACGTATCCGATGCCGGCAAGGCTGCAAAGCTGCGGCCAGAGCCCGCCGATGGTCGATTCCCAATGCGGTACGAATACCGTGCCGCCGGTCTTCGGAATGTCCTGGAAGTCCGGCATGTCGGTGACCATGACCGCCGGATCGACGATGCCGAAATCGGGGTCGTAGCCGAATTTTGCCGCCGTCAGCGGCCCGCGCAGCGCGCGCACGTCCCAGTCGGGTCCGTTCAAGTCGGGTGCTTCGCCATAGCCGAAGCCGCTGCCGATCACTAGTTTTCGTCCCACCGGCGGCAAGAGGGCGGCGTTGAGCACGGTGCCGACGCCGACGAGAAGCACATCGTCGGCGACGTCGCGAAAACCCGGCAGAAGGAAGTCCCAGAGCCAGAGATTGAGGTCGTCGCCGAAATTGCCGTGCGCGGATTCCCAGTAGAACGGCGTCATGGCCGGGCGGCCTTCGGCAGGAACTTGCCCATGGCCAGCCGCATCGCGCTCGTCACGATGCGCGGATCGCGCCACGCCCAGTGCGCCAACTGGCGGAACTGCGGCGCGCGGCGGCTCTTCACCAGCCGCGCCTGGCCCCACAGCGCCTGCTGGCGCGCGGTCTGCTTGTAGGCCTCGATCGAGGCGTGGTCGTCGGCGCCGTGCGGGAAGCGCGCGCCGAGCCTGTCGAGTGCGACCCAGGTGTTGAACTGCTGCTTGAGGAAGAGCGGCGAGGTGCTGTCGACGCCGTGGAAGATGTTGACACCTTCGCCGCGCATCGCGCCGACCGCGTCCGACAAGATGGTGCGCCGGCCATTGCGCACGCATTCGTAGAAGAAGAGCACGTCCTCGGCCGCCAGCCGCAAGCTCGCCTCGAAGCGCGTCGTGCGAAAGAGGTTCGCGCCGATCACCATGGCGGAGAGGTGCATGAAGCTCCAGTTCTTCAGCATGACGCTGGCGATGTCGGGGATTTCGACGATCGGCGGGTCGTCGTCGAGGCGGGTGACCTGCGTCACCTGCGAAAGCTCCGAGACGCCGAAATGGTAGTAGAAGGCGTCGCCGCCCGAAATCGACGCGAAATAACAGTCGGCCTCAAAACGTGACAGGTTTTCGACCGCGATCCTGAGATGATCGGGCGTCCATTCGTCGTCGGAATCGAGAAAGGCGACATGGGCGCTGTCGGCGGGAACGGCGTCGAGGCCGGCATTTCGTGCGGCGCCCGGACCGGCGTTCGCCTGCGTCACGACATGGATTCGCTTGCGCTCTTCGGCGCTGAAGCCGGACAATTCGGGTTCGAGCGGGCAGGGGGATTCATCGTCGACCACGATGATGTCGAAATCGGCGTGCGACTGTGCGAACACCGACGCCAAAGCCCGGCGCAATATGCCCGCGTCGCGTTGGTAGTAAGGGATGACCACGCTGCACTTCGTCATCTTTTGGCGCCTTTTCTGACTAGGGAGGGACCGCGTTTCGCGCCGCATCCGTTGCGGCGGGAGGCGAAACTCGCCGGGTTCCGATCGGCGGCCCTGCGACCAGCACGAAAGAAGTTTGCCCGATGCCGCCAGTGATCTCGCTTCGAACCGTGACCAACAATGTCGGCTGGAGCGTGTTGTCGAAGACCAGCACATTCGGGCTGAAATTTGTCACCGTGCCGATCCTCGCCCGGCTCCTGACGCCCGAGGAGTTCGGCATCGTGGCCGTCGCGCAGACCGTCGTCCTGTTCCTGACGATGGTCGGCGGCGCGGGCCTTGCCGCCGCGCTCGTCGTCGAGCGCAGCGAGGACGAGACGACGATCCACTCGGTGTTCTGGGCGAATTTCGCGATGGCGCTGGCGATGGCCGGCGCACTCTACGTCTTCGCCGAACCACTCTCGGGGCTCATGGGCGCGTCGGGCGGCGGGGACGTGGTCAAGGTGATGGCGCTGATCATTCCGATCCAGCTTTGCGGCGACGTCGCCTACGCGCTTCTGGCGCGCCGGATGGCCTTCGACAAGGACGCGTTCTGGAGCGTCTTGTCGGAATCGGTCGGGGCCGTGTCGGCGGTCGTTCTGGCCCTTGCCGGATGGGGATTGTGGGCGCTGGTCGCTCAACTCTTCATTTCCGCAACGCTGCGCCTCGGCGGGCTGTTCTATGCAACCCGCTACCGTCCGCGCTTCATGTTCTCGTTCGCGCGCATCCGCGCCTTGTGGGGCTACAGTGCAGGGCTGATGGGCTCGGAGATATTCAACTTCGTCACCTTCCAGTCGCCGCTCGTGATCGTCTCGCGCTTTCTCGGCATCGCGGAAGCCGGCGCCTATTCGGCCGCCAACCGCTTCGCCAGCATTCCGAACCAGGTCGTGCTGGCGGCGCTGATGGGCGTGCTTTTCCCGACCTTCAGCCACATCGCCGACGACGCCGAGCGCCGCACGCGCGCGCTGTTCCTGTCGACGCAGGTCTGCAGCCTCGTCCTCGCGCCGATGATGTTCGGCATCTGGGCCATCGCGGAGCCGGGCATGTACGTGATCTTCGGCCGGCAATGGGCTTGGGCCTGGCCGGTGCTCGGGCTGCTGGCGCTGTCGAAGGGCATCCTGGCGCCGTGCAGCACCTACATCCCTTATCTGAAAGGCGTCGGCAAAAGCCATGTGCTCTGGTGGGTGGCGGTCGCGCGCGCGGTGCTGGTGAGCGCGGCCGTGACCTACGGCGCGATTTCGGGCGGGCTCGTCGAGGCGATGGTGTGGCTGTGCATCGCCAATGCGGTGACGCTCGTCTTCTATTGCTGGACCGTGTTCCGCACCGACGACGTGCCGTTCCTGCGCAACTTTCTCGTCACCTGCCGGCCGATGGCGAGCGCCTTCGCCATGGCGGTGGCGGTGCGGTTCCTGGTCGAGCGGTTGCGCGATTCGGATTTCGGCCCCATCGCCCAGATCGCGATCGGCGGCGCGGCGGGCGCCATCATCTATGCCGTGCTCATCCTCCTGACCGAGCGCGCGCTGGTGCGCGACCTTATGGGCATGGTCGCCAGGCTTCGCGGCGGCACGCAGGCCAGTCCCGCAGCCTGAACCGCGTTACCGGGCGATCATCGCAGTGCAGCATATGAATGCCGGGTTTGCGCCCTCGACGCGCGTCACCCGTTAACCTGGATACTAACGCGGCCTCACAATTCGTTATCCCGGATCGCGCCGCAATTGGGCAGGCAGCCACATTCTCATCCGGTCGCGGGGCTATTTGCATCGCAGCATCAGCTTGATCGGGAGGTTTCCGACGCGGTCCTTGGGAGGGGGCGGCGCGGAGAAGAAGGTGAGAGACCCTATGGCCCACGAACCGACCCGCCTGCGTTCATCTGCAGCTTCGAAGACCCTCGCGATCGCCGTCGTGCTCGTCTGCGGCGCGAGCCTCGCGCATGCCGTCGAGGGCGGCGAATCGTTCCTCGAAGAGTTCGACGAACTGGCGTCCAAACGCTGGTACGTCTCCGACGGCTGGTCGAACGGCGACCACCAGAACTGCACCTGGTCGAAGGAGCAGGTTTCGGTCGAGGGTGGCGTGCTCAGCCTCGGCTTTGCCGCCGAGAGCTACAAGGACCGCGACAATGTCTGCGGCGAAGTCCAGACTCATGAGCGCTACGGCTACGGCACCTACGAGGTGCGGATGAAGGCCGTCGAGGGGTCGGGGCTCAACACCGGCTTCTTCACCTATATCGGCCCGGTTCACAAACAGCCGCATGACGAGATCGATTTCGAGGTGCTCGGCAAGGATCCGTCGAAGGTTCAGGTGAACCAATATGTCGACGGCGAGAATGTCGGCGACGAGGAACTTGTCGAGGTGCCCGGCGGCGCGGCGAGCGATTTCAACGACTATGCCTTCGTCTGGGAGGAAGGCCGCATCGCCTGGTACGTCAACGGCAAACTCGTGCATGAGGCGACCGATCCGGACAAGCTGCCGAGCCATGCCTCGAAGATCTATCTGAGCCTCTGGGGCTCGGACACGTTGACCTCGTGGATGGGCGCGTTCGAGGCACCGGGCGAGCCGGTGGCGGCGCAGATCGAGCGCGTGGCGTTCACCGCGCCGGGCGACGATTGCCAGTTCCCCGAATCCGTTGCCTGCGCGGACTGAAGCCGACGATGCTTCACGTTCTCTATCTGGTTCATGACCTGACCGATGCCGCGGTCAGCCGCCGCGTGGCGATGCTGGAGGCCGGCGGCGCGCGCGTCACGGTCGCCGGCTTCCGCCGCGACGACCGGGCGGCGCCGATGCGGCTCGGAGCCGGCGCGCCGATCGATCTCGGCGTGACGCGCGACGGCCGGTTCGCGCAGCGCATCGCGGCAGTCGCCGGCGCGGCGTTCGCGCTGCGGACGCGGCTCGGCGCGGTCGCGCAACCGGAAATCGTCATCGCACGCAATCTCGAAATGCTGGCGCTCGCCGATCGGGCGGCGGGGCTTTTCCCCACGCGGCCGGCCATCGCCTATGAGAGCCTCGACATTCATCGCCTGCTGCTCGGCGACAACGCCGTCTCGCGCGCCATGCGTGCCGCCGAGCGGCGCTTCGGGCGTGAGGTGGCGTTGCTCCTGACGAGCTCACCTGCCTTCGTGCGTGAATATTTCGAACCCTACGGCCAGATCGATGCGCCGGTGGTGCTTCTGGAAAACAAGGTGCTCGATCTGGGCGACGCAAGGCCCGGCCGTTCGCGATGCGCAATCGCCGAGCCGTGGAAGATCGGCTGGTTCGGGGCGCTTCGCTGTGCGCGCTCGCTCGACCTTCTGATCGACGCGGTGCGCAGGCTGGACGGACGTGTCGAACTCGTCCTGCGGGGCCGCCCCGCCTACGATGCCATTCCCGATTTCGACGCGCGCGTGGATGCCGCGCCGCATGTCGCCTTTCACGGGTCCTACAGCAACCCGGACGATCTCGATTCGATCTATGGCGAGGTGCATTTCAACTGGGCGATCGACTTCTTCGAGGCGGGGCTGAACTCCGAATGGCTGTTGCCGAACCGGCTCTACGAGGGCGGGCGTCATGGCGCGGTGCCGATCGCGCGGGCGGGCACCGAGACGGGTCGGTTCCTGGCCGACCGCGGCATAGGCATCGTGCTCGACACCTGTTCCGCGGATGAACTCGTGCTGATGTTTTCCGGCATCGACGGCGACCGGATCGCCGCACAGCGTGCGCAGCTCGATGCCGTCGACGCCGCGACCTGGACCGCAACGCGAGGCGACTGCGAAACGCTCGTCGCGCGGCTCGCAAACCTTAAAGGCGCACGGCCCGTATTGAAGGTGGCGGCATGACGCTGACGGAACTTCGAGAGCGCGTCATGACCGATGAACTGGACACCGGCCGTCCGCGCGTCATGATCGTCATTCCGTGCCTGAACGAAGCCGCTCACATCGCGGACCTCATCGCAAGGCTGATGCCCTCGGCCGAACGGCTCGACATGCCGATCCTGGTGATGGACGGCGGCAGCAGCGACGGTACGGTGAGCCTTGTCCAGGACATGGCGGCGCGCGAGCCGCGCGTCCGTCTGATCGACAATCCGCGCCGTCTTCAGAGCGCCGCCGTCAATCTTGCCGTGGCCCGACACGGCGACTATTTCGACTACCTGGTCCGCATCGACGCCCATGGCGGCTATCCGGACGATTACTGCGACCGGCTGATCGAGGAGGCGGTGCGCACCGGCGCGGATTCGGTCGTCGTCGCGATGAAGACGGAAGGCGACGTGCCGTTCCAGCAGGCGACCGCGCTGGCGCAGAATTCGCCGCTCGGCAATGGCGGCTCGAAGCACAGGGCCGGGGCGACCGGCCGCTGGATCGATCATGGCCATCACGCGCTGATGTCGGTCGCGGCGTTCCGCGCCGTCGGCGGCTATGACGAGAGCTTCAGCCACAATGAGGATGCAGAACTCGACCACCGGCTCAACGTCGCCGGCTTCCACATCTGGATGACCGACCGCACGGTGATGACCTACTACCCGCGCTCGACGCCGCGTGCGCTTTTCCGGCAGTATCTCGGCTATGGCCGCGGGCGCGCCCGAAATGTCGTCAAGCATCGTTCGATTCCGAAGCTCCGCCAGATGATCCCGCTGATGGTCGCTCCGGCCGTCGCCGGTGCGCTGCTGGCCGTCGTCAGCGTCGCGGCCATCGTGCCGGCATTTGCCTGGATGGCGGCGTGCCTTGCCTATGGCGCCTGGCTGGCGGTGTTTCGTCGCCAGCCGCATGGCCTGCTGGCCGGCGTTTCGGCCATGATCATGCATCTTGCCTGGTCTGTCGGGTTCTGGCTGCAACTCGCCTCTCCGGCACGCAAACGGGCGGGCGCATGATGACGCAAGCGCTTCGCATCGACATCGCGGTCTGCACCTACAGGCGTCCGCAACTCGCCGAGACGCTGTGCTCGCTCGGCGCGCTCGTCGTGCCGGATGGGGTGACTCTGCGCCTGATCGTGGCCGACAACGACGCCCAGCCGAGCGCCGAAGGGATCGTGCGCGACATGGCCGGGCGGCTGCCGTTCCCGGTCGCCTATGTCCATTGCCCGGCCTCGAACATTTCGCTCGCCCGCAACGCCTGCCTCGACCATGCGGAGGCCGACTGGCTCGCCTTCATCGACGATGATTGCAGCGCGTCGCCGCACTGGCTCGCGGCACTCGTCGCCAAGGCGCGCGCGACGGGTGCCGATGCGGTTCTGGGGCCGGTCGAGGCGATCTATGGCGATGGTGCGCCGGGCTGGATGCGGCGCGGCGATTTCCATTCGACCAACCCCGTCTTCGTGCGCGGCGCGCTCCTGACCGGCTATACCTGCAACGTGCTGATGAACGTCGGGGCGCCTTCGCTTCACGGACGCCGGTTCAACCTCGCGCTCGGCCGCACCGGCGGGGAGGATACCGAGTTCTTCTCCGGCATGGCGCGCGACGGCGGGCGTCTTGCCTTTGCAGAAGATGCCTTGGCGAGCGAGCTGGTCCCGGCCGACCGCGCGCAGTTCGGTTGGCTTGCAAAGCGCCGCTTCCGCACCGGCCAGACGCATGGCCGACTGCTTGCAAAGGTCAAGGACGGCACGTCCGCGAAAGCGGTCGCGCTGGCGGCGGCGAAGGCTGTGTTCTGCGCAGGCGGCGCAATCGTGACGTCGCTCGCGCCTGTCGCGCGCAATCGCTACGTGCTGCGCGCGATCATGCATTCCGGCGTCGTCAGCGGCCTTCTGGGCGTGCGCGAGATCGCGCTCTACGGCGATGCGCCCGCCGCCATCGACGGGAGGCGCGACCATGCAGCCTGACGTCAGTTTCGTGATCGCCGCCTTCGATGCGCAGGAGACGATCGGCCGCGCGGTCGCGAGCGCGCTTGCGCAGGAGGGCGTTTCGGTCGAGGTGATCGTCGTCGACGATTGTTCCGCCGACGACACGCGGACCCGCGTGCGCGCCATCGCCGACGATCGCATCGTGCTCGTCGAAAAGCGCGTCAATGGCGGGCCGGGCGCGGCGCGCAATGCGGGGTTCGCGCTCGCCAAGGGGCGCTACGTCGCCGTGCTCGATGCCGACGACACCGTCGCGCCCGACCGGATGGCGCGGCTCGTCGCTAGGGCCGACGAGGCGGGCGCTCAGATCGTGCTCGACGATCTGGAAGTCGTCGACGAACGCGGCGCGGAGCCGACCTCGCGGCCGATGTTCGGCCGGGCGCGGCTGGAGAAGCTTCCGCAGGTGACGCTCGCCACCTTCATCGCCGGCAATCTGATGTTCGAAAGCGAGTTCTCGCTCGGCTATCTGAAACCCATGATCTGCCGCGATTTCCTGCGTGCGCACCAGATCGCCTATGACGAAGAGCTGCGGATCGGCGAGGACTACCTGCTGATCGCCGACGCGCTCGCCCATGGCGCGCGCTGCGTGGTAGAGCCCGTGCCGGGCTATCAGTATCACCTCGTAGACGGCTCGATCTCGCGCGTCCTCAAGCCCGAGCACGTCGCGACGATGCGCGTCGGCGATGCGCGGTTCCTGGCGCGCCATACGCTCGACGAGGACGCAATGGCCGCGCAGGCGCGCCGCACGCGCAGCCTCGAGGAGGCGGCGTCGTTCCTCGACATCGTCGGCCATCTCAAGGCCCGGTCGGCGATGGGCGCGGTGCAGGCGGCCTTGTCCGATCCGTCCGCTATCCGGCACCTGAAGATGCCGATCCTGGCGCGGCTGCGGCGGCTTGCCGGCAGGGGGCCGCAAACCGCGGGCACGTGACCGGCGGCAACGAATTCGGCGGGGGCCAAACGAAACCATGAGAACGGATGAGACGATGAAGAAAGTCAGAAAAGCGGTGATCCCCGTTGCGGGCCTCGGCACGCGGTTCCTGCCCGCGACGAAGGCGATGCCGAAGGAGATGCTGACCGTCGTCGACCGGCCCGTCGTGCAATATGCGGTCGACGAGGCGCGCGAGGCGGGCATCGAGCACATCGTCTTCGTCACCGGCCGGAACAAGCATGTCATCGAGGATCATTTCGACATCCAGCCCGAACTGATCGATACGCTGACGCGCGCCGGCAAGATTTCGGCGCTGGCGGCGATCGACGAGTTGCAACTCGATGCGGGCCGCGTCAGCTTCACGCGCCAGCAGGCCCCGCACGGCCTTGGCCATGCGGTGTGGTGCGCGCGCGATTTGATCGGCGACGAGCCCTTCGCGCTGCTCTTGCCCGACATGGTCTCGTTCGGCGTGCGCGGGTGCCTCGCGACTGCGATGCAGCTTTATCGCGAAGCCGGCGGCAACGTCGTGTCGGTCGAGCAGTGCAACCCGCTCGAAACTGACAAATACGGCATCGTCGGCAAGGGCGGTCCGGTCGCCGACGGCTTTGCCATCACCGAGATGGTCGAGAAGCCCGAACCGTCGCAGGCGCCGTCGAACTACTACATCAACGGCCGCTACATCCTGCAGCCGGAAATCTTCGAGCTTCTGGAAACGCAGGAGCGCGGCGCGGGCGGCGAGATCCAATTGACCGACGCCATGGCGCGCCTGGCGCGCGTCCAGCCCTTCCACGCGGCGCCCTTCACCGGGCGCATGTTCGACACCGGCTCCAAGGCGGGCTTCATCGAGGCCAATGTGGCGATGGCGCTGGCGCGCGATGACCTTCGCGACCTCGTGCTCGGGCCGATCGCCGAACTCGTCGCCGCCCATGCGGGCGCCGCCGCCCGGATCAACCGTTCGGCCTGAGCCAGGACAGAAAGCGAGACGCGCCGACGGCGCGGACCCCTGATGCACCACACCAACATTGCCCTCGATGCCCGCCGGCCGAACAAGCCGGAAGAGGCCGACCAGTTCATCGATCTCGACCGCCTGTTCGCAATGGCGCGGCGGCGGCTGTCGCTCGTCGCGCTTTGCGCGGGCGTCGGGCTGGTGCTGGGCGTGGTGTTCCTGGTCCTGACGCCGCCGACCTTCACGGCGGCGTCACGGATATTGCTCGACGAGAACCTGACCAAGTTCGCCGAGGAGCGCGACACGCGGCCCGCCCCCAACCAGGCCGATTCCATGGTGGCGAGCGAGGTGGAGATCCTGAAATCGGCGCGGCTCGCCCGGGTCGTGGTCGAGACGCTCGACCTCCACGACAATCCCGATTTCCTCGATCCGCCGCAGTCGCCGCAGGGCTGGCTGAAAGGCCAGCTCCGCTCCGCCGCCCGTTTCGCCTTCGGCTCCGGGTCGGCTTCGGGCGAACCCAGCGAGGACGCCCGCATCGGTCGCGCGGCGGCGATCCTGCAGCAGAACCTCGTCGCCGAGCGCATCGGCCGCAGCTACGTGATCGAGGTCAAGTACAGCGCCAAGGATCGCGAAATCGCCGGGGCGGTCGCACGCGCCTATTCCGAGCAGTATCTTTCCGACCAGCTCGACGCCAATTTCGACGCGACGCAGCGCGCCGTGACGTGGCTGCAGGCGCGGCTGGAGCAGTTGCGCGCCGATTGGCTCGCCGCCTCGATGGCAGCCGAGCAGTACCGCGCGGAGAACGGCCTGACCGCGGCGCGCGGCGAACTCGTCTCCGAGCAGCAGCTCTCCGATCTCAACAACCAGCTCGTGCTCGCACAGGCCGAAACGGCCAACGCGCTGGCGCGCTACGAGCAGTACAAGACGATCATCGACAGCGGCGAGGAGGCCGCGGTCGACAATGCGATCATTCCCACCGACCTGACACAAAGCTCGGTGCTGACCGATCTGAAGACGCGCTATCTGTCCATCACCGAGCGGGCGCAGGAAATCGAGACGCGCTTCGGCGAAGACCACGCGCAGGCTGTCGCCTTGCGCACCCAGAGCGGCGAGCTTCGCCGCCAGATATTCCAGGAACTGAAGCAGGTCACCGAGAGCTACCGCACCGAATACGAAGTGGCGCGCGCCCGCGAAGCCTCGCTGCGCGAGAATGTCGGCACGATGAGCGGCGAGAGTTCGGCAACCGGCCAGTCGATGGTCAAGCTGCGCGAACTCGAGCAGCAGGCCTCCGCGCTCGGCACGCTCTACGAGACCTTCCTCGCCCGCTACGAGGAAGCGTCCCAGCGCCAATCCTTCCCGATCGCCGAGGCGCGCGTCATTTCGCAGGCGAACAACCCTGTCTCGCCGTCGAGCCCGAGCAAGACGCTGGCGCTCGGCATGTCGCTCGTGCTCGGCCTGATGGCGGGCGCCGGCATCGGTGGGCTCCTGGAATTCCGCGAGCGCTTCTTCCGCACCGGCGACGACGTGCGCGACGGCCTCGGCCTCGATTTCCTCGGCTACCTGCCGCTTCTCGGCTCGACGCGCTCGACCGCCAAGCCGCAGGGAAGCACACCGACGGGCGAGCCGAACGCGCTCGACCATACGGGGTCGAGCCTTCTGCGGATCGCCGTCTTCTCGCCGGCCTCGCTCTTTGCCGACACGCTGCGCAGCGCCAAGCTCGCCAGCGACGTGGTCCTTCATCACAAGCCCTCGAAGGTCATCGGCTTCGTCTCCGTCCTGCCGCGCGAGGGCAAGACGACGGCGGCCGCGAACTTCGCCGGGCTGCTCGCTGCGAACGGTTCGCGCGCGCTGCTGATCGACGGCGACCTGCGCAATCCGGGCTTGAGCCGCCGGCTCGGCTCGCAGCCGAAGGCGGGCCTCGTCGAAGCGCTGGTCGGGCGCGTTCCCTGGCAGAACTCGCTTCTCGCCGACCAGAAGACGGGGCTTTCGATCCTGCCCGCCGTCATCCGCGGACGCCTGTCGCATACGAGCGAGCTCATTTCGGGCGAGTCCATGCGTGCGCTTCTGGACGAGATGCGCGGCCATTTCGACTACATCGTCGTCGACCTGCCGCCGCTCGGCCCCGTCATCGACGCGCGCGCCTTCGCACCGCTCGCCGACGGCTTCCTGTTCGTCACCGAATGGGGCGGCACGCCGCGCGCGCTCGTCCGCCAGACGCTCCAGGGCGAGCCGCAGATCGCCGCCAAGACGATGGGCGTCATCCTCAACAAGACCGACATGAAGCGCCTGCCGAAATACGGATCGCCGGGCGGCGCCGAGCGCTATTTCCACCGCTATGCGGCCTACTATGGCGAGCAGAGCGGCTAGTGCTTGTTGCTGAAATAGCGGCCGCGGTTCTGCCAGATGCGCAGCGCGGTCAGCCGTCCGGTCTTGAATGCGCCGGTGTCGATATTCATCCGCCGGCCGACCCGCCCGGCGGTTTCGACCGGCGTGTGGCCGTGGACGACATAGCGCGGCAGGCTGTCCGACGCGTCGTGGAACGCCTTGCGGATGAAGAGCAGGTCCTCGTCGCGCTGCTCTTCGATCGCAATGCCGGGCCGGATGCCGGCGTGGACGAAGAGATAGCGGCCGGTGTCGATCAGGATCGGCATCGCGCGCAGGAGGTCCACATGATGCGCCGGGATCGCCGCCTTGACCCTGGCGTTGACGCCCGCCGGATCGGAATTGAGCGCCCGCAATTCGCCCGGCTCGATGCCGTAGGAGGCAAGCGTCGGCAGGCCGCCCACCGTCAGCCAGTCGGCGAGCGCGATCCGGCCGCCGAGATAGTCGAGCATGAACCGTTCGTGGTTGCCCATCAGGCAGAAGCGGTGGAAGCCCTTGGGCGCCGGCCGCGTCAGATGTTCCAGGACGCCGGCGGAGCGCGGGCCGCGATCGACATAGTCGCCGAGCATGACGATCAGCTTCTCGCCGGGAAGACGCGATGCGTCGTCGGCGATGATCGCTTCGAGCGCCAGGAGCTCGTCGAGACAGCCATGCACGTCGCCGACCGCGTAGACGGCAACGCCGTCGATGGCGATGCGCAGGCGCGCGGGCCCGGCGCGCTTGGCGTCTGCTTCGGGCGCCTGCGACGCAAACAGTCTCGGTAGTTTCCAGCCCGTCATGTTCTCAACTCACGCCCCGGCAACGCGCCGTCCGCGAAAAGGACGGCGGGGCAATGCAAAACCGGAGAAGTCGATGTTGCAGACCCATCCTGCACCTTTCGCCGTTCCACCCGTTTCGAACTCCATGTCGCAGCGCGTCGCGATCGCGCGAACGCTGTGCATCTTCTTCATGACCTATGTCCATGTGCAGCCCGGCATAGCCGAGAACGTCTACGACCGCGAGGCCGGGCTGTTCGACATCGTCTATTTCGTGCTGACGCGGCTGATCGGGCTGAGTTCCGTCTCGCTGCTCGGCATCGTCTCGGGCTATTTCATCGTCTCCAGCCTCGTCAAGGCGGGCACGGGAAATGTCATCGCGGCCAAATTGCGCACCATCGTCCTGCCGCTGGTCTCGTGGAACGCGCTGATGCTCTTGCTGCTCGTCGGCTATGGCATCCTCTCGGGCAACTGGCGCGACATGCCGGACGCGACCGCGCTCGGGCTCGCGAACGCCTTTCTGGCGATCACCGAATGGCCGCTGGTCGTGCCGCTCTGGTTCCTGCGCGACCTCTTCGTCTGCTGCCTTCTTTCGCCGCTCCTGCTGATCGGCCTGCGCCGTTCGGCGCCGCCGATCTTCGCGCTGCTGGTCGCTTATACGCTGTTCGGCACGGACTGGTATCTGATGCAGCGGCCGCAATTGCTGCTGTTCTTCGCCATCGGCATGTGGCTGCGCCTTGCCGACATCCGCGAAATTCCGCTCGACCGCGCGCTGCGTCCGTTCATCGCCGGCCTTGCCATCATGGTGGCGATCTTCCTCGCGCTGCGCATCGAGCGCGTCTCGATCGGCGAGATGGACGAGACGCTGCGCATCGTCCTCGACACGGGCCTGCGCATTACCATGGCTGCCGGTTGCTGGCTTTTGACGGATGTCATCCGCCGTTCGCGGTTCGGGTCCGTGTTCATCCGGTTCGAGCCCTACACGTTCTTCCTCTTCTGCAGCCACGCGATCGTGTTCACCTTCGGCGGCATCGTGCTGCGCAAGGTCTTTGGCAATTACGGGTCGGAGCTGTTTCCGGTCTCGTTCTTCCTGCAGCCGGTCATCGCGGTCGTCGCGGCGATCATCGGCCTGCACCTCGTCGGCCGTTTCGCACCGACCGCATTCCTGTTCAACGCCGGCAAGCGGTTGCCCGCGGCTGAACCCGCGGTTCGCAAGGTTGCGCATCAGGATGCGCGATGAATTCCACCAGTCTGGACAAGGAGATCACATGACGGTTCTGGTTACGGGCGGCGCCGGCTATATCGGCAGCCACATGGTCTGGAAGCTGGTCGAAGCCGGCGAGGATGTCGTCGTGCTCGACGATCTGTCGACGGGCTTCGACTGGGCGCTGCCGATCGACGTGAAACTGGTCATCGGCGACATCGCCGATGACGGGCTGGTCGATCGGATCATGCGCGCGCATCCGATCGACGCGGTCATCCATTTCGCCGGTTCGATCGTGGTGCCGGATTCGGTTGCCGATCCGCTCGGCTACTATCTGAACAACACGGTGAAATCCCGCGCGCTGATCGCTTCGGCCGTGCGCAACGGCGTAGCGAACTTCATCTTCTCCTCGACGGCCGCCGTCTACGGTTCGCCGGACGCCGAGGCGATCTCCGAGGACAGGCCGGCAGCGCCGGAATCGCCCTACGGCACCTCGAAGCTGATGACCGAGATGATGCTGCGCGACGCCGCCGCCGCGCACGACATCCGCTACACGGTGCTGCGCTATTTCAACGTCGCCGGCGCCGATCCGAACGGGCGCACCGGCCAGTCGGGCCGCGGCGCCACGCATCTGATCAAGGTCGCCGCCGAGGCCGCGCTCGGCAAGCGCGGGCGGGTCGACATCTTCGGCACCGACTATGCGACGCCGGACGGCACCTGCATCCGCGACTACATCCACGTCACCGACCTCGTCAACGCGCATCATCTCGCGCTTGAGAGGCTGCGTGCGGGCGGCGACAACCTCGTTGCCAATTGCGGCTATGGTCGTGGATACTCGGTGCACGAGGTGATCCGCGCCGTCAGGCAAGTCAGCGGCGTCGATTTCGAGGTGCGCGTGGCCGGTCGCCGACCGGGAGACGCGGTGCGGGTGGTGGCGAATGCCGATCGGGCGCGGGCAGAGTTCGGCTGGCGCCCCGAGCACGACGATCTGGAGCGCATCGTCGTCCATGCGCTCACCTGGGAAGAAGCGCTCGGCCGGCGCAACGCGGCCGTCGCCGCGGAGTGACCAATGAAGGAGACGACCGATGAACCTCTTCAAGCCGTTCCGCACCCGCTCCGCCGCGCGGGACGAGGAAACGGACGGCCAGCGCTTCGAGCGCCTGTCCCTCGCCGTCGCTGCCTGCCGCGCCGAGATCGAGCGTGAAGAAGAAGGCCTGCGCCGCCGCTACGACGACAGCCGGCGCGATGCGGGCTTCGCCTTCGAAGTGCTGGACCGATCGCCCTCGCGCACCAGGCTCGCCGAAGGCCTTGACCAGCAAAGCGACGCGATCCTGACCTACGAGAAGCGGCTGCAGACGCTCGAAACGCAGGCCGAAATCCTGACGAGGATCAGCGGGTTGGTGGCCGAGCTGCGGACGTAGCGGCCCGTCGGATCGCGCGGGGTCGAGGGAAAGTGGCGGAGAGGGAGGCCGCCTGTTTAGAAGACGAGGATGACCGACGACGTTCAATAAGGCATTGTATTTGCTATTGTTACGCCGAACAAGCTGTTCAACGACGTTCTTTGCAATCCAGCTCAATCCCGCTACTGTTGTGGGCGGAAATGTGGGGCAGGTGAGTTGGGCGGAGGATCGTTGAAGACAGGAAAGCACCCCGACAAGGCCTTGAGCGCGGTTCGCGTGAACAAGCTTACTACACCCGGTCGATATGCAGATGGCAACGGACTTTATCTCGTTGTCGATCCATCCGGCGCCAAGCGGTGGTTGCTTCGGATTGTTGTGCAGGGCAGGCGGCGCGACATCGGCCTCGGCGGACTGGCTCTCGTTTCGCTGGCGGAGGCCCGCGAAAAGGCGCAGGCCTTTCGGAAGATCGCAAGGGAGGGCGGCGACCCCTTGGCGCTGCGCAATGCCGAAAAGCGTGTCATCCCGACATTCCGCGAGGCATCGGAAATCGTCCATGCTGAGCATCAACGAACTTGGAAGAACGCTAAGCACGCCGCGCAGTGGATATCGACGCTACGCACGTACGTGTTTCCGACGCTCGCCGACAAGCGCGTTGATTCAATCGATACGCCCGCCGTTCTCCAAGTTCTTGCGCCCATCTGGCTGACCAAGCCCGAGACCGCTCGGCGGGTCCGGCAGCGCATCGGCAACGTCATGGATTGGGCACGAGCATCGGGTTTCCGCAATGGTGATAACCCAATTGAAGGCGTCGGCCGGGGCTTGCCCCGACAGGTCGAACGCGTTCGTCATCATGCTGCGATGCCGTTCGCGGAACTGCCGGATTTCATGGATCGCCTTCGCGCGTCAGAAAGCAACGTCATATCGAAGCTCGCCTTCGAGTTGCTGATCCTCACCGCGTCGCGGACGAGCGAAGTGCTGCTGGCTCGCTGGGACGAAGTCGATTTCGCAGCTTCGCTCTGGGTCATCCCTGCGGAGCGCATGAAGGCCACGAGGGAACATCGCGTGCCGCTCGCACCGCGCTCGGTGGCCATCTTGAATGAAGCGAAGGTGCTGGCGGCGGAGAGCGAGCTTGTATTTCCTGGGCGTTCAATCGACAAGCCGTTGTCGAACATGGTCTTTCTCAAAATTCTGGAGCGCCTCGAACTACCGTATACGGCTCACGGATTTCGGTCGGCATTCCGAGATTGGGCGTCGGAAACGACATCGTTCCCGCGAGAAATCGCGGAAATGGCGCTCGCCCACACTATCGCCAACAAAGTCGAGGCGGCGTATCGGCGTGGCGACCTCCTGGACAAGCGCCGTGAGTTGATGGCCGAATGGGCCGAATTCTTGAATCGTCCCGTGACGAGCAGTTCCGATGACTGACAGCAAATACATTGACGGGTTTCACGACGAACCCACCGCAGGGCTGTTCGCTCATGTGAACACGGAGGTTTCGGTCGAACGAATGTGCTCGGCGCTTGCCGACCTAGGGCAAAAGCCCACCAATCAGGTCAAGAACTGGTTCGCCAGAATCTCAGACAGCTACTGGGAAAAAAAGAGCTTCGCCGACCGCGAAAAGGCAGCGCCTTCGACCAAAGAACTCAGAAAAATCGCCTCGAAGGCACAATCATTGGCTGACGCTGTGGATTCTGCGAAGCCTGTCGTGCAGGGCAAACTTACGAAAGCGTTGCAGCGTGCAGAATTACACGTCCCACGGCCAGAGCTTTTGGTGGCGCTTGTGGACGATCTGAGACGTTTGTCGAAGATTGAGACGCCTGCTGGCCGAGGCCGAGGGCGGCCACAACCGAGGCACATCGACTACGCTGTGAAAGCTGTCGCGCGGACATGGCCGCTAGTTTTTGGATCGAAGTTTGCTCTCTCCTTCAAGACTGCGCCGGGGCGCAATGGCGACGAGTTTGTCTCTCCATCGGCTCCGTTTGTTTTAAAGCTCTGTCACGCGCTTGATTCAGATATGCAGCACGAAGAGATCATTACGGCATTGAAAAAGTTGCGCCGCAAAGACCTTTCCTGAACCTAGAAATTCGAAGGTCCCAGTTTGAATTTCTGGGTGCCGACTTCGCGTGCATTTCGTGCCGCGACGGCTACGTTCGTCTCATGAATACGAGGACGAGCATCATGTCTTTTAAAGACCTAGACCCTGACGCGCTTCGGCGTGTCGATCAGTTGATCGCGCCGAAAGGACCTTTGCCGATCTCGCGATCCACATTTTGGTCGTGGGTGAAATCGGGAAAGTTGCCCCGTGGCTTGCGCTTGTCCGACCGCGTGACGTGCTGGCGGGTCGGCGACATTCAGGAAATTCTCCAGCGCGGCTTCGACGAAAAGGAGGACGAGGATGGCGTCAACCGATGATGATGGTGACGGGGTGTGGAGCGGTTTGGAGCCGCTGCTTCTTCCCCGTGACGTCGCAGCCCGTCTGCGCGTTTCCGAAAAGACTCTGACCGATTGGCGGTCGTTGGGGATTGGCCCGAAGTTTCTCCGGCTCGGGCGCACGATTCGCTACCGCGCTGCCGACGTGGAGGCCTACCTCGACCAGTGCGCCGCAAACGATGTCGGGAAGGCCGAAGCCGAGTTGAAGCCGCCATTTAAGGTCAAGAAGCGGCTCAAGAAGAAGGATTCGGGCAGGTCCGGTTCGCGAGGTATCGGAACCGGCGAAGACCGGTCTCGACCGAAAAAGAAAGGCCAGAAGCGGCGGACGTAGAGGCAGCCGCATTGCCTAATTTCATACATACGCACTTGAACCACGCAACACCCTTCCCCGCCCATCACACAGCCACCGCTAAGGGGCACAGCCCACATGGGGGTAGTCATGGAAATGACAGCCGACACCCGCGCGGTTCTGGAGGACTTCACGAGTCGAGAGCGCGCCAAGGACAACATCATCGACAACTACCGGCACTTCGCCCGCGCCAACTACGTGCCTTTCGCGCCCGACACCCTCATCGGCCTTGGGCCGCGCGGTGTGTTGGAGTGGTCGGCGGTCAGTTCCATGGTTCGGACGAAGACCGCAAAGTTGGTGCTCGGCGAATTCGATCAGATTTCGCCCGCGGAGCGGCGGCGGTTTCGTTTCGTGCGCAGCGTCGTCGTGTCTTCGACGGAATGGTTCGTCGATCTGGCGGCGGCGCCCGTCATGGATGTGGCCGCGATCAAGCGCGAGATCGAGAAGCGGTTCGAAGGCATTAATTTCGTTGGAGCAATCGAGCCCGGATTCTATCCCCGTTGGCACGAACTGGGCATGAAGATCGGGGCGAAGGTCAGCTGGCACGCCCATCTTGTCGTTTATACCGACGATTTGGATGCGCTTCACCGAGCGCTCGAAGGTCACTGCGGGACCCATCGTGGACCATTGTTCGGCGTCCCTTCCGCCACCGACATTCGTCGATCATGGAAAACAGCCGCGCGATGGATCGCCTACGCGTGCAAGTCTCCTGCCCATTCATATACCACGCGACGAATTCAGGAGGGATGGTCGCCGACGACCGGTGTTTTCCAGCCTGAGCATGATCGTCAGAAACGCCAGGATCTTCGCCCCGGAGAGCACGTCAAGCTGCGCAATGTCATGCGGAATTTCCTCATGGATGATCTGCTGGTGAGCGGCGGCGAAGGCACGAAGCTGCTCTTGCCGGTGTATGCGCGGATGGCAGTTGATCGAGACCAAGCGCATCGGCGATATCGACGGCCGGGAGACCGTTCGTCAGAATGGTCAAGGTAGTGACGGTGTGGCCGGGCCTATCCGCACCATGGTCGGGGCAACGGCGGACAGCTGGTCGCTCCGCACTTGAACCGCACGGCGAGATGTTCAGCGACGAGCGTTTCGCCGACATCGCGTCCCTCGACCTTGAGCACCCCGCACGCGCGCCCGAAGTTGCAGTCCTCCGTGCCGTGCGTGCCGGGCTGGCAGGCGCACCGGACGATCTCGACGGTGGATCGACCATTGGCGACGAGCTGCTGTAGACGCGCCGTTGCCTGATGACCGAGAGCCCGCTCCTGCCAGCATCGTGCGCTTCTCGTTTCGGTCGTGTTGAACCCGACCAGTCGCACACTTTGCGCCTGCCCTGAGACCCGGATGGTGTCACCGTCGATAACGGAGATCTGCGGGTTTCCAGAGATAAAGGTCGATACGACCGACCTGCCAGTTGCAGGGTCGCCATTTATGCCGCCACCTTGCTGGAACAGTAATCCGACAGTCGCAAACAGGCCGATTGCTGCGATTATTACAAGGGAGAATTGACGGCCTGCCCTGCGTGCTTGGCGCAAGGGCCGACGCGCACGCCATGGCTTCGACCGCTCCTGCCGTTGATGACGCGGTCGCGGTTGGCGTGGAGGAAATTCGACTACCTTCGTCGGTGCAGGCAGCATCTCGCCAATGACCCGATGAAGCATCGCATGCTGCTTGGGCGTTAGCCGGGTTGGAGATCCGTAGCGCTCGTGCTTGGCGAGCATGTCCGTCAGGAAAGTGCGCTGCCACGCCGTCAGCCTGCTGCTGCCGAGAGCGGCCTGGATGCGCGCCGCAATATCGTGCTGACCGTGCTTCAATTCGCCGCCGCTTCCGCCATGTTGATCGGCCGCAGCTTTGCACGAGAAAGTTGCGGAACGGTTGGCGACCGCAATCAGATTGTGCTGATCGGAGCGGCACTGCTTCGGCCGCCCTTCAACGGCGAACCGGCAACTCCATCAGGGAGCTCACCGGTCGCCATTTGATTCCTAGGCTGCCTTCGCCTTGCTCTTACGCTTCACGGGACCACCCGCCTTTCGGCCCAGCCCCATCGACTTGGCCATTTCCGACCTCGCCTTGGCGTAGGAGGGGGCGACCATCGGATAATCAGCAGGCAGGTTCCACTTGAGGCGGTATTCCTCCGGCGTCATGCCGTATTTCGACGAAAGATGCCGTTTCAGCGACCTGAACTTCTGACCATCCTCGAGGCAAACGATATAGTCGTTCTGCACAGACCGCTTCGGATTAACGGCGGGTTTCTGATCGGCCTCGGCCTTCACGTCATTTGCCGAAGACCCCAAATTAGAAATCGACCGGTGCACGCTCTCGATCAGTGCAGGTAGATCGCTCACCGGGACCGGGTTGTTGGTGACATAGGCGCTGACGATCTCTGCCGTCAGTTCGACCAAGCCGTCGTTCGGCGCCGTTGTATTTTCCATTGCTCATATACCCCAAGAATCAGCAAGAAATCTCGCTCAGCCGTAACTGTCGAGTTTGCTTTCTTCAAGTGACGTTGCTGGGGTGTTTGTAACAACAGGGTTGACAAGAGGCATATATTCCTATATAATGCACGTGGTCAGTGGCGGTTAGGCCTGCCCGCACTCGATTAGGAGCACCAATGCAGCTCGATTTGCCAGCCATTTGGCCCCGCACCGGGCCACCGCCGCGCCACCGACATCGACCTCTGAATGTTCAACCCATGGCCCCTTCCGGGGCCTTTCGCTTTTCTGGAGCACCCATGCACGCCGAAATCGACCGAACCGATACGACCCTCGCCGCCGCCTTGTTCGGCACCGCCCCCCTCGTGGTGCTCGGCCGCGACGAAGCAGGCAAGCCGCATGCCTCTCGCTTTTCGCCGGAGGAAGGACCGGGGGCGCGCAAGGCCGCGGCTCTGATGGGCATGGCCACGCTTGAAGCGGAGGGGGACGAACTGGCCGGGCTTGCCGCGCAACTGCCGACCGGCAAACTGTTCGAGAGTGGCCGCGCGTTCGTGCCGTTCGTGAAGGGTGCGCTCTACGAGCAGCTCCATGATCACCTTCCCAAGAAGGATCGCGAGGCGCTGGCCGACACCATGCGCATTCGCCGGGAAGCTGCCGAGGCGACGAAGTCAGCCGCCGGTGACGTTCCTGAAACCTTCACGCTGCCGGAGGACTGGTCGAAGATCGTCGTCGGTGATCTCGTGCTCGCCTATGACGGTGAGGATGAGGCGTGGTTCGAAGCCTACGTCGTCGAGGCGAAGAAGGAAGACCAGTTCGTGCTGCGCTGGCGCGACTATCCCGACCTCGCGAACTTCATCGTTCGGCGCAATCGCATCGCGCTTCTTCACCCGACCTATCCGGTCAACGGTGCCGCATGATGCCGGTGGCTGCGTATAGCGGCGTTGATGACGCTCCAGGGTGCGACCGGCCGCGCCGCATAGCCGACCTCAACGATACCTTCCGCCGCTCGCTCGTCGGCGGAAGGGTCGTGATGACGCCGGGTGTGGTGACGCTTGGTTCGGAAGGTGCCATGGCCATCTTGCGGCAGGTCGCGACCTTCGACACCTTCACCTTGGACAACGATCCCTACGGCGAACACGATTTCGGATCGCTGACCCACGAGGGCACGACCTTCTTCTGGAAGATCGATGCGTATGACCGGGCCTGCGAATATGGCTCGCCCGATCCCCTCGACCCGGCAGTCACGTGCCGGGTGCTGACCGTGATGCGCGCCGATGAGTATTGATCGAGCTTTGCGTCGCCGGTTCGACGGATCACACCTTCGGCTTTCGCCCAGCAGGCAATACGGACCCTGGGCAGCACTGGTATCGACTGGTTCGGCGCTTTGATTTGGTCGCTATCGGCCGTGCACCGCTCGAACCTTCCCGGCGGCTCGCATGGCGGCGAATCGTGACTGAACATCTACGCCAACGATCCGGTCACGCTGCGCATAGAACCGGCACCGGAAACGCCATCGGTTCTTTCGGCTTCGGCCTCGCCGCTGACTCCGGTCGTCACACCCCGACCCGATCAAGAGATGCAAGTGCTCCGACCGCCCCGACCCATTGAAGCGACTGCACGACAGCGGCGCGGTTGACGACGACCAGTTCAAGCGCATGCGCGACCGGCTGGTCGGCGACATCGGCTAGCCGGTCGGCATCGGCAGCTCGCACCGTCGCCGATGGGGCCAAAATCGACCATGAGGGGGTCGCCAGCAGCCGTTTCGAACGTCGGGCCACCCAGTGCCTGACATTTTGCCAAAGCCCTACAAGCGCCCCGTATTAATCAAAATGAATTTAACGCGTTAAATGAAGGCCAAACGATGCCGAAGGCAGGCACCTGCCTACCCTCGGCGAAGCGCTCGCCCGCGACACCTACCGCCTCAAGAAGTCGAGAAGAGCGCGGTAAAATTCTTCCGCATAACTGACGTTCATCCCGTGCGGCGCTCCCTCGATGACGATCATCTCGCTGCCGGGAATCGCGTCGTGGGTGCGCTCCCCGGAACCTTCGATTGGCACGATGCCATCAGCGTCGCCATGAACAATCAGTGCCGGTATCGTATCGCCTTCAAGTCCTCACGAAAATCGGTCGTGCCGAACGCCGCCATGCAGCCTAGTGCTGCCGCCTGAGCGGACTGCTGGCAAAGTGCAATAGCCTTTTGCCGCTCCTCCTCTAAACCCTTCAAGTCGCCAAAAGCAGGGCCGCACTCCCGATATCAATCAAGTGCTGCCACCGGGACTACAAGGACCGTCCTGACCAGTAGAGATCTGGTTCTGTCGAGGTCTTTCTCGCGCCTGCCCGAAGGCGGTCAACAATTCCCGTTCGCTCCTTGGGATGCGCAGATACAACTGCTTCGCGAGGGCGACGATTTTGCGAGACATTGCGCCCACGGAGGGCAGGCTGCCGTCGAGGAAGGGACGATACGCGACAGCAGCCCGCTTGAGAGGCGGCTCAACACAAATGTTAATGTGAGCCATCCCTATAATCATCCGGTTCGCGAAGTGTTCCCTAAACGTGCGTATTAGAGATGACTGATGGATGACGATCAGCGCCGCTGACCCCTTGTGCTACGGTCGGCATCACATCCTGTTCGAGAACACTGGTGCTGTTGGTCTCTCCCAACTCCAGGGCAAGACGCTTTCGTGCACGGTTTAGTCGGCTCTTGATCGTGCCCAGTTCGCAGTCGCAGACCTTGGCTGCCTCTTCGTAGCTCACGCCAAGCACGGCTATGAGGACAAGCACTTCGCGCTGAGCATCAGGAAGGCGTTGCAACGCTGCCTTTAACTCTACACCGCGCTGACTCCACTCTTGTGTAGGCTGCATGATTGGCAGCGACGAAACGCACTGCTCCTCACCGGTCGGTTCCCTCTTGCGCCTTTTGTAATCCGTATAGAAGCGATTGCGCATAATCGTGAACAGCCACGACTTCAGACGAGTGCCTCGCTGAAATGTATGTATCGATGCAATAGCGCGCGTCAGCGTGTCTTGGACGAGATCATCTGCCTTATCAACTTCGCGGTGAAACGACCGCGCAAACGCCCGTAGCGCCGGTACGAGCGTTGCTATCTCCGTGCCGATGTCGGGTTCCACCGGTGGGCCATTCTTCAAAATCATCACTCCTTACGGACGACAATTATTGCGCAGGCAGTTCCGTTCCATTTTGAGCCATCGGTAATGCTCGTGCCCTCGCAACAACCGATACAGTTGCGCGTTTGGCAATCAGGAGGATCGTTGCCATGGCCGCCCCCCGTCGTCGGCAAGGCCAAGCTGAAAAGCTGCCACATCGATGCGATTTCGTGGATCACGGCTTTGCAGTGATCATCGTGACGGGCGCGCTCGCGCTGGCAGGCCTCACATGGCTCGGATCAGTGATCATAGCCCATGATGCTCATCTAGCAGGCGATGAGGTGGCAAGCGGTGATCCACATCCTGTAAAGCCCCCCAGATAGCTCGAGTTAGAAGCGCTGCCGGTTTCGATGCTTTGCTCTTTGTGAGTGACGAAGTGCTCGACGTGCGTAATATGCTGGTGCCGGTTAGGGGAGGCCTGCCATCACTAGCGAGTCAGAAAATGAGCTGCGGCTTCGCTTAGCCCTTCGTGCTGCCCGTATCGGGATCTGGGACTGGGACATCCGAACCGGTCGCATGCAGTATTCGGCTCGCGCCCGGGAAATCTATGGGTTCACGGCCGATCAGGACGTTACCATCAACGACGTGCGCGAGGCCACGCATCCCGATGACCTTCCAAGAACATCGGCGCTTGCTGCGCGAGCGCTTGATCCAGTGATCCGAGAAAAGCCAGTCTATGAATTCCGATTGAAATGCCGGGACGGCGGAGGCGAGCGGTGGGCATTGGCACATGGCGAAGCGCTGTTTGATGCCGACGAGGCCGGTCAGTTGAGCGCCGCTCGATATATCGGGACTATCGAGGACATCACGGACAGTAAAGCTCTGGAGGCAGCCTACTCCGACGCGCAAATGACCCAGCGGCTCGCCATCGATGCGGCCAGAATGGCTGTTTGGGAGTTCGACATCAAAACACAAAAGGTCCGCGGAAGTCCTGAACTGAACAGACTGTATGGTTTTGAATCCGGTTCCGAACCGACCATCGAAGAACTGCGTCAGTGCTATCTGCCGGGTGAGCAGGAGAGGGTTCAACAGGCCGCGCTCGCTGCCCTTGAGCAGAGCGAAATGGAGTTTGAAGTCGAGTTCCGGATACTTCGCAAAGATGGCGCTGACCGATGGATGCTGCTGCGAGCGCAGATCATCACCGATGCGGACGGTGAATACGACCGAGTTGTAGGTGTCGTGATGGACATCGATGAGCGCAAACGGGGAGAGCAGCAGCGTGAGCTTATGGTTCGAGAACTGAACCACCGGGTGAAAAACTCGCTGTCAGTTGTTCTCGCCATAGCTTCGCAGACGTTTCGTGGCGCGGTTGACATGCCGACCGCTCTAAACGCCTTCCGTGGACGAGTTCAGGCGCTGGCAGTTGCGAACGACGTGATCGTAGAGAATGACTGGGGCGGCTTCGAGCTCTCCGAACTGATCGACCGCGTCACAGCCCCCTACCGTCAGGAGGATAGCGATCCCTTTACTATCCACGGCCAGCAACTGACGCTCGCGCCAACGGCCAATGTTCCTTTAGCTCTGGCGCTGCATGAGTTGTGCACGAATGCAGCAAAGTATGGAGCACTGTCGGTGCCCGGCGGAAGGATCGACTTAACATGGACAATAGAGGGCGCATGCGCGCAAATTGTTTGGAAGGAAATGGGTGGGCCTGTCGTCAAGGAGGGCAACGGCGGTTTTGGCACGACAATGATGCGTCGGATTTTATCGCAAGAGTTTGAACAGTTCGATCTGCAGATGCCGTCCTCCGGCGTAATCTGCACAATTCGCATTCGACTTGAGGTGCTGCCGAGTGCTGACGAGCGTCTTGATCAGCTTTGAGACCCGACCGGCGGAAACCAGTCTAGTTGAGCGAGCACCTGCCTGAGTTGGCGACCTCGTTCGGTTAGCAAATGTTCGTCGGTATTCCTGCCCTGCTGTGCAAGCCCAGCGGCCGACAGCTTATCGATGGTCTTTGCCCCCACGCCAAACAAGTCTGAACAAGGCGGGTCGCGGACCAAGAGTTCAAGCGCCAATCGCTCACGATAGCTCAATCGACGTGCAGCTTCGCGCTGCTCGCGTGTAATCGTCGTCGTCATCTTCGATACCCACCATCCCTTGAGCGTCGAACTGCGAAGGCGCCGGGTTTGTTTCATGTCCAGATCGGAAAGGCTGTTTCGCTAGAGATTAAAGGCCCTTTCCAGCGCCCTTATGGGAACCCTCAGCGCCGGGCGTCATTGAGTAGTTGAAGGGACGGCAGGAGCTCGTGTCGTCATGGAAAACTCAGTCAATCAAGCCAAGTGGATGCTGATCCCAGTGTTTGTGCTTTATGGCCTTACAGCCCTCGCTGTAGCCGTAAGCAGATGACGTATGTGAAGCGGAGCGCATAGGCTGAGATTTGTCCGAAGTCGGGATCACGCGTCGGAACAGGCGCATCATCAGCTACGCGAAGCAGAGAGTAGACGTATGGCTCAAGCGCGTCGGCACATTCCTGATGACGCTGCGGGTCCAGGATGGATCGCGTCGGCGGCTTGATCTTCAGGCCGCGACCTCAATGAACTGGCTCACCGGCATGGCCTTGGGGTGGATCGGCGCGACGATGGCGTTCGGCTCGGTTGTGAGAAACGCAAAGATGTCGGCCGTCACCATGCCTTCCTTTGCCTTGCGCACGCCGGTCCAATTCGTCCACATGCCCGCGAAGACGAACAGGGGCTTCATCTCGTCGATGGCGAACCAGTGCAGCGGCAGCTTGCCGTTCGGTCCGCGAACGGTGCCGTATTCGGAGAACGATGTCGCAGGCACGACGCAGCGGCTCTCGACGCCCTGCCACGGTCGCCAGTGGGGGGAGGTCAGGTTGCGCACATTGGTCGTGCCGATGTCCGGTTCCAAGGCCAGAAGGCGCTTGAACTCGTCGTCGTCGATGGCCTTGCCTTTCGCCCGCATCTTATCGACCCGCTTCCATGCCTTGCCGCACGATGGGGGCGGAATAGTCGGGATAGACATCCTGCGGCTCAAGGTTGCCAACGCCGTTCGTCATCGCGCGCGTCAGCTCAAGGATCGCCTGCGGGCCGATGGTGATGTTGTAGAGATTGCACAAGGCGCGTCCCTCCCGTCAGCCGTTGGCAAGTTGCATCGGGACGACCTCGCCGAACGCGCGATGCTCCCCGCAATACCATCGCGGCTCCGCCCGCCCGGTCGAAAAGCCAAAGCAGCCCCAGCGCGTGCATCCCGGATGTGTGCACCCGTGCTCGAAGATGCCTGCTGGCGTCTGCGGCAGGTATGGGACGGCCTGTGGTTCATTTGCGATCATCGGCACAGCTTCCTTCGCTTCGACGCAAGGTAAGACACAGGATGGCTAGTCGCGCAAGTTTGTTCGCGTTATGTTCGCACTCATGCTCAGCCCCGTCCGCATCCCGAACATCATCGACCGCCGGTCCTATCGGATGGTCCGCATCAATGTCGCGGCCGGGTTTCCATCGCCTGCCGCCGACGATCAGGAAGACACGGTCGATCCGTTCGCATGGGTCGTTCGTCACGAGAGCGCGACATTCTGGTGGCGGGTATCGGGCGACAGCCTTGTCGATGAAGGCATCTTCGACGGCGATCTGATCGCCGTGGACAAGGCAGGCAAGGCACGTCCCGGGCGCATCGTTCTGGCGGTGGTGGAAGGCGGGGTCACGGTCAAGGTCATCGAGCGGCGCGATGGCGAGCTGTGGCTGATGCCCCGCTCGCGCAAACAAAACTATGCGCCCATCCGTATGACCGAGGATTGCGAGATCTGGGGCGTCGTTGCCGGGGTCGTTCGGCGCTATCCGGTCGAATGAGTCATGGCCGATCCGCTGGCCCTGATCGACTGCAATAATTTCTACGTCTCGTGCGAGCGCGTCTTCGACCAAAGGCTGGTCGGCGTGCCGGTCGTGGTGTTGTCGAACAATGATGGCTGTGCCGTCGCCAGATCCGATGAAGCCAAGGCGCTCGGCATCAAGATGGGTGAGCCGCTGCACCTCTTCCGCGACAAAGTCGAGCGCAACGGCATCAAGGTGCTGTCGTCGAACTACACGCTCTATGGCGACATGAGCCGCCGGGTGGTCGGTGCTCTCCATGCCTTTTCGCCATCGCTCGAGGTCTATTCGATTGACGAGACATTCGTCGATCTGTCCGGCTTCGGCGGTCGCATGGTGGGACAGGCACGGGACATGCGTCAGGCCGTGCGCCAGCTGACAGGCATTCCGACCTGCGTCGGTATCGGCCCTACCAAGACACTGGCCAAGCTCGCCAACCATGTCGCGAAGAAGAACCCCGTCTTCGGCGGCGTCTGCGACATAATGGACCCAACGATCCGAGCCATTTGCCTGCCTCACATCGAGGTCGGCGAGGTGTGGGGCGTCGGCCGTCGAACCGAGGCCAAGCTGCTGGCGCAGGGCATCAAGACCGTCGCCGATCTGAGGGACATGCCGATGGCGCTGGCGCGCAAGGTCGGCACCGTCGTCCTAGAGAGAACGGTCGCCGAACTGAACGGCGTGCGCTGTCTCGACGTCGAAGAGGTCGAACCGCAGCGCAAGGGTATGGCCGTCACGCGCTCGCCCGGCACGCCGATCACGGACATCGACACGATGGGCCGGGCGATCACTGCTCACGCGACACGAGCTGCCGAGAAGCTGCGTCATCACGGCCTTGTCGCCGGGACACTCACCGTCTTTTACCACACCAACCCGCATCGGCCGGACCGGCCGCAGCGCCATGCCAGCAAGTCAATGGCGCTCAGGCCGATGTCGGCGGACACATTCGATCTGGTGGAGACGGCGATGCGATGGCTGCGCGGGTCGTGGCGCTACCGTCCGTATGACTTCACCAAGTCAGGCGTTATCCTCGATGATCTGCTGCGACCTGACGAAGCGCCGCAGATGTTGTTCGCGCCCACCCGCCCCCGTGACGGTCGCCTGATGTATGCGCTAGATCAGGTCAATGACCGCTTCGGCAAGAAGTCGCTCGTGATGGCCAGCGAGGGGTTTAGCGACAAGAGCTGGCACCCAAGGCCAACATGCGGACGGCGCGATATACGACGCGCTTGGCGGAGCTACAGGTAATCGCAACATGAGCTTTGAAGCACATGGAGGGCGGTCTCCGGACTAGGGTCCAAAGCCAATCAGGTTGTTGAAGGTCTGTAGCAAATCAGATTCCCTGCCGGTGTTTTGCGACGGAGGCGAGGATGAAAAGGCTTTTCTGGCTGGACGACGAGGCGTGGTCGGCGATCGAGCTGCACCATCCAAAGAACCAGCCGGGTGCGCGCAGGGTCGATGACCGACGGGTCATCAGCGGCTTCCTGCATGTGTTGAAGACCGGCTGCCGCTGGCAGGACTGTCCCGCCGAATACGGTCCGCCCACGACCATCTACAACCGCTTCAACCGTTGGTCCCGCCGACAGCTCTGGAGCCGCATCCTGGATGCTCTCGTTGCCAAGGGCGTGCTTGCGCGACGAAGGACGGTTTAGGAATTCCACGTGCAAACGGAGCGGGTGCGCGGCAGTCCGGACCTCAACGGGCATACCGACTTTCTGCCGGACGGGACTCCCTCACTGAGAACTCGCGAAATCCAATCGCCGCCTGATTCCGGAAGCCCATCAGAATGATTTTCCGGGATGGTCCGGATCCGTTCCACTATCCTCGGGCTTTGATTTAACGATATACACAATCGAACCACGCGAGGTCCATTTATGACAAACGCCAATAACTTTTCTCGCCGGAGCTTCTTGCTGGCTGGAATGGCCCTGGCACTATCTGGTTGCTCCCAGGCCGTCGGGCAGACACCCCGACCCGCGTCCCCGTCAGTTGGTTATGCGGTTGAGCCTCAATACCGTCGTCAACGGGTGCGGTATCAAAGCGACGAAATACCAGGCACGATCATAATCGATCGTTCCCAGCGCTTTCTGTATCTGGTCGAACCGGACGGCTGGGCCATGCGGTACGGAGTCGGCGTAGGCCGCGAAGGTCTTTCGCTCACGGGCAGGGCAAAAATCGGCCGCATGGCAGAATGGCCATCCTGGACTCCCACCGCAAACATGATGCGTCGGGAGCCCCGTTTGGTCCAGTACGCCGGCGGTGTTCCTGGCGGACCCAATAATCCACTGGGCGCGCGGGCGCTGTACCTATACCGCGGCGGACGTGACACCATGTTTCGAATCCACGGAACCAACGAACCTGGGACGATCGGTCAAGCCGCCTCTTCCGGATGCATACGGTTGATTAATGATGATATCATCGATTTGTATAATCGGTCATCGGTCGGTGCAGATGTGATTGTTCAGTAGCGGTGGTTCAACCACTCCGGACTACTGGGTTTTTCACTTTGGACAGCCGAGTGGCGCAACCTTCGTCGCAACCACAGTTTTGGCAGCTGATTCCGGATTGTTGTATTTTTGCACTTGGCGAGCCTGCTGGGTTCGCTACTTTTCGGGGGGTACTTATACGAATTATTTTTCGTGAGGCAAAAGGAGAGGCCAATGAACAAAGTCATTATCGCACTCGTCGCGGCGTTCGCCGTTTCTACGTTGGCAGGTTGCGGCACGATCGGAAAAGGTAAGGGTAAGGGCAAGGCGCCTGCGCCAGCTGCCGTCGTTTACGAGGAACCGGCACCAGCGCCGATCTCGAAATACTGAGTTAGCGCGACGAGGGGGACGCTTATGCGTTCCCCTCTCACTTGCATTGGCAGGCCGATTCTGATCCTCCGGGATGGCGGCTCGGCTGTTTCCAAGGTTCACTCTGCTAGTGGCACAGAGTATCAGTTCATGGCGATATTTCTTCGCTGGTTAATCCTGGCGTTTCTCGGGTTGGTACTTACCGGTTGTCAAAGTCAGGGATCGGCATCCGTTGTCTCGCAGGACGGCAGTTCTGCGGTGGCTACTGTTCAGACAGCGTCTGACCAAGTGGGTCCTGATCGACTTGCTGCGTCTCAATATTTCATTGAGTTTCGATCCCGCACGGCTCTTAGCTACGGCCATTCATTCGTTGTGTTTGGACGGCTGGATGCGTCTGGTGGGATGATTGATCCTGAGGTCGCAGGTCTCGCGCCCGAGTCCGACGATCCGACTGTATATATGCTCGGCCACGTGGCGCCGGTGCCAGCGTCCACCGGCTGGACCGACGGCGACCTGGAAGACGAATATATAACTGCCAAATGGAGAATTGTTCTTAGCCAAAGCGACTACACGCAAACCGTAGCAAATATTAGGGCCTTGCAAGCCAAATCGACCCTCTGGCACGCCGCTCTGTATAACTGCAACGCATTTGTTGGCGACATTGCGCGGTCTATGGGTTACCGCGCTCCCTTTCATTGGCTCCGCCCGCAGCAGTTCATCACGCAGTTGCGGAAAATGAATTCGGGCCCACCCCGGATCAGACAAATCAGGTCGACGGCAAGGTTAGGGTCGGAGCCGCAGTAATCGGCGTGGCTAAATGCTGTGCTCTTCTGTTCTGCGGACCGTCGCGGAAATTGCAGGGGTGAGGATGAATCTCAGTGTTACGGCGGTTGGCGAGATAGTGTGGGTGCTCGGCATTATTGCCTGGTACGTCATACGCTATCCGTTCGAACGTCGCGCCCGAAGAATTCCGGTCGTTGTCAATCTGCGCTCGACAGCCGACAGAGTCGGACTGGTATGTGCCATGATCGGGTTGGCCGTACTCCCCGGTTTATATGTGGCAACCGGCCTTCCTCACTGGGCAGACTATTCTGCCCAGGCTTGGAAGGTGCTGGTTGGGACAATATGCTTCATCGGATCGCTATGGATCTTTCGTAGATCGCACAAGGATCTTGCTCACAATTGGTCGATCTCCCTCGAGATCCGTCAGAAACACGAATTGGTTTCGACTGGACTTTATTCAATTATCCGCCATCCCATGTATACGTCATTCTTGTTGATGGCAGTTGCTCAGGCATTCTTGCTTTTTAACTGGGTAGCCGGGCTCTCGGGCCTGATTGGTTTCTCAATCCTTTACGTGCAGCGTGTTGGAAATGAAGAGCGGATGATGTTGGATAAATTTGGTGAGGACTATATAAAATACATGAAGAGAACCAAGCGGTTAATACCGTTCGTATACTAAGGAACAGAAATGCGCGGTAAATCTCTCGGTCTGTCGGTGCCGCGTCGCCTAGTTTGCGACCTAATGCGTTTCTCGCTCACCATACCGAGAGTGACGGTTCAGCGCCGTATGGATATTCGCCGTCTGCGCGAGGCGCGACAGGCGCTCAGGCTTCGACCATCCTGGTCTACGATCTTCCTCAAAGGATATAGCGTCCTTGCTCAGGAGGTTCCGGAATTGCGGCGCGCGTATGTGAAGCTTCCCACGCCCCGCATTTACGAGTATCCGGTCAGCGTGGCATCGGTTGCGCACGAGCGTGAAATCGATGGTGAGCGGGCGGTTCTTCTCGCGCGAATTAAAGCTCCAGAGCACTGCTCGCTTCAAGAGTTGGGTATACTCCTCCACGAGGCGCGTACGCGTCCCGTGCACGATGTGAAAGAGTTCCGTCGGGCGCTCCGTTTCGCGCGATATCCAGCTCCCATCAGACGTCTCGTGATGTGGCTCGGGCTGAATGTGGCCCGTCAGCGCGCGAATTATTTTGGCACTTTCCAGTTGTCAGTATATTCGGGGCTAGGAGCGGAGTCCTTCAATCCTTTGACCCCACTTACTACATTTCTAAATTACGGCGAGATCGATGAGCAGGGAGGCGTGAACGTTCGCATCCTCTACGATCATCGCGTCATGGACGGAGCCAACGTAGCACGCGCTTTGGTGAGATTCGAAGAGATTCTCAATGGGAACATGGCGGCCGAAGTGGCGCGAATGGCTTTTGACGCCCCTAATCAGGCATCGGGTGCCCTATAGGGGCCCCAAGCGTCTGCGACCAGATATCCGCAGTCAACCGGCAGCGTGACACCCGTGATTGCAGATGCCTGGTCAGAAGCCAGAAATACAATCGCGTTTGCGACTTCTTGGGCAGTCACCAACCTGCGCATGGCATTCGCATCTGCGAGTTTCTGGATCGAGATCAAACCAGCGCCCGCCGCAATCCCGATCGGTGCCGTATTGGTGAATCCGGGGGCAACGGCATTCACCCGCACCCCCGCCAGTGCCCATTCAGACGCTAGTCCTTTAGTAAGATTGATGACGGCCGCCTTCGAGGGACCGTAAGCCCGCAAAGGACTAGCTCTAAATCCAGCAACCGAGGCCACGTTGACGATAGAACCTCTGCCGAGCTCGGCCATGCGGAGGCCGACATGGCGACAGCACAAATAGGTGCCCCGCAGATTTACCGAGAGTACACGATCCCACTCCTTGTCGCTTGCCCGCTCGATGGGCAATGGCCGCTCCATGATCCCAGCAGCATTAACAAGTATTTCGATGGCACCAAATTCCGCTTCGATGCTTTCCATGGCGTCATCGATGGAACTGGGATCGGTGACGTCGGCTCGGCAATAACCTATATCTGCAACGCGCTGATCGAATGGAGCTCGGTCGAGCACTACAACGCGGGCCCCACATTCATGGAGGGACACCGCAGTTGCCAAACCGATGCCGCTTGCTCCCCCAGTGACAACTGCTATTCTATCGGACAAATCGAGATTGAGCATAAACATGCTCCCATTGAACTAGCCGATTGTCGGCGCAACACATAATCTCATGGCATTGACCTCGTCAACGCAGCCCGCTGCTGCCTCTCGTCCTGCTGTCGTTGTGACTGGTGCTTCGTCCGGGATCGGGAAGGAGCTCGCACGTCTTGCCGCCAAGGATGCAGATGCGCTGTTGCTGGTCGCGCGGTCTTCCGCCTCGCTTCAGACTTTGGCGGATGAGCTAGGGCTTGTGTGCGCGAACATCGGCTGGCTAACTATCGATCTTGCGAGCCCGGAAGCCAGCAATCGCATTGCGGAAAATCTGCGCGAACGGGGCTGGTATTGCGATGTCTTGGTCTATGCGGCAGGTCTGGGGCACGTGGGTCCGGCTTGGCAAGCCGAGCGAGACGACCAACTCCGTGTGATTGACGTCAATGCGCGAGCGTTTACCGATCTGACTTTGAATTTTTTACCCGGCATGGTGGAAAGGCGCGGACGAGGTGTGCTCGTCATAGGTTCTATGGCGGGCTTTTTCCCGGGGCCTAATATGGCCGTCTACTACGCGACGAAAGCTTATATTCGTTCGCTTGCGGCCGCTCTAAGTGCGGAAACCCGTGGAACCGGTGTGACCGTAACATGCGTTAGCCCGGGTTTCGTCGATACTCCATTCCTGGCAGAATCTGGCCTCTTGCCGACCCGGTTACGCAAAATTCTGCCGCGGATTACCGCAGCACATGCCGCACGAGTGGCATGGAAGGCATTCCGGGGCGGGAAGGATCATGTCGTACCGGGTCTGGCAAACAGGCTTATCATTGGTTTGATCAGGATAACGCCCGTCAGTATTGTTGCAGGCCTGATTCAGCGCTTACAGCGGTGATAGTTCACCGGTTAGGTGCTCGGGGGAATCTCGACAACCCGGAATGCGGTTCGTTGACGCGTTGGTTCGTCTATCGCATGACCCCAAGAAAACGCATTGCGTTGACCAATGACCTGACAGGATATAGCTGGCTGCCGATTCAGCCACGCCGTCACCCTGCGATAGCGATAGGTCGGCTGCTTGATCACTGGGTCGTTGTTCCGGCGTTGCTGGCTCAAACTATGGCCAGCAGGATGGTGCACGCTACGTATGCGGCTACAACGAGAGTGACGAGCAGGGTGGCTGCTGTGATGGTCCTCGCTGTTTCTCGCAGATCGAACATGGCGACGCTCCGGGACGAACCTTCGTTCCAAACCAACGCCGCTCAAGGGGGTGGGGTTCCAAGCATCCTGATGGGGTGTTTCCATTGAACTCATCCCGACATTGCGCGTTTACTTTCCGACATTGCTGCCGATGCGATAGACTTGCATTCGTGAGCATCCGAGCTCCTTGGCGATTGCTGTGGGCGACAAGCCTTCCCGCAACATTCTGCTCACGGCAACGCGATCAATTCGCCTCTTACCACCCGTGTAAGTGCCCTTTTCCTTCGCCCGCTCGATGCCTTCTCGCTGACGTTCTTTGATGAATCGACGCTCCATTTCGGCAACCATGCCGAGGACTGTAATCACAACACGGCCCATATCCCCGCGCGTCGAAACATGTGGATCGAGTACGGTGACGAAAGCGCCCTGTTCTTCGCACTCGTGCACGAGGTTCAGCACATCGCGCGTGGCGCGGCCGAGCCGGTCGAGCCGCGTGACCATCAACTCGTCACCCGGACGGAGGAATGCAATGATTGATTCCAGTTCGCGCCGCCCTTCACGCGAAGCACCCGACACCTTCTCTGATCGGACAACCTCGCAGCCTTCGCTGCGAAGACGGGCGAGTTGTCCATCCAGGTCTTGGTCGATGGTACTGACGCGGGCGTAACCGATTTTGGTCATGTGTCACCTCAGGGCTAAAACCCGAGGCTACCGCGTCACAAATAGCCGCCGTCAACTCTGATGTGACGGGGTGAGATGTAACGGCGAAGCTGACACATCAGGGCATACCGCAATGTTCAGCTGTACAGCTACAGATGTCGCATCGTGTCGGGTCAGGCGAAATATGTAAATTCAGCCCGACAATCAACCTTTCGACGACAACAAAATGAGCCGACTTGCATTCAAGTCAATTCAGGTCTGGTGGGCAAATAAAAACTTGAACAATTCATTGTAAATAAAAAATCTATACGCGGAAAGTTATAGCCGAAATTCAAATTATTACCGTAATCGATAACGACAGAATTTATTGTTTCACATTTAGTCTAGTTTGTCCACGACAGATACTGTTCGTTGCTGTAATGTCGAGCACCCCTCTTACGATCAGTGCTTGACATGCCGTAAAACTCCGAAGGCCAATGGCTTAGTGCATGTTTGATTGGCTTGAGCTGGAAGGGGACGTGCACCACGCACTCATCGCGAATGATGGGCGGGCACAAATCATCTTGAACCTTGCTTCCGTTTAGGTTCACCGCGACGATGGGGAGGCCAAGCTCTAACGCGAGATCGAGTTCCCAACGAACAAATCGGTACAGATTTTTTGTCGATTTGCCGATTATCACGATGACCGCCGTTGATTTCAACATCCTCGCTTTGAGGTTCCGCTTTACGTACTCTTCACCCTGCGCTCTCGCCGTCATGTTGTCGAGATCGTGCGCGTTTACGAATGTGAACGGAACGGTAGGGAGGGCAGCCCAGCCCTTCATGTGCCCGTAAGCCCACTTATCGTTGTCGCCGTCAAAAATTGTATAGGTAGCCACGAATCAATCCCCTGCGGTTTGCCGAGCGATCCATTGAGTATGTTCTCGGGAAAACACCAGCTCAACCTCGTTTATAGCTTTGCTGAAATCATGGTCAGTTTTCGCGTCGGTGATCACCGTCTCAGCTAAGCCTATTTCATGAGCAGTTAGTGCGTAAGCTGATGCCAGTTCGTTGAACTTCTTAATCTGCATCCATCCCAAGACCGCTGAGGCCATGACGATGATTGGCTCAATTGGGAATGCGGTCTCAACAAACTTAATTTTTAACATCACCATCGCCACGGCTGCGACATAGCAAGTGACGCCGACCAATTGCCAATTTCTCGCCGCGTGTTTGTTGGCTTTAGCCTTGCGAGCGTACCAGCCTTGCTGGTCCTTTACCCGGTTGGCCAAATAGTATGTTTGCCTATCTCGAAGGGCGCTGTTGCGCATCTCCGACATTGTATCGGTGATTTGAGGTCCGGCCGCGTCAAGCTCGGCAAGATGCTGGCCAATCTGTCTGTTGCTTTTCAAAAGCGCTGCAAGCGTGTCCCTGAAGTCCCTCTTGGCGTCCACTTGCTTATCGTCGTTAAATGGTTCGGCGCGCATCGCGTACCTCCAACTGAGAGTTTTTACGGACTCCGCAAGGGCTCGAGACACGTACCATGCCTGCTCTGGTCGAGTATGAGCTCGCCAAGCCAGAACCGCCAATGACGCAATAAATGTAAAGGCGTAAGCGATTAGAAACGCCGTATTTCTGGAGTCTACGACCGTTAAGACGGCCGCGGTGATCAAGAGCCCATACTCGCTTCGAACCATGTTCAGATAAATGCGCTGCTGCCGATTCGAAGCTGCGTCGGCTGTAGTGAACAGCGCGGGAAAATTTAGCTCTGTCATGTGTGGCCCTGTTCTTTGAAGCAATATATACGGCTCACCAGAAGAGAGCTATAATTAAACAGACTGTTGCTGCGAGAGAAGTGGCAAATCGATAGTGCGTTTGAAGTCGGACTTGCGCCGTCGCATGCTTTCTATGGCATCGTGACTTCCTGAGAGCCCGAATTGTGCTAAAATGAGCAAGGTTATTCAGGGGCTCGGTGGTACTCGGAGCCAGTCCAGTCTTTTCTTGGGCACCATCGATGCCGGATCAAACTGAGTCATGCTGTATTGAGCTATCGGCAGCACATTTTCCGCGCGTAGGTGTTCCCGTAACTCAGATAGGAATCGTCAGGGATCTCCTTCCTAGCTTTGAGCAGTTCCAGGAGTTCGGTGCCGGTGTCCTTGTCATGGGTTTCTTCAAGCGTGACTGCGAACCAGCCGTTGGTTGCGAGATAAACGGAGACAGGCAGCGGTGATCGGCGCGCATACGCTTCCGCCTCGTGTAAATGCTCGTAACTCTTAATCTGGATGTGGCGCGCTTCAAAAGGGCCACTTTCGAACTGGTCCACGAGCACCCACGTGTCATGTAAGTATCCTCTCGTGCCTCCCACGCTCACCGCATACCACCGCCCATCACTTCCAAGAATCTGCAGTGCTGTTCGGTTGCGAAGAGTGCCGAAGCTGGCGGAATCGCCATCTGGCCCTGCCTTCAAATGAACCTCGCCCTTTGGATGCCGCACCCAGCCGGAACGAGCTTCGGGTATTTGAAGCCGCGCCATGGCTTGCGAATTCTGGCTCGACGCTGGGGGAGTGGTTGCGATGGGCGGCATTTGCGGAGCAGCCGGAGGTAAGGGTGGCTGCGCCGTCGATCCGTCGCCGCTGATGACCCCATGCTCAAGCATCTCGCTTTGCGACAGGTATCGCATGTCGCCGCTCGCATATTGGAGGGACAGCTGCATCAATCCTGGACCAGCTCCCATCTCGTTCATATAGGCCAAAATGTCGGCGGTAATCGTCTGCACGGCTGAAACGGCTTGGTCCCGGTCCAGTGTTGATTCAGGCGCGAAGGAGCTTTGATGAACGCCTATCGATCCCGCTTCGGCTGCTCGATATATGCCACCCAGAAAGGCTAGTGCGCACGCCGAAGCGCATTCACTGCTTCTGATTTGCAGGGTTGGCAGTTCGAACGCTCGGATGAAACGGCCTAGTTGCATAGCCGGGTAGATCGCGCCTCCCGGTGAGTTGAAGGTCACAAAGTCAGGTCGGTCGGCAGCAACAGCAGCGATGAACCGGCCCATGTCCTCGTCAGGCTCGAAACGACCCTCGACTAGAAGCATCGTCGCGTCGTTCACGGCAACACTCTCGAACGTCACCGCAATCGCCGGTGTCAGCGCCAAATAGCCCGCTAATGCTCCGGCAAAACAAACAGAAACCGCCCGCACGCCCACCTCCCAAAATAGCCCTCCTTCATTCAACCGGGCATTTGCTGGTGCTTCAAGCAAAAGTTGCGGGATGGGTTAGCGTGCACCCTCGCCGAATCCAACGCATTAGCGGTCATGTCTCCTCATGCGGCGAAAGCCGGTGGACGGGGAACGGGATGACGTTCGTGGAGTCGTTGCTGAGCGCGGTCAGATGGATGTCGTCATGGACGTGACCGGGTTGCGTCGCGAAGGTCAGTGGCTGCTTGGATTTTTCCATCGCTTTCTTTTGACGTCTACGACGTGTTGGATCGCGGGGAAAGCTCACCGCCACCTCCATTTCGTAGCAGCGTGCACCCTCAGCATTTCTCATTACTACATCAGTCGTATCACCGCGGGATTGGATGGCCAGAAACCAGTCCATGTAGGTGAAATCAATCATGCTCTGCAGGTAGGTCTCGGTCCGTAGGGGCAACAGCCCGCCTCGCAGGTATTGATCGGCAAGGAGTTCGTAAAGCCCTTTGAAACCCCTACTTTGAATGGGCGACCCACAATTGAAGACCCTGTGGAGAAGCAGACCACAATGATCGGCGCACGAAAATTCGAGATCTGCACCGGAGCGGATCGTATGGAGCGCTAGCTCGATTTCAACCCACTCACCGGCCGTCAGAGCGCGTGATTGGAACTCTGCAACGATCTCGAGCAATGCCTCGACGAGGTCAGGATAGGTGCCAATTACACGCAATTGACCCTCCTCATAGAGAAGGGGTTCATCCGCGCAAAAGGCTGGAATGGTGCAGAACTGCAAGTGCGAAAAATCGACTTCACGATCAGGCCTCGAACATTAGCAGCCCGAACTCTATCAACAGATGAGAGCCCGCAACTGCGGTTTCATTTTGTTCGGTTGCCCCATTCTGTCAGAATGACGAATAGGAGTGCTGATCGACTGCGCATTGCGCAGATGGAGTTATTCTAACGATTTCCGCGAGTGCCGCAATGCCCCTCTCAGGTAAAGGGGAATTTAGAAATGTGGGGCAATATGAGGGCTGCCCCCGCGTCGAAGGCGGGCTTCTTTGCAAAAACAATAACTTACTTGCGCGAATGGCGGAGAGGGAGGGATTCGAACCCCCGATGGGCTTGCACCCATGCCGCATTTCGAGTGCGGTGCATTCGACCACTCTGCCACCTCTCCGCGGGTCGTGGTTCGCTCTTTCGAACGCGGCGCACACATAGCCATTGTGATGGAGCGGCACAAGGGGTTTTGTCGACGAAATGGCGGCGCTCGGACGGAGCGATGCGAAAGCGCCGCAGAGGGTCGGTTCGCGTTGACTTCAGGGCCGCGCTGACGTAAGAGCAGCCTCGAAAATCCGGTGTGGCGTCTCGCCGCGCCGGTTCTTTGCTGGAAAATTCGCCCGCAGGGACAGTTTCAACCGACTGAACAAGAAGCCGGCCGGGTGCTTGCGCATTCAGAGCCGGAACCGAACAGAAAGGACAAAAAATGTTCGCAGTCATCAAGACCGGTGGCAAGCAGTACCGCGTCGCCGCCGACCAGGTTCTGGAGATCGGCCGCCTCGAAGGCGAGATCGGCGACATCGTCGAGATCGGCCATGTGCTCGCGCACGGCAATGGCGACGACGTGACGATCGGCGCGCCGCTCGTTTCTGGCGCCACGGTTTCCGCCGAGATCATCGACCAGAACCGCGCCGAGAAGGTCATCGCCTTCAAGAAGCGCCGCCGCCAGAATTCGCGCCGCAAGCGCGGCCACCGTCAGCTCCTGACGACGGTCCGCATCTCCGAAATCCTGCTCGACGGCGCCAAGCCCTCGAAGAAGGCTTCCGAGAAGAAGGCTGCGAAGGCAGAGGCCGGCGACGAGAAGCCGAAGGCCGCCAAGAAGGCAGCGCCGAAGAAGGCCGCCGCCAAGACCGAAGCTGCCGAAGCCGGCGAATAAGAACAAGGCATAAAGGAGAACTCCCATGGCACATAAGAAAGCTGGCGGTTCCTCGCGCAACGGTCGCGATTCGGAGTCCAAGCGCCTTGGCGTGAAGAAGTTCGGTGGCGAAGCCGTCATTCCGGGCAACATCATCATTCGTCAGCGCGGCACCAAGTGGCATCCGGGCACCAATGTTGGCCTCGGCAAGGACCACACGATTTTTGCGATGCAAGAAGGCGTCGTGTCGTTTGCGCGCAAAGCCAACGGCCGAACCTACGTATCCGTGGATACGCTCAAGGACGCAGCGGAGTAGCCGGTTCCGCACCACAACACCGGCGCCCCATCTCGGGTCCGGTGTCTGGTCCAAGCCAGAACAAAACATCAGGGGAGATGGGTCGCCATCTCCCCTTTTGCCGTTTTGATCTGGAGGAAGACCCATGGTTCTGGAAAAGGAAGACCTCGACGAGGAAAGTTGGCGGATCGACTGCCCCGTCCTCGTCACAGAAAGGCTGGTCCTGCGCCCGCCGCATGAAGACGATCTGGAGGAACTGGCGGAACTCGCCAACAACCGCCGGGTCGCCGAGATGCTGGGCCGCATGCCGCACCCCTATGGGAGCGCCGAGGCGCGCCAGTTCCTCAATTTCACGCGCTCCGACCGCGATGCGGGTTGCACCTATGCCATCGCGCTCGGCGCAAACGGCGCGTTCATCGGGTGCGCCGGGCTCAACGCCACGGCGCGCGGGCTGGAACTCGGCTACTGGATCGGCGAGCCCTATTGGGGCCGCGGCTATGCGACGGAGGCCGCCCACGCGCTGGTCGATCTCGCCTTCCGGGCGACGCCGATCGATGTGCTGCATGTCTCGTGCCGCGTCATCAATGCCGGCTCGCGCGGCGTGATCCACAAATGCGGCTTCCAGTATTCCGGCCAGGGCATGCTGGATTCGCAGGTCGCCGGCCGCGTCCCGGTCGAGCGCTACCGGCTCGATCGCAAGACGTGGGTCAGCCTTCGAAGCTGGGGCATGGCGTGAGGCCTTGTCGGGTGGAGCCGGTCAGCCGAGTTCCACCCACACCGGCCGGTGGTCGGAACCGACGGCTTCCGTGTCGACGTGGCAGGACTTTAGGCGCTGAGCGAGGTCGGCGGTGGCGAAGGCGTAGTCGATCCGCTTGTGGCGGGAGGCATCGTCGGGATGGTCGGCGTTGACGCAGGTGTCGGCTTCGGTGCCGAGATGGGTGGCGGCATCGACGAACTTGTCGGCGACGAGCGGCAGGCCGAATTCGTGGTCGAGTGCGCCAGTCACTTCGACATACTCGGGCGAGCCGGGCAGCATGTTGAAATCGCCGAGCAGGACGGCGCTTTCGGGGCGGGGCGGTTCGGGAAAGCCCATTTCGGCAACGCCGGTCAGGCCGCCGCCCTCGTGCGGATAGGCGAAGGCGCGTTCCATCAGATGCCGGACCTGCATCAGCCGCTCGTCGGGCGAGCGGTGGTCGAGATGGGTGGAATAGAAGCGGATGGGACCGAGCGGTGTTTCGACAAGGGCCTCGAGCGCGCTGCGCTGGAAGTTCATCTTCGCGATGGAGCGGCGGCGCGGCAGAAGGAGGTTGCGCGAGGCGAGGATCGGCGTCCGGGACAGGATCATGTTGCCGAACTGGAAGCGCAGGTCGTGCGCCTTCCCGTCCTTCACATGCGAGCCCATGTCGATCTCGAAGGAGGGGCCGTAGACGGAGAAATAGTCCGGCAGAAGGCTGCGGATTTCGGCCGGCATGTCGCGGCCCTGATTGCTGGGGTTGTTGCGCGAGACTTCCTGCAGCGCGATCAGGTCGGCGCCGCGCACCGCATCGACGATGCGCCCGATGTCGTATCGCTTGTCGAGGCCGATGCCGTACTGGATGTTGTAGGACACGCATTTCATCGGTTTCGCCCCCGCGCCCCTCGCACTTCAGCGCATGATGGGCTAGATGAGCGCCCAAAGACCAAATCCCCTCAACGATTGTCAATGCGATGAAATTTCTCGACCAGGCCAAGGTGTATATTCGATCCGGCGACGGCGGCGCCGGCGCCGTCTCGTTCCGGCGCGAGAAGTTCATCGAGTTCGGCGGCCCGGACGGCGGCGATGGCGGGCGCGGCGGCGATGTCTGGGCGGAGGCGGTCGACGGCCTCAACACGCTGATCGACTATCGCTACCAGCAGCACTTCAAGGCGCAGACAGGTGTTCACGGCATGGGGCGCAACCGCACCGGCGCGCGCGGGACGGACGTCGTTCTGAAGGTGCCGGTCGGCACGCAGATCTATGAAGAGGACAACGAGACGCTGATCTGCGACCTGACGCGGATCGGCGAGCGCCATCGCCTTGCCAAGGGCGGCAATGGCGGCTTCGGCAACCAGCATTTCAAGACCTCGACCAACCAGGCGCCGCGCCGCGCCAATCCGGGCCTCGAAGGCGAGGAGCGCACGATCTGGCTGCGGCTGAAGCTGATCGCCGATGCCGGTCTCGTCGGGCTGCCCAATGCGGGCAAGTCGACCTTCCTCGCGACCGTGACGGCGGCCAAGCCCAAGATCGCCGACTATCCGTTCACGACGCTGCATCCTGGCCTCGGCGTCGCGCGCGTCGATGCACGCGAATTCGTCATCGCCGACATTCCGGGCCTGATCGAGGGTGCGCATGAGGGCGTCGGCATCGGCGATCGGTTCCTCGGGCATGTGGAGCGCACGCGGGTGCTGCTGCATCTCGTCTCCGCGCGCGAGGAGGATGTCGCCGGAGCCTACGAGACCGTGCGCGGCGAACTCGAAGCCTATGGCAACGGCCTCGACGAGAAGCCGGAAATCCTGGCGCTGAGCCAGGCCGATACGGTCGATGCCGAGACGCTGGCCGAGAAGACCGCGGCGCTCGAAGAGGTTGCCGGCCATGCACCGATGATCCTGTCGGCGGCGACGGGGCAGGGCGTGCAGAACGTGCTGCGCGCGCTGATCGCCAATGTTGAGACCGCACGCGCCGTCGAGGCGCCGCCGGCGGACGATCCGCGGTGGCAGACGGAGTAGGCGCGATGAAGGCGCTTTCGTCCCATCGCCGCATCACGGTCAAGATCGGCTCGGCGCTGCTGGTCGACCGCGCAAGCGGGCTAAAGCGGGATTGGCTGGCCGCGCTGGCGGAGGACATCGGCAGGCTGTCCGCCGAAGGCTGCGAAGTGCTCGTCGTCTCGTCCGGAGCCATCGCGCTCGGACGCAACATTCTCGGCCTTGGACGCCGCGCCTTGCGGCTGGAGGAAAGCCAGGCGGCGGCCGCTGCGGGACAGATCGCACTTGCGGGTGCGTGGGCCGAGGAGCTCGGCCGCGTCGGGCTCAAATCCGGCCAGGTCCTCGTTACGCTCGGCGACACCGAGGAGCGGCGCCGCTATCTCAATGCCCGCGCGACGATCTCGACGCTTCTGAAGCTCAACGCGGTTCCCGTCATCAACGAGAACGACACGGTCGCGACCAGCGAAATCCGCTATGGCGACAATGATCGGCTCGCCGCACGCGTCGCCACCATGATGGGCGCGGACCTGCTCGTCCTTCTCTCCGACATCGACGGGCTCTACACGGCGCCGCCGCAGCTCGATCCGGATGCGACGTTCATCCCCCATGTCGAGGCGATCACGCCGCAAATCGAGGCGATGGCAGGCGCGGCCGCGTCCGAACTCTCGCGTGGCGGGATGCGCACCAAGATCGATGCCGGCAAGATCGCGACGACCGCGGGAACCGCGATGATCATCTCCTCCGGCGCGCGGCAGAACCCGCTTGCCGCGATCGATGCCGGCGAGCGGTCGACCTATTTCGAGGCGAGCGCCCATCCGGTGCGCGGCTACAAGACGTGGATCGCGGGCCAGCTCGAACCGGCGGGCCGCATCACCGTCGATGCGGGCGCGGTGCGCGCGCTCGGCCAGGGCAAGTCGCTGCTGCCGGCCGGGGTCACGCTCGTCTCCGGCCAGTTCGCGCGCGGCGACACGGTCGCGATCCTGGGGCCAGACGGTGCTGAGGTCGCGCGCGGGCTTGTTGCCTATGACGCAACGGATGCCGTAAAGATCGCGGGACTGAAAACGGCCGAGATCGAGACGGTTCTCGGCTATGAAGCGCGCGCGGCGATGGTGCATCGGGACGATCTCGTCATGTCCCGCGCGGTGGTTGCAGGATAAGGAGAGCATCATGCTCCAGGCGCATGAAGGATCGCGAAACGACGTCGCAGCGCTGATGGCCGATATCGGCCGTCGCGCGCGGGCGGCGGCGCGACCGTTGGCGCTGGCCTCCGCCGAGCGCAAGCATGCGGCGCTGGTGGGCATGGCGCAGGCTGTTGCGCGGCAGGAGCAGGCGATCTTGACTGCCAATGCGCTCGACATGGCCAACGGTGAAGAGGCCGGGCTGTCGCCTGCGATGCTCGACCGCCTCAAGCTCGATTCCGGCCGCATCCGCGCGATCGCCGACGGCATTCGCGCGATCGCCGAACTGAAGGACCCGATCGGCGAAATCATCGCCGAATGGGACCGGCCGAACGGGCTTCACATCGAACGGGTGCGCACACCGCTCGGCGTCATCGGTGTCATCTACGAAAGCCGCCCGAACGTGACGGCCGATGCCGGTGCGCTGTGCCTCAAGGCCGGCAATGCCGTCATCCTGCGCGGCGGATCGGATTCGCTCAATTCCTCGCAGGCGATCCACGCGTGTCTCGTCGAGGGGCTGAAGTCTGCCGGCCTGCCGGACGATGCGATCCAGCTCGTCCCAACCACGGACCGCGCCGCCGTCGGCGAGATGCTGACCGGGCTTTCGGGCAATCTCGACGTGATCGTGCCGCGCGGCGGCAAGAGCCTCGTCGGCCGCGTGCAGACGGAAGCGCGGGTGCCTGTCTTCGCGCACCTCGAGGGCATCTGCCATCTCTACATCGACCGCAGCGCCGATCTCGACATGGCAGTGAAGATAGCCGTCAACGCCAAGATGCGACGCACCGGCATCTGCGGCTCTGCCGAGACGCTGCTCGTGGACCGGGCGGTGAAGGACACGCACCTGTTGCCGGTTCTCGAGGCGCTCGATGCGGCCGGCTGCGAAATCCGCGCCGAGGCCGAGTTGCGTTCTCTCTTCGCCAAGGCCGTGCGAGCGAATGAAGATGACTGGTCGACCGAATATCTCGACGCAATCATCTCCGTGAAGTTGGTCGACGGCGTTTCCGGCGCGATCGACCATATCGAGCGCTATTCCTCGCACCATACCGAGGCGATCGTCGCGGACGATGCGGCGGCGGCGGAGCGGTTTTTCAACGAGATCGATTCGGCCATCCTCCTGCACAACGCCTCGACGCAGTTCGCCGATGGCGGCGAGTTCGGCATGGGCGCGGAGATCGGCATCGCGACCGGGCGCATGCACGCGCGCGGGCCGGTGGGGGTCGAGCAACTGACGTCGTTCAAGTATCGCGTTCGCGGGGCCGGACAGGTGCGGCCATAGGCGGTCTGGGCAAGTCTGCGCGAGGCACCCCCCTCTGGCCTGCCGGCCATCTCCCCCTCAAGGGGGGAGATCACGCGGTGTCGACGACGAGAGTAATCTCCCCCCTTGAGGGGGAGATGGCCGGCAGGTCAGAGGGGGGTGCCTCGCGATGAGCCAAACACCCATCTCCCCCCACCACCTCCGAATGCCGCATGTCGAAAAAGGCATGGCGGTCGGCCTTTTCGGCGGGTCGTTCAATCCGCCGCATGGCGGCCATGCGCTGGTTGCCGAGATCGCGCTGCGGGCGCTTCGGCTCGACCAGCTCTGGTGGATCGTCACGCCCGGCAATCCGCTGAAGGCGGGCCGCGAGGCGTTGCCGCTGGCCGAGCGGATCGCGCTGTCCGAAACGCTCGCCGAAGACCCGCGCATCAAGGTGACCGCCTTCGAGGCGGGATCGGCGATCCGCTTCACGGCCGACATGATCGCGCAGGTGACGACGCGCAATCCCGGCGTCGACTTCGTCTGGATCATGGGCGCGGACAATCTGCGGGATTTTCACCTTTGGCAGCGCTGGCGCGAGATTGCGCAGACGGTGCCGATCGCGGTGATCGACCGGCCCGGCGCGACGCTTTCGTTCCTGTCGTCCAAGATGGCGCAGACCTTCAGCCGCGCGCGCGTCGACGAGAGCGATGCGGGCCAGTTGGCGCGGAGACGGCCGCCGGCCTGGACCTTCATCCACGGCCCGCGCTCCTCGCTGTCCTCCACCGCCATCCGGTCCGGCGAACGATCGTGATCGCACCGTGTCGTCGCGTGTCTTGAAACCTTAACGGGACTCTGCCTATCTATAGTGCGGGCAAGATCATCGGGTTCGAATCCACGCACCCGACATTAGATCGCCCCACTGTTGTTCTTGATCGAAAGGAAAAACGCTGAGAACAGCACTCCAAGGGAAGGCCGAACACGTGCCTTCGTCGTCCGGGATGACCCGCATGGTCGAGCCGTCCCAGATCCTGAACTCGGTCCTTGCCAGTCTGGAAGACTCCAAGGCCGAAAACATCGTCCCCATCGACATTCAGCGCAAGTCCAGCCTCGGCGACTATATGGTCGTCGCGTCGGGCCGGTCGCATCGTCATGTCGCCGCGGTCGCCGATCAACTGATCAAGGCGGTCAAGGAGGCAGGGCTCGGCACGCCGCGCGTCGAGGGCCTGGCCAGCGCCGATTGGGTGCTCGTCGATACGGGCGACATCATCGTGCATATCTTCCGTCCCGAGGTGCGCGAGTTCTACAACATCGAAAAGATGTGGCAGGCTCCCGATCTCGACGACGAGACCGTGCACTAAGCCGCGGACGTCAAACTCCGCCGGCTCGAATGCCCGCATCCGGCGGGGATCGATACGTTCGGCTTGAAACCGGAGCGCCCGATTGCGCCTCTTGATCCACGCTGTCGGCCGCATGAAGGCCGGGCCGGAGCGCGACCTCGTCGCGCGCTATCTGGACCGTCTCGCCAAGGCGGGTCCGGCTGTCGGCATGGAGTTTTCCGGCGTCACCGAGATCGCGGAAAGCCAAGCGCGCAGCGCCGAACAGCGCATGCGCGAGGAGGCTGAAAAGCTCGAAGCCTCGCTGGGCGACGCCGCGCTGGTGCTTCTCGACGAGCGCGGCAAGAACATGACCTCGCCGGCCTTCTCCGACTACCTTTCGCGCCATATCGATGGCGGGCGGAAGACGATGATCGTCGCGATCGGCGGTGCCGACGGGCACGATCCGGCGCTGCGCGCCAAGGCGGACCTGCTGCTCTCCTTCGGCGCGCTGACCTGGCCGCACCAGCTCGTGCGCGTGCTCCTCGCCGAACAGCTCTACCGCGCCTCGACCATCCTTTCGAACCACCCCTACCACCGGGTCTGACATGGTTGATCGTTCCTTAACGATCCCGCCCCAGGATCGGCGTGAACGATTCGGGTTGGACGGAAACCGGTGCAGCATTTCTCCAGGACAGGCAGGGCAGGACGGGCCGCGTTTGCGCTCGTGATGCTGTGCGCGATCGCGCTGCCGTCCCATGCGAGCCCGGAGGCGGACGACATCGCCGCGATGGAACTGCGGCATGCGCAATCGACGGAAGAATACCAGAATATCCAGTCGCAGATCGCCCTGACGGGCGAGCGGCTGGCCGAACTCGAGGCCGAGATCGACGGCGTGCGCAAGGATCATGCGGCGCTTTCGGCGGCGCTGGTGCAGGCGGCGAAGACGGAACGCAAGCTGCAGCAGGAGATCGAGGACATCGCCGCCCGGCTCGAAGGCATGCGGTTCCAGGAAGATCGATTGAAGACCTCGCTCGGCGAGCGGCGCGAATTGCTGGGCGAGGTGCTGGCCGCGCTTCAGCGCATGGGCCTCAACCCGCCGCCCGCCATTCTCGTCCAGCCCGAAGATGCGCTCGCCTCGGTGCGCAGCGCGATCCTGCTCGGCTCGGTCGTGCCGGAGATGCGGGCCGAGACCGCCGCGCTTTTTGCCGACCTCAAGGAGTTATCGTCGCTGAAGGCGTCGATCGAGGACGAGCGCAGCCGTCTGTTCCACACCGTCGCCGACCAGGCCGGCGAAAAGCATCGCCTGGCGGGGCTGATTGCGGAAAAGCAGAAGCTGGAAGAACAGTCGGCGGCAAATCTCGCCGCGGAGCAGGCGCGCTCGGAAGAGATGGCCGGCCGCGCAGGAACGCTGCAGGACCTGATCGCTTCACTCGAAAGTGACATTTCCGGAGCCCGCGAAGCGGCGGAACAGGCCGCGCTCGCCGCCGAGGAAGCGCGGAACAGGTTGCCGCCGGCGCGCGCGCCCAACCTAGCCGCGAGCCTTCCCTTCGAAGCGCTGAAGAACCAGGTCGCATTGCCGGTTTTCGGCCGTATCGGGCCGCGATTCGGCGAGGCGGACGCCGCCGGGCGCCCGCTGATGGGCGACATGGTTAAAACACATTCGGGCGCAATCGTCACCGCTCCGGCGGCCGGGGCCGTTCTCTATGCAGGACCGTTCAGATCCTATGGACAACTCTTGATCCTCGATGTTGGCGAGGGCTATCATGTCGTCCTGGCGGGATTGGGCAAAGTCAGCGTGACGCTGGGCCAGACCCTCATGGCGGGCGAGCCGGTCGGAGCCATGGGAGAGGCGAGGGTGGCGAGCACTGCCGCCTTCGGTAGTACGAATGATGGCCCGGAGCTCTATGTCGAGTTCCGCAGCCAGGGAAAACCCGTCGATCCGTCACCGTGGTGGGCGGAGCGCAGTTCTGGAAGGACAGGAAATGATACGTAGAATGTCTCTTCTGCTTGCCGGGGCGTTGATGGGCGCGTCCGCGATGAGCCTCGTCCATGGCGGCGCCGGGACGGCGGCGAACGCGGCCGGGTCCGAGACGTATCGGCAACTGGCGATCTTCGGAGACATCTTCGAGCGCGTGCGCGCGCAGTATGTGACCGAGCCCGAGGATGCCAAGCTGATCGAGAGCGCGATCAACGGCATGCTGACCTCGCTCGATCCGCATTCCTCCTATCTGACGCCCGACGCCGCGCAGGACATGCGCGTGCAGACGCGCGGCGAATTCGGCGGCCTCGGCATCGAAGTGACGATGGAGAACGACCTCGTGAAGGTCATCTCGCCGATCGAGGATACGCCCGCGGCGCGGGCCGGCGTCCTTGCAGGCGACTTCATCACCGCCATCGACGGCGAGGAAGTACGCGGCCTGACGCTCGCCGACGCCGTCGACAAGATGCGCGGCAAGGTCGACACCTCGATCGAGCTGACCATCATGCGCGAAGGCGCGGCCGAGCCGATCAAGATCGAGATCGTGCGCGACATCATCAAGGTGCGCGCCGTGCGCCACCGCGTCGAGGACGATATCGGCTACATCAAGATCAACTCCTTCACCGAGAAGACGCAGGACGACCTCAACGCGGCGATCGAGGCCATCAAGTCCGAGATTCCGGACGAGGAGTTGAAGGGCTACGTGCTCGATCTGCGCCTCAATCCGGGCGGCCTCCTCGACCAGTCGGTGAGCGTGACGGACACCTTCCTCGACCGCGGCGAGATCGTCTCGACGCGCGGCCGTGAAGCGTCCAACGTGACGCGCTTCGACTCTCGCCCAGGCGATGCGATCGACGGCAAGCCGCTGATCGTGCTCGTCAATGGCGGATCGGCGAGCGCCTCGGAAATCGTCGCCGGCGCGCTGCAGGATCATCGCCGCGCGACCGTCGTCGGCTCGCAGTCCTTCGGCAAGGGCTCGGTCCAGACGATCATCCCGCTCGGCGAGAGCGGCGCGCTGCGGCTGACCACGGCGCTCTACTACACGCCGGCCGGAACCTCGATCCAGGGCAAGGGCATCACGCCCGACATCAAGGTCGACCAGCCGCTGCCCGAGGAACTGAAGAGCGCAGCCGCCGATGCCGCGCGCGGCGAATCCTCGCTGCCCGGCCACATCCGCGGCGCCGAGGAAGGTGAGGAAGGTTCGGGCTCGTCGGCCTATGTGCCGCCGGAGCCGGAAGACGACATCCAGCTCAACTACGCCTACGACCTGATCCGCGGCGAAAAGACGGACCCGGCGTTTCCGCCCAATCCGGACCGCGCCGTCCTTCAGCAGTAAGGGCGACTTGCAGAACTTCGGCCGGCGAAGGCGACTTCGCCGGCCTTTTGCATATTCGGGGGGAATGCACGATTCTCCCCGGTGTGATTCGGGGGACGAGGGCGCGCGGTGCTGGACTTTGGCGACAGGGAGATCGACCGTCCGATCGGACAGGCGCCGCGCGGACGCCAGCCGCGCGACCGCCGCACGCTCGTCGCGACCGCCATCGGCGCGGTTGCGCTCTTCGGTCTTTCCGTTCTTGCTGCGCTTCACGACGACGGGCTGCGCTCGCCGCCGCCCTTCGTCGTCGCGACGCCCGAACCCGAAGCCGCGGCACCGTCCGCCGACGCGCCGATGCCCGCCGGCCCCTCGATCACCCGCGTCGAGCCGCGGGAGGAAACGGACAGCCCGAGCATCGTCACCATTCGCGATCCATCTGGCCTGTCGCGCAGCGCCGCGACGGCGCATCTGCCGGACCCCGACCTGATCGAGCAATCCGACTACGGACCGCTGCCGCAGCGTTCCGCCGATGGCCGCCGTCCGTTCGACGCCTATGCGCGGCCGTGGTCGGGCGCGCGCGGTGCGCGTGTCGCCATCGTCGTCGGCGGGCTCGGCCTGTCTCAGACCGGCACGCAGCGCGCGATCGAGGTGCTGCCCGCCGAAGTCACGCTCGCCTTTGCGCCGGCCGGCAACAGCCTCGACCGCTGGATGCAGACGGCGCGCCGCAAGGGCCACGAACTCCTGATGCAGGTTCCGCTCGAACCGTTCGACTATCCCAATGTCGATCCCGGACGCGGAACGCTGACGGTCGAGGCCGACCCGATGGCGCTGCGCGAAGACCTCTACTGGTCGCTCGGACGCATGACCAACTATACCGGCATCATGAACTATATGGGCGGCCGCTTCGTCGCCGATGCCGATGCAATGAACGCGCTTATGGCCGAGCTTGCCGAACGCGGCCTCGGCTATCTCGACGATGGTTCTTCGGTGCGCAGCGTCGCCGACGTCCAGGCGGCGTCGGCGGGTGTTCCCTTCGCGGCCGCTTCGGTTGCCATCGACACGGTGCGCGAGCGCGGCGACATCCTGAAGAAGCTCGACGAGGCCGAGCGCGTTGCGCGCGCTACCGGATCGGCGATCGCGGTCGGGGCCGGGTTCGACGTGACGGTCGACGCGGTGACGGCATGGATCGTTGAGGCGCGGTTGCGCGGCGTCGAGATCGTGGGCTATTCCGCTCTCGCCAACGATCCCGAACGCAGATAGGCACCGACGCATGAGCGAGCGACTTCCCTACCGGCCCTGCGTCGGCATCATGGTCCTGAACCGCGACGGGCTCGTCTGGGTCGGCCGGCGGATCGCCGAGCCCGATGGCGAGATGGCGGGCGCAGCGCAGCTCTGGCAGATGCCGCAGGGCGGGATCGACGCCGGCGAGGACCCGCTCGAGGCCGCGCGTCGCGAGCTCTACGAGGAAACCGGCATGAAGACGGTGTCGCTGATCGAGGCGGCGCCGGATTGGATCAATTACGATTTGCCGCCGCACCTTGTCGGAATCGCGCTCAAGGGCAGGTTCTGCGGCCAGACGCAGCGCTGGTTCGCCTTCCGCTTCGAAGGCGACGACAGCGAGATCGCCATCGACCCGCCGCCGGGCGGCCACACGTCCGAGTTCGACGCCTGGGACTGGAAGCCGATGGCCGAGCTGCCCGAGCTGATCGTGCCGTTCAAGCGCGGCGTCTATCAGGCCGTCGTCGACGCCTTCGGCCATTTGGCCTCCGGCCGGCCGGCCACATGACGTTTTCGCTCATCGCCCGCTGCCCGCGCACCGGCCAGTTCGGCATCGGCGCCGTCACGGCCATGCCGGCGGTCGGCAAGCTGTTGACCTATGCCTGGCCGGGCAAGGGCGCGGTCGCCACGCAGGCGCTGGTCAATCCGTATCTCGGCATCGACGGGATCGAGCTTCTGCGCGAGGGGAAGAGCTCCGACGAGGTGCTCGACATCCTCAAGAAGAACGACCCGGAGATCGAGAACCGGCAATTCGCCGTCATGGATTCGACGGGCCATGGCGCGGTGTGGACGGGCAGCAAATGCATCGACTGGCGGGGCCATGCCGTCTTTCCCAACCTCACCATCCAGGGCAACCGGCTGGAGGGCCCGCAGGTGATCGCCGCCATCCGCGACGCCTTCGAGGCGCATGCCGACCTGCCGCTCGCGGGACGCCTCGTCGAGGCGATCGCCGCCGGCGACGCGCATGGCGGTGACCGCAAGGAGGAACTGTCGTCCACCATCTACGTGGTCGATACGGAAGAATATCCGCTGTGGGACGTGCGGGTGGATCACCACCATCATCCCATCGCCGAACTGCGGCGCGTCTACGGCGTCTTTTCGCGCGACCTCTATCCGCACATCAAACGCATGTCGACGCGCGCCAAGCCCATGGGCGAGATCGACGATCGGGCAATCTGACCTTCTGCTTTTGAAGAATTGTTCAGCATTGCGGATCAAACTTGTCGCGCATGTATTTTGGCGTCTATAGCGCCGTTACAAATATTGATGCTCCTTCGGAGCTCAGCCATGGCAAGAGTTCGCCAAATCGGACAACAGGAAGAATCGGATGACGAGACGGTATTTCGGAACCGACGGAATTCGCGGCCGCGCCAATAAATTCCCGATGACCGCCGAGACCGCCATGCGCGTCGGCATGGCAACCGGCATGTCCTTCCAGCGCGGCAATCACCGGCACAGGGTCGTGATCGGCAAGGACACGCGCCTGTCCGGCTACATGATCGAGAACGCTATGGTGGCCGGCTTCTGCGCGGCCGGCATGGACGTCTTCCTGCTCGGTCCGATTCCGACGCCCGCCGTCGCCATGCTGGCGCGCTCGCTGCGCGCCGATATCGGCGTGATGATCTCGGCCTCGCACAACCCATTCTACGACAACGGCATCAAGCTCTTCGGTCCGGACGGCTACAAGCTCTCCGACGCGATCGAGCAGGAAATCGAGGACATGATCGACGGCGATCTCGACCAGGCGCTGGCGACCTCGGACGGGCTCGGCCGCGCCAAGCGCATCGACGGCGTGCAGGACCGCTACATCGAATTCGCCAAGCGCACGCTGCCGCGTGCCATGTCGCTCACCGGCCTGCGCGTTGTCGTCGACTGCGCCAACGGCGCCGCCTACAAGGTCGCGCCCAACGCGCTTTGGGAACTGGGCGCCGAAGTCGTCACTATCAACAACGAGCCGAACGGCTTCAACATCAACGAGGATTGCGGCTCGACCCATCCGTTGACGCTGTCGAAGAAGGTTCACGAAGTGCGCGCCGACATCGGCATCGCGCTCGACGGCGATGCCGACCGCGTCGTCATCGTCGACGAGAACGGCACCGTCATCGACGGCGACCAGATCATGGCGCTGATCGCCGAGACCTGGCACCAGGCGGGGCGCCTCAATGGCGGCGGGCTGGTCGCCACCATCATGTCGAATCTCGGCCTCGAACGCTTCATCAAGGACAAGGGGCTCGAGCTTCACCGCACCAAGGTGGGCGACCGCTACGTCGTCGAGCACATGCGCGCGCATGGCTTCAATGTCGGCGGCGAGCAGTCGGGCCATGTCGTTCTGACCGACTTTTCGACCACCGGCGACGGCCTCGTCTGCGCGCTGCAGGTGCTCGCCTGCGTCAAGCGCGCCGGCAAGCCGGTCAGCGAAGTGTGCCGCAAGTTCGAGCCGGTGCCGCAGATCCTGAAGAACGTGCGCTTTTCCGGCGGCTCGCCGCTCGAGACCGACGTGGTCAAGGAAGCGATCCGCGACGCGCAGTCGACGCTCGGCGCGTCGGGCCGCGTCGTCATCCGCCCGTCGGGCACCGAGCCGCTGATCCGCGTCATGGCCGAGGCCGATGACCGCACCATGGTCGAGAAGGTCGTCGACGACCTCGTCGGCGTCATCGGGGACGCGCGAAGCGCCGCCTGACGACAACTCGCCTTTGCCTTTGCGAAAGCCTTCCGCGTTGCGGGAGGCTTTCGTCGTTTTGAAGCAACCGCATCCTTCGTAACCGAAGATTAGGGTTAAGAATTAGGGTTAAGCGGCATTTAACCTTTCTGCGCGATCTTCCTCCAGGTGCAATTCCCCGGGGGTAACCAGACGAGCCCGGCGTCTGTGAGGATTAGGATCATGAAACTCAGCATTGTCGCGGCCCTGGCGGCCGGTGCAGTTCTCGCTTTGCCGGTCGCCCCGTCGATCGCCGCGGACATCTACGTGCCGCCGGTCTATGAGGCGCCGGTTCCGGTTCCGCAGTTCGGCGGCTGGTATCTGCGCGGCCATGTCGGCATGAGCAACCAGCGCTATGACGGGCTCGACTACGAGTATTTCGAGGTACCGGGCTTCACCCAGACCTGGCTCGACGAGGGCGGCTTCGACTCCGCGCCGCTCGTGGGCGCCGGCTTCGGTTACGCCTTCAACGACTGGCTGCGCGCCGACGTGACGGCCGAATATCGCGGCAAGGCGAGCTTCTACGCGCTCGACACCTTCACCGACAGCGGCACCGGCGCGCTGGCCGGCACCAATTCCTACACCGCGACCAAGTCGGAACTGCTGCTCCTGGCCAACGCCTATGCGGATCTGGGCAATTTCGGCGGCGTGTCGCCCTATATCGGCGCCGGCATCGGCGCCTCGCGCAACACGATCGCGCATTTCAATGACACCAACGTGTTCTCGAATGCGGGCGGCTACGCGCCGAAGAACTCCCAGTGGGAACTGGCCTGGGCGCTCCATGCCGGTCTCGGCTACGCCGTCACCGACCAGCTCACGATGGATCTCGGCTACAGCTACGTTCACCTCGGCGACGCCAAGACCGGCGTCGCGCAGAACTACGATCCGGCCTTCTCGCGTCCGAACGACGGGTTCACCTTCAACGACCTGTCCTCGCACGACCTGAAGCTCGGCTTCCGCTACAAGTTCAACTGATCCGCCATCCGGCGACGCCAAGTGGCCCGGCCATGCGCCGGGCCTTTTTCGTGGGCGGCACACGCTCAGGTTTATGCTTAACCGTGAATTAACCGGCATGGTTAATGATCGTCCGCATCAGGGGTTCGGCACTGTTAGCCGCCGTCATTGGGAGTTCACGCTGATGCCAACGATTCTGCGCCTTGCCGCCTCCGTCGCGCTGCTCGCGGCGCTCGCCGGCCCGTCGCTCGCGGCCGACTACGATCCGCCGATCTTCATCGAACAGGCGCCGGAATACGTGCCGGTCGAGGTGGGGTCGGGCTGGTATCTGCGCGGCGACGTCACCTACAAGGTCGACGAACCGCTCTACGAGTTCACCTTCCTCGGCGAGGAGACCCGCAACAATCGTTTCGGCGGGTCGATCGGCATGGGGTATCACTTCAACGACATCCTGCGCGGCGATGTCAGCGTCGGTCTTCTCGCCGGCGACCGTTTCAGCGCGACGAGCGGCGTCGAGCGCTACGAAGCGAAATACGACGCCTGGTACGGCATGGCCAACGCATATCTCGACCTCGGCACAGTCTCGGGCTTCACGCCCTATATCGGTGCAGGCGCCGGTCTTCTCCATACGCGCCAGGGTTTCGACTACAGCGTCAGCAATACGACCATCTTCGGCTACGACGAAAACCAGACGAACTTCGCCTATGCGCTCAATGCCGGCATCAACTACCAGGTCGCCGACAATGTCTCGCTCGATTTCGGCTACCAGTATGTCGACTCGCCGCGGGCGGAATATCTGAACTCCGATACACTCGCCGTCGAACGCGGCATCGACTTCCACCAGGTCAAGGTCGGCCTGCGCTACGATCTCTGGTAGGCGACTCGCCATCGGCTTAAAAAGGGCGGGCTTCGGCTCGCCCTTTTGCTTTCGTGCTCCAAAAGCGACGCCAACAATCCTCTTGACGCCGCGAGAGGGAAAGAATATCGCCGTCAGTGGGCCACCCCTCCCCAACGAGGGGCCAGCTATCTGGAAGGATAGAACCATGACGACGACCAATCCCACGCCCGCAATGCGTGCGGCGTCCAAGCCGGCAATCCGCCCGGCAAACCCCAATTTCTCCTCAGGTCCCTGCTCCAAGCGTCCCGGCTGGTCGCTCGATGCGCTCGCCGACGCTCCGCTCGGCCGCTCGCATCGCGCCAAGGTCGGCAAGACGAAGCTGCAACAGGCGATCGATCTCACCCGTGAGGTGCTTCAGGTTCCCGCCGACTACCGCATCGGCATCGTGCCGGCCTCCGATACGGGCGCCGTCGAGATGGCGCTGTGGTCGCTGCTCGGCGAGCGCGGCGTCGACATGGTCGCGTGGGAATCGTTCGGCTCGGGCTGGGTCACCGACGTTCTGAAGCAGCTCAAGCTCGACGACGCGCGCAAGATCGAGGCGCCCTATGGCGAGTTGCCGGACCTTTCGCAGATCGATTTCGACCGCGACGTGGTCTTCACCTGGAACGGCACGACCTCGGGCGTGCGCGTGCCGAACGGCGACTTCATTCCGGCCGACCGCAAGGGCCTGACGATTTGCGACGCGACGTCGGCCGCCTTTGCCCAGAGGCTCGACTTCGCCAAGCTCGATGTCGTTACCTTCTCCTGGCAGAAGGTGCTCGGCGGCGAGGCGGCGCACGGCATGCTGATCCTGTCGCCCCGCGCGGTCGAACGGCTGGAGAGCTACAAACCCGCCTGGCCGCTGCCGAAGATCTTCCGCCTGACCTCGGGCGGCAAGCTGATCGAGGGCATCTTCAAGGGCGAGACGATCAACACGCCGTCGATGCTGTGCGTCGAGGACTATATCGACGCGCTTCAATGGGCGCGGTCGGTCGGCGGGCTCGACGGCCTCATCGCCCGCGCCGACGCCAATTTCAAGGTGCTCGACGATTTCGTCGCCGGCTCGGACTGGGCCGGTCACCTGGCCGTCGTGCCCGCGACGCGCTCGAACACGTCGGTGTGCCTGTCGATCGTCGATCCCGAGTTCGCCGCGCTCTCCGACGACGCGCAGCAGGCTTTTGCGAAAGCGATGGTCGCCGCGCTCGACAAGGAAGGCGTCGCCTTCGACATCGGCGCCTATCGCGATGCGCCCGCAGGCCTGCGCATCTGGGCCGGCGCGACGGTCGAGACGGCCGACCTCGAAAAGCTGACGCCCTGGCTCGACTGGGCCTTCGCCAGCCAGAAGGCCGCGCTCAAGGCTGCCGCCTGATATCCCGGAAGCCGCGCAGCGGCTTCCGCTTTCCCCATTTCGCAGAATTCAAGGAGGCCAGCCATGGCGCCCCGCGTACTCGTATCCGACAAGCTTTCCCCGACCGCCGTCCAAATCTTCAAGGATCGCGGCGTCGAAGTCGACTACCTACCCGATCTCGGCAAGGACAAGGAAAAGCTGCTCGAAGTCATCGGCCAGTATGACGGCCTTGCCATCCGCTCGGCTACCAAGGTCACCGAGAAGCTCATCGCGGCCGCGACCAATTTGAAGGTCATCGGCCGCGCCGGCATCGGCGTCGACAATGTCGACATCCCCGCCGCCTCACGGCGCGGCATCATCGTGATGAACACGCCCTTCGGCAATTCGATCACGACGGCCGAGCACGCGATCGCGCTGATGTTCGCGGTCGCCCGCCAGCTTCCCGAGGCGAATGCCTCGACCCATGCCGGCAAGTGGGAGAAGAACCGCTTCATGGGCGTCGAGATCACCGGCAAGACGCTCGGCGTCATCGGCTGCGGCAATATCGGCTCCATCGTCGCCATGCGCGGCGTCGGCCTGAAGATGCACGTCATCGCCTACGACCCGTTCCTGTCGGAAGGCCGGGCGCAGGAACTGGGCGTCGAGAAGGTCGAGCTGGAAGACATCTTCACCCGCTCGGACTTCATCACCCTCCACACGCCGATGACCGACAAGACCCGCGGCATCATCAACAAGGACGCCTTCGCCAAGATGAAGGACGGCGTGCGCATCATCAATTGCGCGCGCGGCGGCCTGATCGTCGAGGCCGACCTGATCGAGGCGCTGAAGTCCGGCAAGGTGGCGGGCGCGGGCATCGACGTGTTCGAGGTCGAGCCGGCGACCGACAGCCCGCTCTTCGGCATGGAGAACGTCGTCGCGACGCCGCATCTGGGCGCCTCGACCTCCGAGGCTCAAGAGAACGTCGCGCTCCAGGTCGCCGAGCAGATGGCCGATTATCTGGTCAAGGGTGCGGTCTCAAACGCCATCAACATGCCCTCGATCACGGCCGAGGAAGCGCCGCGCCTCAAGCCCTTCATCAAGCTTGCCGAAGTGCTGGGTGCGTTCGTCGGCCAGGTGACCGAGGAGCCGATCCAGGAGGTCGAGATCCTGTTCGACGGCGCGACCGCGTCGATGAACACGCGCGCGCTGATTTCGGCGGCGCTGGCCGGGTTGATCCGCCCGCAGGTCGCCGACGTCAACATGGTCTCCGCGCCGATCATGGCGAAGGAGCGCGGCGTCGTCCTTTCCGAAGTTCGCCGCGACAAGTCGGGCGTCTTCGACGGCTATATCCGCCTCAACGTCACGACCAAGACCCGGACGCGCTCGATCGCCGGCACCTGCTTCTCGGACGGCAAACCGCGCTTCATCCAGATCAAGGGCATCAATCTCGACGCGGAAGTGGGCGAGCACATGCTCTACACGACGAATGCCGATGCGCCGGGCATCATCGGCCTCCTCGGCACCGTGTGCGGCACCAACGGCGTCAACATCGCCAACTTCCAGCTCGGCCGCAACCGGCCGGGCGGCGATGCCATCGCGCTTCTCTATCTCGACGCGCCATTCCCCGAAAAGGTGCTGGAAGAAGTGCGCGCGCACCCGGCCATCGAATCGGCGAAGCCGCTGCATTTCGACGTCGCAGGCTGATCGGCTCGTTGAATGAAACGAAAGGCGCGGGGGCGATCCCGCGCCTTTTCATATCTTGTTGCGGTCTTCCAGATGGGTCTGGAGCAGGCGCAGATTACGTGTCGACGCCTTGTAGAAGAGGTCGAAGACGGAGCCGAGGATCGGCACCGCGCCGACGACCGTGTCGACCGCGACATTGCCCGCCATCTTGACGAGCATCGACTTCGGCGCGCCGAGACGGTGCGCCTTGACGATGACATAGGTCGAGATCGCGCCGGCCACGAGGTCGCCCGCACCGGGGATGAGGCCGAGGACCGGATCGATGCCGAAGCGCACGCCGATGCCGGGGATCTTCCAGCGCGTGTCGAGCAGCTTCGCCAGCCGCCGCACCTCGTCCAGTTCCCTGGCGTAGTCGGGCGCGGGCCGGTCGATACGGGGCGCGGCGGTCGCGATCATTTGCGCAGCACGACCCAGATGGCGTGGATGATGCCGGGCACGTAGCCGAGCAGCGTCAGAAGGATATTGAGCCAGAAGTGAAGGCCGAAGCCGACCTGCAGGAACACGCCGAGCGGCGGCAGCAGGATCGCGGCGATGATGCGGATGACGTCCATTTTCTCTCACATATTGGGAATGGTGCCCCTCAACGCGCGAGCGATGCTTTGTTTCCCTCAGATGCGCGCCGCCGCGCGGCGGCCGCTGATTTCGGCCATGGCGATGCCGCCCATGACAAGCACCATGGCGATGCCGTGGAAGGGTTCGAACGCCTCGCCGAGGATGATGATCGACAGGATGGTGCCGAGGATCGGCACGAGGTTGATGAACAGCCCGGCCCGGTTTGCGCCGATCAGCTCGACGCCGCGCATGAAGAAGATCTGCGACAGGAGCGACGGGAAGAGCGCGGTGTAGGCGACGATCGCCCAGCCCTGCATGTCCGGCAGCACCAGCCGGTCGCTCGCCGCTTCCCAGGCGACGAAGGGCAGCGAGGCGACCATGGCGCCGAACACCATGACGATCATGATGCTCTGCCAGTGGATCGCCGGCTTGAAGCGCAGCGCGACCGTATAGAAGCTGTAGAGCAGCACCGCGACGACCATCAGCGCGTCGCCCCGGTTGACGTCGAGCTCGACGAGGCGGGCGAGCTCGCCATGGCTGGCGACGAACGCCACACCGACGATGGAGAGGACGAAGCCGGCGATCTGCGCCCATGTCACGCGCATGGCGAAGAGCAGGAAGTTCGCGGCCATGATGACCATCGGCATCGCCGCCTGCTCGATCGAGACGTTGATCGCCGACGTATAGAGAAGCGCGCTGTAGAGCGCCGCGTTGAACCAGGCGAAGCCCGATGCGCCGAGGATGAAGAGCAGCGCCAGCTTGCCGCGCGCCGCCTTCCAGTCGCGCCGCAACTGCTTCCAGCCGATCAGGCCGATGACGAGGAGACCGACCGCCCAGCGGCTGAAGGTCAGCATCATCGGCGAAATGTGGCCGATGGCGAGCTTGCCGGCGATGGCATTGCCCGCCCACATCAGGGCCGTGAGGAAGAGGAGGATATAGGCAGTGCGAACCATGGCGGCCTTCGTCGGCGGTTGGTCCTCTGTCTATTCATCGGCCACCGCAGGGTAAACCGGCCCGCAAACAAATAATGATTGACCCAGAGCCCAAGCTTTCGCACGCGAAGGGGTCGCGCATGCCTTGATTGCCCGCTATAGAGGCTCTCGTTTTTGCAGGGGCCGTGCGTCCCGACACAGATGAGGATGGGTTTTCATGGCCAATGTGGTGGTCGTCGGTTCGCAGTGGGGCGACGAAGGCAAGGGCAAGATCGTCGACTGGCTCTCCGAACGCGCCGACGTCGTCGTGCGCTTCCAGGGCGGTCACAATGCCGGCCACACGCTGGTCGTCGACGGCAAGGTCTATAAGCTGTCGCTGCTTCCCTCCGGCGTCGTGCGGCCGGGCAAGATGTCCATCATCGGCAATGGCGTCGTCTTCGATCCGCATGCGTTCGTCGCCGAATTGAGCCGCATCAAGGAGCAGGGCGTCGATGTCGGGCCGGACCGGCTGAAGATCGCCGAGAACACCGCGCTCATCCTGTCGCTCCACCGCGAACTCGACGGCTTTCGCGAGGACGCGGCGTCGAATTCGGGCACCAAGATCGGCACCACGCGCCGCGGCATCGGCCCGGCCTACGAGGACAAGGTCGGCCGCCGCGCCGTGCGCGTCATGGATCTTGCCGATCTCGAGACGCTGCCGGCCAAGGTCGACCGCCTCTTGACGCACCACAATGCGCTGCGTCGCGGGCTCGGCCATGGCGAGGTTTCGCACGAGACGATCATGCAGGAACTGACGTCGGTCGCCGACCAGATCCTTCCCTATATGGACCGCGTCTGGAAGGTGCTCGACGATGCGCGCCGCGCCGGCGATCGCATCCTGTTCGAGGGCGCGCAGGGCACGCTGCTCGACATCGACCACGGCACCTATCCGTTCGTGACCTCGTCCAATACGGTGGCCGGCCAGGCCGCGACGGGCTCGGGCGTCGGCCCCGGCGCGATCGGCTACGTGCTCGGCATCACCAAGGCCTATACGACGCGCGTCGGCGAGGGCCCGTTCCCGAGCGAGCAGGACAACGAGGTCGGTAACTTCCTCGGCACGCGCGGTCACGAATTCGGCACCGTCACCGGCCGCAAGCGCCGCTGCGGCTGGTTCGACGCCGTGCTCGTTCGCCAGGCCGTGGCCGCCAACGGCATCGACGGCATCGCGCTAACCAAGCTCGACGTCCTCGACGGTCTCGACGAGATCAAGGTGTGCACCGGCTATCGCCTCGACGGCGAGGTGATCGACTACCTGCCGGCCAGCCAGGGCGCGCAGGCGCGCGTCGAGCCGATCTACGAGACGCTCCAGGGCTGGGAGGGCACGACCGCCAATGCGCGCTCGTGGAACGACCTGCCGGCGCAGGCGGTCAAGTATGTGCGCTATATAGAGGAACTGATCGGCGCGCCGGTGGCGCTGCTGTCGACCAGCCCCGAGCGCGACGACACCATACTTGTGACCGATCCCTTTCAAGACTAGTTTCGGGTTCGCATAGGGACCCTGACTTCCGGCGACGGAAGCCAGATAAGGCATAGTTTCGCATGGCAGATTTCGTAGCGGTTCTGAAGAAGACGATCGACGGCCTTAAGGACAATTCTCCGCAGATGCGCGAGAAGGTCTATGACAAGGCGCGGGCGACGATCGAGGCGAAGCTCGCCGCGCTCAACCCGCCGCCGCCGCCGGCGGTCATCGAGCGTCAGCGACAGTCGCTCGAAGCCGCGATCGTTGAGGTGCGCGAGGAGTATGCCGCGCCGCCGCACGCCGCCGATCCGGATTTCGAGCAGGATTTCTCGAACTTCTTCGGCGAGGAGCAGGAACAGGCGCGTCAGCCAGTTCGCGACGAGGCGGCCGCCTATGCGGACGAGCCCTACCAGCCGGTGCCGTCGCGCCCGGCCGACGAAATCTACGACGAGCCGGTCGCCGGCGACGCACCCTATGTCGCGGGCTATGACGACGACTATGCCGAACGGCCCTATTCGGACGCCTACGCCGACGATGCCCAGTGGCAGGACGACGCCCAGCGCGACGTCTTCCGCGACGACGGGCATTCGGATCGCGCCGCGCTTCGCCCGGACGAATACGAGGACGACGATGCCGGCGCGAGCGGCCAGCCGCTTTACGCGCCGCGCGTTCCGGTGCGCAAGAAGCGCCGCGTCCCGACCGGCCTCATCGCCGCGCTTCTGGTGCTGATCGTGGTGGCCGGCGCCGGCTACGGCATCTGGCTCAACCGCGACGATTTCGCTTCGATGTTCGGCTCTGCGCCGCAGAACGTCGCGACCGAACCGGCGGAGCCCGCCGAGGGCGAGGACGTCGCATCGGCGCCCGCCGAGACCGAGACGCCGGACGCTGCCGAGACGCCTGCCGCGGAGACGGAGAAGTTCACGCAGCGCCTCCTGCCCGACGGCACCGAGGTCGACGAGGGCGTCGCCGGCGAGGAGCCGACGATCGGCGAGGGCACGTCCGTCGCCGCCGTCACCCCGCCCGGCGAGGCCGAGGGCGCGACCTCTGCGCCGGCTGCCGGCAACGACCAGGGCCAGGACCAGCCGCAGCTTGCGGTCGGACAGCGCGCGATCTTCTACGAGGAGCGCACGGCCAATGCCGAAGGCTCGGCCGAGTCGGGAACCATCCTGTGGTCCCTCGTGCAGGAATCGCCCGGCGGCGACCTGCCGCCGGAGGCCGCCATCCGCGCCGAGGTCACCATTCCCGCGCGCGACCTGCAGCTTCGCATGACGATCCGCCGCAATGGCGACCAGTCGCTTCCGGCGAGCCACATCATCGAGATGATCTTCCTGACGCCGGACAATTTCGCCGGCGGCACGATCGACAACGTCCTGCGCGTGGCGATGAAGGACACCGAGCAGGCGGCCGGCAATCCGCTGATCGGCATTCCGGCCAAGATCGCGGACGGCTTCTTCCTCGTCGCGCTGTCGGATTCGTCGGCCGAGGTCGAGGCGAACACGACGCTCCTGCGCCGGCAGAGCTGGCTCGACATCCCGATCACCTATGGGTCGGGACGGCGCGCGCTGATGACGATGGAAAAGGGCATTCCCGGCGACCGCGTCTTCCAGGAGGCGTTGCGGGCATGGTCCGAACTCGCGCCGATCGCCGAAGAGGGCGAAGGCCAGGCCCAGTAGATACGAAAACGCCGGCGCGAAGCCGGCGTTTTCTTTTCTCGATATGCGCTGCGATCAGCGGGCGTCGGCCTCGATGGTGCGAAGCGACTGCGCCTGCCGCCGCGCCGCCGCCTTCACCGCATCCTGCACCTTCTCGAAGGCGCGCACCTCGATCTGGCGCACGCGCTCGCGGCTGATGTCGAATTCGCCGGACAGTTCTTCCAGCGTCATCGGGTCTTCGGCGAGCCTGCGGGCCTCGAAGATGCGCCGCTCGCGTTCGTTGAGAACGCCCATGGCGTCGGTCAGGAGCGCGCGGCGGCTTTCGAGTTCGTCCTGCTGGACGAGCATCTCTTCCTGGCTTTCATGGTCGTCGACCAGCCAGTCCTGCCATTCGCCGGATTCGCCCTCGGTCGCGCGGATTGGCGCGTTGAGCGAGGCGTCGCCGGACAGGCGACGGTTCATCGACACGACTTCCTCTTCCGACACGTTGAGGCGCGTCGCGATCTCGGTGATGTGCTCGGGCTTCAGATCGCCTTCGTCGAGCGCCTGGATCTTGCCCTTCACCTTGCGCAGGTTGAAGAACAGGCGCTTCTGGTTGGCGGTGGTGCCCATCTTCACGAGGCTCCACGAGCGCAGGATGTATTCCTGGATCGACGCCTTGATCCACCACATCGCGTAGGTCGCAAGGCGGAAGCCGCGCTCCGGTTCGAACTTCTTGACGGCCTGCATCAGGCCGACATTGCCCTCCGAGATCACCTCGCCGATCGGCAGGCCGTAGCCGCGATAGCCCATCGCGATCTTCGCAACGAGACGCAGATGGCTCGTCACCATCTTGTGGGCAGCGGCGGTGTCGTCATGCTCCAGATACCGCTTGGCGAGCATGTACTCTTCCTGCGGCTGCAGCATGGGAAAGCGTCGGATTTCTTCAAGATAGCGGGAAAGGCCTCCCTCTCCGGTCGCAATGCTTGGCAGTGTCTGGGCCATAAAGCACCCTCTCTCTCAAATCGGCCTGCCCCCGATGGCGGCGGGCAGGTGGCGCAGCGCCGTGGGCCTGTTGCGCCATATCGCTAATATAGGGGTCGCGCGGACGAATTGCACGGCACATATCGTCCTGAAATAGTGCGTCTTCCTGAAGTGAACAATCTCACTCGGGATTCCGTCATTCCGATGGCAAACGACGCAGCGCTTCGAGAAGTTCCGTGAAATCGGCCGGGTAAGGCGCCTCGAAGCGCAGCACTTCGTCGGTGCGCGGATGGCGGAACTGCAGGAGCCGCGCGTGGAGTGCCTGGCGCGGAAAATCGCCGACGAGGGCCTTCATGTCGTCCGGCAGCTTGTTCGCCTTGGTCTTGAAGGCGCGGCCATAGGTCTGGTCGCCGATCAGCGGATGGCCGACATGCGCCATGTGGACGCGGATCTGGTGCGTGCGACCGGTTTCGAGCCGGCATTCGACCAGCGAGGCGAAGGATGTCGCGTCCGCCTTGGCGCCGAACTTCTCGACGACGCCGTAATGCGTGACGGCGTGGCGCGCGTCGGATCGGCCCTCTGGCACGACCGCGCGCTTGGTCCGGTCGGTGCCGGAGCGGCCGAGCGGCGCGTCGATGATGCCCGCCGGGCGCGGCGGCACGCCCCAGACGATGGCGTGGTAGGCGCGTTCGAGGTCGCCGGTCTCGCCATGGTCGGCGAAGGCGTCGGACAGCGCGCGATGCGCCAGGTCGTTCTTGGCGACGACGAGGACGCCGCTCGTGTCCTTGTCGAGGCGGTGAACGATGCCGGGCCGCCGCACGCCGCCGATGCCCGACAGGGACGCGCCGCAATGGTGGATCAGCGCGTTGACGAGCGTGCCCGTCCAGTTTCCCGCGCCCGGATGGACGACGAGGCCGGCCGGCTTGTCGATCACGATCAGATCGTCGTCCTCGTAGAGGATCGCCAGGTCGATCGCCTCGGCCTCGGGTTCGGCGGGCTCCGGCTCCGGCATGCCGAGCGTGACGATCGTGCCGGCGACGAGCTTCGCCTTCGGCTCCTCGACGACCTTTCCGTCGATGCGGACGTCGCCGCCGCGGATCAGCGCCTGCACGCGGTTGCGCGACAGGTCAGGCGCGGTTTGCGCGGCCAGCCACTGGTCGAGGCGCATGCCTGCGGCATCCTCGCCGACAGCGAAGGCTTTCAAACCGGCGGTGGCTTCGGTATCAGGGGCGCTCACGTCAGCACTGGCCAATGGACTTCCTGTTATGAATGAGCGCGCACCGCAGCAACTGGACCAGGACGAGCCGCTCGATCCGGCCGTCGAAAAGGTGCGCGCCAAGCTGATGCGCTTCGTCGTCATCAATCTGGGAATTCTGTTCCTGGCCCTTATGGCCGTGGTGGGCGCGCTTGTCTACCGCTCGGTTTCGACCGGTTCGTCGCCCGAAGAAGCATCGTCGTCCGCATTGCCGCTGCCGCCCGAGGGCAGCACGATCACCGGAGAAATCGCCCTGCCGGCCGGCGCGAACGTCGTTTCCTCCTCGCTCGCCAATGACCGCCTGACGCTGCTCGTCGAGACGGGCGGCGCGCGCGAGATCGTCGTCTACGACATCGCATCGGCCCGCATCATCGCGCGCTTCGCGCTGGTCACAGAGTGATGGCGCAGCGCCTCGCCACCGTGACGCTCGTCGTCGACGACTACGACAAGGCGATCGCGCACTATGTCGAGACGATCGGCTTCGCGCTGCTCGACGACGTGTCGCTCGGCGGCGGCAAGCGCTGGGTACGCGTCGGGCCGGCGGGCGGCGGATGCGCGTTCCTGCTGGCGCAGGCGGACGGCGCGGCGCAGCTCGCCGCGATCGGCAACCAGACGGGCGGACGCGTCGGCTTCTTCATCGAGACGGACGATTTCGATGCCGACCATGCGGTGATGACCGCCCGCGGCGTCGACTTTCGCGAGACGCCGCGCACGGAGGCCTACGGCAAGGTGGCGATCTTCGCCGATCGCTACGGCAATCTCTACGATCTCATCGAATACACGCGACGCTAGGTCAGCAAAAAAAGTCGTCCCGACCCCGGTTGCCTTCGCGCGGATTCGCTTCTATATGGGCGACTTGGACGCTCCCATCGTCTAGCGGTCAGGACGTCGCCCTCTCACGGCGAAAACAGGGGTTCGATTCCCCTTGGGAGTACCAATCTTCTCGAAATCTGTCGTTGTTCGTGCCGAGCGCGGGCGTTTCGGCGTCGAATGGCGCACATGTTCAGCATTTTAGCGTCGCGTTAAGTGACTGTCGGGCAGTGTCGCCGCGTCGTCGGGATGTGGGGGCATGCTCGTGGGAATTGACGGAGTTTTGGCGAAGGCCGTGGCGCGCGGGGCGTTGAGCGTGCCGGCGCGTGGTGAAGGCGGCGCCAGCGCGCATGCCGACCGGCTGATGGCCGGGCTCAACGTCATGAGCGACGCCTTCTGCTATTACGACCGCGACGACCGCCTCGTTCACTACAACGACGCGATGGTGGCGCTCTATGCGCCGATCGCCGATGTCATCCGGCCGGGTGTTTCGTTCGGCGAGCTTTTCGACGCTGCGATCGAGCGGCAGGTCTGGGACATCGGCGACGCCGATCCGGCCGCGCTCAAGGCGCATGTGCTCGGCGAGCGCAGCGGTGCCAGCTTCGAGATGCAGCTTGCCTTCCGCGACGGGCGGCACGTCATCCACCGCGAAATCCGGACCGAAGACCGCGGCACGATCGGCGTCTGCACCGACATCACCTCCGTCATCGCGCACGACGCGGACCTCGAACGCGCCAGGGCCGAGGCGCAGGACGCGCAGCGGCGGCTGCAATGCGCCATCGACGCGCTGCCCGACGGCTTCGTCCTGTGGGACGCGGAGGACCGGCTCGTCGCGTTCAACACCGCGCTCCAGAACAAGTTCTCGGTGGTGAAGCTCGAAGTCGGCAAGACGTTCAAGCAGCTTTTCGGCGAGCTGGCCGACCGGGGCGGCGTCGCCGAGGCGCGCGGCAATGCGGCCAAATGGGTCGACGCGCAGGTCGCGCGCTGGGAGGCGCTGGTCGACCACGAGGTCGAGTTCCGCCTGCCGACCGGGCGCTGGATGCGCCGGCACGACCAGGTGACGGCGAGCGGCGACCGTGTCGGGATCGTTGCCGACATCACCGAGCACAAGCAGCGCGAGCGCGAGCTTGCCGTGGCGCGCGATCGCGCCGAAAGCCTCTACGCCGATCTCCAGCGCACGCTCGACACGATGGATCTCGGCGTCGTCGTGCTCGACGGCGACCTCAACACCGAGATCATCAACGAGGCCTATTACCGGCTCTGGCATACGAAGCCGGAGGAGATTCCGGTCGGCTCCCATGCGCGCCACATGATGGAAGTGAGCCGGCGCAACGGAATCTACGACGTCGACGACGAGGCCTGGACGACCTATGTCGAGGAACGGCTGGCGCAGATCGCGTCCGGCGACGTACCGCCGCGCGAGTTCACGCGCGCCGACGGCTGCACGATGATCTATTCGGTGACGCCGCTTTCGGGCGGCCGGCGGCTCGTCTCCTATTTCGACATCACGGCGATGAAGCGCCGCGAGGCGGAGCTTGAGGAGGCCCAGCACAAGGCCGAGCTTGCCGACCGCGCCAAGTCCGAGTTCCTGGCCAATATGAGCCACGAGATCCGCACGCCCATGAACGGCGTCCTCGGCATGGCCGAGCTCCTGTGGAAGACCGATCTCGACGTAAAGCAGAAGACCTTCGCCGACATCATCGTCAAATCCGGCAACGCGCTCCTGACGATCATCAACGACATCCTCGACTTCTCGAAGATCGATGCGGGCCAACTCGCGCTCGATCCGGCGCCCTTCGACCTCGCCGAGGCGATCGAGGACGTCGCGACGCTCGTCTCGACACGCGCCAAGGAAAAAGACCTCGAGATGATCGTCCGCTTCGAGCCGGGGCTGAAGCGGCGTTTCATCGGCGATGGCGGGCGCGTCCGCCAGATCGTCACCAATCTGATGGGCAATGCGGTCAAGTTCACCGATTCCGGCCACGTGCTGGTCGACGTCAGCGGCGTCGCTTCGCAGACGGGCACCCGCCTCACCATCTCGGTGACGGATACGGGCATGGGCATCCCAGCCGACAAGCTGGCGCTCGTGTTCGAAAAGTTCAGCCAAGTCGATGCGTCGTCGACGCGCCGGCATGAAGGCACCGGGCTCGGCCTTGCAATCTCGTCGCGGCTCGTCGGCCTGATGGGTGGGGCGATCGACGTCGAAAGCACCGTCGGGCAGGGCTCGCGCTTCTGGTTCACCGTCGACCTTCCCGATGCCGACGACCAGGGCCAACACCGCTCGCCCGCCCTCGACTTGCGCGGCGCGCGCGTCCTGATCATCGACGACAATCCCATCAACCGCTCGATCCTGCTCGAACAGATGCAGGGCTGGGAGTTCGATGCCTGCGCTGCGACCAGCGCTGCCGAGGGCATCGCCGTCCTGACAGAAGCGGCGCGGCGCGGGCTCGATGTCGATTGCGTCATCCTCGACTACCAGATGCCGGAGATGACCGGCGTCGACGCCGCGCGCATCATTCGCGGCAACGCGGCCATCGCCCGCACGCCGATCCTGCTCCTGAGCTCCGTCGACCAGGCCGTCACCGGCGCGCCGGGCCGCGAACTCGGCATCGAGGCACAGCTCATCAAACCGGCGCGCTCGGCCGTGCTCCTGAAGACGCTGGTCGACACGATCCAGCGCCGCCGCTCCAACGCGCCGGCCGTCGTGGTGCCGCTCGTGCGACCCGCGGAGGCAAGACTTCCGGTCCAGACGACGCCCGCACCGTCGGCGGCGCCGAACGGCGCGGCCCTCGACGTGCTCGTCGCCGAGGACAACGAGGTCAACCAGCTCGTCTTCCGGCAGATTCTGGAAGAGATCGGACTCAAGTTCGCCATCGTCGCCAATGGCAGGCTGGCGCTCGAGCGCTATCGCGAGGAAGGCGCGCGGCTGATCCTGATGGACGTGTCGATGCCGGTGATGGACGGGCTCGAGGCGACGCGGGCGATCCGCGCCTTGCCCGATGCAGCGCCGCCGGTGCCGATCATCGGCGTGACGGCGCATGCGCTGAAGGGCGATCGCGAGCGGTGCCTTGAGGCCGGAATGGACGACTACCTGCCCAAGCCGATCAGCCCCAAGGCGCTCGCCGACAAGATCGCTTCCTGGCTCGATGGGCAGGCAAACCGCGAAAACAGCGGAAATTGATCCGCATATGGTGCGATCGCACCATATCGCTCCAAACTGCTGTCATTGAAAGATTGCGTGATCGGAGTGCTGAATTCCGAGTTTTCCGGACGGGAAGTGCCGCCGCCGACGTTGGATTGGTCTGTCTGTGCCCCAACTAAGGATCGTTCTCTGCAAGATTGCAGGCGTCGGTAGCGTTTCGGCTCGAAGGCATGGCCTTTCCGTCCGGCTTTTTCGGGGCTTCGGCAAATCGACGTGAACGGCGGCGCAGCGCCCGCCGGTCCGGCCTTTTCGTGGCCTTCGTGAGGCCGACATCAAACTGTCATCCAACTGTTACATAGGGCCGCTATTGCCACTCCCGTCGCCGACCGCGGCGACAGCAGAAGAGATTTCTGAACAGGAGTGGGCTCCATGAAGACCTTCATTCTCGCGGCTTCGGCCGCAGCACTCGCCATCGCCGCTTCCGCCGGCGTCGCCTCCGCGCAGTCGCGCGACACGATCCAGATCGCCGGCTCGTCCACGGTCCTTCCCTTCGCCTCGATCGTCGCCGAAGAGTTCGGCAACGCCTTCCCCGAGTTCAAGACGCCGGTCGTCGGCTCGGGCGGTTCGGGCGGTGGGCTGCGCCAGTTCTGCGAAGGCACGGGCGAGAACACGATCGACATCGCCAATTCCTCGCGTCGCATCCGCGCCGGCGAGATCGAGGCCTGCAACGCCGCCGGCGTGAACGACATCCTCGAAGTCCAGATCGGCTATGACGGCATCGTCTTCGCCGTGTCCGCCGACAAGGCCGATTTCGCGCTCGAGCCGGTCCACGTCTTCAAGGCGATCGCCGCGCAGGTGCCGGTCGATGGCGAGATGGTCGCCAACACCTACACGAACTGGAACGAAATCGACCCGTCGCTTCCCGACCAGCCGATCGCCATGGCGATCCCGGCCTCCAACCACGGCACCCGCGAAGTCTTCGAAGAGCGCGTCCTGACCGCCGGCTGTGAAGCGGCCGAGCTGCCGGAGATGGAAGAAGAGGCGATGGAAGAGGCCTGCGTCGCGCTGCGCCAGGACGTCGTCATCGAAATCGCCGGCGACTACACCGAGACCCTCGCGCGCCTTCAGTCGAACCCCGACACGGTCGGTGTCTTCGGCCTGTCCTTCTACGACCAGAACCGCGACACGCTGAAGGTCGCGACGATGTCGGGCGTCACCCCGTCGCTGGAAACCATCGCCTCGGGCGAATATCCGGTGTCGCGTCCGCTCTACTTCTACGTCAAGGGCGAGCATATCGGCGTCATCCCGGGCCTCGAAGAATACGTCGCCTTCTTCCTGTCCGACCAGATGGCCGGTGCAGGCGGCGCGCTCGAGGCTGCCGGCATGATCCCGGCGCCGGAAGAAGAAACGGCGGAGGTCCAGAGCCGCTTCGACGCCAAGGAAGCGATCACCGCCGACCAGCTCTAGGCTGCGCGCACTGATCCGGAAGAGGCCCGATGACGGGCCTCTTCCTCGCATTTTGTTAAGACTGCTCATGACGAGCGGAGATGCACGATGAACTCGCTCACCGTTGCCGCCTTGCTGCTGGTGTTCCTGGGGCTGGCCTACCAGCAGGGCTGGTCGCTGAGCCGCCGGCTGGCGACGCCTGAGGGGCGCCTCCATTCGCGCCCGGCCTATCACGGCTCGCTGGTCGCGATCTGGACGGTTGCCCCGGCGCTCCTGATCCTGGCGCTCTGGGCGCTGTTCGGCAACACGGCCTCGCGCGCCTTCGTCATCGCCAATCTGCCGGCCGAGCTCGCCGACCAGCCGGCTTCGGTGCTCGAACCCGCCATCCAGCGCGTGCGTCAGATCGCCTCCGGCTTCGGCGTCGCCGGCGACGTCCAGCCCTACGAGACGGCCGCCGGGCAGGCGCTGCGCCAGTTCCAGGTCATCATGTCGGCGACCGTGCTCGCCGCCGCCGCCGCCTTTGCGGCCCTGTCGCTTTACTTCGCCCGCCGGCGCGTCGCGCTTCGGCTGCAGGCGCGCAACGAGGTCGAACGGCTCGTCGGCTACTTGCTCCTCGCCTGCTCGGCCGTCGCGGTCCTGACCACGCTCGGCATCGTCCTGTCGCTGGTCTTCGAGGCCGCGCGCTTCTTCACCTTCGTCAGCCCGGCCGATTTCTTCTTCGGCACGGTCTGGAACCCGCGCTTTTCGACCACGGGCGCCGGCAGCGGCCAATACGGCCTGCTTCCGCTCCTGTGGGGCACCGTCATGGTCGCGGCGATCGCCATGTTCGTCGCGCTGCCGATCGGCCTGATGACCGCGATCTACCTGTCGCAATATGCGCGGCCGCGCGTGCGCAATTTCGTCAAGCCGGTGATCGAAATCCTCGCCGGCATCCCGACCATCGTCTACGGTTTCTTCGCGCTCGTCACCGTCGGCCCGTTCCTCGCATCGGCAGGCGCTTCGGTCGGCATCGACATCCGCGCCACCTCGGCGCTGACGGCCGGCATCGTCATGGGGATCATGATCATCCCCTTCATCTCCTCGCTCTCCGACGACATCCTTCGGCAGGTGCCGCGTGCGATGATCGACGGCTCGATCGGGCTCGGCGCAACGCGTTCCGAGACGATCAAGCGCGTGGTTCTTCCCGCTGCGCTCCCCGGCATCGTCGGCGCCTTCCTGCTCGCGGTCAGCCGCGCCATCGGTGAGACGATGATCGTGGTGCTGGCGGCCGGCAACAGCCCGTTCCTGCGCGCCAATCCGGGCGAGCCGATCTCGACCGTGACGGTGACGATCGTCAACCAGCTCACCGGCGACCAAGATTTCGCCTCGCCGCAGTCGCTCGTCGCCTTCGCGCTCGGGCTGACGCTCTTCGTCATGACCCTCTTCCTCAACATGGCCGCGCTCTACATCGTCCGCCGCTTCCGGGAGCAGTACGAATAGCCATGACCGACATGTTCTCGAAAACGACCGACGTGCCGCAGGAAACCGAAGCGCGGCTGGATCGCATCCGCACCGGCCTCGCCAAGCGCCATGCGCGGGAGAAGCGCTTCCGCCTCTACGGCGTCCTCGCCATCGCCGCCGCGCTCGCCTTCGTCGCGATCCTGTTCACGATGATCCTGTCGAAGGGCCTGCCGGCCTTCCAGCAGGCCTCGCTCTCGCTGCCGGTCACCTTCAGCGAGGAGCTGATCGAGGTCGATCCGAAGCCGGTGCGCGAAGCCGGCCAGTCGGCGGCCGATTTCCAGGCGGCCTCTCTGCGCTGGCAGCGCGACGTTACGCTCCTCAACTGGAATCGCGTGCTTGAAAACGCCGTGCGCGCGATCGCGCCGGACGTGGAGATCGAGACGCGCGACCTCCAGTCGATCATCGACAATGGCGAGCGCTTCAAGCTGCGCGACGCCTTCGTCGCCGATCCGTCGATCCTTGGCCGCACGATCCAGATGGACGTGCTCGCCTCGGCCGATGTCGACAACTGGCTGAAGGGCAACATCAACCGCGACCTGCCCGATGCGCAGCAGCAGCTTTCGGCCGATGCGCGGGCGCTTGCGGATCGTCTCTACGAGGAGGGCCATATCCGCATGGCCTTCGCCTGGCACATCTTCACCAACACGGATTCGCGGTCTGCGCCCGCCAGCGCCGGCCTCGCCGGCGCCTTCATGGGCTCGCTCTACATGATGCTGGTGGTGATCGTGCTTGCGGTGCCAATCGGCGTCGCAAGTGCGATCTATCTCGAGGAGTTCGCGCCGAAGAACCGGCTGACGGATCTGATTGAGGTCAACATCAACAACCTCGCCGCGGTGCCCTCGATCGTGTTCGGCCTTCTCGGCGCCGCCGTCTTCATCAACTATTTCCGCCTGCCCCTGTCCGCGCCCATCGTCGGCGGCCTCGTCCTAACCTTGATGACGCTGCCGACCATCATCATCGCGACGCGTTCGGCGCTGCGCGCCGTGCCGCCGTCGCTTCGCCAGGCTGCGCTCGGGCTCGGCGCATCGAAGACGCAGACCGTCTTCCACCATGTCCTGCCGGTCACCTATCCGGGCATCCTGACGGCGACCATCATCGGCGTCGCGCAGGCGCTCGGCGAAACGGCGCCGCTACTCCTGATCGGCATGAACGCCTTCGTCGCCGCCGTTCCCGGCTCGCCCTTCGAGCAGTCTACCGCCCTGCCGGTCCAGATTTTCCTCTGGCAGGGCAACGAGAACCGCAACTTCTTCGAGGCCCGTACCTCGGCCGCGATTATCGTTCTCCTGGCCCTCATGATAAGCCTGAACGCGATCGCCATCTTCCTCCGCAGCCGATTGGAGCGCCGTCGATGACCCACAACCAGGAAACGGACACCGCTGCCATGAACATGTCCACCAGCCAGTTCATCGAAGACCAGATCGCCGCCGGCGGCCGACAGTCGAACGAGATGAAGACCCGCGTCACCGCGCGCGACGTCAACGTCTTCTACAGCGCCAAGCAGGCGCTTTTCGACGTCTCCGTCAACGTGCCCGACAAGGCGGTCATCGCCTTCATCGGCCCATCGGGCTGCGGCAAGTCGACCTTCCTGCGCTGCCTCAACCGCATGAACGACACGATCGAGGGCTGCCGCGTCGAGGGCGAGATCCGGCTCGACGGACAGGACGTCTACGATCCGAAGATCGACGTCGTCGAGCTTCGCGCCCGCGTCGGCATGGTGTTCCAGAAGCCGAACCCGTTCCCGAAGTCGATCTTCGAGAACGTCGCCTACGGCCCCAAAATCCACGGCCTTGCCTCCAACAAGACCGACCTGGAAGAAATCGTCGTCACCAGCCTGAAGAAGGCGAGCCTTTTCGAGGAGGTGAAGGACCGCCTGCACGAACCGGGCACGGGACTTTCCGGCGGCCAGCAGCAGCGGCTCTGCATCGCGCGCGCCATCGCGGTTTCGCCCGAGGTCATCCTGATGGACGAGCCCTGCTCGGCGCTCGACCCGATCGCGACGGCGAAGATCGAGGAGCTGATCGACGAACTGCGCGCGAACTTCACCATCGCCATCGTCACCCACTCGATGCAGCAGGCGGCGCGCGTGTCGCAGCGCACGGCCTTCTTCCATCTCGGCGTCCTCGTCGAGGAAGGGCCGACGGAGCAGATATTCACCGCGCCGTCCGACAAGCGCACGCAGGACTACGTCACCGGCCGCTTCGGCTGACCGGCACGCAAAGAGGGCAGGGACAATGGCGGGACAACATATCGTAGCGTCCTTCGACGAGGAACTCGGCCAGATCGACCGGCTGATCCGCGACATGGGCGACCTCGCGCAGGCGATGCTGACGGCGGCGACGCAGTCGCTGCTCGACAATAACGTGCCGCTCGCCCAGCGCGTCATCTCCGACGACGTGGTGATGGATGCGCGCCAGCGCGAACTCGACGAGCGCGCCATCGCGCTCATCGCCAAGCGCCAGCCGATGGCGCAGGATCTGCGCGCCGTCGTCGGCGCCATCCGCATGGCGAGCGATCTCGAACGTATCGGCGATCTCGCCAAGAACATCTCCAAGCGCGTCAGCGCGGTCGGTTCGGGCGCCATGCAGCGCAAGCTATCGCACTCGATCGACACGATGGCGCAGCTCGTGCGCGCGCAGCTTGCCGGCGTGATCGACAATTACGTCGCCCGCAACCCGCAGGCGCTGATCACGCTGCGGGCGGACGACGAGAACATCGACGTGCAGTACACCGCCGTCTTCCGCGAACTCCTGACCTACATGATGGAAGACCCGCGCAACATCACCGCCTGCACGCATCTGCTCTTCTGCGCCAAGAATCTCGAGCGGATCGGCGACCACGCGACCAACATCGCCGAGAACGCCTATTACGTCATGGTCGGCCGCCAGTTGCCGCTCCACCGGCCGAAGCTCGACGAGACGTCGATCTCGGCCAGGCCGGCGTGAGGACCGACCGATGATCGCGCCGAAGATCATGGTGGTCGAGGACGAGGAGCCGCTGGGCGTCCTCATCAAGTACAATCTGGAAGCCGAGGGCTACAAGGTCGAGGTGATCGCGCGCGGCGACGAGGCGGAAATCCGCCTTCAGGAAACCGTGCCGGACCTGCTGGTGCTCGACTGGATGGTGCCGGCCGTCTCCGGCATCGAGCTTTGCCGGCGGCTGCGCATGCGCGCGGAGACCGAGCGCCTGCCGATCATCATGCTGACGGCGCGCGGCGAGGAGAGCGACCGGGTGAGGGGGCTTTCCACCGGCGCGGACGACTATCTCGTCAAGCCGTTCTCGACGCCCGAATTCGTCGCCCGCGTGCGCGCGCTTTTGCGCCGGGCGAAGCCGGAAATCCTGTCGAGCGTGCTCAAGGTCGGCGACATCGTCCTCGACCGGGAATCGCACCGCGTCTATCGCGGCTCGACCGAGGTCCATCTCGGCCCGACCGAGTTCCGGCTGCTCGAATTCCTGATGCAGCATCCCGGCCGCGTCTTTTCGCGCGGGCAGTTGCTCGACAATGTCTGGGGCGAGACGATCTATATCGACGAGCGCACGGTGGACGTCCATGTCGGGCGCCTGCGCAAGGCGGTCAACCCGGGCGACGCGCCGGACATCATCCGCACCATTCGCGGCGCCGGATACTCGATCAACGAGAGCTGACGGTCACGAGGTGGCCTGCATCGTCGCGATGTAGCCGGGGGCGAAGAGTTCGTTGTCGACCGCCTCCAGCGCGCGCCGCGCGCAGCCCTCGAGGATGAGCGGCATCTCGTCGGTTTCGAGGTCGAACGAGATGATCGCATCGTGCTGGCCGCCTGCGGTCTGCGCGATGGCGTCGCGGATCGAGGGCTCCATCACATCGAAGGCGAGCGTCCCCGGCCCGACGATCGCCACCGGCGCGGGATCGATCAGCGCGAAGAGCGAGCCAAGCCCGTAGCCGATCGCCTCGCCGGCCCGCCGGAAGGCGTCGCGGGCAGGGCCTTCGCCGGAACGCGCGTCGTTCGCCAGCTTCAGCATGGTTTCCGGGTCGACGTCCGCATCTGCCGCCGTCTGGTCGCTTCGCCCCGCCGCCTCGCGCAGGATCGCGTAATTGCCCGCATAGGCCTCGATGCAGCCATGGCGCCCGCAGCGGCAGAGCGCGCCGCCCGGTCGATGGATCATGTGGCCGAACTCGCCGCCAGACGAATAGGCGCCGGTGAAAAGCTCGCCGCGCAGCACGAGCCCCATCCCGATGCCGTTCGACAGGAGGAGGGTGACGAAATTGTCGCGATAGCGCTCCGGATCGCGGGCGCGCAGGGCGACGGCGATCATGTTGCAGTCGTTCTGGACGGTGACGGGAAAGCCGAAGCGCTTTTCCAGAATGTCGGCGAAGGGGATGTCGCTTTCCGGCGTGATCGGCGTCCACAGCATGGCGCGCGCGCCCGAATCCGTGATGCCCTGCACCGCCATCGTCATGCGCATGACGTCGTTCGCGGTGCGCCCGGCGTCTTCGAGCACCGCCTCGATCATTTGCGCGACGGCGCCGACGAGGTCGTCACGCGCCGCATCCAGCGTCGCCAGCCGTTCGCGCCGCTGTGCCACGACCTGGCCGGCATAATCGAACACGGTCGCCGACAGCGTGTTGAGGAGAAGCACGACGGTCAGCACCGTCGCCGCCTTCGGCTCGAGGCCGAGCGAGACCTGCGGGCGGCCGCGGCGAACCACCTCGTTCTCCCCGGTCTTCTCCGGGCGCAGCACGCCTTCGGCGATGAGGTCGGACGAAATGGCCGAGATCGTCGAATGGCTGAGTCCGGTGCGGCTGACGAGATCGGTGCGCGAGGGCTGGCCGTCGCGCCGGACGGCGGCGATGACCATGGCGCGATTGCGCTTGCGCAGATCGTCGTGGCGCACGCCCAAAGTCATCGAACCTTCCTCCCAAAGGCGCCTTGAAGCACCTTTGAAAGGATATTGACACACGGAAATTGCTGAGTCATTATTTTTTTCGAGGCTCGAAAAAAAGAGCTTCCCGCTGCCGAGAGGCAATCTGAGGAGGCGCCGCGCGCGGCGCAGGGAGGAACATCATGAAGAATTTCGCAACCGCCTTGCTGGCGGGTGTCGCACTTTCGCTGACGCTGTCGGCCGCCGCCAAGGCCGAGGGCAAGATCATCGGCGTCTCCTGGTCGAACTTCCAGGAAGAGCGGTGGAAGACCGACGAGGCCGCGATGAAGGCCGCGATCGAGGCCGCCGGCGACAGCTACATCTCCGCCGACGCGACCTCCTCGGCCGCCAAGCAGCTCACCGACGTCGAGTCCCTGATCAGCCAGGGCGCGAACGCGCTGATCATCCTCGCGCAGGACGCGAGCGCGATCGGGCCGGCCGTCGAGAACGCCGTCGCCGAGGGCATTCCGGTGGTCGCCTATGACCGCTTGATCGAGAACGCCGACGCCTTCTACCTCACCTTCGACAACCAGGAAGTCGGCCGCATGCAGGCGCGCGCGGTGTTCGAGGCCATGCCGGAAGGCAACTACGCCTTCATCAAGGGCTCGTCGGCCGATCCGAATGCGGACTTCCTGTTCTCCGGCCAGATGGAAGTGCTGAAGGAAGCCATCGATTCCGGCGCGATCAAGAATGTCGGCGAGGCCTATACGGATGGCTGGCTGCCTGCCAACGCGCAGCGCAACATGGAGCAGATCCTGACCCAGAACAACAACGAGGTCGACGCGGTCGTCGCCTCAAACGACGGCACCGCCGGCGGCGCCATCGCGGCGCTCGACGCGCAGGGCCTCGCCGGTTCGGTTCCCGTCTCGGGCCAGGACGGCGACCATGCCGCGCTCAACCGCATCGCGCTCGGCACGCAGACGGTCTCGGTCTGGAAGGACGCCCGCGAGCTCGGCAAGGCCGCGGCTGAGATCGCCACGCAGCTTGCCGACGGCACGGCGATGGACGGCATCGAAAACGTCACCAAATTCCAGACGCCGGGCGGCATCGAGATGAACTCGGTGTTCCTGACGCCGGTGCCGATCACCAAGGACAATCTCGACGTCGTGATCGACGCCGAGTGGGTCACCAAGGAGGTCGTCTGCCAGGGCGTCGAGGCCGGCTCGACGCCCGCCTGCGACTAGGCTCGACGAGGCTACGCATCGTGCGCCGCGGTTTGACGAAAGCCGCGGCGCATTCATAAGATGAGAAGCGGCGCGGGCTCTTGCCCATTCGCGTCCGCGATGGAGGAGACGATGTCGGACACGACGTCCCCCGCGACGGCGGATACCGCCCGCGCATCCGAGCAGAGCGCGCTCGCACGCTTCATGAAGGCCACCGAACTCGACACCCGCATGCTCGGCATGCTGGGTGCGCTGGTGGTGATCTGGATCGCCTTCCACGTCATGTCGGGCGGGCTGTTCCTGACCCCGCGCAACCTGTGGAACCTGTCGGTGCAGTCCTCGTCCGTCGCGGTCATGGCGACGGGCATGGTGCTCGTCATCGTCACCCGCAACATCGACCTGTCGGTCGGCTCCGTGCTCGGCGTCACCGGCATGATCATCGGCGTCACGCAGGTCAGCGTGCTGCCGCAATATCTCGGCTTCGGCCATCCGGCCATCTGGGCGATCGCGATCCTCGTCGGCCTTGCCGTCGGCATTACGATCGGCGCGCTGCACGGCTTCATCATCGCCTACATGCAGGTGCCGGCCTTCATCGTGACGCTGGGCGGCCTCTTGGTCTGGCGCGGCGCGGCCTGGTGGGTGACGAGCGGCCAGACGGTCGCGCCCATGGACGCCAATTTCCGCCTGCTCGGCGGCGGGCCGGAAGGCGCGATCGGCGCCCAGTGGAGCTGGGTCGTCGGCATCGTCGCGTGCCTTGCGGTCCTCTTCTTCATCTGGAACGCGCGCAAGCAGCGCCGCCGCTTCCATTTCCCGCTGCGCCCGGTCTGGGCGGAAGGCTTCCTCGCCGGCGTCGCCTGCATCGTCATCCTCGGCGCCGTCGCCGTCGCCAATGCCTATCCGTGGCCGGCCGGCATCGTGCGCCGCTATGCCGAGGCCAACAACATCACGGTTCCCGAAGGCGGGCTCTTCATCCCGCACGGCATCGCGATCCCCGTGCTGATCGCCATCACCGTCGGCATCGTCATGACGTTCGTGACGACGCGCACCCGCTTCGGCCGCTACGTCTTCGCCATCGGCGGCAATCCGGAAGCCGCATCGCTCGCCGGCATCAACACGCGCTGGATCACGATGAAGATCTTCATGCTGATGGGCGGTCTCGCCGCCATCGGCGCGGTGATCTCGACGGCGCGCCTCAATGCGGCGACCAACGCGCAGGGCACGCTCGACGAACTGCTGGTCATCGCCGCGGCCGTCATCGGCGGCACGTCGCTTGCCGGCGGCGTCGGCACGATCGCCGGCGCGATGATCGGTGCGGTGCTGATGCAGTCGCTCGCCACCGGCATGATCCTGCTCGGCGTCGACTCGCCGCTGCAGAACATCGTCGTCGGCGCCGTCCTCGTCGTCGCCGTCTGGCTCGACACCATCTACCGCCGCCGCGTGGGCTAGGGAGAACAATCATGGAAACCGGCACGCCGCTCGTCGACATGCGCAACATCTCGATCTCGTTCGGCGGCATCCATGCCGTCGACAATGCCAGCGTCGACCTCTACCCGGGCGAAGTCGTGGCTCTTCTGGGCCACAACGGCGCCGGCAAGTCGACGCTGATCAAGATCCTCTCCGGCGCCTACAAGCGCGATGCCGGCGAAATCTTCGTCAATGGCGAGGAGGCGCAGATCGGAAATCCGCGCGACGCCAAGAAATACGGCATCGAGACGATCTACCAGACGCTCGCGCTCGCCGACAATGTCGACGCCGCGGCCAATCTCTTCCTCGGCCGCGAACTGCGCACGCCGTGGGGCACTCTCGACGACGTCGCGATGGAATCGGAAACCCGCAAGGTGATGGGCCGGCTCAATCCGCGCTTCCAGCGCTTCAAGGAGCCGGTGAGCAAATTGTCGGGCGGCCAGCGCCAGTCCGTCGCCATCGCGCGGGCGATCCATTTCAACGCGCGCATCCTGATCATGGACGAGCCGACCGCGGCGCTCGGACCGCAGGAAACGGCGCAGGTGTCCGAACTCGTCCTGCAATTGAAGCAGGACGGCATCGGCATCTTTCTCATCAGCCACGACATCCACGACGTGTTCGATCTCGCCGACCGCGTCGTCGTGATGAAGAACGGTCAGGTGGTCGGAACGGCGCGCACCAGCGACGTCGACCAGGACGAGGTGCTGGGCATGATCATCCTCGGCAAATGCCCGCCCGGCGCCATTCCGGGTCCCGGCGCCATGAAGATCGCCGCATAAACGAAAAAAGGAGCGCCTTACGGCGCTCCTTTCCGTTTCAGCCTGAGGCCGAAATCAGCAGCGTGCTTCGTAGCGCTCGCCCGTGCGGCGATCGCGATAGATGCAGTAGTCGGCGCGGTCCTGCGAGCGGCCGACGAGGTAGCCGGCAGCGCCGCCGATGGCCGCACCGGCCAGAGCGCCGGACGCACGGCCCGTTGCGATGGCGCCGACGCCGGCGCCGACGGCAGCGCCGCCAACGGCGGTCTGCTCAGCGGTGGTGCAACCAGCAGCGATCATCATCGTTGCGGCGAGAGCCAAGAGTGTCTTCTTCATTTACAGCCTCCATAGGGATGGGCATGCCCTTCGGCGGGTAAATGAAGTGCATGCGGTTGATTAATCAAGTCGTTATTCCTGACGGTTCGTAACGGGATCGCCAAATGCCATGGCGACGGCCATGCTCGGTTCCACCCAAGGCTCGAGAGACGCGACCAGTTTCCCATCCTCGATGTCCCAGACCAGTTCGGCGTCAGCCTCCACCAGCAGGGGATCGACGGTGATGCACTCGGCAAACATCTTCGGATGGCTGCCTTCGGCGGCGGATCGCACCGAAGGAAGGTCCGACCGGCATTCCTCGACCGTTTCATAGGCGAAGACCGGGGCAGGAACTTCCTCGCATTGCGCGAGATCGCCCGAACAACCGATCATCAGAAGAATGGCAGCGATGTGTTCCATGACCACGTCCCTTTCACGAGCCACAAACGGCGCAGAAGGTCAGTTGGTTCCGCGCACTTCATCAATCGATAATGAATCTGCCCGATGGTCGCGGATCGGAGGCTGCCCATGTCGAGCGCGCTGAGGATCGAATCCTTCCTGGAAATGATGAGCGCGGAGCGCGGGGCGAGCGACAATACGCTCGCCGCCTACCGGCGCGATCTCGACGATGCGCAGCACGTGCTTTCCGCGCGCGGCGGGCTTGCGAAGGCCGGAGCGGCCGACATCGCCCACTATCTTGAGGACCTCTCCGTGCGCGGCTTTGCGGCCTCGACGCAGGCGCGGCATTTGTCGGCGCTGCGCCAGTTCTACCGCTTCCTCTATGCCGAAGGGCTGCGGGGCGACGATCCCACGGCGACGATCGATGCGCCGCGCAAGGCGCTCAGCCTGCCGAAGACGATGGGCGAGACCCTCGTCGACCGACTTCTAGCGCGCGCCGAGCAGGAGGCCGGCGAGCCGGGACTTTCCGATATCGAGCGCGCCCTGCGCGTGCGGATGCAGGCAATCGTCGAGCTTCTCTATGCGACGGGTCTGCGCGTTACCGAACTCGTCCAGCTTCCCGTCACCGTCGCGGCGCGCAGCGACCGCTTCTTCGCCGTCACCGGCAAGGGCGGCAAGGATCGGCTCGTTCCGCTGTCGCCCGTCGCCCGCGCGGCGGTCCAGGGCTGGGCAGCCCTGCGCAACGCCGATGCGCAATGGGCGAACAGCCGCTTCCTCTTTCCGGCGAAGTCGAAGGAGGGCCACCTCGCCCGGCAAGTGCTCGCGCGAGAGTTGAAGGCGCTCGGCACGCGGGCGGGAATCCGCGCCGCAGACCTGTCGCCCCACGTCCTCCGCCACGCCTTCGCCAGCCACCTTCTCCAGAACGGCGCCGACCTGCGCGCGGTCCAGCAACTCCTCGGTCATGCCGACATTTCGACGACGCAGATCTACACCCATGTCCTCGAAAAGACGCTGACCGACCTCGTCGCGAATCACCATCCGCTTGCCGATTAGGCTTGTGACCGCTATGTGAAGCCCGCATCCCGCAAGCGCGGACCGTCACGCCACCTTTCCCGGTAAGCCAGAGAGTCCATGTATAATTATCTCGACTTCGAAAAGCCTGTCGCAGATCTGGAAGGCAAGATTCTCGAACTGAGGAAGCTGGCCGACAGCGGCGAGGCGGTGGATGTCGGCGAGGAAATCTCGCGGCTGGAGAAGCGCTCGCGCGAGGCGCTGCGCGACCTTTACCGGCAATTGACGCCCTGGCAGAAGGCGCAGGTCGCCCGCCATCCCGACCGCCCGCACTGCGTCGACTACGTCGCGGGGCTGTTCACCGATTTCACGCCGCTCGCCGGCGACCGCGCCTTCGGCGAGGACAATGCGATCATCGGCGGCTTCGCGCGCTTTCGCGGCGAACCCGTCGCCGTCCTCGGCCAGGAAAAGGGCTCGGACACCAAGACGCGGCTGAAGCACAATTTCGGCATGGCGCGGCCGGAAGGCTACCGCAAGGCCGTGCGCATCATGGAACTCGCCGACCGCTTCAAGGTGCCGATGATCACGCTGGTCGATACGGCCGGCGCCTATCCGGGCATCGGCGCCGAAGAGCGCGGACAGGCCGAGGCTATCGCCCGTTCGACCTCGCAGTGCCTCGCCATGACCGTGCCGACCGTTTCCGTCGTCATCGGCGAGGGCGGTTCGGGCGGCGCGATCGCCATCGCCACGGCCAACAAGGTCTACATGCTCGAGCACTCGATCTATTCGGTGATCTCGCCGGAAGGTGCGGCGTCGATCCTGTGGCACGATTCGACGCGCGCCAAGGACGCGGCGACGAACATGAAGATCACCGCGCAGGACCTCCTCGACCTGAAGATCATCGACGGTATCATTTCCGAGCCGCTCGGCGGCGCGCATCGCGGCCGCGAGAACGTGATCGAGGCGGCGGGCGAGCAGATTTCGCGCGGCTTCTCGGAACTTCAGGGCGCGAACATGGACTATCGCGAGCACCGCCGGGAGAAGTTCCTCGCCATCGGCCGCACGCTCGCCTGAGGCGACGCTGGGGCAGGACAAGCAAACTTTTCGATTGTGGTAACGGTTTTTCAAGGTTAACCAGTCTAGCGTCGGGTTTTGCGAGGCTCGGTGCGCTATGCGTTCGGCTTCGCGGGGGATCACAGAGAGCCGTCGACGATCATGAAGCTTCGCCTTGTCCATGTCGCCCTTCTCGCCGCTGCCACCATGCTGGCCGGCTGCAACGCTTCGCTCGAGGACATCGCGCCGAAGGCCGAGCGGCAATTGCCCGCCAAGGTCGTGCAGACCATGAAGGCGAAGGGGATGAACGTCACCTCGCCGATCATGGTGCGCCTGTTCAAGGAAGAAGCCGTCCTCGAGGTCTGGAAGCAGAAGGACAATGGCCGCTTCGACCTCGTGAAGAGCTACGACATCTGCAAGTGGTCGGGCAAGCTCGGCCCGAAGTTCACCGAAGGCGACCGCCAGGCGCCGGAAGGGTTCTATGCGGTCGCGCCGCACCAGATGAACCCGCAGTCGAGCTATCATCTGTCGTTCAACATCGGCTTTCCGAACGCCTATGACCGCGCGCATGGCCGCTCAGGCCAGCACCTGATGGTCCATGGCGGCTGCTCGTCCTCGGGCTGCTATTCGATGACGGACGAGCAGGTCGAGGAAATCTACGCCTTCGCGCGCGACGCGTTCAGGGGCGGCCAGCAGGCATTCCAGTTGCAGGCCTATCCCTTCCGCATGACCGCGCAGAACATGGCGCGCTACAAGGGTGATTCGAACTACGAGTTCTGGTCGATGCTGAAGGAAGGCTACGACCACTTCGAAATCACCAAGCTGCCGCCGAAGGTGGACGTGTGCGAACGCCGCTACGTCTTCAACCAGTACACGGCGGATGGCCGCCCGTTCTCGCCCACCGGCGCCTGCCCGGCGGCGACGCAGCCCGAGGCGCTGCAGACGGCCTACAGGACGTACAAGTCGACCTTCGACGCTGCCTTCACCTCCGCGCTCGATTCCAGCGCGTTCTCGAAGCCTGCCCCGTCGATCACCGGCGTCAAGGAAGCGGCGCTCGTTGCCGACTGGTCGCGCAAGCGCGCGCGCGGCGAGCGCGTCAGCCAGGAGCCGCCGAATTTCGAGCAGTCGGGCATCATGGTCTCGACCCGTCCGCCGAGCGAGCGCCCGGCCGCTGCGACCGTCGCCTATCGTCCGGCGCCGCAGCCCGCTCCCATGCCGGTACCGGTTGCGGCCGCGCCTGTCACCGAGCCGGCTCCGGTTGCCGTCGCGCCCGCGCCGCAGCCCGCCGAGCCGCCCTCGCGCCTCGGCCGCCTGATGACGCTCTTCGGCAACTAGAGATTTGAGCGAAATCTACGATCTGAGGGGGCTCAACTGCCCCCTTCCGGTGCTGAAGACGCGCAAGCGCCTGCAGTCGATGCGGTCAGGCGCGCGCCTGACGGTCGAGACGACCGATCCGCTCGCCGCAATCGACATTCCCGCCTTCTGCCAGGAAGACGGCCACACGCTCGTGGAGAGCAAGGCCGTCGACGGCGGCCACCGCTTCGTGATCGAGAAGGGCTAGCGGCCGGCGTCGGGCTGGTTCGTGCCGATGTCGTCCAGCCGGTAGGTCGTGGTCTGGTAGACCTGGTTGATCCAGTTGCCGAACAGAAGATGGGCATGCGAGCGCCAGCGGTTGAGCGGGGCGCGCGTCGGGTCGTCGTCCGGATAGTAGGCGTGCGGCAGGCCGGTCTTCACGCCGGCGGCGACGTCGCGGTCGTATTCCTCCTTCAACGAGGTGGAATCGTACTCGATGTGGTTGAACATGTAGAGCCGGTTGCCGGCCTTCTCCGCCAGCATGCACGGTCCCGTCGCGTCCGATTCCATTAGGAGATCGAGCCCGGACTCCGCGCGGATATCGGCGGAACGCACCTCCGTCCAGCGCGAGACAGGCACCGCGAAATCGTCCGAGACGCCGGTCAGATAGGGCGAAGCGGGCGCGTTGTTGCGATGGCGGAACACGCCGAACGCCTTCTCCTCGAGCGGGTATTTCGGCAACTGGTGGAAGTGCCAGGCCGCCGCCATCGCGCCCCAGCAGATGAAGAACGAGGAATGCACGTTGGTCGCCGTCCAGTCGAGGATGCGCGTCATCTCCGACCAGTAGCCCACCTCCTCGAAGGGCAGGAGCTCGATCGGCGCGCCGGTGATGATGAACCCGTCGAACTTGCGTTCGCGCACCTCCTCCCACGTCTGGTAGAAGGAGATCAGGTGATCCTCTGACGTGTTCTTCGCCTTGTGGTTGGCGATCCGCACCAGCGTCAGTTCGATCTGCAGCGGCGTCGCGCCGATCAGCCGGGCGAACTGCGTCTCGGTGCGCACCTTGTTCGGCATCAGGTTGAGAAGGCCGATCTGGAGCGGGCGGATGTCCTGCCGCAACGCCGTCCGCTCGTCCATGATGGACACACCCTCGCGCACGAGAACGTCGCGGGCGGGAAGCTGGTCGGGAATCTTGATCGGCATGGCACACTCCAGAACGCAAAAGACCGGCGGCGATATCGCGGCCGGTCCCAACGGACTGTTGCAGCGGCCCCTTAGCGACTTTTTTAACGTGGCTGCAAGCCGACCGGCCAAATCACCACGAGTTCACGCGCGCATTTAGGCACACACGCCCTTTGCGTCAATCGCAAAGCTTGGTAGATGAAGCCGCCTTGCCAAAGTGGACCCATCGACATGAATGAGAAGCTTCGCCCGCAGCCCCGCCCCGGCGTGATGGAAATTGCAGCCTACGTGCCGGGCAAGCACGGCGATTCGTCGAAGGGCAAGGTCCACAAGCTCTCCTCCAACGAGACGCCGCTCGGCGCCTCGCCCGAGGCGATCGACGCCGCGGCGCAGGTGCTCGCCCATGCCGAGCTCTATCCGGACGGGTCCGCCAACGAGCTTCGCCGCGCCATCGCCGAGGTTCACGGACTCAACGCCGAGAACATCCTGTGCTCCAACGGTTCGGACGAACTGCTCGGCCTCCTCGCGCAGACCTATCTGACCGCCGGCGACGAGGGCATCTTCACCGAGCACGGCTTCCTCGTCTACCGCATCCAGATCCTCGCGGCGGGCGGCGTGCCGGTCGTCGTCAAGGAGACCAACGAGCGTGCCGATGTCGACGCGATGCTCGCGGCCGTCACAGAGCGCACCAGGATCGTCTTCCTCGCCAATCCGAACAACCCGACCGGCACCTACCTGCCGTTCGAGGAAGTGCGGCGGCTCCATGCCGGCCTGCCGTCCCATGTCGTGCTGGTGCTCGACGCGGCCTATGCCGAGTATGTGCGCCGCAACGACTACGAGTCCGGCATCGAGCTCGTCTCGTCGGCGCAGAACGTCGTCATGACGCGCACCTTCTCCAAGATCCACGGCCTCGCCGGGCTTCGCATCGGCTGGATGTATGCGCCGGCCGGCATCATCGACGCGGTCAACCGCGTGCGCGGCCCGTTCAACGTCAACGCGATGGCGATCGCCGCCGGCGCCGCCGCGATCCGCGACCGCAACCATGTCGAGGAGGCCGTCGCCTTCAACGAGGCCTGGCTGCCCTGGGTCGCGGACGAACTGACGAAGATCGGCCTGCGCGTGACGCCGAGCGTCGGCAATTTCGTGCTGATCCATTTCCCCGACGACCAGCGCTCGGCGGAAGCGGCCGACGCCTTCCTCACCGCGCGCGGCTTCATCCTGCGCCGCGTGACGGGCTACGGCTTTCCCAACGCGCTGCGCATGACGATCGGCTCGGAAGAGGCCAATCGCGGCGCCGTCGAGGCGCTGACCGCATTCATGAAGGCGTGACGTGAAACCCCATTTCGACCGCATCGCCTTCATCGGCATCGGCCTCATCGGTTCCTCGCTCGCGCGTGTCGTGCGGCGCGAGGGGCTCGCCGGCCATCTCGTCGTCTCGACGCGCAGCGCCGACACGCTGGCGCGCGCCGAAGAACTCGGGCTCGGCGACAGCTATACCGCCGATGCGGGCGAAGCGGTGCGCGATGCCGATCTCGTCATCGTCTCGGTGCCCGTGGGTGCATCCGAAGCCGTCGCGATCGCCATCAAGGATCACCTGAAGCCCGGCGCGATCGTCACCGATGTCGGCTCGACCAAGGCCTCCGTCATCGCCCAGATGGCGCCGCATCTGCCGGCAGGCGTCTATTTCATCCCCGGCCATCCGCTGGCCGGCACCGAGAAGTCCGGCCCCGACGCCGGCTTTGCCGAACTCTTCGCCAATCGCTGGTGCATCCTGACGCCGGTCGAGGGCACCGATCCGGCAGCGCTGGAGCGGCTGTCGGATTTCTGGCGCGCCTGCGGCTCCAACATCGACACGATGGACCCGCAGCACCACGACATGGTGCTCGCCATCGTCTCGCACCTGCCGCACATCATCGCCTACAACATCGTCGGCACGGCCGACGATCTCGCAGCGGTGACCGAGAGCGAGGTCATCAAATATTCGGCGTCGGGCTTTCGCGACTTCACGCGCCTGGCGGCATCCGACCCGACCATGTGGCGCGACGTGTGCCTCCACAACAAGGACGCGATCCTCGAAATGCTGGCGCGCTTTTCCGAAGACCTCGCTTCGCTGCAGCGCGCGATCCGCTGGGGCGACGGCGACAAGCTCTTCGACCTCTTCACCCGCACGCGCCACATCCGCCGCTCGATCATCGACGCCGGCCAGGAAGTCGACGTGCCCGATTTCGGCCGGCAGGCGGCGAAGAAGGGTTAGCTAGAGAGGCGGCAGCGTCCCGAGGTTGAGGAAACCGATCGAGACGTTTCCTTTGGCGATCCGCATCGGCAGGGTCGGGTTGTCGCCCAGCATCGACACGCCCGCGAAGGCGAGGCGGATCTGGTCGCGGGCGGCCGGGAACAACTCGGCCATGATCTGCGCGAAGACCTGCGGATTTTCCAGAGACAGCGACAGTTCCGCGTCGATCAGACCGTCCTCGTCGATCGAGAACGGACCTTCGACGCGCGCCGCCGTCTCGTCGCCGGCGGTACGGATCACCATCGAATTGACGACCGTCGCAAGGCCCCGCAGCCCCTGGCCGGAGAAGGCCGGCGCCGGGTCGACGGGGAAATGAAGGTCGGCCTCGCCGCTGATCAGCGGCAGCGTGCCGTCGCCGAGCAGTTCGGGATCGAGCGACAGGCGCTCGAAGCGCCAGGCGACGTCGGAGCCGGGGCCGGACGGGCGCATGTGGAACTCCGCGCGGTCGGCTGCCGCTGCCGGGCGCTGGCCCGCCGGCGCGGAATCCGGCCCGACGGCGATGTTCGTCGCTTCGATGGAGAGAATGTCCGGGCGCGGCGCGGCGAGCCGCGAGCTCGCCCGCAGAGCCTCCCACGTCACCTCCAGCGCATTGATGCCGGGGAATTCCACGATCGCCGGGCCGTCGAGCTCGCCGACGACGCGCTGCGGCTGGTAGACCTGCGCGGCCGAGCGGAATGCGCCGGCGCGCACGGCGACGCCTGACGGCGCGTCGACATACATGACCGAGCGGCAGAAGAGGCCGATGCGGAACGGGTAGCCCTGGGCCTCCGCGTTTTCGCAATTGGCGCGCCGCCCGCTGGCGTTCAGCGCCGCGACGCGCGCATTCGCCTCGGCCACCAGCCGGTCGGCCGCGTAGTTCCAGCCGAAGGTGTAGCCGACGACGGCGACGCCGATGGCAAGCGCGAGCAGGAAGATGCGGCGGGTGTAGCCCGATCCGCCGGATTGTCTTGACGCCATGCCCCGTGCCTCGCTACCCCGGTTCGGCCGGATCGACCGGCAAGCGAACCAAACTGACGGCGATATGGGCGATTTTTGGGTCTTTGGCTATGGCTCGCTGATGTGGCGGCCGGGCTTTGCGCATACGGAAACGCATCGGGCGCGCCTGCACGGCTATCGCAGGGCACTGTGCGTGCGCTCCTTCGTCCATCGCGGCACGGAGGCGAGGCCGGGGCTCGTGCTCGGGCTCGACCGCGGCGGCTCGTGCATCGGCATGGCCTTCCGCGTGCCCGACGCGCTGCGCGACGAGGTGATCGCCTATCTGCGCGAGCGCGAACTCGTCACCAACGTTTATCTGGAGCGACGCCTGCCGGTCAGGCTGGAAGGCGGGCCGGTCGTCGAGGCGGTGACCTATGTGGTCGATCGCGCGCACCGGCAATATGCCGGGCGGATCGACGCCGAGGAGGCCGCGCGGGCCGTCAATGGCGCCGTCGGCCAGTCCGGGCCGAACGAGGAATACGTCCTCAACACCGTCGCGCATCTCGAAGCGCTCGGCATTCGCGACCACTGGCTCGAAAACGTGGCCGCGAAAATCAGCTAGCCTTGCGCGGCGCCGGCTCGACGCCGAGCGCCTTCAGCCGATCGAGGGCGGTCTGCGGCAGAGGCGGGCCGGACGGATCGCGCGCGACTGCGACCAGAAGCTCGTCGCAGGCCGCTTCCGTCTCGCGCACCAGTCGTTCGAGGAACACCTGCTTGTCGAGACCGGGCTCGATCGGCGGCAGGAATTTCGCGTGGATCGTGCCCGGATAGCGCAGGAACTTGCGGCGCGGCCAGTAAAGCCCCGCGACATGCGCCACCGGGACGACCGGCACGTTGAGGGCGGCGTAGAGTTCGGCGATGCCATATTTGTAGGCCGGCTCCGCGCCCGGCGCGCGGCGCGTGCCTTCGGGATAGATGATGAGCTGGCGGCCATCCGCCATGCGCTCGCGCGCGACCTTCACCGCCTGCTTCAGCGCCTTGGAGCGGCTGCCGCGGTGGATCGGGATCATCCGCATCTTGCCGACATACCAGCCGAAGAGCGGAATCCACATGAGCTCCCGTTTCAGGATGTAGACCGGGTCCGGCATGTAGGGGAAAAACGCGATCGTGTCCCAGAAGGACTGATGCTTGGGCGCGAGGATGTAGCCGCCCTCGGGCAGGTTCTCCAGCCCCTCGATCTTCCGGTCCGTGCCGGCGATCACCTTCATCAGCCACATACTCGTGTGCGACCAGTTGCGCGGCACGAACCAGGCGAGATGGCGCGGCAGGATGAAGTAGATCGGCGTGAAGACGATCATCTGGACGATCAGGCTCGCATAGAAGGCCACGTTGAAGGCCAGCGAACGGATTTGCAGCATCAGGCGGGCTCGCGTCGGTAGGAACCGTCGCTGGTTACACGATGAGGCCCGAAAGGGAAACGCTCTATCGTTCGACGGGGCCGTTGCCCGCACCCGCCTCGACGATCACCGCCGGCACGTCGCCCGAGCGCGACGGCATTACCGTCGTGCGGGCGAGAGCGGCGAGGTATTTGGAATATTCGGTGAAGAGCACGCGCAGCGCGTTGCGGCTCGCCAGCCACTGGCCGCCGTCCAGCCGGTTGGTGACGACCGGATAGGGCGTCAGGCGCGCGTTCTGCAGCGCATGGCTCATTTCGAGCAGGCTGCGCGGCATGTGGTAGTTGTTGGTCACCACGATCGCGCTTCGGAATGCGTTGCGCTCCAGCCATTTCGCGCTTTCGGCGGCGTTGCCGATCGTGTCGAGCGCATCGCGGTCGATGTCCACGCAGCAGGTGAACAAATCTTCGTTCGCGCCGGTCGCGCGCTGGATGTCGAGCGGGCGGGCGACGGGGTTGACGCCGGAGATCAGCAGGCGCTGGCCGCGCCCTTCCTGCAGGAGCTGGACGGCCGCGTCGAGCCGCGCGACGCCGCCGGTCAGGACGATGATCGCATCGGCGCTGCCGGGGTCCGTCGGCGTCTGCAGGCGGCCGACATGGGTGGCGAAGACGAGGAAGCCGCCGGCGAAGACGAAGCCGAGGCACAGGACGACGATGATCCCGACGCGAACGATCGCCGGCAGGCCCCGCCTTCCGGTTTCGCGCTCAAATCCTCGCGCGCTCGTTCCTCGCATGTTCTTCAGCACCAGATAATATTGCCCATCGTTACGCGGCAAAGAGAGCCAAGGGTAGTGCCTATAAACGCATGAACACACAAAAGATTTCCATCGCCGCGCGTTCGTTTACGCGTGCTGGCGCCCGTCGAGCTCGGAAAGATAGGCGGCGACCGTGAAATGCGTCGTCGCGCCGGTCAGGATGGTGACGGTGGCGGCGACGAGCGCGACGCCGAGATAGCCGGTCAGGCCGATGGCGAAATTGCCGAAAAGCGCGGCCGCCTGGTCGCCCTGCGGCGTCGCCAGATTTGCCGAGGACCAAACCGAGAAGCCGACGAAGACGACGATGGCGGCGGCGCCGCCGATCGCGGCCCCCTTCAACCCCGTGACGAGGAAATGGCGGCGGAACTCGCGGGCGATGAAGCGGGCCTCGGCGCCGACGAAGTGCAGCACCTCGATGATGTGGCCGTTGCCGTCCATCGCCCCGCGCGTGGCGAAGACGACGGTCAGCACCGTCGCCGCCAGCATCAGACCGAGGATCGCGAGGCCGATCGCGACCGTGGTCCGGGCCATGGCGACGAGCCGGTCGGCCCAGGTGCGGTGATCGTCGAGTGCGGCGCCTGGCACCTGTTCGGCCAGAAGCGTGCGCATGGTGGCGAAATCGGGCGGCGACGTGGGGTCGATGGTCACGATTACCAAGCGCGGGACGGGCAGTTCGTCGAGGTCGAGCCCGGTGCCGAGCCAGGGTTCGAGCAGGCGGGCGGTCGCGTCCTCGTCGACGATCGAGGCGCTGCGCACGCCGGCGAAACCGGCTGCGAGCCCTTGCGCCGCGACGAGCGCGGTGTCCATGTCGACGCCGTCGCCCGGCTTGATCTGGATCGTCGCCTCGCGGGAAATCTCGGTCTGCCAGGCGACGGAGGAATCGCGCACCAGCGTCACCGCGCCCAGCGTCAGGCAGGACAGGAACGTCATGATCGCGATCACCACGACGAGCGCGGTGCCGGCGACGTTCTGCGCCGGAACGATCGGCGTCGGCGCCCGCCGCGCGGCGCGGGCGGGCATGGCAGGGGCGCGTTCGGCGATCTCAGTCATAGATGTCGAGCCTGCCGCCGGTCAGCACCATGCGGCGCGCGTCGACCTGGTCCATCAGGGTCAGGTCGTGGGTTGCGATGACGACGGCCGTGCCGAGCCGGTTCAATTCCATGAACAGCCGCAGAAGGCGGCGGGCCAGCGGCGGGTCGACATTGCCGGTCGGCTCGTCGGCCAGAAGCACGTCGGGTTGCTCGATCAGGGCGCGGGCGATGGCGGCGCGCTGCTTCTCGCCGCCGGAAAGAACCGGCGGCAGCACGTGCATGCGTTCGCCGAGCCCGACCCATTTCAAGAGTTCGATCACGTCCTGCCGGTAGCTCGCCTCGTCGCGCCCGCGCACGCGCAGCGGCAGCGCAACGTTCTCGTAGGTCGTCAGATGGTCGAGCAGGCGGAAATCCTGGAACACGACACCGATGCGCCGGCGCATCAAGGGAAGTTCGCGCGGCGAGATTCGCGCGCGGTCCTTGCCGAAGACGGAAATCAGCCCGCGCGTCGGCTTCAGCGACATGAAGAGCAGGCGCAGAAGCGTCGTCTTGCCGGCGCCGGACGGCCCGGTCAGGAACTGGAACGAGCGCGGCGGCACCTGGAACGAGACGTCGCGCAGCACTTCCGTGCCCATCCCGTAGCGCAAGCCGACATTTTCGAACTGAATCACCGCACCGACCTTCACCGGAATCACGAACCACGCACAGCCAGGCCCCCGACGACCTTGGTCCGTCATGGTTAACGAGACGTAAAGAATTCGTTCGGCAAAGACGCTCCCAAGCGAAGCCTTAACCATTTGCCCCTAGACCGTTCAGAATCGGTGTCGCAGGAGATGAACGCGCGCATGCAGGGCATTCCCGATCAGCCACGGCTCGTCGCGGGTGAGATCCTGCCGGCGCAGACCGTCGCACGCGCCGGTGCGCCTGTGGCGGAGGATATCGCGCCGGCCGCGCCGCAGCGCTTTTCTGGCTTCGGCGCGGACGGTGAGCGCCGGGCCAAGGCGGGGCCGCTCCTCTTCTGGTCGACCGTGCTGCTCGCAGTCTTCCTCGTCTTCTGGATCGCCGGCGGGCATCGGCTGGTGCTCGATCCGCTCGCCGCGACGATCCGCAATTCGCCGGCGCAGGCCTTGCAGATCGAGGGCGTGACGAGCCGCATCGAGCGGCATGAGGGTCGCGCCTTCCTCGTCGTCGACGGTGCGGCGCGCAACAATGGCGGCGAGCCGCTGGCGCTGCCCTCGATCGTCATTTCCGTCGCGGAGACCGACGGGCCGACGCTGCGCTATTATCTGGGGACGAATCAGGCCGTATTGGCGCCGGGGCAGGCCTACGACTTTTCCAGCCGCCTCGATGCGCCTAGCAACGGCGTCGCCTCCGTGTCGATCACTTTTCAGGAAGGAAGCCGCTAATGCCCGTCGTCCGCGGCAAGGATATCGAAGTTCTCTACTCCGCCTCCGCGATCGCGCGGCGCAATCTCGAACTGGCCAAGGAAATCGCCGAGCGTCACTATGACGACCTCCTGGTGATCTCCATCCTCAAGGGCTCGTTCATCTTCGCGGCCGACCTCATCCGCGCCATGCACGACACCGGCCTGTCGCCGGAAGTCGAGTTCATCTTCATCTCCAGCTACGGCGCGGGCACGACCAGCGGCGAGGTGCGCGTCCTGCGCGACATCGACAACGAGGTCGCGGGCCGCGACGTGCTCCTGATCGACGACATCCTCGAATCGGGCAAGACGCTGAAGTTCACGCGCGAACTGATGCTCTCGCGCGGCGCCAAGAGCGTGTCGATCGCCGTCCTCCTCGACAAGACGATGCGCCGGCAGACCGATCTCGACGCCGACTTCACCGGCTTCGAATGCCCGGACTATTTCGTCGTCGGCTACGGCATGGACGTCGCCCACGCGTTCCGCGAACTGCCCTTCGTGGGCGTGGTGAAGGGAGATGCCGAATGAAGCGCATTCTCGTCGTCGAGGACGACGCCTCCGTGCGGACCTTCACGGCGCGTGCGCTTTCCGTCGACGGCCATCAGGTCGAGATGGCGGAGGACGGCATGGAAGGTCTGGAGATCATCACGCGCGATGCGGGCGGCTTCGACCTGATCCTCTCCGACATCCGCATGCCGGCCATGGACGGTATCGAGATGGCGAAGGAGGCGAAGGCCTCGTTCCCCTCGCTGCGCATCCTCCTGATGACCGGCTTTGCCGACCAGCGCGAGCGGGCGAGCGATCTCGAACAGGTGGTGATCGACGTCGTCGACAAGCCCTTCACGCTCGCCGCCATCCGCTCGGCGGTGTCGCGGGCGCTGACGCACTGATTTTCGGCGTCGCGATTGTTGAGCCGACGAGGCATGGATTCCTGTGACGAGCACTGGAATGACGAGGGCATATGGCTCTTGCAACCCGCAAAGGTCAGCGCCTCGGAAAAATCCTGATGCCGTCATTCCTGTGCCTGTCACAGGAATCCATGCCTCGGCATTCATGACGATCGCGACGTAATCTTCCTCAGCGCATCTCCAGCAACCGCTCCAGGTAGTCGCGTTCCAGTTCCAGGCTGAGCGCGTTGCCCAGCCGCTCGCGGATCGCTTCGAGGATGCGGCGGGCGCGCTGGACGTCGATCTCGTCGGGCACGCGCACCGTGTCGCCGAAATCGGGGCCCGTCGTCGCGCGCGGGCGGCCGAGCGGATCGCGATCGGCGCCCTGGCGGCTGCGTCCGCCGGGCTGCTGGCCGCCGCCGTCGCCTTCCATCGCTTGCTGCATCTGCTGCATCATGTCCTGCGCGCCGCGGCGCAGCGCCTCGAGCGCCTGGCCCTGCTCGCCGACGGCCCGCTCGCCCTGGCCTTCGCCGAGCGAATCGCCCGCGCGGCCCATCGCCTCGCCGGATTCGGAGAAGCCTTCGCCCGGCTGCAGCCCCATGCCTTCGAGCGCCTCCATCATCGATTCGAGATCCTGCCGGAGCTGGCCCTGGCCCTCCTGCAACTGGTGCATGGCTTCGGCGAACTCCTCGGGCGACATCTGGCCGCCCTGGCCCTGTTCGCCCTGCTGTCCTTGTTGGCCGGGCTGCTGCTGGCCCTGCTGGCCCTGCTGCATCTGGAACGTCTCGTTCATCAGCTCCTGCTGGCGGCGCATGATCTCGCCGAGCTGGTCGAGCTGCTGGCGCATCTCGCTCTGCTCGCCGCCTTGCTGCTGCTGTTGCTGGCGGCCGGCCTGGAGGTTGTTCATCATGTCCTGAAGCTGCGACAGGAGCTGCTGCGCCTCGTCGCGCGCGCCGGACTTCGCCAGTTCCTCGATCTGGTCCATCATCCGTTCGAGGTCGCTCTGGCGCATCTCCTGCCCGTTCTGGGGCATGGGCATCGCCTGCTCGGGGTTCTGCATGGCGCGTTCGGCGAATTCGCGCAGGAATTCCTGCATCGCCTCGCGCAGTTCGGCCATGAGCTGTTCGATCTCCTCGTCGGAGGCGCCTTCCTCCAGCGCCTCGCGCAACGCTTCCTGCGCCATGCGCAGGCGGCGCTCGGCGTCGGTCAGCGAGCCGTCCTCGATGGTGACGGCGATCTCCCAGAGATAATCGACGACGCTGCGCAACTGGTCGTCGCTCGTCGCCTCGTCGAGACGGGCGCGCGCGGCCATGATGCCGAGATAGTGCGTCAGTTCGGGGATCGTATCCTCGGGCCGGAGCGTGATCGCATCCATCAGGTCGAGGACGCGCTGCTTGGCGTTCGCGTCGAGGGCGAGAAGCTGTCGCTGCTCGACCAGCGCGAGCGCCAGCGGGTTGAGGAAGGGCCGCTCCGGCAGGGTGAAGCGCTCGGCTTCGCTGCGGCCGGTCTGGCCCGCGCCGTCCTCGGCTTCCAGCGTCAAATCGACCAGGGTTCCCGCCCATGGATGCTCGGTCAGATCGCGCGAGGTGCGCGCGACGATCTCGTCGCCGCGCCGGCGCGGCAGGGTCAGGCGCATTTCCGGCGCCTCGTAGAGCGGGCGCGCGCCGGGCGCGGCGTCGGCCGGTGCGAAGACCGCCCGCGCGGAGACCGCGCCGTAGTCGTCCTCGATCTCGTAGGTCAGTTGCAGCGCGCCGTTGACGGCCCGCGTCGGGTCCTCGGCGAAACGGATCTGCGGCGCGTCGTCGGGCGTGACCGTGAACGACCAGTTGGCGATCTCCTCGCCTTCCTCACCCCGGCGCAGCGACAGGAGCCCGTCGGCAGCGAGCGGGCCGGAAAACTGGCTCACCGTCTGCGCCGTACCCGCCCGGCTCGACGCGGTGACCGGCGCCGTCGGCGCTGCGGGCTCGAAGGCGGTTTCCTCGGCCGTGTGCGCGTCGAGATAGCTGAGGGTCTCGGTGCCGCTGCCGCCGGTGACCCGCACGGCGACGAGCGAGCCCTCGGGCACGGTGAAGAGGCTTTGGCCCTGGTTGGCGTCGGCGGTCATGTAGAGCGGCGCCTTGCCGGTATAGGCCGGCGGCGTCACCCAGGCGTCGATGCGCGGCGGAACCGCCTGCGGACCGGCTGCGGCGCGAAATCCGTCGGTCAGCGACCCGCCGCTTGGCCCGAGCGAAAAGGCGAAGGCGACGACGAGGAGCAGCGGCGCGACGGCGCGCAGCGCCCACGGGTCGCGATCGGGAATGCCGGTGCGCGGCAATTCGCCCTTCAGCCCGCCAAGGCTGGTCGCGAGACGCTTGCGATGCTCGTGCCAGAGCGCGGCCGCGAAAGGATCGTCCCTGCCGGCGAGCCGGTCGTCCTGGCTGCGCAGCGGCGCATGGCGCAATGCGTTTGCCGTTTCGATGCGGCGATCGATCTCGCCTGCGCCGGGGCTGCGGAAATGACGAAGCGGCCAGAGCGCGGCGAGCGCAGCCGCGCCGAACAGGGCCATCAGCCCGAGGCGCGGCCAGTCGGGCAAGATGCGGAAGACGCCGAGCCAGGAGAGGCTGACGAACAGCGAGACGACGATGACCAGCGGCAGGACGAGCGGCCAGAGGCGCTCGACCAGCATCGTCGCGCGGGTCGCGGCGCGGGTGCGCCGCAGGCCGACGATCGGGCCACCCTTGAGGAAGTCGCTCAGTCTCTTGAGGTCAAATGCCATCAGCCGTCCGCTCATCCGCTTTCGGGCGGTATCGGTGTCAGGATAACAGCAAACGCGGCGAAGGCGAGGCCGGCCACCAAATCGTGAAACCGGTTCGTCGCCGGCTCAAAGCCAGTCGGGGATCGAATCGAGGCCGATCAGCTCGTCATAGGTCGGGCGCGGCCGCACGACGTGGAAACGGTCGCCCGAAACCAGCACTTCCGGTACGAGCAGCCGCGTGTTGTAGGTGCCCGCCTGCACCGCGCCATAAGCGCCCGCCGTGGAGACGCATATCAGGTCGCCGGCCTTCATTCGGGCCAAGTCGCGGTCGTGCCCGAGATAGTCGCCGGTTTCGCAGACGGGGCCGACGATGTCGACCTTCATGCGCGGCGCGTCGGCCGGCTGCTCGACGACCGGCCGGATGTCGTGGAAGGCGTCGTAGAGCGTCGGGCGGATCAGGTCGTTCATCGCCGCGTCGACGATGACGAAGTTCTTCGCGTCGCCTTCCTTCAGGTGCACCACCTGGCTGACGAGAATGCCCGCATTGCCGGCGATCAGCCGGCCGGGCTCGAAGATCACCTTGAGCCCGAGCGGCTTCAGCCGGCGGCGCACCATCTGCGCATAGGCATCGGGCAGCGGCGGCGGAGCGTTGTCGATCCGGTAGGGAATGCCGAGCCCGCCTCCGACATCGATGTGCTCGATCGCATGGCCGTCCGCCTGCAACTGGCCGACGAGGTCGACCAGCAGCGCGATGGCATCGTCGAAGGGCTGCAGCTCGGTGATCTGGCTGCCGATATGGGTGTCGACGCCGACGATCCTCAGTCCCGGCAGCTCGGCTGCGTGCCGATACGCCTCGCGGGCCCGCGCCAGCGCGATGCCGAACTTGTTCTCGGCCTTGCCGGTCGAAATCTTCCGGTGCGTCTTCGCGTCGACATCGGGATTGATGCGCAGCGAGATCGGCGCGACCTTGCCGGCCATCTGCGCGCACTCCGACAGAAGCTCGAGCTCGGGCTCGGATTCGACGTTGAAGCAATGGATGCCGGCTTCGAGCGCGAAATCCATCTCGCGCGCGGTCTTGCCGACGCCGGAAAAGACGATCCTGTCGGCCGGAATGCCGGCGGCGAGCGCACGGCGCAATTCGCCTTCGGAGACGACGTCGGCGCCGGCGCCGAGTTTCGCCAGCGTCTTCAGCACCGCCTGGTTGGAATTCGCCTTCATCGCGTAGCAGACGAGGGCGTCCATGTCGGCGAAGGCGTCGGCGAAGACGGTGTAGTGGCGTTCCAGCGTCGCGGTCGAATAGCAGTAGAAGGGCGTGCCGACCTCCGCCGCGATGTCGAGCAGCGAGACGTCCTCGGCGTGGAGGACGCCGTTCCTGTATTCGAAATGGTTCACGTGCGTGGCTTCTTAGAGCAGGCTGTCGAGGATGAACGGGCGGTCGGCGACCGGCGGCGTCGGCTCCGGCGGCGGCGTCTCGCCGCGCTCGATCGCTTCCTCGCGCGCCTCGACGGCGGCCTCGTAGGGCGTGTCGAGCGGGCCGCGGCGCCCGCAGGCCGCAACGCCGATGGCAATGGCCGTCAGAAGCGCGACGGATGCGAAAAATCTGCCAGATGCCATGAAGCCCGTCCGGATCGATGCGATTGAGGTTTCGTCTTTAGCGGCTTTTGCGCCGCGTTGCATCCTGTTTCAGGCGCTTCGTCCAGTAGCGGATCTGGCGGCGCACTTCCTGCGGGGCGGTGCCGCCGAAGGAGGTGCGGCTCTTCACCGAGGCCTGCACGGAGAGCACCTGGAAGACGGCGTCGGTGATGCGCTCGTCGATCGACTTCAGCTCGTCGATGGTCAGCCGGTCGAGCGTCACCTTGCGGCTTTCGGCCAGCGCGACGGCGCGGCCGGTCACGTGATGGGCCTCGCGGAAGGGCAGGCCCGCTTCGCGCACCAGCCAGTCGGCAAGGTCGGTCGCGGTCGAGTAGCCGGCGCCGGCGGCCTTCTTCATCGCCGCGGTCTGGATCTCCATGTCGGCGATCATGCCGGTCATCGCCGCGATCATCAGGTCGAGCGTCTCGGCGGCGTCGAAGACCGCCTCCTTGTCTTCCTGCATGTCCTTGGAATAGGCGAGCGGCAGGCCCTTCATCACCGTCAGGAGCGCGATCATGTGGCCGTTGATGCGGCCGGTCTTGGCGCGGATCAGCTCGGCGGCGTCGGGGTTCTTCTTCTGCGGCATGATCGAGGAGCCGGTCGAGAACTGGTCCGACAGGCGCACGAAGCCGAATTGCGGGGTCGACCAGATGACGATCTCCTCGGCCAGGCGCGACAGGTGCGTGGCGCAGATCGAGGCGGTCGACAGGAATTCGAGCGCGAAGTCGCGGTCGGACACGGTGTCGATCGAATTGCGCGTCGGCTCGCGAAAGCCGAGCGCCTTCGCCGTCATCTGGCGGTCGATGGGGAAACCGGTGCCGGCGAGCGCGGCCGCACCGAGCGGGCTTTCGTCCATGCGTTCGATGGCGTCGCGCACGCGCGCGAGGTCGCGGCCGAACATCTCGACATAGGCCATGCAATGATGGCCGAACGTCACCGGCTGGGCCGTCTGCAGATGGGTGAAGCCGGGCATGACGGTCGCGGCGTGTTCCTCGGCGCGAGTGAGAAACGTCTCGATCAGGCGGACGAGCGCCGCGTCGGTGCGCTGCAGTTCTTCCTTGACCCAGAGACGGAAATCCGTCGCCACCTGGTCGTTGCGCGAGCGCGCCGTGTGGAGCCGCCCGGCAGCCGCGCCGATCAGGTCGGCGAGCCTGGCCTCGACATTCATGTGGATGTCTTCGAGTCGGGCGGAGAATTCGAACGTGCCGGCCTCGATCTCGCCCAGCACCTGGTTCAGGCCGGACTTGATCTTGTCGCGATCCTGCGACGAAATGATGCCGGTCTTCGCCAGCATGTCGGCCTGGGCGAGCGATCCGCGGATATCCTGCGCGTAAAGCTTCCTGTCGAAGCCGATCGAGGCGTTGATCGCTTCCATGATGGCGGCGGGACCCGAGGCAAATCGTCCGCCCCACATCTGGTTGCTGGCCTTCTTTTCGCTCATCGTGATATCCGCATCCCCGGAGATAGACATATGGCTGATGGCAAATCGAACCTTCCGGCGGGACGGCTGATCGGGATCGCGGCCGTCGCCGGCGTTCTTGCCGGTGCGCTCGGCGTATACGTGATGGGCGGGCCGTCTGGCAACAATGCGCAGACGGTGGCGGGTGCGGACGCCGCGCCCTACCCTCAGGCCATCGCCGCCTGCGAGGCGAAAACGGACAAGGTGTCTTCCATCGATCCGCTGATCACCGGCGAGGTGGCGGCGATGCTGCCCGCCGATCCGCCGCGCCTCGTCTCCGACCTCGCCTTCAACGATCCCGAAGGCCGGCCGATGCGGCTCGGCGATCTCGGCAAGGTGACGCTGGTCAACCTCTGGGCGACCTGGTGCGCGCCCTGCCGCGAGGAAATGCCGGCGCTGAACCAGCTCCAGGCCGCGATGGGCGGGGAGGATTTCGAGGTCGTGGCGGTCAACATCGACACCGGCGACGACACCAAGCCGAAGGCGTTCCTCGAGGAAACCGGCGTCGACCGCCTCGCCTACTACCGCGACAACACGCTCGGTCTCTTCAACGATCTGAAGCGCCGCAATCTCGCCGTCGGCCTGCCGGTCACGCTCCTCGTCGATGCCGACGGCTGCCTGCTCGGCCACATGAACGGCCCCGCCGAATGGGCGAACGAGGATGCCAGGAAGCTCATCGAAGCTGCGATGTGAACCCAAACGCTGGTCATCCCGGAGCGGCGCAGCGCGTCAGCGTTGCGTCGAATCCGGGACCCATTCCGTGACGTTGACCACACGGAATGGCTCCCGGCTCTCATCTCGCTTTGCTCGATTTCGGCCGGGATGACGCCCGATGGAGCAGATAAGCAAAAAGGGCGCCTCGCGGCGCCCTTTTTCAGTCTCAGTGCTTGGCTCTGGCGATCCGCTCGGGGATCAGCCCACGGGGACTGAACCTCAGCACCAGCAGCAGGATCAGGCCCATCATCAGCGGCCGCATATAGGGTGCGGCGTCGACGAGTTGCCCGCGGACCGGGTTCGACGGGTCCATGCCGGACGTCAGGACCGACATCACCCAGCCACCTACCGGCTCGGCCTCGACCCAGACGAACCAGATCAGGAAGCCGCCGAGCACTGCGCCCCAATTGTTGCCGGACCCGCCGACGATGACCATCACCCAGATCAGGAAGGTGAAGCGCAGCGGCTGGTACTGGCCGGGCGTGAACTGGCCGTCGAGCGTCGTCAGCATGGCGCCGGCGATGCCGACCACCGCCGAGCCGAGGATGAAGACCTGCAGATGGCGGCGGGTCACGTCCTTGCCCATCGCTTCCGCCGCGTCGCGATTGTCGCGGATCGCGCGCATCATGCGGCCCCAGGGCGAGTTGAGCGCGCGCTCGGCCAGGAACATGATGATGATCAGCACGATGGCGAACAGGATCGCGTAGGAAAGCCGCACATAAAGCGCCGACGCGAAGACAGGGTTCATGTTCAGCGTCGTCGCCAGGTCGAGGAACCACGGCGCCTGCTGCAACTGCACCTCATAGGCGACGGGGCGCGGCAGGCCGGAGACGTTCTTGACGCCGCGGGTCAGCCATTCCTCGTTGCGCAGGACGGCGATGATGATCTCCGAAATGCCGAGCGTGGCGATCGCCAGATAGTCGGCGCGAAGGCCGAGCGCGATCTTGCCGACCATCCAGGCCGCGGCCGCGGCGAAGATGCCGCCGACCAGCCAGGAGAAGATGATCGGCAGGCCGAGCCCGCCCAGATAGCCGGTGCGGGCCGCGTCATAGCCCTCGATCGCGGCGACCGCCGGATCGAAGAAGTGGCGGATGACGAAGTAGCCGGCGAAGGCGATCAGGATGGCGACGAGATTGCCGGTCTTGCCGCGGATATTACTGCGGGCAAGGACGATCAGGCCCACCGTGCCGATGAGCGCGATGATGGTGATGCCGATGCCGGTTCCGCCGGCCGACCATGCGCCGGGAACCGGCGGCATGGAGACGACGATGCCGGCGAGCCCGCCGAGCGCGGCGAAGCCCATGATGCCGACGTTGAAGAGGCCGGCATAGCCCCACTGGATGTTGACCCCCAGCGCCATGATCGCGGAGATCAGGCACAGGTTGAGGATGGTGAGGCTGAGCGTCCAGCTCTGGCCGAAGCCAACGAGCAGCAGCAGGCCCGCCATGATCGAATAAAGGACGATGATGCGGTTTCGATTGCTCACAGCACTCTCCCCCGGAAAATGCCCGTCGGTCTAATCAACAGGACGATGACGAGGATCACGAAGGAAATCGCGAACTTGTATTCGGTCGACAGGAGCTGGACGAGCCCGTCGGGCGCAAAGCCCATATATTCGAGCACCCGCTTGTAGGCATAGGTCAGCGTCACCTCGGAGAAGGCGACGACGAACCCGCCGGCGATCGCGCCGATCGGTTGCCCGATGCCGCCGACGATGGCGGCCGCGAACATCGGCAGCAGGAGCTGGAAATAGGTGAAGGGGCGGAAGCTCTTGTCGAGGCCGTAGAGCACGCCGGCGATGGTCGCCAGCGCCGCCGCGATCACCCAGGTGACGCGGACGACCTTGTCGGGGTCGATGCCCGACAGAAGCGCCAGGTCCTCATTGTCCGAATAGGCGCGCATGGCCTTGCCGGTGCGCGAATAGGTGAGGAACCAGAACAGCGCGACGACGACCGCGACGGCCACGATGACGGTGATCGCGACGGGCAGGCGGATTGCCAGGCCTTCGGCGAGCCCCGTCCATTCGCGGAATTCGCGGACGGTGATCAGGAAGCGCTCGCCATCGGCGAAGCGCTGCTCGTTCGGCCCGATGACGAGGCGCACGATGCCGTTGAGGATGAACATGACGCCGACCGACGCCATCACCAGCACGATCGAGGCCGAGCGCTGCTGGCGATAGAAGCGGAAGACCGTCCGGTCGATGATCAGCGCCATGATCACGGCGCCGATGATGCCGATCGGCAGCGCCAGAAGCGCCGTCGGCAACGGCCCGAGCGTGACGCCCATGCCGATCAGCCACCAGGTCACCAGGATGGTGATCATGGTGCCGAACGCCATCAGGTCGCCATGGGCGAAGTTGGAGAAGCGCAGGATGCCGAAGACGAGCGTGATGCCGAGCGCGCCGAGCGCGAGCTGGGCGCCATAGGCGAGGCCCGGCAGGAACACGAAATTCGCGAACATGACGAGGGCATTGAGAAAATCGACCATCGTCAACCTCCCAGGAACGAGGCGCGAACCTCGGGGTTGGCGAGAAGGGCTTCGCCGGTATCGGTGAAGCGGTTGCGGCCCTGGACGAGCACGTAGCCGCGGTCGGCGATGGCGAGCGCCTGGCGCGCGTTCTGCTCGACCATCATCACGGCGATGCCGGTGGCGGCGACGTCGAGGATGCGGTCGAAGAGTTCGTCCATGACGATCGGCGAGACGCCGGCCGTCGGTTCGTCGAGCATCAGCACGGAGGGCTGCGTCATCAGTGCGCGACCGACGGCCACCTGCTGGCGCTGGCCGCCCGACAGTTCGCCGGCCGGCTGCCTGCGCTTTTCCTTCAGGATCGGGAACAGGTCGAAGACCTGCGCCATCGTGTCGGAGAAGTCGTCCTTGCGGATATAGGCGCCCATTTCCAGGTTTTCCTGGACGGTCATGGTGACGAAGACGTTGGAGGTCTGCGGCACGAAGCCCATGCCGGCAACGACGCGGTCCTGCGGCGACAGCTTCGTGATGTCCTTGTCGCCGAGCCGCACCTGGCCCTCGCGCAGGCCCAGCATGCCGAACATCGCCTTCATGGCGGTCGACTTGCCGGCGCCGTTGGGGCCGACGATGACGGCGATCTCGCCCTTCTCGACGGCGATGGTGCAGGAGTGGAGAATGTCCGCGCCGCCATAGCCGCCGGTCATGTTCTCGCCGATGAGGAAGCTCATGCGGCACCTCCCTGCCGAACCTTGGGCGGTCGCTGCTTGAGGCCGGTGCCGAGATAGGCCTCGATGACCTGCTCGTTGGCCTTGACCTCGTCGACCTTGCCCTCGATCAGCACGCGGCCCTCGGCCATGACGATCACCGGGTCGCAGAGGCGGCCGATGAAGTCCATGTCGTGCTCGATCATGCAGAAGGTGTAGCCGCGCTCCTTGTTGAGGCGCACGATGGCGTCGCCCAGCGTGTTCAGGAGCGTGCGGTTGACGCCAGCGCCGACCTCGTCGAGGAAGACGATCTTGGCGTCGACCATCATGGTGCGGCCGAGTTCGAGAAGCTTCTTCTGGCCGCCGGAGAGATTGCCGGCGAGTTCGTCCGCGACGTGGCTGATCTCGAGGAACTCGATGACCTCGTCGGCGCGCCTGCGCACCTCGGCCTCGCGCTCGCGCACCTTGGTGGGGCGCAGCCACACGTCGACCAGCGTCTCGCCGGGCTGGGCCGGCGGCACCATCATCAAATTCTCGCGCACGGTCAGCGTCGAGAATTCGTGGGCGATCTGGAAGGTGCGCAGGAGCCCCATGTGGAAGAGCTCGTGCGGCGGCATTCCGGTGATGTCCTGGCCGTCGAGCCAGACCTTTCCGGAGGTGGGTTTGTAATGGCCTGCGATCACGTTGAAGAGCGTCGTCTTGCCGGCGCCATTCGGGCCGATCAGGCCCGTGATGGAGCCCTTGGCGATTTCGATGCTTGCGCCATCGACCGCCTTGATGCCTCCAAAGTGCATATGCAGATCGTCTACCTTGATCATGCAATTCCCCTCGGCCGAGGTTTTTCTTGATTGTGCCGTCGTGAGAGGGCGCGCATGGGCGGGGCGAGCCTGGCGGCGCGCATGCGCACCGGCTTTCGCCTCGGTTCCTGACGCCCCTCCTCGCCGGATCTGCGGGGCTACGGCCTGACGCCCCGCTATTCGTGGGAGCGCCAATAACGATTGAGAAGTCAAAAGTCGAGTGCGCGGTCCAAACAGTCGCGTGAGTGCGGGCATTTTGAACGAAAATGGCCCGGCGAGGTTATCGCCGGGCCATAATCTTACACGAGCACCGTCAGATCAGCGATAGCCGACCGTCTTGAACTCGCCGCCTTCGACGACGTATTCGCGGTAGCTGCCGGCGGCTTCGCCGGGGCCGATCAGCTCGACATTGGTCACGCCGACATAGTCGACGTCGCCGCCGTCCTTGAGGATCTCGAGACCCTTGGCGAGTTCGCCCGGCAGGATTGGCTCGCCGGGGCCATTGGCGACTTCCAGCATCGCGTCGCGGATGGCGGTGCGGTCGGCCGAGCCGGCCTTCTGGATGGAAAGCGCGATCAGCGCCGCCGCGTCATAGCTTTCGCCGGTATAGGAGCTGGTCGGGTCGATGTCGGCGGCTTCTGCGAGCGTCGCGAACATCTCCGAGCCTTCGCCCTCGGTGCCCGGCAGAACGCCGATCGTGCCTTCGAGGTCTTCGCCGATGGCGTCGATCAGGCTCTGGCCGTACATGCCATCGCCGAGCGCGAAGCGATCGAACGCGCCGGTGTCGACCGACGAGCGGATGATGCCGACGCCGCCCTGGTCGACGTAACCGAGAACGACGAGAACGTCGCCGCCGGCAGCCGCGAGCGCGCCGACTTCGGCCGAGTAGTCGCCCTTGCCGTCGTCATGCGGGGCCGCGATCGTCACTTCGCCGCCGGCCGCTTCGAAGGCCGCAACGAAGGCGTCGGAGAAGCCCTTGCCGTAGTCGTTGTTGGTGTAGGAAACGGCGACCGACTTGATGTCCTGCGAGGTCAGGACTTCCGTCAGCACTTCGCCCTGGCGTGCGTCGGACGGCGCGGTGCGGAAGAAGTAGTCGTTGTCCTCGATGGTGGACAGCGCCGGCGAAGTGGCCGAGGGCGAGACCATGACGAGGCCGTTCGGCACGGCGACGCCGTTGGCGATGCCGATCGTGACGCCCGAGCAGTCGGCGCCCATGATGGCGGCGACGTTGTCGGTGGTCACGAGGCGCTCGGCGGCGGCGGTGGCGGCGGCGTTGTCGATGCAGGTCGAGTCGGCGCGAACCGGCTTCAGCGTGGCGCCTTCGAGCAGCATACCGCTCTCATTGACTTCCGTGAAGGCGAGTTCGGCGCTTGCGGCCATGCCGGGCGTGATGCTTTCCAGCGGGCCGGTGAAGCCGAGGATGATGCCGACATTGATCTCTTCCTGCGCGGATGCGGCGCCAGCGGCCAGAAGCGCGGCGCCAGCCACCGAAGCGGCGAAGATCTTGCGGAAATTGGACATTGATATGCCTCCCTTTGGAGAGTGTTCCTGAGTTTTAAAGTTCGCCCGGATCTGGATGAGCCCGGATTGGCGGCGATATTCCAACCTGCGTTTCGGTTTGTAAAGCCTACAGAATCTGGATTTTCGCGCCCGGTTAACGGCAATCGCGCCGGGTTTGCGAAAACTTCGCCCCAAGTCTAACCGAATATTCATCTGCCGCACCTATCAGGGGGAAAAGCTGACGTTGGAGGACACCGGCTTGAACCGAACCGCCATCGCCGTTGCCGGCCACACGAGGATATCGCGCCGCGGCGCCGCGATGCTCAGCCGCTGGACCATTCTCGGCACGCTCGGCTGCCTGGCGATCTCGCTCGCCTGGAACTGGCTCGCCTTCCGCAACATGGACGCGACCGCGCTCCGGCAGGGGCTGATCAGCGCGACGGTGCTGCCGATCATCCTCGCCGGGCCGCTCTTCTTCTACCTGACCTTGAAGATGCGCGAACTGGCGAGCGCCAACCACCAGCTTGCCGAGCTCGCCTCGACCGACCATTTGACGAAGTGCCTCAACCGGCGTGCGCTGATCGCCAATGTGGAGCGGATGCTGGAACAGCGCGACCATGTGGCACAGGGCGCGCTGCTCGTCATCGACGCCGACCATTTCAAGCAGGTCAACGATCTCTACGGCCACCACCAGGGCGACATGGCGCTGATCCGCATCGCCGACGTGATCCGCAAATGCGTGCGCCAGGGCGACCTCGTCGGCCGCATGGGCGGCGAGGAGTTCGCCGTCCTGCTCGGCGGCGTCGCGCCCGATCAGGCGGTGCGGATCGCCGAACGCATCCGCCAGGCCATCGCATCGACGCCGCTCGACATCGATGGAGCCGAGCACCGGCTGACGATCAGCGTTGGCTGTACGGCGTTTTCGGGCGCCGCCAAGTTCCGCGATCTGTTCTCGCTCGCCGACCAGCGACTCTACGATGCCAAGCGGCTCGGGCGAAACCGCGTGGAAGCCGGATACGGCACGAGCGAAACGAAAAAGGCCGGCTGAGAGCCGGCCTTTTCGCATTCGTTTGCTCGACGATCAGAAGCGGTAGGAAATCTTCGCCGTGATCGTGTGGAAGTCGAAGTCGCCATCCGAACCCGTGAGCGTGGTGCCGCCCGCATTGCTGCCCGCCGCGCCGCCGGCGCCGCCGAAGGGACCGCCCTGCAGATTGGCCTGGAAGTCGTTGCCGCCGAGATCGGTGTAGAGATATTCGAGGCCGACCGACCAGTTCTGCGTGACGCGGGCTTCGACGCCGCCGCCGACCGTGTAGCCGAAGTCGTCGTCCTGGCCGCCGGAAGTGGTGAACGTCGCGGCAGAGCCCGGCTGGCGGTAGCTGAAGTCGACGTCGCCATAGGCAAGGCCGCCCGTCACATAGGCAAGCAGGTTTTCGCTAAACGCATAGCCGAGACGACCGCGCAGCGTGGCGAGGTAGTCGAGGTCGCGCGAGATGACGTAGTCGGCAGGCGTCCGCGAGAACGCGCGCTGCTCGTCGCCGATGTCGGTGTAGTTGATGTCGAGGATCGCGCCGTAGACGATGTTGCCAGCCTGCCAGTCATAACCGACATGGACGCCGCCGACGAAGCCGTCGTCGAAATCGCCATTGGCGTTGAAGCTCGAACCGGCAACGGCGCCGGCCGGCGTGAAGGCGGTCACGAGGCCCGGGAAGGTGAACGGATCGAGCTGGACCTGTCCGGTCGAGCCGAAGCCGTAGCCTGCCTGGATACCGGCGTAGAAACCGGCCCAGCTCACATTGGACACCACGTCCATCGGCATCGGTGCCGGCTCGTTGTAGATGACGTCCGCCGCCATGGCGGAGCTGGCAGCGAAGGTCGCGGCCAGACCGAGAAGAATGCGCTTCATTATGTGCCCTCCAGTTGAGACGGTTCAGCAACGGGAGAACTAACGCAAAGTTTCGCAACCAGAGGTAAACTATGACGTGATCGTGTCCGAAATCCGACCGCGTTGCAGAAATGCCATAATTTAGAAATTACTCAGAAATCAACGCGTTGGGACGGGGTGCTCGCCGCGATAGTCGTAGAAGCCGCGTCCGGACTTGCGTCCGAGCCAGCCGGCCTCGACATATTTCACCAGGAGCGGGCAGGGCCGATACTTGGAATCGGCAAGGCCGTCATGCAGCACCTGCATGATCGACAGGCAGGTGTCGAGGCCGATGAAATCGGCGAGCTGCAGCGGGCCCATCGGGTGGTTCGCGCCCAGCTTCATCGCCGTGTCGATCGCCTCGACCGAGCCGACGCCCTCATAGAGCGTGTAGATCGCCTCGTTGATCATCGGCAGAAGAATGCGATTGACGATGAATGCCGGGAAATCCTCGGCGACGGTGATCGTCTTGTCGAGGCTGGCGACGAACTGGCGCGCGGCCTCGAAGGTCGTGTCTTCGGTCGCGATGCCGCGCACGAGTTCGACCAGTTTCATCACCGGCACCGGGTTCATGAAATGGATGCCGATGAAGCGCTCCGGCCGGTCGGTCTGCGCGGCGAGGCGGGTGATCGAGATCGACGAGGTGTTGGTGGCGAGGATCGCTTCTGGGTTCAGGAGCGGGCAGAGCTGCGCATAGATCTTGCGCTTGATCGTCTCGTCCTCGCTCGCCGCCTCGATCACGAGGTCGCAATCGGCAAGGTTCTCGAGCGTCGCGGCCGGAACGATGGACGACAGCGCCTTGCGCCGGCTCTCCTCGTCCAGCTTGCCGGAATGGACCTGCCGCGCGAGATTGCCGCTGATCGTTGCGATGCCGGATTCGATCCGCTCGGACGAGATGTCGTAGACCTTGACCTTGTAGCCCGAAAGCGCCGCGACATGCGCGATGCCGCCGCCCATCTGGCCGGCGCCGACCACGCCGATCGTCCTGATTGTACCCGTCATGGCATGTGATCCCGTCGAGACGCCTTCGAACGGGCGTCCTCACTTTTCATATTGCGGTGCAAAGTAGAAGGGCGGAACTGGTTCGTCCAGCCCCGCCCGCCTGCATTCGCAACAATTCCCGACAGGTGTGTCAGAGCGCCTTTTCGAGCTCCGGCAGGACGGTGAAGAGGTCGCCGACGAGGCCGTAATCGGCGACCTGGAAGATCGGCGCTTCCTCGTCCTTGTTGATGGCGACGATGACCTTCGAGTCCTTCATGCCGGCAAGATGCTGGATGGCGCCGGAGATGCCGGCCGCGATGTAGAGTTCGGGCGCGACGACCTTGCCGGTCTGGCCGACCTGCCAGTCGTTCGGCGCGTAGCCGGCATCGACCGCCGCGCGGCTGGCGCCGACGGCAGCGCCGAGCTTGTCGGCGATCGGCAGCATGACTTCCTCGAACTTCTCCTTCGAGCCGAGCGCACGGCCGCCCGAGATGATGATCCTCGCCGAGGTCAGTTCGGGACGGTCGGAGGCGGCGATGCGGTTCTCGACGAAGGTCGAGAGGCCCGGATTGTCGGCGGCCGCGACGCTCTCCACCGAAGCCGAGCCACCTTCCGCGGCCGGCTGGAAGGTGGCGGTGCGAACCGTGATAACGCGCTTGGCGTCGGTCGACTGCACGGTCTGGATGGCGTTGCCGGCATAGATCGGGCGCTTGAACGTGTCGGCCGACACGACCTCGACGATGTCGGAAATCTGCATGACGTCGAGGAGGGCGGCGACGCGCGGCATCACGTTCTTGGCCATGGTGGTGGCCGGCGCGATGATCGTGTCGTAGCCGTCGGCGAGCTTGACGACGAGAGCCGCCAGCGGCTCGGCGAGGCGCTCGGTCAGTTCGTCGGCCTCGGCCAGCAGAACCTTGCGCACGCCGGCCAATTTGCCGGCAGCGTCGGCCGCTGCCTGCGCGCCCTTGCCGGCCACCAGCACGTCGACGTCGCCGCCGATCTTGGTGGCAGCCGAAAGCGCCTTGGCGGTCTGGTCCGACAGGGTCGCGTTGTCGTGTTCGGCAATCAGAAGAATAGCCATGTTGTCTGTTCCTTTTGCCTTGAGCTTACAAAACGCCTGCGGACTTGAGGCTCGCCACCAGTTCGGCAACGTCCTTGACCTTGACGCCCGCCTTGCGGCCGGCCGGCTCCTCGGTCTTCAGGACCTTCAGGCGCGGCTTGACCTCGACGCCGTAATCCGCGGCCAACTTCTCGTCGAGCGGCTTCTTCTTGGCCTTCATGATGTTGGGCAGCGAAGCGTAGCGCGGCTGGTTCAAGCGCAGGTCGGTGGTCACGATCGCCGGCATCTTGGCCTCGATCGTCTGCAGGCCGCCATCGACTTCGCGCGTCACCTTGGCCTTGTCGCCGTCGATCTCGATCTTGGAAGCGAAGGTCGCCTGGCTCCAGCCGAGGAGGGCGGCGAGCATCTGGCCGGTCTGGTTGGCGTCGTCGTCGATCGCCTGCTTGCCGAGGATGACGAGGCCGGGGTTCTCCTCGCCGACGACGCCCTTCAGGATCTTGGCGACCGTCAGCGGCTCGGTGGTCTCGTCGACCTTGACGAGGATCGCGCGGTCGGCGCCCATGGCGAGCGCGGTGCGCAGCGTTTCCTGTGCCTGCTGGGGTCCGATCGAGACGACGACGATCTCCTCGGCCTTGCCGGCTTCCTTGAGGCGGATCGCCTCTTCGACGGCGATCTCGTCGAACGGGTTCATCGACATCTTCACATTGGCGAGGTCGACGCCCGAGCCGTCCGCCTTGACGCGGATCTTGACGTTGTAATCCACCACCCGCTTGA
>JAESGM010000137.1_pt1 | contig 169690 bp, 156 predicted proteins | sample 9269721 | NCBI WGS metagenome assembly JAESGM01 (sample SAMN15720920, study PRJNA650825) | algae metagenome | isolation source: Komarekiella atlantica HA4396-MV6 and co-occurring heterotrophs from... | place: USA: Theobald House, Kauai, HI | collected 2009-07-29 | reverse complement strand
GTACGTACTTCTAAGTCAATTTGGTCAGCTTTGCGCTCAATCCGCACCTCGGAAATGCCGGCGTTGTTTTGAGCAAGTCTACCGAGCTTTTTTTCTATGTATTGACGGAGTTTGTGGTCTTCTTGTAAAAGTTCTGGATAGCGGTCAGGAACGGCAAACCAACGGGATTGATGCTCTTGTGTAATACCCAGGCGAAAACCAACTGGATGAATCTTCTGTCCCACAAATGCTTCCTCTAAAATTTCTTACTTTACGCAATTTTTGGTGTAGGCGTGCTTATTGGGCAGTGGTATTAGCAGCAACAGCTACAGTGATGTGACACGTCGGCTTGCGAATTTGGTAAGCTCGACCTTGCGCTCTAGGTTGGAACCGTTTCAGAACTGGGCCTTGATCAGCATATGCCTGAGTAATAATTAACTCAGTTCTATCTAGCCCAGCATTGTGCTCAGCATTAGCAGCAGCGCTTCTAAGAACCTTCAATATGGGTTCAGTAGCTCGATAGGGCATGAATTCCAATATTATTAGCGCTTCACGATATGAGCGCCCCCGGATTTGATCGAGTACACGACGCACTTTATAGGGAGAAATGCGTATAAAACGGGCGATCGCTTTTACTTCAGTAGTATCAGTAGCCATAATTTTCTCCTTTTTTGTCATTTGTCATTCGTCGTCTGTTACAAAGTTCTAATCGCCGAACGCCGGGACTCAGACTTTGCGCTTTGTCATTTGTCTTTAGCTAATGACCAATGACTAATGACTAATGACTACCTACCTGCTTTTTTGTCACTTTTACCATGACCCCTGTAGGTACGTGTTGGGGCAAATTCTCCCAACTTGTGTCCCACCATCTGCTCACTGACAAATACTGGAACGTGTTGGCGTCCGTTGTGAACAGCGATGGTATGACCCACCATTAGAGGCAAAATTGTTGAGGCTCTCGACCAAGTTTTAATAACTTGCTTTTCGTTTTTAGCATTCAGCTTTTCAATTTTGCTGAGCAGATGATCGGCCACAAAAGGGCCTTTTTTTAAAGAACGACCCATAATCTTAAGTGCTGAGTGGTGAGTTCTAAGTTCTAAATTTTAAGCTTTGAGTCTTAAATTTTGAGTATTAAGTTTTGAGTTCTTTAATTTCACTCAGCGCTCACTACTCACAACTAATTAAGACTCACGACCACCGCGACCGCGTTTAGAGGATTTACGGCGGCGACGCACAATTAATTTGCTGCTGGGTTTCTTAGGTTTGCGTGTTTTCGCACCCAAGGTAGGCTTACCCCAAGGTGTCACAGGCCCAGGTCTACCAATGGGTGCTCTACCTTCCCCACCGCCGTGGGGGTGGTCAACTGGGTTCATGACGCTACCTCTAACCTTGGGACGGCGACCTTTCCAGCGATTTCGCCCTGCTTTACCTGCACTCAGGTTTCTGGCATCAGTGTTGCCTACTTGTCCAATGGTGGCGTAGCACTCACGTCGAATCAAGCGGACTTCTCCCGACGGCAACTTAAGAGTTACATAGTTACCTTCTTTTGCCACGACTTGAGCGCTAGCACCAGCGGAACGCACGATTTGACCGCCTTTTCCAGGAGTCAATTCCACGTTGTGAACACTTGTACCCAAGGGAATGTTTGACAGAGGTAAAGCATTACCATCTTCAAAGGGAGCTTCAGGCCCAGCAATAACTGTTGTTCCGACTTTTAATCCATTGGGTTGAATGATGTAACGCTTCTCGCCATCTTGGTAATACAGAAGGGCAATGCGAGCATTACGATTGGGATCATATTCAATAGCTGCAACTTTCGCAGGAATATTACGTTTATCCCTTTTAAAGTCAATGATGCGGTAAAGCTGTTTGTGTCCGCCACCCCGACGGCGACTAGTAATCCGTCCTTGATTATTCCGACCTTTGGCACGATGTACCGATGTCGTTAGCGATTTCTCAGGCTCGGTTTTCGTAATTTCTGCAAAGTCGGAGATAGTAACTTGGCGAGTGCTGGGAGTATAAGGGCGATAAGAACGAGTACCCATCTTAGTTTTAAACCTCTGGGAATAGAACTTGTCTAATCTTCTCTTCGTCCCCAGGGGCGATAGTAACTATAGCTCGCTTATATTGGGGTTTGTAACCAATGAATCTGCCAACACGCCGTTTTTTGCGTGGTGGTAGCGTAGTATTGACTTGTACAACCTTGACTTGGAATAAGTCTTCGATCGCAGCTTTGATTTCTGGCTTGGTTGCCTTTGGAATTACTTCAAAAGTGTATTTATTCTGCTCCATCAGCATAGTCGCCTTTTCTGTGACAATTGGGCGACGCACTAAGTCGGCAAGATCGCGGGGGTCAAAGCTAGGCACTGTAGACCTCCTGAATTTTTTCTATAGCTGATGCCGTCACTACAATTTTGTCAGCGTGCAGCAAATCGTAAACATTTAGCTGGTCAGCGGCAATTAGCTTTAAATTTTCTATATTGCGGGCTGACAAATATACGTTTTCAGGAAACTCGGACAAAATTAATAATGTCTTAGTTTCTGGTGCTGCTCCCCAACGAGCAAGTGCTGCCACTAATTCTTTGGTTTTTGGGCGGGATAGCTCGTTACCAAATTCTTCTACTACAATCAAATCGTCAATCCGACTAACCAGCGCTGTTCGCAGTGCTAAACGCCGTTCTTTGCGGTTTAACTTCAGATTGAAGTCTCTGGGCTTTGGCCCAAATATCACACCACCACCACGCCATAGTGGTGAACGAATAGAACCTGCACGAGCACGACCAGTACCTTTTTGCCGCCAAGGTTTGCGACCACCGCCTCTAACTTCGGAACGAGTTTTTGTACTGGCAGTTCCTTGACGAGAATTGGTCAATTGTCGTACTAAGGCTCTATGCACAATATGCGCTGCCGTTTCCTCTTTGGCAACTCGCAACTCGAAGGTTTTTTCTCCGACTTGTTCCCCTTGCCAATTTTTAACTACACTTTCAACCATTTTCCTTATTTGTCCTTTGTCATTAGTAATTAGTCATTAGTCCATAGTCCAATGACTCTTGACTTTGTGACTACTTACCAACTTGTTTTGCAGGCATAACGTTTACTAATGCCCCTGGTTTACCAGGAATGGCTCCTTTAATTAGTAATAAGTTGCGTTCCGCGTCTACTTTGACTACAGTCAACTTGCGGATTGTAATGCGTTTACCGCCTAAACGCCCTGCCATCCGCTTGCCTGGATAAACACGACCTGGCGTTGTACCAGCACCAATAGAACCTGGCGCTCTATGGTTTTTGGAACCATGTGACATTGGGCCGCGACCAAAGTTGTTGCGCTTCTGGTTCCCTGCAAAACCGCGGCCGATACTTGTACCGATTACATCGACTATTTGACCTTCACTAAAAATATCTGCTTTAATCTGCTGACCTAAAGTATAATCACCTGAACCATCGGTGTGATACTCATTTAAATGACGCAATGCTGGAGCAGATGATTTAGCTAAGTGACCCAACAGTGGTTTGTTTAAAGCTTTTGGTTTAACTTCGTGATAACCGACTTGGATAGCAGTGTAACCGTCGGTTTGTTTCGTTTTAACTTGTGTAACTGTGCATGGCCCTGCTTGGATAACGGTGACAGGAATAGCTACTCCTGCCGCGTCAAATATTTGGGTCATACCCAGTTTGGTGCCGAGAATACCTACTGACACTGTGACTGGTTCTCCTTTCTACTTGCTGACTTTGGAATTGAACTTGAGAGGACACATGATTGTCAACATTGGTCTTGGGTGGAGAGGCCTCCAAAATTTGGCGCAGCTGATGCCGAACCAAATTTTTTAGGACGCACCAAACTGTGTCCATACTGTTTGGTGAATCGCTTACTTTCACTCACTGGCTCACCATAACAGCCACAATCTTCCTTCCATTAGGAAGGAGTATCTTCTGGAATGATGCAAGGCGCTACAGCTTCAAGCTGTGTGCAGCAATGCTTTTGTCCAAGCAATTGCTCTGGCACTTCCTGGTTGTAGTTGGACTTAAGCGGCTATTTTCCGCTCAGTATCCGTTAACTGAGACTGATGTAAAGCTATGAAACCAACATTACTGCTCAGTTTCTACTTCACTACACACCTTAAACGATAGCTTAAGGTTTTGCCTAGTTTTTCAGGGGCTACAGGAGTGAATGTAGCTCTTTTTCATGCATGGCTAGTTCAATTTTAAGCCACGAGTTTTTAATTGACTGTGCGGTATATCTAGCCTACCAGTGTTTTAACCAATTTGAGTCAGCTTATCCAATTTAGAATTGAGGCATTAATGTTTAATGCTTGAACTAACTCAAACAGCGGCGACAAAGGCAGCTAATTTTTCACGCTTAGTCACAATCTAATAATATATATCAATTATTTATTTTTGTCTAGGGATTCGACTAAATCCCTCTCTTTGCTTATATACCACGGGTAAGAGGCGAAATGGTTAACCCAAAGGTTGAGGCGATCGCAGCGAATCAAGCAACAAAGTCTGCGCTCATCACAGATGCTTCCGAAAGCACCCATAATTCATCTAGCAACTCACGAAATATTGTATGGCTGTCGCGGAAAATTGTAGGTTCACGGTAAATAATAGAGATATCTGAGTGGGATAAGACTAAAATCTATGGCATTGATTACCACTGGTAACGCTTTAATCCGCGACCTGGAAAAATTTGGCGCTCTTGGTGTGTACGTACCTCTAGAAGGAGGTTACGAGGGACGTTATCAACGCCGACTGCGTGCAGCTGGCTATAATACCCTCCACATTACTGCTAGGGGACTGGGGGATGTGGCTGCATATCTCACAAGAGTTCATGGAGTCAGACCTCCTCATCTTGGTAAAAAAAGCACTGGTAGTGGTGCGGCGGTGGGTGCTGTATATTATGCGCCACCAATCATCAATTCTCACTTAGAACAGTTACCACCAAAATCAAAGGGGCTGGTCTTGTGGATTATTGAAGGACATATTCTTTCCAATCAGGAACTTGAGTTTTTAGTAACTTTACCTAGTTTGGAACCACGAGTAAAAGTAGTCATTGAGAGGGGTGGTGATCGCTACTTCCGTTGGACGCCTTTAGAAAAAACGCTGTTAGCTAGTTAGTCCTTTGTCAATAGTCATTAGTCATTGGCTGATCACTAATGACTAATGACTTCAATCAGCATTTCGATAGTGCTGGCTCGAAAACCACAGGATGCAAACAATCGGCGTGCAGCTTCGTTAACTGCTACTGTATCTAGCCGAATTTGGTTAACACCCATTTGATGAAAACGTTCAACACTTAGCATCACCATTTGTCGTGCAAGTCCGTTTTGGCGATATTCTGGCTCAACCCAGAGATCGTGAATAAAGGCAAATTGCTGTAAGCGGTAAATTGGTATTTCTCGTTCTACTGTTGCTACTAGAAATGCTACCAGTTGCCCTTGATCCTCAGATACTAAAAATACGCTGCGATCGTTATTTGCCAACCGCCTTAACCATTGCTCATAATGCTGTTCTGGATGTGGTAAAAAACCATACTTGGCAGGCTCCCAGGACTCATGCAAAGCACAAATCTTAGCAACCATTGGTAAAACTGCGGGGACATCAGCTGGAGTTGCGGGGCGGATCAGCATAAACTCTCGAACTATAAACGAAGATATTAATCTTGTTGATGAGCAAATTTATAACCACCCCACAGAGAAAGGGCGATCGCTATTACTAGCAAAATCGGCACGCTGTACCAAGGAAACTGAGATAATGGCAGATGGGCAGCTGCACGCAATCCGATGCTGGCATAAGTCAACGGTAATAGGTAAACTACGACTTTGAGGGCAATTGGTAATGTTCCAGGATCAAAGAAAGTAGCCCCTAAAAAAGACATGGGGATGATCACAAAGTTGTTGTAGAGTCCTACTGATTCGAGCGATCGCACACTCAACCCGACAATCACCCCCAACCCTGCAAATACAGCACAATTCAGTACTACCAACAGTAGAAATAGTGGGTTGAGAAAATTCCAGTTTCCGGTTAACAGCACTGCTACTAAAATCACTGAACCAGAAGTCATCAACCCCCGCACTATCCCTGCTAGCATTTTACCGATGTGCAACGCTAACGGATGTATGGGGGCTAGTAACAACTCCTCAAAGGTTTTGGTAAAGATTCTGTCCCCGCAAATCGAAAATGTTGTCCCACCAAAGCTAATGGTCATCGACGACAGCGCTACCATCCCCGGTAATATGAATTCTAAATAGTTGTCATAGTTACCACTGATTCCTGAGTCTGGTTTGATTGAACTACCCAAACCCAATCCAAAAGCTAAGATGTATATAAGTGGAGATATTAAGCCTGATGCAGCAACTTGTACTATTCTTACACGTAAATCAAGCCAATCGCTCCAAAAAATAGTCAAACTATCTGCTATGAGGATTTGAAATTGAGAAGTTTTAAACCTCTTGCTTGAGAGTAATGCTTTGGGAAATGTCACTTTCTAGTTACTTATCAAAAATTTTATCAACTATTAATTTACATTTTTTGGTGTATCAATTACCAAAAGTAACTAAAAGTTCTAAGTCTGAGAAATTAAAATTTAAAGAAGCTCAAATTGAATAAGCTATGCATTCTGATAAGTAGGTAGGTATAATTAAACATAAAATAGAATCCTAGTTCGTAGTGAGCGATTCATCGCTCAAAACAAGGATGATCAGGACTAAAGTCCTTACTACAAACTTTAATTTATTTACGCCTAGCTACTTAGTATTATCTCGGCAAGTTCAATCCTGGCTATCTTAAACCACAAAAAATGTGATATAATTAGTACTTAAAATATGTTTATTTAAGAGAAACAAAAACTCATAAAGGTTGAAATTATGTCCAGATATCAAAACTTATTTGCTATTTTTGTCATTTAATTAAAAAAATTGCACGTAAAGTTGCAGGCAATTACAGTCAAGAATCGGCATACTGAAAGAGGGAGAGAAGTTTAGACCACTCCCAGCCCAATCGGCATGAAGGTGATTAAGCAACAATGAGACGTAAATCTACTGGTAGACAGGCTACTACTTCTAAACCCTCTGCTTTTCAATCCCCACTGTTTAACTTCACCACCATCGCAATTTTGGGAGGGGTGTTAATTTTGGGAATTGGGATTGGCATTGCTTTTAGTTCTACAACCACGTTGGCTCCATCAAATGTGGCTTCCCGTGAATTTATTGATACAAAAGCACCTAACCCTGAGATTTGCGTACAGTATGGAGCCAGCGCTATGGTGATGGATGCTAGACTGTTTGTCACTCTCAACCCCTTCAATGTCTATGTTGCTCAGCCTAGTATGCGTCCTGGATGCGTCATCCGACAAAATAACTGGGCGCTTTTAGAACAACGCAAGCTGGTTACATCTGAGCAGGTAAGAGATTGCAAAAATCGACTGAATACCTTTGGCTTTACAGGTAACTTAGACAGTGACAAACCTGATATTAGGTGTATATATCAGAATGAAGCTGCTCAAAACTTCTTTACGGCTCAACCAGGGGCAGTTGGCTCACCTCAAGAAACAGATAGATTCTAGATTTGGGCATGGGGCATAGGCAGAATTACTTGTGTTGATATTCTATGCCCAATTTCCAATCACTTTGAATTTTTAGTATCTAGTTTTGGGTAAAGGTTGACCAAACTCAATTACCTCGATATTGGGATCATTAGATTGATTGTTCGGGGTTGTTAGTACTGAAAATTCAGACTCCTTAAAAGGAGGAATGCTATTTAAATTACCGGGTTGATTAGAGAAAGTGGCAGGGGGAAGAATAGAATTAGGTAGTTGAGAGGGTTGGTTAGGAGTCAGGGGAGGTACAGTTACAAAAGGCTGCTGTGGATTAGTTGTTTGCGGTAGGTCGCTCGATGGGGGCGGAAGCGTGAACAATGGTGGTTGGGCGTTAGTAGTTGTTAGCGGTAAGTTACTAGGCGGCTGTGAGTAGTTAGAGGGTATTTGAAGTTGGTTAGTGAGCGGTTGTGAGTAGTTATAAGGTGTTTGGGGTTGGCTGTTAGGTGAAGGCGAGGAATATCCTGGTTGCACAGAAGTACTATAACCAGAAGTGACAGGACGTAAAACCCAGCGAGTGGGGTTATTTTGGGAAACAGGTTGCAGTTGCAGCTGCTTTAGATTTAAAGAAGTGCTTGGTGCTAAATCTAGGACGATGCGAGTGCTACTTGCGGTCAATTGAGAAACGCGAATTCTTTGGATTGCCCCAGAATAATTTTGTTGAGTAGTAACATAGCCCAACTGGGTATCCGGCAAATCTACAACAATACGAGGTGGTTGGGCAAGGTAGAAATAGCGGGGGGTGGTACCTGCTGAGAGCGTAATTTCTAGTTGTACTTTTTCTGGATAAAAGCGCCAATCATCTAATTTTGCTACTGGTGTAGCAGCACTGCTAATAGTTTCAAGGATAATTGCTACGTACAAGCTAAATAAGCTGACGCCAAACAGCTGCTTGTACCATTGAAAAAATTCCCTAGTCTTTAGTCCCTTGTCCATTCTTTTGATTCCTTATATGTTGAGAGATAAAGTATTGTTTATCGACTAGCAATATAGCAATTCTTAATTAGTAATTATGGGTTACTAATTTTTAAAGCTAATCGGCAAACAAGATTGCATGTTGAAATAGGAGTCAGAAGTCAGGGGACAGAAGACATTGGTTATTTCTCCTCCACTTCCTTACTTTCTCTAGCTACGACAATACTCCAAACTAAATACATGTCAACTTATTCGTTTATAGTTGCCCATGTTTTAATGGCTGTTTAACTTCTGGGATTTTTCCTGAGCTTTTTGTAGTGTGGCGGTAAATCCCAGATTTTGCGAGATCCCATTTATGGTTAGTTGACCTGTCATTTTACCTTTATCCACCAGTTGCATTTGAATTGTGACTGAGTTAATCGGATTATTTTGCATTGGAGAAATATTACAAAAGATGGCTCTGTCAACTGTTCCAGATAAACTCAGCTGCTGCCTTTGCAGCATACCTGTAAGCGAGTGCTTGACGTCAATATCTGCGTTAGTATTTGCTGGTAATAAAGAGGCATTCAAGTAGATACCTGATTGCTGAAGATTTAGTATCAAGGCATCTGATTTTTCACACAGCGGCAAATTTTCAGCTAATGTCAGACGATAAAGACCATTAATTGCAGGAGGAGCCTGAAGATTAGTTTCCCCGTAAGCGGTTACGACTTTAAATAACAGCAGCACTGAACTTATTGCTACTCCATAAAAAGCTAAAGATTTGAAGTTGAAATGATTCATAGTTTCACATCCCAACTTTTGATTCTTGAATACCAACATCAGGAAGTACGGAGGACATATGAGAGGTAAGTTGACTGTAGCGGCGGGTAATTAGTAGGGAGGAGCGGCATTGAATAGCTAGTTGATCTGTATATCGTCCCAAAGTTTGACGCTCAATCCCCCAAGTACGGCTAGTGCCAGCAATTGTTAGATCAACACCTTCTGAGGCTGTAACTACAGCTTGGATTGGTTCTGGGGCTTCGATAATTTTGATGTCTATGCGATCGCGTACACTAGTCGGTAATTGCTCCATCATCGTATTCAGTTCGTAACTCAATTCTTCCTTGACGTGATTCGCTACTACTTGTAAAATTTGCAACATGCGATTTTCGTGATTGATGAGCAGTCTCAGCGCAAGTATCAATGCCAAGTCATCATGGATATTTGCCGAATAAGGTACTAACAAGCTTTCTAATCGCTCGCCTCCCTTATCTACAAAAACTGCTACATCAACTGGCGCATTAGTCAGAATTTGCCCGACTCGTCCACCTAAGCGATTACTACTAAAAGCTGGACGATGCCATCCCACTAAAATTAAATCTGCTTGTTCTAGTGCGGCAATCTGTGCTGTTTCCCGCGCGACATTACTAGATATGCGAATGATAGGATGCACATGAGATTGTGTTTGTGGTGGTTCGAGAGTATTAATCAATTCTGCTAGCTGCTGGCGGCGCTGTGCGATTAATCGGTCTGCTTCAACTGGAGTACTTTCAAAGGCATAGTCTTCTTCAAATTCAATCAAGCTCAAGGGATTAACAATGGCGGGTTGTTGGTAATCCAGAGCAATGCCTGCGGTGGGTAGCGCGATCGCCACAGCTAATTGCACCAAACCTTTTTGTGTACTGGGATTAGCAATCGGTACTAAAATCCGGTAGGGACGAGTGTAAGGTTCACTAGCTGCATCTATGTCTGCTTCTGTTCCTAATTCTGGTTCCACCACATCTAACTTGATCAGCTTTTTCGGATACGTCCATTCCAGAAGTGGCGAGGTCATAAATGTGGTTACTAACGCCATGATGACCAACATGGTAAATACTAAAGGGGAAATGACCCCTAACTCCAAACCAATATTTAGCACTATCAGTTCAGTCAAACCACGAGTATTCATCAACCAACCGAGTGCCGATGCTTCGCGCTTATTAATGCCACTGACACGAGCTGCTACATAAGTGCCTATATACTTACCTGCGATCGCTACTATTAAAACTAATGCACACAAAAGCCATAATTCAGGACGGTTAAGTAAGCCAATTTGCGTCCGCAAACCACTATAAGCAAAAAATATTGGCAGTAAAAATATCAACACGAAATCTTCAGTTTTTATCGCCAATTCGCGCACTAAATCTGCATTCTTGGGCATTGCTGCGCCCAGTAAAAATGCTCCAAAAATTAAGTGAATGCCGATTAGTTCAGTGATTAGTGCAGACGTAACCACTGCCATATAAATCAAAGCCAGAACCAATTGGCTAAGGCGTCCAGTGCGGCGATAATGAGTAGCAAGACGTTGTAAAAACCAACGTCCCACCGTTAGCATAAAAGCAATGTAGACTAAGCTCTCAATAATTGTGGGGACTGCACCAGCGAAGTTACCTGTACGAGCTACAGCGATCGCTACTGCCAATAAGCACCAAGCCGTTGCATCATCCACTGCGGCACAAGTTAACGCCAACGTTCCCAAGCGTGTCCCCTGCAAATTGTTCTCAGTAATAATTCGTGCTAGCACTGGAAAGGCAGTAATTGACATTGCCGCCCCCAAGAACAGAGCAAAGGTGGTAAAAGATACACTAGCATTGGAAACTAGAGGATAAAGCACCACCGCTAGTAATGTTCCTAAAGAGAACGGAGCTAAAATACTTACATGAGAAGTAAGAATTGCCACTTCTAATTGTCCACTCAAGTATTTTGGATTTAGCTCTAGTCCAATTAAAAACATAAAAAATATTAGTCCCACCTGAGACAAAACATTTAGAAAAGGAATAGTTTCAGGTGGGAACAAGGTAACTGCTGCATGGGGAGCAATCCAACCAAATAAAGACGGGCCGAGCATAATCCCCGCAACAATTTCACCAATTACTAGCGGTTGATTAATTGACCGAAATGCCAACCCTACTAGCCGTGACAGTCCAATAACAATCAGCACCTCAACCAAAACGAGAATAATTGTGTGCATGGTTTCCTCAACGACTATCCGGTTTCCTTAAGATAATTCTTTAAATTAATGGAAAATGTCAACCTTGTTAGAGGATGTTTTAAAAGGGTCTTTGTCTGTCATGTTGTAGCAAGATCCCGTAGGGTATGCAGCGTAGCGGAATGAAACATCTCAATATGTGGTCAAAAACCTAGATTCTTCCTTATGCTTTGCTCCACACCCTGCGGGAAGCCGCAGAAGCGTCTACAGAATGACATTTTTATACTGTCTTGGACTTTACAAACATCCTCTTAGCTCGACTTTATCCAAAATTAATAACTTGGTTCTCTTGATACGGTAAAAACCCTAGCTTTTTGGCAAAAACTTTTTCCATGTCACTAATATCGGTGAAATTGAAAAAGTAAAACTACTGTTCCACAAAGGTTTAAGCATCAGCTTGAGCGTTGCCAAAAAATGGATAAAGTCGAGCTTAGACACACTTAAAGTTAATTCGCGCTTAGTTGTGATGTCAATTGTTGTTACAACACAGTTGCAGTAGCAAAAGCAGTTATAACCAGATTTACAAGATGGAAATTTAACTAATATCTACGTAATTGTTATTAAGTGATTGGGATCTCAAACTGCTACTATGCTGTTCTTAAAGCGAAGATTTTTCATAGCTTGTACCTTGTAATAAAAAGGAAATTAATGGCGATGCCATTAGTGTAGTTATAATCGCCATAATAACCATGATAGTGAATAAAGTTGGAGTGATTATACCTTGCTCAAGACCAACATTAAGAATGATTAACTCCATCAAACCACGAGCATTCATTAATGAGCCAATTATTGCCGAATTACGCCAATTTTCGCCGCCCAGCCTTGCTGCTAGTGTACAAGAAACACCTTTACCAAAAATAGCGATCGCAATAATTAAGATTGTGATTCCCCACAAAGCAGGTGTGTTTACTAGTCCAATTTGAGTGTTGAGTCCAGAGAAAACAAAGAAAATCGGCAGCAGAAATGAAGTAGTGAAAAACTCGGTATATTGGCGAATTTGTTGGGCAAATTCTCCGCGTGGCATCACTGCACCAAGGATAAATGCACCGAATATTGCATATATGCCTGTGGCATCAGTAAACCAAGCACAGAATGCCAAAACTATTAACAATAATGTCAGGGTTTGCCTACTCACACCTGCATCACGTTTTGTCATGCGTGTGAAGATGTTAAGTACAGGTTGCCCGATAAAAATTGCAAACAACACATAAATAATGCCACCACCAATTGCTAAAACAGCAATGCTCATAGAATTTTTCACACTAGCAAGCACAACCGCTAGCAAACACCAAGCAACTCCATCATCAACCGATGCTGCTCCTAAAGCTAAAGTGCCAAAGCGTGTTTTTGCCAGACCGCGTTCGTAAATGATTCTAGCTAACATAGGAAACGCCGTAATTGTCATTGACGCACCAAGATATAAGGCAGCCGCCCAAAGTGTTACATTTGGTTGGAAAAAATTGCCATTGTTATATAAGAAAAAAGAGGCGATCGCTCCTAAAATAAATGGGGTGATAATTCCTGCCGCAGATAGCAATCCCGCACTTTTGATATGGTGTTTTAAGAGTTTGGTATCGAACTCCAGCCCAATCAAAAACATATAAATTGCTAACCCAATTTGGCTAATAGCATATAAAATCGACATCGATGGGTTAGGAATTTTGTCTCCTAATGCAGTTAAGATAGGAAGCTTAGGAAACAGCCATTGTTGCAAATCTGGTGCCATCAAACCCAACAGTGATGGGCCTAACATCACACCTGCGATCATTTCACAAACAACATCGGTTTGACCCAGATAACGTCGTCCCAAAATCGTGACGATGCGACAAGTGATTAAAATTATGGTGAGTTGCAGAAAGAGCTTAGTAACTAGGTCAAAATTCGACATTTTACTTCCTTAATCTAAATTAAGAAGATATTCAGGGAGTTAAATATAGCAATTTTAAGTCAACACGACACAACAGTATAAATACAGAGACTTATACTAAGATTCTCGACTTCTTAAAGACTAAGATTCCCGACTTCTTTAAGAAGTTGGGAATCTTATCAAAAGCATTTATTTACAACCACTCGCCACCTCGGAAACGCCAACGGGGAAATATAATTCGCATCAGGCTTTGCGAGACAATAAAAACTGCTAACCAAACGACGCTGTAATGGAACAGAAAAGCTCCTGGCGATAGTTCCTCTTTAGGCAGAGGTATAGGTAAGAAGCCAAAAAGTTTGATCCCACAGAAGACAAAAACTAATTCCCAGATACCAGCTAAGAGTTGATAAGCTGCGGGCCAATCCCTATCCCAGCGGGATTTTTGAAGATGGTTGTAAAGTATATCCCAACCTAAGCCAAAAATAGCAACATAACTGAGTATCCAAAAATAAACTGAGTTAGCACCAGGCCCAACTAAGCCTATTGCAAAAGGCAAGGATACTAATACACCGATAGTAGCAAGTAGTAATAATCGAGTTTGCCAACGACCTAATAAAGTTGGAGTCATAAAATCTTAAAGTAAAAAAATAATAGAATAAATGGGAGTTTTTCTATATTGTTGTTAATTTGACTTTACTCCATTCCTATTCAAAAATTTAGTAAAAGTTTGGTATTTTACGCAAGTAAGGGAAATACAAAGAAAGTTATATATTTAGGGCGATCGCAATTTAGAATGATAGGCTGCTAATGGTTTCCAATTAAGTACATCTTCTAACAAAGCTTGATATCCTAATGTATTAGGGTGAAGACCATCTTCGCTCAAGCGTTTAAGTCGCCAAGCTTCACCGCGTTCCATCCATTGTTGGAAAATATCCAGATAGGGAATCTGCCTTTTGGAGCAAGCAATTTGAGTGGCTGTTTTATAGCGGTATTGTTCGGCATGATTGTAGTAAAAGCAATCTAGAAATGGCATCTTAGCCTCATCCACTGGTACCATACCTACAAATAATACGGGACAGAGTTGCTGTGCCAAATCTAGTAAAGAAGCGATTTCCGATTCAAATACGGCAAAATCTGTATAATTGCGTCCGTCAGGACGAGCTAACCGCGCTGAGTCATTCACGCCTACTGATAAGATAATTAAGTCGGGAACACGATTTCGCAGTTCACCTCGATGGCGAAATTCCACTTCTAGCCTTTGTGCTACTTGCTGGGTGCGATCGCCCCGTACTCCTAAGTTATAAAGAACATGACCCGCACTATCTGGTAACATCCACCACCGCCGCAGTTGCTCAACCCAGCCTCCTTTTTCCGGGTCGCCGAATCCATAAACTAAGCTATCTCCCAGTGCGATAATCTTCAAAGGCTGGCATTGATTTGGTGGTACAGACCGCTGCATTGAAGAAGTAGCTTGAAATGTTTGCATCTTAAAAAGAACATATTTTACATCTTTACAAGATTCTATACATTTCTACACCATTAATGAGTATTTTTACGCGTTATTTTGGTAAGCGTTGACCAAGTAGGGGACTGCTGCATCTCGGCGCGGCCAATTCTGGGAAAGGAAGCGAACTAGCAAAGGCAACGTTACTAGCATTAGTAAGACACCTAGCCACCAGCTAGAACGTAATTGTTCTACAGTGTTCACCGCTGAGGTAGGATTTGACTCACTAGAGAACAGTCCCATTGTCACCGCTAGAAAATTATTCAATGCATGGCAAGCGATCGGTACAATCAGCGTGCGGGTTTTGATGTATAACACCCCCATGATTATCCCAAATATGGATAATCCCAAAACATTGGCGTGTAAAATTCCAAATAAAAGCGAGGAAATAACCAAGGCAGAGCGAATGCCCCACTTAGCCGCCCAACGCTGTAAAATAATACCTCGGAAGATAAATTCCTCTGCGATCGGGCTAATTACCACATAAACGATCGCTGCTAGCAAGTTGTCAAACAAAGGCGCAGAACTTCGAGGAGATGGATTGGTAGCAACCTGGCGGATGAGTCCCTCCACAAAGGAAGGCGCAACCAATAACAGTAGGTAAAATGACACAAGGAAGGCACTGAGTGAAAACAGAATAGTGAGAATTACCAAGCCTACTGTCTGTAACCACTTATGATTTTTTGGTACTCTACCTACTACGTACTTAAGATTAATTCCAAAGCGTTTGAAATCTGCCAGTTCCCAGATGCAAAGTAACCCAAATATCAAGATGTATAGGATCAACGGCACAACTTGATTGTTGAACTTCAAACCACTGATTCCTTGTACAAAGCCGAGTGCAAAGCCAAGACTCAAGGATATCAACAAACCCCGCAATAGCAAATTGCGAACCTTGAGCTTACGGAATGGATTATCGAGATTTTGATCTGTCATAAATTAATAATGGGCGATCGCCTATAATTTCTTTACTTTCACTTACATTAAGGCGATTGATTCAATACCCACTTTAACCATTGCCCATAGGAACTTACGGTATTTAAATATTGGACTCCAGGCGCACGGGCGGCAACGAGTCCATCAACGGCAACTAATGCGGCGTACTGCAAGCCGAGAAAACTATCAACTGCTGCATAGGGGCCACCGAGGGTAATCGCTCCAGCTGCATACATCTGACCTCTGCCACTACGCATTTCTATTAACTCAAAATTGTTCGCTACAACCAATCGCCCTAAGTGATTTAGCGGCAAATTATAATGTTTTACCAAATCGTCTAATAAAGGATTTGTTTCCACTTTGGCATCGAGTCCAGTAGCATCAACAATAAAGTCAGCCGCCAGGTTCATTTCCCCAAAACCTTTTTCCTGGATACGGGTAATAGTGCGGTTTTGAACATTCCGTTCTACACCCAGCACTTCACCAAAGGTAATTTGATACCAGCCTTCACTCAGTCCTTGTTCAGTGATGCGTTGCCAGTCATGGCGGTCAGCGGTGGTTGTACCGCCCCAGTCCGCTAGTAGACGCTTGCGCTCATCAGGACTAGCTTTTTCTAACATGGCGCGGAGTTCACCGCCCCAACAGGCTTTAGGCCAGTTAAATGGTTGAAATTCGTAATGATTTTTGACTAGACGCTGAGCAGTTTGAAATTTATTGCCTTGGGGTTTAGGCGATCGCATCAAATGCAAAACTGTAATATTCTGATTTTGCTTTCTTGCCTCATAAATGCGCTGGACAACGCGCGAAGCGACAATCCCCCGCCCCCGAATCAACACCGTACCACCCTGTTGCTCTAGTTGTTGATAAACATGATCGTGTGCTTCATAAGCATTCACGACCGACTTAAAGTCTTGATATTTTTCTCTATAAGCTTGCAAATCTGGAAGAAACTGAATGGCTGGGTAGCCAGTAGCTAAATGTAAATAACGACTAACTAGAAAAGCATAATTTCCTGGGCCGCGAGAATAAGCTACGCAATACCTGCCATCATCAGTTTTGCGAATTCCCCTAACTCGCCCATAGCGATAAATTTGATTCCAGCCAATGCGCTTCGCTTCCCGGTCAATGGAATTAAAGACATTACCTGCACGAGGTGTATAAGTTTCGGCGAATGTTGGTTCAGCAAATACCTGCCACAGATATCTGAATGCTGAATTGATCTTGCCTTGGGTGAAATCATACCAAGACTCTCGCAGGGCATAACTAGGCCAGCCCCAAATATTATCGGGACAAGAGTCAGAATTAGATCGTAGTCTTTCATGTAAGGGAATTTGCGAATTCATACAGAGGCGCTTGTAACGAGCATAAGGCTCTCCCTCTAATCCCAAAGCTACAATTTTGTTAGGACGGACACCACTAATTCGCAGCAAATCAACCCAGACAAAGCTACCCAACCCGGCCCCAATCGCCAAATAATCAGATTCATCTACTGGTAAGCCTGTAGCATGAAGTGCTTGCACAACGACATTTTCCGCCTGAAACGCTGATGGCGGGAAATTGCTTCTTGATGGTGTAGACTGCGCTGGGGATAAGCTGGGGTCTGGAAGATTAGTATTTGGGTTGAACTGAATTGTTGAAGGAGGGCTGGTGATTTGTGCGGATACATTGGTAGCAAACGTCACCGTCATCATGTATGGCCCAATTTGCAGCACATCCCCATTAGCCAAAACACTGCGCGTTTGTTGTTGACCGTTGACAAATATACCGTTAACACTACCTTGGTCAATTACCACCAGTTGGTTTTGTTCCCAGTCAATTAGGGCATGGTAGCGAGAAACTTCATTACTATTAAGCAGCATCCTGGAGACACGCTGTCCCGCGATTTCGGCAGGTAAGCGGGCGAATTCTCGACCAAAAGCGATGGGTACATTTAACTTTGGTTCTCGCCGTTCTCCCGTTGCTGGGTCTTCCCAACTTAATTGAATTTGTAAGTTAGTCATTGGTCATTAGTTAGGAGTCGCCTTTGAAAATAAATATTTTTCTAAGATCTTCTCTCTGTGTTCTCTGTCTTGGAAAGTTGAGCCACTGCGTTGGACGGGTTTCCCGGCTTGAAGCAAGTGGCGTCTGTTCGGAGGAAACCTCCGCTCAGACTTACCGCTGCGTCTCTGTGGTTCAATAAAATACATTTAAACCGCAGAGACACAGAGTACGCAGAGAGAAAAGAGATTTTACGAGTTACCTTGAAAGGGCTAGAGTTAGGAGTTATTATTTTGCGTCACGCATCTTTTTGTCTCTCTTCAATTACTAGGTGCTACCAGTACACTTACTGCCGCAGCTAAAGATGTGCCGCACCAACGACAGCCAACTTGCAAATTCTCAGCGGGGGAAACTTTACGACATTTAGGACACTCTAAACCATAAACCCCTTGAGGTGGTACAGGGGGTTTTGGTTGATGGTGATGATGTCCTAGTTGCACTTGTGGCTGCTGATATGCAGGGGGTGTAGGTGGATGGTGTGCCACTTGTGGTGGGGTCAAAATTGTTGCTGGGATACTGTTGATTGAAACGCTAGTGATTTGAAGTTTTGTTTGTCCTAAAGAGATAACTGTGCCTTGAGTTAAAGGTCTTTCACCCTGGACTAGTTGCTGTCCATCTATTAAAGGGGGATTTTGCGATCGCAAGTTTCTGATATAAAAGCGTTGTTGCTGGTTATGAAAAAAGATTTCAACGTGTAGACCGGATACAGTCGGGTTACTCAGAACAATGTCGCACCGGAGTGGATCGCGGCCTATGCGGATAGTGCCAGGATTTTTGCTTGGCTGTTGTTCGTAAATATTCTGAGTTTTATCTTGACCTGCATCGTGCCACTGTAAAGTTAGTGCGTTCATTGTTCTAACTTGGGTAACTCATATTTAGCTACTTCAACTTCTTTCTGTGCGATTCCTAACACGATTGAGCAGACGCAAGCAAGTATTTAGAACAAACTTCAACAAAATGATATTGAGAATCTACGCTTTATCTCGCTGATGCTAATTTATCTGCAACGCGTGTGGTTTCTGGCAAGCGATACTTTGGTGTGCAGCTTAATACATAGTCAATTGCTGTTGATAAGCTGACTCTATGACCACTGGAGATATACACAGGTTTTACTCCTGTACGTGTTCGTAAAACTGCCCCAATTGTTTCACCTCGATGTATTAGTGGTTGCAAACTTCCTCTGTTTTCTGGTAAATCTTCATGCTTGCCGATTAACAACGATTTTGCTACACCAATCGTCGGTATATCTATAATTAGCCCTAAATGGCTAGCTATACCTAATCTGCGAGGATGAGCAATTCCCTGACCATCACACAGGATGATATCTGGTATTATCTGAATTTTTTCTAGGGCATCAAGTACAGCAGGGATTTCTCGAAATGAGAGGAAACCAGGAATGTAAGGAAACGTAGTAGGACGACGTGCCAAGCTCGTTTCGACTACTTGTAAATCGGGAAAACTCAGCACCGCCACCGCTGCACGGCTAATCGTTCCATCGGCTTCAAAACCCATATCCACGCCCGCAACGTATTGGATAGGTTCTTTGAATTTATCTTCAGTAATTACCTGACTTCGCAACTTTTCTTGAATAGCGATCGCTTCTTCTACCGTTAGGGGCCAAGCATGAGGTTGATTAATCTTCATATTTAAAGTTGGAATTATAAAATGTTGCTTGTACCTGTAAACCGGGAATCCTGAGATAGAAGATTATTTTCTCAGCTTTTCTCTTTTACTGGTTATGACACAGCCTAATACTTTAGAACTTGCTAAACAAGGAGATACACAGGCGATCGCATCTTTGATGAACCGCCACTTACAACCTAAAGGCATTACTGCGACAGTTGCGCTTCAAGATGCTTGCTTACAGGTAATGCTGGAATCTGCTCAATTAATGAATCAGCAAGCTTTAATTACATTTGTACACAAAGGGATAACTGGTTTAGGTGCTGCATCTATAGAAAGAGTGGAAGTTTACGCATACCAAACAGGTGAGCAGTTTCCTGTTTGGAGTCAAGAATTTAATCTATGTGTAACAAAAGCAGAATTAGAAGCAGTAAATAATAAACAGCCTTCTACTAATCCTCAAGTTGTAACTATTTCTATTAACTTAAGTGGTGATACTGTACGCGGGTTAACAACCCAAAATTTTGAAAGTCTTGCTAATAAAATGACAAATGATATTTTTTCATCTTCTCAGAATATGTTTATCCAAAAGGTGAGTATTAGTAACGGCATATCCGTTATTACAATTGAACGCTAACAACTGAATGTTTTGTATATAAAATTTAATATAGCTATTCTCATATCAGTGAAATACAAAAGTAAGTAATTAACTAAAATAGTCTGATCGCCCCTTAAAGCTAAACTAGAAAAAGCAGTGCGATCGCTTTATTAAAATAAAACCCTATGAGAACTAAAACCTTCACTGCCATTATTCACAAAGAGGAAGATATGTATGTAGCCGAGTGTCCTGAAGTCGGCACAATTGATCAAGGGGAAACAATTGAAGAGGCTATTGCTAATCTCAAAGAAGCTACAAGGCTATATCTGGAAGAATGTTCCTTATCCGATACTGATACTAGTCCCAGATTTGTAACCAGCATAGAGGTCAACTATGCCTAGATTGCCTAGAATATCAGGCAACGAGGCAATTCGTGTATTAGAGCGGTTAGGATTTATTCAAACTAGACAAACTGGTAGTCACGTTGTACTCAAAAAACCAGCTCTAGAAGGAGAAATTGTTTGCGTTGTACCACTCCACCGCGAGTTAAAAGTTGGCACACTCAGCGGTGTTCTTAAACAAGCAAAGGTTACACCTGACGAGTTTATAGAAAACTTGTGAGTGCGTAGGCGTAGCCCGCCGCAGGCATCGCCTTTCATAAGGATAGGCAATAATATTTCTACACTAATAAAGAGAACTTATCATGCTTAATGGACTCAGGCAAAGGCGATCGTTAAGCTTGGTGGTGTAGTAGAAATCTGTTCTCCAGAACTTCCAGCAGGCGCAACTGTAGAGGTGATAGTACTTCTGGAATCACCCCTAAAGCAATCTGAAAAGCCTCTAACTAGCTTTATCGGATCTGCTACAGGGAATTTTGCAACTCCAGAAGAAATTGATAATTTTATTCGCCAAGAACGGGATGCATGAAAATCCTAGATGAATAGTGCTTTTCGAGTATTCCTAGTTTATCGGTGGTTTTACTTTCTCAGATTAATTCTACCTAGCTAACATAGAAGAAAAGCAATTTCGCCCCCGCAGCCAACCATGACACAAAGACAGACGCGGCGCAATTTCTTAATGACTACCGTTGCTGTAACTGGTGGTATTGTGGCAACTACTACTTTCCAACAAAATGCTACCAACACCGCTACACCACCAGCAATGATGCCAGAAAGAGTACTGGGACGTACGGAAGTCAAAGTGCCTATATTCGGGTTAGGTGGAGCGGGACAAACGCCGCTATCTTGGGAAGGAAGAGAACGTGATGCTGTGGCAATTATTCAAAGAGCGTTGGAACTTGGTATTCGCTATTTTGATACTGCGGCTAGTTATGGGCCGAGTGAAGATTATTTAGGCAAAGTCCTACCACCCCACCGCTCAAAGCTGTTTTTAACGAGCAAGACTGATAAAAGAGATCGAGATGGTGCATGGCGAGAATTGGAGCGATCGCTTAAACGTCTCAATACTGATTATCTCGATTTATGGCAGTTGCATCATGTCTCTTTTACTGAAGAATTGGACATCATCTTTAGTGCATCTGGTACAATTAAAGCTATGGAAGAAGCTATACAGCAAAAACTTGTACGCTTTGCAGGTATTACTGGACATCATGAGCCGGAAGTGATTGCTGAAGGACTGCGCCGCTATCCTTTCCACACTACACTGATTCCTGTTAATGCCGCTGACAAACACCACCCGCGTCCGTTTATCCCAGTAGTTCTACCAGTAGCTCAACAAAAGAATGTCGGTGTAATTGCGATGAAAGTCCCGGCTTACGGACGGCTGTTTAAACCAGGGGGGTTAACAGGTATGCAACAAGCTTTGGGGTACACAATGTCTCAGCCTGGGGTTCATTGTTGTGTGATTGCGGCTGAGACAATTGCACAATTAGAGGATAATGTCAAGATAGCGCGGGCTTTTCAACCTCTCAAGGAGCAAGAACTGACTGCGATCGCTCAACAAACTGCTGGTATCTGGGAAGATGGTACATTCTTCCGTGCTTGGACTTAAGGCAATCTTGCAGATATTACAAGGCGATCGCTCAGTTCTCAAAATCTTTTTGATAGTATTGTGTCGCTTGCGACATATTCAGTTGTAAAAGCTTCTGTACTCCCAACTTGTATCGAATACTGGGTTTACAAGGTGAGATATTCAAACTACGAATAATCTCCGCTGCTACAGCCTTTGCTAATAGAGGTGGTACAGAGTTACCGACTTGCCGGAATCCGTGCCATTTGGTCACATGAAATCTAAACCAGTCGGGGTATGAATGCAGCCTCGCCGCTTCCCTAACCGTGATACACCGGGGCGTAGATGGATGAATCGGTCTTGGAGAAGTAAAAGAACCTTTATGCATATCTGTGCCTGCTCTTAGGGTGTTGCAGACGCCAGCAGGATGCAGCTTATGGAAACGACTAATTGGCTCTCTTTCCCCCTGAGTTGTTGCAGCAAAGCGTTTAATAGTTTCTATCGAGTGTTTTGTACGGAAACTTGAAGAGAGAATTCGGGAATCGAATTCACGTTCGTAGGAATAATCATTTGCTAAAGTGCTGATACGGCGAAGTGTGAGAGCGTAATTACTAGGTTTGCCATACTCAGCGATTACCCAATCTCTTTCTAGTAATTCTGAGTATTTTTCTGCTTCTGGTAAATCTCCAATTGCGTCCCATACTGTCGGGCCATTTGGAAAAATAGATAAATTTTTGGATGTAGAATTATTTGGTAACGCTTGTTTAGTAATCGGCTGAGGATATTTTGGTAACTCGGCATCTTGTCTTGCGCCTATGAGAAATAATCTCTCACGAGACTGTGGCACACCATAATAGGCAGCATTCAAAACTTGGTAATTCTCCTCAACTTGATAGCCGTGAATTTTAAACTCTTCAATCAAGGTTTTGAGGATTTGTTTATGTTCACCGACTGTGATCCCCCGAACATTTTCCATTACAAAAAATTTCGGTTGTAGCTCTGAAACTAGCCGATGAAAGTGAAATACTAATGAGTTTCGCGGGTCATCGAAAACTCGTTTACCAATTAGTGAAAACCCTTGACATGGTGAGCCACAAATTACGGCATCAATCTCACGATCGCCAATTTCAGATCTATTTCTAATTTCTTGTCCTGTTATATCCACAACACTTTTGCATAACACTGAGCAAAAGGGAAAGTTAAACTCATGTGTTGCACAATGGATAGGGTCTATTTCTACAGATGCCAACACATCAAAGCCAGCCTGTTCAAAGCCGAGAGTCATACCGCCTGCACCTGCAAACAAGTCAACTGCGATCGGTCTTTGTTTTCTCACTTCATGTGCCATGACACCTCGACATAATTTGTAATTGATAATGACGCTCCTACGTCGCTACCGCTACGCTAACGTAATTCGTAATTACCTCATGCATAAATGCGGGTTCCGGCAAAAATAGATGCTTCGCACTTAATTTTATTCATAAGTGAATTGATTTTCTATCTAAAATTACGAATTCCGAACTACGAATTACGAATTATTTGGTAGCATTTGTAAGATTTCTTGAGCAGCGCGATCGCATACTCCCACTTCTCCCAAACACTGACGCATTTCCTGATAATCTGCCAAAGTTTGCTGTTTGCGTTCAGGATTTAGTAGTAATTCCATCACCGCTTGGGTAATATTCTCTGGTGTAGCTTGCTCTTGTAAAAATTCTGGCACAATCGGCTTCATTACCACTAAATTGGGTGGTGAGGCAAAAGGTATAGAACCTTTCAGGATTTTCCGGGCAATCCAAACAGTAATCGGATGCAGACGGTAAACTACCACTTGCGGCACGTTTAACAGAGCAAGTTCCAAGTTAACAGTGCCAGATTTGGTAATGGCGAAATCAACAGCAGCAAATACTTCCTTTTTTTGTTGACTTGATACAACTGTAGCCCGTAGACCGTAACGCTCAATTGCCTGTTCAATTGGCTGTCTATAAATCTCCAGAGACAGAGGAATCCAGAAATGAACTTCCGGTAATTTAGCTTGAATAGTTTGAGCAGCTTGGAAAATAACTGGTAAAAGATATTTTAGTTCTTGGCGGCGAGAAGCGGGGAGAAGTGCGATCGCAGTTTGTTCGGGTGAAATTGCCAATTTCGCCCGCGCCTCTTGGCGATTAGGGGCGTTTTGCATCCTATCAACTAAAGGATGTCCTACCCAACTTACTTTTGCGCCTTTCTCACGAAAATAACGGGCTTCTTCTGGGAAAATTGCTAATAGCTTGTCTGTAAAGCTGACAATCCGGGCAGTGTTACGCACATTGACTGCCCACACCCACTCTTGGGGAGCTATATAATACACTATGGGTACTTCTGGCAAATGCTGCTGTATGTAAGTACCAATACCGAGATTAGGCCCCATGTAATCAATCAGCACTACTAAGTCAGGTGGATTTTGCTTGAGGTAGGCGATCGCCTGTCGTTGTACCTTAAGAGTGGGCAAAATATAAGGCAGGCTTTCTAGAATACCCATTGAGCCAATACTACTGGTATCACCCAGCAAGGTTGCCCCTGCCTCAAGCATTTTTTCGCCACCTAGTGCCACAATTTCTAATTCCAAACTAGCAGCAGCTTGACGCTTCAGCGCTGTAATTAGCAGCGAACCTTGCAAATCGCCAGATACTTCGCCAGTGCTGATAAATATCCGCATTTGATAATTAGTAAAAATTAGAAGTTCAAATTTAAAAATTCAGAAGTTAGGAATTAGGGATGAAATTTCACTCCTAACTCCCAACACGTAACTTAGGATTCATCACTCACGCCCGGTTTGCTCTTTCCGGGAACCAAACCACGTCTTCCTGACATCTGAGAAAGTAGCAGAAAGCGACGTAAGTACTGTAGTTGTTCCGTTTCACCTAGTAGTTCCAGCTGTTCCAAGGCGTCCTTAAAAGTCAAGTTAGAACGGTAGAGAATGCGGAAGGCTTTTTTGAGAATTTGTAATTCGCTTGAGTCCATACCAGAGCGTTTGAGTCCAATCAGGTTGAGGGTTCTCACCCGCGCCGGATTTCCCTCCACCAGCATATATGGGGGCACATCCCGGTCAATACGTGTCATACCGCCCACCATTGAGTGTCTACCAATATGCACAAATTGATGAACACCCAAAACTCCACTCAGCCTAGCGCGTGACTCTATGTGAACATGACCCGCCAAAGCTACAGAGTTGGCAATCACAACCTGGTCTTCAATAATGCAATTATGAGCTACATGAACGTAAGCCATCAGCAGGTTGCCGTCACCAATCACCGTTGCTTCACCAGCACCGGTAGCGCGGTTAATGGTAACGTACTCACGAATCAAGTTATTGTCGCCAATTTTTACCCAGGTTGGTTCTCCCACAAATTTGAGATCCTGGGGTTCCATGCCAATAGCTGCACCTGTAAAAATCTGATTTCGCGCCCCAATCTCACAAGGCCCTTCTAGCACTACATGAGCACCAATTATAGTTTCAGGGCCCACTTTTACGTGTGCGCCAATCACAGCATAGGCACCGACTTGCACTGTTGAATGTAGTTCCGAGTTAGGATGAACTACAGCAGTTGGATGAATAAGCGTCTTCAAGGGTGAATCTCCAGAACTGTCTTAGGTAGCCAGCGCCCTTCCTTTAAGAAATGGCTTCGCCAGTTCCCTAAGTTGGGAAAACCCTCTTCTAGGAATGGCTCACCGTACTGTAGTAGTTCCCAAAGTTGAGGCGACTGGCGTTGCTGAGCGTTAAAGTATTGAGTAAACAGAAAGTGTCGGGCAAAGCAAGTTAAGTGTACTCGCGTAGCATCTCGTACCCCTACAGGAAAGCAAACTACGCTTAGCGTCTCGTTGGCGCAGCCTCTCTTAGAGAAGAGAAGAGGGGGCGTCGAAAATCAAGAAATTATTAAAATGCTCTTGTGGCTTGTTTTTTACTGCTATCCTCGTTCAGGTTTCAGTAATGGTACTTCACGGCTGTACTTACACCACAACAGCAAATTTTTAGTTAATGAGAGAAAACATCAATTCGCCTTCAGTAGCAATTTGACCGTCAACCTCAGCAATAGCTCGCATTTTACTAAAACGACGTTGTTTTACCCATAACAGTTCCACCGTCATTACTAGCTGATCCCCTGGTACGACTTGGCGACGGAAGCGGACTTTATCGATACCAGCAAAAACGAACAGTCCGTCTTCAAACCCTGGCATTTGTTTTAGAACAATGCCCCCGACCTGTGCCATTGCTTCTACAATTAGTACTCCCGGCATCAGTGGTCTTCCTGGGAAATGCCCTTGAAAATGCGGTTCGTTGACGGTAACGTTTTTAACGCCCACAGCCTGTTTATTTGGTACGTAATCGATAATCCGGTCTACAAGTAAAAATGGGTAGCGGTGGGGTAGTAGTTTCTGAATTTCCTCAGATGCGAGAGTTGTTTTAATCTCAGATGTAATTTTATTCTCATTAGTAGCTTCTTGTTCGGTAGATGTCGGTGTTGTCGTATCGGTGCTGTTCACTTTGGTAAGGATTGACATTGGCAGTATGGTGAATTTTTAATCTTGCAAATAAGTAGGTGTGAGTCAAAACCCTTTGAGGTTTTTATTGCCCAGACTTTAGCTTTGAGAAGCTAAAATCCTTTGCGCTAGTTGAATGTGTAAATTATGACTGGCTTTATACGCTAAGAAATGAGCGTGGGGAAAATTTCCTAGTAAACTCAAATCTCCTACTAAATCCAAGATTTTATGACGTACTGGCTCATTTGCAAATCTTAATGGTGGATTTAGCCAACCTTCAGACCCACAAACAAGTGCATTATCCAAGCTGCCACCTTTGATTAATCCTGACTGCTGTAAATGTTCAATTTGATGCAGTAATCCAAAGGTACGGGCAGGAGCAATTTCCGCAGCGAAGCTGGCAGAAGCATTTCCTACGACAGTTGGCGACCAACTGTGCCATTGATTACCAATAGCCGGGAGGTCGAAGTCAATACCGTAACTAAAACGGGTTTCTGCTGCGGGTAGGGCACAAGCAAAAGCATCGCCTTGATATACATATATTGGCTCTTTAACAGCCAAGGATATTTGATTGTTAGTAGTTGATTGTGATACCAAGCCAACTTGAGCGATATCGGCTGTCCATACCCTTGCCGAACCATCTAAAAGCGGTACTTCCGGCCCATCAATTTCAATGCGGGCGTTATCCACACCCATACTTGAAAGTGCTGCCAATAAATGCTCTACTGTACAAACGTATACTTCACCTTTACCAAGCTGAGTTGAAAGAACAGTTTGACTAACCGCTGCAACTTGGGCTGGAATAATCGGTAAATCCGGCAAATCCACCCGCACAAAGTAGCGCCCACTTCCTGCCTCAGCTGGTAGTATCCGTACACGGGTACTCACACCAGTATGCAGTCCCACTCCTGTTTGGGTAATTTCCGCAGCTAAAGTGTGCTGTTGCATAGAAAAAAATTTAATATATTTCGTTTGGTAGTGTTCATGGTTAGTTTAAGCCAAACCCTGATATGTGACTAAAAATGTCACTAGTACCTGTATCGAAACAGTATTAAGGCAAATGTAAAAATTAGCAAGCTAGTCAAAAACAGATTGGTCAAGGGGAGCCACTGCATTGGACGGATTTCCCGGCAACCGCGCAAGTGGCGTTCAAAAGTCAAGGGTCAATATTTTGACTTTTGGCTCCTGACTAACTTAAAACCTTTCACCAATACCAAAGTTAATGCGACTATCACCGTCATCGTTAATGCCGTAGTCAATACGAATTGGCCCTAATGGCGACTGTACGCGCACGCCAAGACCGTAGCCGTAGCCGCTGCCGCTTTTGTTCAAAACCTCCGCTGTCCTGGTACTAGTTCCCAGGTCGGTGCCAAGATCAAAAAATAGTGCGCCGCTGACTACTGAGAAAACTGGAAAGCGATACTCAACTGATGCTTGCACATAAGTGCGTCCACTACCTAATGCTCCTTCTTCATAACCCCGAACAGAGTTGCTGCCACCAAGGCTAAAAGCTTCGTAAGGCGGCAAATCACCAAGGATAGTTCCGGCTTGCAAGTTAAACGCCAGAGTTTGTGGCCCTTTAGTAAAGTTAGTAAAACTCACGGGTAAATATTGGCTGTAGCTACCTCTTAATCTGGTGAGGAAAATGCTACCTAATCCTATTGGCACTGACTGATCAACCCCAAAACGCAGGTAAGAACCGCTGGTGGGTTGCAAGGGATTATTACGACGATCGCGCTGTGCCCCTAATTGGACTAACACTAAATCGTCTTCACCTTCTCCAGAGAAGCTAAGAGGAACTGTTGTCCCAGGGCGCAGGGTTCCATCATCATTGAATATCGCTCCTTGTCTTCTCAGGTCGCCATCACGATCGCGGGTGGAAACTCGTTGATACTGTAAACCTGCGGAAGCCGTCCATTCTGAAGGTTGGTAAGGATTGGCACTCAGTGGGCGGGTAAAGGTGATACCACCACCTAGACGGAGAACACGGGGGCGATCGCCTTCATCTGTTTGCCCCTCTTGAAAAGTCCTAATGTCATCATCTTTGCCATCAAAAATCAACGAAATGGAACTGCGGCGAAAAATATTGGCAGTGTAAGAAGTCCGGTACGGATCTCCCGCAATCCACGGGTCTGTAAATCGCAAGTCAAACAGCAGTTCTCGCTGTCCCACTTGCACTTCTGCTCCTAGTTTTTGGTTTCTGCCGTTCAGGTTTTGCTGCTGATAGCTAACGGTACCAAACAGTCCACTGGCAGAACTAAACCCAGCCCCAGCGGCAATAGAACCACTGCTCCGCTCAGCCACATTCACTACTACATCGACTTTGCTGGGGTCAGTACCAGGGTCAAGGGAGACATTCACGTCTTCAAATAGTCCCAGTCCATATATCCGCTGTAAGTCTCTTTGCACTGTGTTGCGGTTAAATACTTGTCCGGGCTTCAACTCCACTTCTCGTGTAATAATATACTCCTGTGTCCGACCCCGAATCGGTTGTCCCTTCTCGTCTGTCTCCTGACCCTCTTTATTACGGAACCGGACTCTAATATTCTCGACTACACCTTCTGCTACTTGTAGTGTCACAACTCCGTTTTCAGCAACTTGTGGCGCTCCAATTACGTTGGCTAGCACGTAACCTTGATCTTGATATCGTTTGGTTAACTGCTTAATGCCTTCCTGCAAGTCACGCAAGTTAAGAATTCTGCCGTACTGTTCGCGAAAGATTTCATCAACTGTATTAGCTGGGATTACAGAGGCTACCCCAGTGCCAGGATTGGCTTGCACTTGCACTTTAGACAAAACGGGGTTTGGCTGCACGATAAAGCTTACGCGCACTCCTAAAGGGGTATCTTCTGGAGTTGCCTGAACATTGGAGAAGAAGCCAGTACCAAAGATGGCGTTAATATCTTCTTGCAGTTGGGAGCGGGTTGTCGTTCGTCCTGGTTGGGTACGAATGACTCTGTAAACTTGGCTTTCTAGTTCTGGTGATAATTGTCCTGTCTGAGATGTGATTGCTACCTCTGACACCAGTACACGGGGTTCAGCCGCTTCTGGGGCAGGAGATGGCTGTTGAGTATTTCCTGGTGTTGTAGGGAATGCAGGTGGATTGACGTTCTCCTGACTTGGAGTGGTGTCAGGTGTTGAGAAAGGAGCTTGTTGCTGAGTTCCTGGGGGTGGGGCTGGAATTTCTGGAGCGGGAGACGGCTGCTGAATATTTCCTGGTGTTGTGGGGACTACAGGTGTCGCTGCGGGCGGATCGAAATTTTCTTGACCAGGAGTAATGCCAGGCCTTAAGAAAGGCGTTTGCTGTTGAGTTCCTGGGGATATAGGTGTAGCCGCGGGTGGGTTGTCATTGTCCAGATTTGGAGTACTACTGGGAGTTGAGGAAGGTGTTTGTTGTTGAGTAGCTGGAGGCGAAATTTCTGGAGTAGGAGACGGTTGTTGAGTAGGGTTCGGATTTATTTGAGGAGTTTGTGCAGTTGTTGACGTCGTGGCAGCTGGCACTATTACCTCTGAGGTATCCAGCGATGCTGAGTTGACCGTTAATGCTTTGACAGATGGAGACTGGAAAGAATTTATCTTTGAAACCTCTTTTGGTTTAAGGCGAGATTTTAGCCTTTCAATAGAATGAACTCGAAGATCGCTGTCCTTTTCTAGTTGCTGATTTGTTTCTGGGGTAGAAACTGTTGTCTGTTTTAAACTGTCAGCGGTTTGTGCATTTGCACTTAATGAGCCGCCTAAAGGGGCTGCAATTGCCACCGCTGCCACCAATACGGGGGATAAACGCATTTTATTTACATTCCTCTTCACGACCACACACCATTACGGACTTGTCATTAGTTACAAAGGACAAATGACAATGAACAATCCACACGAGTTTAGTTTATTTTTGCCCACTAATTATTACTTTCTACTGCTTTTAGGACTCGTTGTAAGACCTCCTGATAGGCATTTTCTACATTTCCTAAGTCTCGGCGGAAACGGTCTTTGTCCATTACTCGGCGGTTAGAGTCACCTTCTGCTGTATCCCACAAACGGCAGGTGTCGGGGCTAATTTCATCTGCCAAGAGCAACTGCTGTTGTGAGTCCAAACCAAACTCTAGTTTGAAGTCTACTAGGGTAATGCCGCACTGCTGCCAAAAGTCTTTCAGAAACTCGTTGATTTGTAGTGCTAGATGTATAATCGCGTCCACTTGTTCCGCAGTGGCTAGTTCCATTAGGTACAGGCGATCGCGTGTTAGCAAAGGATCTCCCAATTGATCGTTTTTATAATAAAACTCTACCAAAGGCTGTTTCAAAACGGTGCCCAGCGGCAACCCTGTTTGCTGGCACAGGCTTCCAGCAGCAATGTTTCTGACAACCACTTCTAATGGCAAAATCTTAACTGCTTTGACTCGCATCTGATTTGGAGCAGAGCTGTCAATAAAGTGAGTTTTAATGCCATGCTTTTCCAATTGCTGGAATAGCTGGCTGGAAATACTACAGTTAATTTTTCCCTTTCCTTGGATGCTGCCACGCTTTTGGGCGTTAAACGCAGTGGCATCATCTTTAAAATCAGCCAACAAGACTTCTGGATCGTCCGTTGTATAGAGAATTTTTGCTTTGCCTTCGTATAGCTTGGAATTAACAGACATGGTGGCAGATAAAATTTTAAGCGATTAGCAGCTTTGTCCTTTCAGGCCTCACCATTTTATCTTTAGTTATTAGCCATTAGCCATTTAGCCAATTAACACTTATTGGTATCCAGGGACACAGTTATCCTAGATGACATCTAACTTTTAACAGACGATAATCATCTTTGATACATGATATTTTTTACATGGATTGTTGTGTACAGTTAGTTGTAATTATTTTTGCAGAAATAAAATTATCATAATACAAGTATTGATTAATACTTAGTAATTAGTGGTTTCAAGTGAAGTTAGTTACAATGAGATTAGAGTTTTTACAATTAGTAAAGTAACAAAAAAATAGATTGGCAATTGGCACGAAGGTAAACTATCCTATGTTGCCAGTATTAGAAATTCTTTCTTTGTAAACTTGGATGAAAGTACTTCAACTTTTACCCTTTAGCATTAAAGCCCAAATTAACTGACTCCCGCACACCTTTCTGGGCGAAGGATTCGGTAATTTTATTGCTCTTAGTCTAATAAACAGGAGATGAGATAGCTAGTTATTCTGCTTTAGAGATTAAAACAAGAGGGAGTTAAATAAATGGAAAGAAAAATAGTGAATAAAGATGATTTTCTCTATCCTCGTGGTCGTTACTATGGTCAGGTAAAGCCAGAAAACTTGGTTTTTAATGCAAATTTACAGGAATTTGCCCAACGAGTTAGTTACATCTGCAACTTAGAAACAGGTGGAAAACTACCTCCAGGTGAAGCTTACGAACAAATCAAGGATTTGTGGAAACAGTTGAAACGCACAAAAAAACAACTAAAAATTGGCGAAGAACCGTTTGGGAGTGACCAAGGTGATCTTGAAGATTGAGAAATTAATTCAAAGTCCAAATATTGACTTTTGACCCTTAACCTTTTTGATTATTTAACAATCATTGTCCAGACACCATCCCAAGATTTGGGAGGTGGTGTTTGTTGGTAATTACGAGCACGTTCTAGGTGGATATCAACAGCTTGATCTTTGGGTCGGATGGACTTAGCAGCTTCAAAACAGCTGATCGCCTGTTGAAAATTGCGCGATAAATAAGCAGCACGTCCATTTTGGTAATGGAATAAAAATTCTTGGGTGTTGGCGTCTAGGGGGGTGCTGCGATCGCCAATTAACTCGTAGATATTTACCGCTTGGTGTTTACCTTTGACCCGAATTTTATCCAACTGACGCACCCAAATGCGATCGCTGCACAGTTGATAAGTAAATTCACTTAAAAGAATGTCACAGCCATATTCTTTAGTGACTGCTTCTAAGCGCGAACTCAAATTCACACCGTCCCCAATAACGGTATAGTCCATCCGCTTGCGAGAACCTATATTCCCTGAAACAACCTCACCAGAACTAATTCCAATACCAATATGGATTTGTGGTTGCGCTTGGATAAATCGCCGATGGTTAAATTCTTTGAGGCGATGTCGCATATCCAACGCCGATTGCACCGCCCTCCAAGCATGATTTTCTGTAAGTGGTAGTGGTGCACCAAATACCGCCATTAGGGCATCACCAATAAACTTATCCAAAGTGCCTTCGTAGTTAAAAACTGCCTCCACCATTGTTTCAAAATACTGATTGAGCAGTGATACTACCTCAGCAGCACCGAGATTTTCTGTAAGTGTTGTGTAGCCCCGGATATCAGAAAATAAGATAGTTACTTCCTTGCGCTCACCCACCATTAAGGCATCTTCTCCCAATGCCATAACTTGCTCAGCTACATGTGGCGTCAGGTAGCGAGACATGGTAGTTTTCATCCGTTTTTCCTGGCTGATATCTTCCAATACCACCAAACCGCCCCTTACTCCGCCTTCTGGGTTAGTCAAGGGATTGACAGTAAGATTGATGCTGCGTTCTAATTTTTGTACCTGGTTAGAGGTGAGCAACTCAGATTGTGGAGTCAAGGGTTGATTCCAGGGAATGAAAACATCTGGGTTAGTGCGATCGCGCACTGCCAAAATGTAACAACCTTGTTGATTACTGGATAATACAGAGCTAGCGTTGTGATGAGCTAGCTTTGTAGTCGGGCTTCCCGAATCCTGAGACTGGCGAAAAGGTTCTCCAATCTGGGTAGCAGATGGGTTAGGAAATCTAGGTGTTGTAGCAGTTCTCAAGGCAGTAAGTGGGTGAAGGTGAGGATCGCCTTGAGGAACCAGCCCCAATGATTTGTCTTCTAACTTGAATGAACTAGTGGTGTGCTGCTCTGTGATAGGAACTGTCGTCAGTTCTGGCGATTTGTGGACACTTTCTAGACGGCTTCCCGGAGGGTAGGTACTAACATGTGACTCATGTTCTTGAGTTTTACTTTTCACCTGGCACTCATCAACGTCATTTGCTACAACAGGGGGAACAGAGCGATCGCCCTTAGCGTCCTCTTCTAAGGGAAAAACTTCTGATAGTTGCAAGTCTCCATTTTGACAATCTTGCACACACTGGCTCCTCAGTACTTGGTAAACTCCCACCGTCAAACTTTGCTCTGGCACATAATGTTTAGCCCCAGTTTTTAAACTATCTACCAGCCGCATTTGGAGATTTTCAATCGGTACAACTTCCCAAACTAGGCGAGCAATCAAATTTTGTTCCCATAAAATCTTGTTATTTTTGGTATTAGCCTCTCTCAGAGGACAACCCAGTAACTCCAGTGCCGCATCATTAATTGTGACAATCCGACCTGCCATATCTGTAGAAATCACAGCATCCGACAGACTTTGCAAAATATCTTTTTGATACTGTTTTTCTAAGAGCACATTTTCAAACAGGCGGGCATTTTCCAAAGCAATTCCTGCTTGGATATTAAAGGCCCGCATAAACTCTTCATCAGAAGCGGTAAAACTGCCTTGTTGCTTATTAATTAATTGTGTGACGCCAATCAACTCATTTGCCGAATTAAATACTGGCAAACACAAAATATTACGAGTTACATACCCAGTCTTTTTATCTGTAGTCGGGTCAAAGCGGGGGTCTTTGTAAGCATCGGGAATGTTTAATGCTTCACCTGTAGAAGCCACATAACCAGCAATGCCACGGTTGGCAGAAATGCGGATTTCTACCAAATTTGTGCCATCCGCTGCTACTGCTACCTTCGTCCAGAGTTCACTCATCTCTTTACGATACAAAAATAGAGTGCTGCGGTCTGCTTGCATTAAAATCCGAGCCTGCTCCATAACTATCTGCAAAGTTGCTTCTAAATCCAGACTTTGCCCTAGTGTTTGAGTTGCCCGCAGTAGAGCCGTTGCTCCCCGCTGATTGCGAGCTGCTACATAAAAAGATTGGCAGCTTTCCAGAATAATCCCAATAGAAGAAGCGAAGTCTCGAAAACGCTCCTCATCATCCTGGTTAAAAGGAATATCTCCAGTTTTATTAGCCAGTTGTACTACTGCTACAGTCTGGTTTTTGCTACTCACAACTGGCATACATAAAATATTGTGAATTTTATAGCCCATCTGTTTTTCTAATTCTGGGCTGAATAAAGGGTGAGTAGAGGTTTCAGATATATTCAGATATTCACCTGTACTGGCAACATGACCTGGGATACCAACTGTAATAGGAGTACGAATTTCTAAGAATTTTTGAGTATTACCTTGGGGAACTTTTGACCATAGCTGACCTTTATCATAGTCAACTAAAAAAATGGCTGTGTGTTCTGCTTGGAGAATTTGACCAATTTTGAGTGTGATGGCTTCTAGTACTTTCTCCAACATAGTTTCTAGAGCTTCATTATTAATCAGTTCAATAGCTCTTAGAAATTGTTGGAATTCAGCAGTGATGAAGTCTAGTAAGCAAACAAATTCGTTAACGGATAAGTCTTTGACGCGACGCAAGAGAGCGTGAGTGCGATTAACTTGAGTAAGTTCAGTTAATGTAGCCAGGACGCTACCAGGGTTGGGGAGTGTCATGGGAATTTTAGATTTTAGATTTTGCGGAAAGTCGAGCCAGCGCTGCGGGAGGGTTTCCCGACAGCCAGGCGACCGGCGTTCCTTGCGGAGGCTTCGGACGCTCCTACGTCGCTCTAAGCGTAGCCATGCCGCAGGCTTTACGCTACGCTATCCGTTGACGTAGCCTGCCAAGAACGAAAAGTTCTGTAGGCGGAGAGAAGTCTGAGCGGAGGTTTCCTCCGCTCAGAACTTCTCCCTTCTCTGCGAGAGGCTCCGCCAACGCGTAGCGTCTCGTAGAGAAGGGGAGCCACTTGCTCCACTTGGGGTCTCCCCAAGTGGAGCAAGTGGCGTGAGACGCAATCATGCGAACGGAGTTTCCCAACCTAGGAAACTTTTCAAAACAGCGAAAAGTTCTGCGGGAGGGCAACCCTGGGCAGGAAACTTTTCAAGACAGGCATCAGAACTTTCCAAGACAGATTTTAGGTTTTTGCTTCTACATATTATTTAATTTTTAAATCACGTTGGCAGAATTTTGGGGCGGGGTTTCCCGCCCTATAAGTCAAAATTTTACTTAAACAGCTTTGTCTAACTGTTGCGAAAATATTACTTTTTGATAGTAGTTTTGTAGCTGGCGCGTGGCAGATCCCCAACCCCAACTCTCCGCTTCTTGACGAGCATTTTGACGAATGATGTCTCGCTGTTGTTTTTGTTGTAAGAGGCGAACGGTTGCAGCGATTGCCTCTTGAATATCTGCTGTTGGCTCAAAAAGATAGCCATTTACTCCGTCTGTTACAATATCGGGAATTCCTCCAGAACGAGCTGCAACTACTGGACACCCAGCTGCCATTGCTTCTAGTAGCACTAATCCTAATGTTTCTGTACGGGAAGGAAAGATAAAGGCATCAGCGCTAGCAAAGGCAGAGCCTAACTCTTGTCCGATGAGATATCCGACAAAATGAGTGTTTGTACCAGCGAAATGTTTTTGCAGTGCTTGACGGTGCGGCCCATCCCCTACCAATGCCAATCGGGCTTCGGGAATTGCCTCTAATATAGGTTTGATGCGCTCAATTTCTTTTTCAGCAGAAAGACGCCCAACGTAAAGTAGCAAGGGACTTTCGGGATGATTCTGCGACAAATGCGATCGCATTTCGACACTAGCCAAATCGGGGTGAAATAATTCTGTATCCACTCCCCTTTGCCACAAATCCACCCGTTCGATCCCGTGTGCCGTCAGTTCTTCCATCATCGCTGTGGAGGTACACAGATTTAATGCTGCTTGATTATGAGCGCCTTTGAGCAATTCCCACAAAAACCCTTCTAGCATCCCCAAGCCATAATGCTGGAGATACTGGGGTAAATGCGTATGATAAGACGCTACTAGGGGAATTTTGAGCATCTTGCTATAAAATATCCCAGATAAACCCAAAACTGCTGGATTCACTACATGAATGATATCTGGCTTAAACTCCTCTAAGGCGTAACCAATGGCTGGACGAGGAAGCGCCATTTTCAATTCTGGATACAATGGGAGGGGAAAGCCGGTAACGCCGTAAACTTTAGCTCCTTTGTGTTCAGTAATGCCTCCATCAGGGGCAATCACTAGCACTTGGTCTCTATTGCGCTGTAAATGGTCAACGGTGTGACGCAAGCGCGTTACAATACCGTCAACCTTGGGCAAAAAGGTTTCGGTGAATAGGGCAATTCTCATAAAAAACTATTCAGTCCAGGCAGATAATCCCAGCTTGTTTTGTATTTTGGTATCAAACACACAGTAAACTGTCTCGCGTGCTGTAATCAATTCTGCATAGTCAGACTTAATCTTTTGCCGCTGCTTTCGTACAAAATCTGAGATGTCCTCAATATTTACAATCCAATTTTTGGCGTAAGCACCTAGCATTTTACTACTAGCTGGATGATACGTTTAATAACTAATAATTAATTGGTCGTCATACTGTGCTAAGAGATGACGACCAGTTTGAGTCTAATGACTTACTTGAGTCAAACAGGTTTACCCTATTTTCTGTGCCAAGAGACTTTAGGTAAAATTTGCTTGTTATCAACTCGTTTCTGATACTTGATGGCAAAGTTCAATAAAGAATCAAGCAAAGAATCAGAAAGCAAGTGAGGCTGTAAACCTAAATCGAGCAATTTGGTGTTTTTAGCGTTGAAGTAATGTTCTTCTTTCTCGACTCTGGGGTTATCGAGGTGATTGATGTCTACATTCAATCCCAATGCGTTCCCAGCTTTTTTCACCATTAATGCCAAGTCACCGACGCTGAATTGTTCGGTAAATTGGTTAAATACGCGGAACTCTCCAGGTTGGGCTGGGTTAGCGATCGCTATTTCAACACATCGCACTGTATCTCGAATATCTAAAAATCCGCGGGTTTGTCCACCTTTACCGTAAACGGTTAGCGGGTGCCCAATAGCTGCTTGAATGCAGAAGCGGTTTAGTGCAGTGCCAAAAACTCCATCGTAATCAAGACGATTAATCAACAGTTCGTCCATCCCCGTTTCTTCGGTTAAGACGCCGTAAACTACACCTTGATTTAAATCAGTTGCTCGCAATCCCCAAATCCGGCAAGCAAAATGGATATTGTGACTATCATGAACTTTGCTTAAATGGTACATGGAACCGGGCTGCTTCGGATAAGGCAGAGTATCTTTGCGCCCGTTGTGTTCTATGCTGATATACCCTTCTTCTATATCGATGTTGGGTGTACCATATTCACCCATTGTTCCCAGTTTCACCAAATGACAGTCGGGGAAATCCTCTCGCATGGCGTACAGCAAATTGAGAGTGCCGACTACGTTATTTACCTGTGTCAGAACCGCATGTTCGCGGTCAATCATTGAGAATGGAGCCGAACGCTGCTCACCAAAATGCACTATGGCGTTTGGCTGAAATTTGTGCAAAGCTCTCTGGAGAAACTCATAATTGGTAATATCCCCGACAAAAAAGTCAATAGACTTACCAGTCAAATCTTGCCAGCGCTGGAGGCGTTGCTGAATTGGTGCGATCGGGGTAAGAGTTTCGACACCCAGTTCGTTATCCCAGTGCCGCCGCACCAAACTATCTAAAATCCCAACTTGATAACCTCGATTGGAAAGGTAAAGAGCGGTTGCCCAACCGCAATACCCATCGCCACCAATAACCAGGACTTTCATCTTAACCAGTTTTTACTCGCTGATAGCTAAATCTATCAGGTTTATGTCCCCTCTTTATCATCATTCTGAAAGAGATGTGGAAATTAAAAGAGGGGAAGCAAGGAAAGTAGTGGCAGCAGGGCTAGCTAAAATAACGAAATTCCGTTTCATAATATCTCTGTAAAAATCCAAAATGAAGAGATTGGAGAGATCAGGTAACAGGACACAACAGGAGCAGTGAAAGTGGAGGATTGGGCGACAAAGAAACGAGGAGAATAATTACTGACCCTTGCTCCTTGACCAATAAAAAATGAGTCAGGACTTTGGAATGCGATACTGCTGAGCAATGTAATAAAACAAACGGTAGTAATCTTGAAATTCTTGGCTCTTGCTTTGCCCTTGCCAGTGGTATTGGATTTGCCCTTGAGTTAGAGTCAGTGTCATTGAACTTATTTGTTGATTAACTTCTACTACCAGCACTCCAGATATTCCTTGAGTAGTCCGAAAGTTGGAATTTATTTTTCCCTCCCGGTCTGTAATAGTATTTGGTATCTGATGACTCGCCCAACTCCGAATTACTACAGAGTTATGATGCGGTGGAACAAAAGCAATACCATCATCATTTTCTGGGGCTGGTAGAGAAATCCAGTTACTAGGGTATGGAAACTCAAAACCATAACGGTAATTGTTATAAGTCTTCCATGTAATAGTTCCAGCGTTAAAACCAGTTGTAGTACACCCGCATAACATGATGAACAAGCTTAGAACTTTGCTAACGCCTGAGGCAAACGCATACCTTCTTCGTTTTAAACAACAGGTTTTAACCACACCAGTAGTCATTATTATATTTTTTTACCAAAGTTACTGATTTTGCAAAATTATCAGAAACACAAATCTCTATGGGCAGGTAAGAGGAACGCTACTACCGTTTGAATTAAATCTAGTAGAAACCGCGTAACCGTTTTAATAAATAACTTAGGTCAGTAACAATGTCACTACTGAAAACAATAGAACAGGACAAATCCGACTGTAAATAAATGTAACAAAATAGCCGTCAAAACGCTTTGCCATCTTGACAATAGTAGGAGGAGCCGATAACGTGATATACATACCCGGGTAAGACCGTTAATGAGTTATATGCAAGCTAAGCAAAAGGTTACTTTGTATCTATCGCCAGAATTACACAAAAGGCTGAAGATTCGTTCAGCAGTCGATTCTGAATCAATGTCAGAACTTGCCGAACGGGCCCTTGGTTTTTACTTGTCCAATTCAGAAATAGTTGAAGAGGTAGAAGCTTCTTCTTACGGGCGAACCCATAAATTATATTCCTGTCCAAATTGTGAAAGTTCACTAGTATTACGTGATGGGGAACTGGTTGCATTGGGTAATCAACCAGGAATTATTGGTCAAGAGCATCTTCCCGTTGATGAGATGGCTCAAGAAGAAACCCATCCTAAGGGTGAGGAAGAGTTAGTTCCTTGCTAGATAGGAATTATGAATGAAGAATTCATAGTCCGGTTGTCTTTACTAAAAGCAATGTCTGTACTGTCTCTATAAGGTCTCAAGTAGGTCGATTGTATGAAAGAAGAGCTCAATATACTAATTCAAGCTCAATACCCTCTAATCTACCTTGTGACCTCCGAGGAAGAGCGGGCTGAGCAGGCAATTTCCACAATCGCCCAAGTTTTAAAGCCCCAACGCCGAGTATATGTTTGGACAGTAACGCACGGCATTGTGGAGTATGGTCAACCACGTAATGTCACTCAGCACAATACCGTTTCTCCAGAAGCGGCGATTGAGTGGATAATCCGGCAAAGAGAACCTGGTATATTTATTCTTAAAGATTTACATCCATTTATTGATGCGCCTGCGACAACTCGATCATTGCGAGATGCGATCGCCAGCTTCAAAGGTATGCAGAAGAACATCATCTTGATGTCGCCAATGCAGCAAGTTCCTATTGAACTAGAAAAAGAAGTTGTCGTTCTGGACTTTCGACTCCCAGATATGGCCGAGTTGAATAAAGTATTGACTTACCATATAGAGCAAAATCGTGGGCGACGCCTGACAACAGAGGCCAGAGAAAAACTTTTAAGGGCAGCTTTGGGTTTAACTAAAGATGAAGCTGAGAAAGTATACCGTAAGGCGCAGGTAACAACAGGGCGTTTGACGGAAGATGAAGTAGATATAGTTCTATCCGAGAAAAAGCAGCTGATCAGACGCAATGGTATACTAGAGTACATCGAAGAAGATGAAACCATTGATGCTGTAGGTGGTTTAGAAGAACTAAAGAAATGGCTTAAGCAACGCTCTAACGCCTTTACAGAGAGAGCTAGAGAGTATGGTTTACCTCAACCGAAGGGAATGTTAATTCTGGGTGTTCCCGGTTGTGGTAAGTCGCTGATTGCTAAGACTACTTCTCGACTGTGGGGTTTACCAATTTTACGCCTGGATATGGGAAGAGTCTACGACGGCTCAATGGTGGGTCGAAGCGAGGCAAATCTACGCAATGCTCTAAAAACAGCAGAATCAATTTCCCCAACCATTCTGTTTATCGACGAGTTAGATAAATCCTTTGCTGGTAGTGCTGGTTCTGGTGATTCTGATGGTGGTACTTCCAGTCGGATTTTTGGTTCTTTCCTCACATGGATGCAAGAAAAGAAATCTCCAGTGTTTGTCATGGCAACTGCCAATAGAGTTGAACGCTTACCTGGAGAATTTTTGAGGAAAGGTCGTTTTGATGAAATCTTCTTTGTAGATCTGCCAACTCCCGAAGAACGTCAGGATATTTACAACATCCACCTGACCAAACGTCGTGAGGACATCACTCGATTCGACCTTGAGCAACTAGCCAAGATGTCCGACGGCTTTTCTGGGGCAGAAATTGAGCAAGCGATCGTTGCGGCAATGTATGAAGCTTTTGCCCAAGATCGGGAGTTTACCCAGTTAGATATTATTGCTGCACTAAAGGCTACTTTGCCGCTGTCTCGCACGATGCAAGAACAGGTAACGGCCCTAAGAGACTGGGCCAGACAGCGAGCACGACCCGCAGCATCCTCCGTTGCTGAATATCAGCGAATGGAGTTTTAAAAGCTTTCCCTTGCTAACCCAGGGGGAAAGGCTAGCTGAAAATGCTAGCAGTTACGAAAAAAAGCCGCCTCAAGTTAAGTGCGGCTTCGCCCAAAACAAATCGTTGTCGTTTTTCTCAATCTTCTCACTGGAGGAAACCCAAATGTCTCACTTTAGCACTCTGCGTACCAAGATCACCGATGCCGAAATCCTCAAAGCTTCCTTGCGCGACCTCGGTATCAGCGTAAAGACTGAAGCTGATGTCCGTGGCTACAACGGTCAGCGCGTACGTTCTGACATCGTTGCCGTGTTGGAAGGCGAATATGACCTAGGTTGGTCTCGCAATAGCGATGGTTCCTTTGACCTAATCGCTGACCTGTGGGGCGTTGCTAAAAAGCACAACCAAACTGAGTTGATCAACTCGATCAACCAAAAGTATGCCGTTAACAAAACCTTGGCAGAAGTAAAACAGCGCGGTCTGCAAAACGCCAATGTGAAATTGGTATTGCAATAACTATTTCTCTGCGCGTTCCCAAAGCTGCACGGGTTAACCCAGTTAATAACGGTTAGCCCGCTTTTTTATCAGGACTGAGATTTATTTCTCAGTCCTATTTTAATGCTTTATGATTCATTTGGGCCAAAACGGAGAATTACTCCCTTCCTACCTTGAAGGTAAATTGATCTTAGTACGGGTGTGTAATTCAGAGGTGGCTTGTAGTAACTTATAGACTGCTTCTCTAACCTCATTAGAACCTCTCTCAAATTAGAGATTTTAGCTAATACATCCTCTGCTAAAACACGGTAATATATGACAGCATTTTCAATTTTGTCAAACTGTACTTGGCGATGATGGTTTAGATGGCGCTTTTTCAAGTTATGTGCAAGACCAATATACATAACTGGACAATCATGATTACCCACATAGTAAATTCCTGGTGCTGATGGCAGTTTTCTGCGCTGAATGTAGGATAAAACTAGCATATCTTTATAGTTTAGATTTAACTTCATAATTTTTTATTTCCGCCTAGTGATACAAAGGTTGCTCACTAAGTTAGTTTGCCCACACAGTAGGGTTAAAACCTTAAAAATTTTAAATTTATTTTTCACCAAATCTGACTTAAATCCAAAACAAAGCCAGGTAGTAACGGTTCACCGCTCAATGTCTTAGGGTTATCTAATATCTCAACCGCAGTATTAGGACGATAAATAAATACTTGGCGTTGTTTTCTATCAATTAACCAACCGAGTTGCGCCCCATCATCCATATACATACTCTTGCATCTTGTCTTGCAAAACTTGCAAGCTATGTCTACGACGGGCTACGCCTACGCTCTCAGAACGCAATTCAATCACAAACTCAGGACAAATCGGTGCAAATTTTTTTTGCAGTTCCGCTGGTATGGCTTCCCAGCGATCGCGTTTTATCCACGCTGCATCGGGCGATCACACTGCACTGTTAGGTAAAGTAAACCCACCACTGGAGCCAAACCCTACACCTGTACCATCTTGCTGTGTCCACGCCCACAACTGCCCAATTAAGTTAAAGTTGCGCTCATCAGTTTCGGAACCAGTAGGGGGCATAATGACTAATTCTCCACCAGCATTACGTTCGATACGAAAGTCGGGATTTAGCTGGCAAAAATCATAGAACTGGTCGTCAGTTAGTGCGATGTCTTCGACAAGCCGCTTTGCGTCTACGCAGTTTGCATTTGCAAGACCACTAGTACAATTTCTGTAGCTACAGGTAAGTTTGTAGTCATAGTTGCTGTTTGAGTACTTCGCCTATCTTCACGATATATCTTTGTAAAAATTTTAGGGGTGATTTCTTAACCACCCCTTTATTCCCCTCATATTAAAATTTAATTCCAGCACCCTTTACGGGAAGTATATTTACTCAGAAATATTAACTAAACTTTCAACCTGAGCAGTAGCCAAGGTTGGCGCTGTAAAAATACGCGAGTAAAGACTTGATGGTTGCTGGTGGGCAACAACTGGTAGAACTTGGCGAGCATGAGTGGCTAATTCCACTGCCTTCACATCATAAGTCTGCATTGCCAACTTGGGATAAAACCCGATACCGATAATTGGCAGCAGCAGACAAGCGGTAATAAATATTTCGCGGGGTTTGACATCAGATATTACAGCATCCAAGTGCAATTCTTGACTTTGGTTGCCGTAGAACACTTGACGCAGCATCGACAGTAAATAAATCGGTGTTAGAATTACGCCAACCGCCGACAGTAGAACGACTACAACTTTGAAGCTAGAACTGTAAACATCACTGGTGGCGATACCGAGAAATACCATCAACTCACCAACAAAGCCACTCATTCCTGGTAAGGCAAGAGAAGCCATTGAACCAACGGTAAATAGAGCAAAGGTTTTGGGCATTATCTTCGCCATGCCGCCCATTTTATCCATCATCAAGGTGTGGGTGCGTTCGTAAGTCACCCCAGATAGGAAGAACAAGCTAGCAGCAATCAAACCGTGGGAGACCATTTGTAGCACTGCACCGCTGATGCCCAGTTCTGTATAAGAAGCAATCCCAATCAGCACAAACCCCATGTGGGCAATTGAAGAGTAAGCCAAGCGTCGCTTGAGATTGGTTTGGGCAAATGCACAGCAAGCACCGTAGACAATATTCACTACACCCAAAATTGCTAACACTGGGGCAAAGTAAACATGAGCATTAGGCAGCATCTCAACGTTGATGCGGATGAGAGCATAACCACCCATTTTTAACAACACACCAGCCAAAATCATTGAACCTGGTGCTGATGCTTCACCATGAGCATCAGGTAGCCAAGTGTGCAAGGGAAAAATCGGCAGCTTCACGCCGAAGGCAATCAAGAAACCTGCATAAACTAACAATTCAAATGCTTTGGGATATTGTTTCATTCCCAGAGTTGCCATGTCGAAGGTGACGGTATCTCCAGAGAATGCCATTGCAAAACCCGCTACCAAGATAAATATTGATGCAGCGGCGGTGTAGAGAATGAACTTGGTAGCTGCATAACGGCGGTTTTGTCCTCCCCAGATGGAAATCAGCAGGTAAACCGGCACTAACTCGATTTCCCACATTAGAAAGAACAACAGCATATCCTGGGCGAGAAATACGCCAAGCTGGGCGCTGTACATCACCAGCATTAGACCATAAAATAATCGCGGCTTGGTGGTAACTTTCCAAGCCGCGAAGATTGCGAGTGTGTTAATTAAGCCTGTCAGTAGTAGTATGGGCATCGACAGACCATCAACCCCCACCGCCCAATGCAAACCCAACTGCGGAACCCAAGGATAGTTTTCTACAAGTTGGAATGTTGAACTCTGGAAGTCGTATTTATACCAAAAAGTATAAATCATCAATGCAAAGTCGGCGATCGCTACTCCCAAACCGTACCATCGCACGGTTCTGCCCTCTTTATCTGGGATTAAGGGGATAGCTAAGGCAGCCACTAAGGGCAAAAGAATTATGGCTGTTAGCCAGGGAAGTTCAATATCATTCATCACTGCTGACAATCGTTTTAGAATCTCAATTTTGATTACATTATATTAAGGAGTTTTTAGTTTTGTAAACGATATTTCTCCCTAGAAGATTAAAATCTGAATGCAAATAGTAATAAATACTTATTATTTCTTGTCAATCAATTCTAAATGTAAACTTTTGCTAAGTCAATAAAAAACGGCGGCTAATGCCACCGTCTTAAGTTGTGTTCTACTGTGAAAGTGCAGATAGTTGCAAAGTAAAGCTTTATGCTACATTTTTAAACGATACGATTGACAATTGTCCAGACTTCCCCATCAGAGCGGACATGAGGAACTGATATCGTTTTAAACCCGGTAATGAAAGGCTTATAATATACCTGCCAATACATTGGACTCAAATAATCGGCGCAAGCTTTCAGAAGCCGGATTTCTGTGGATAGTTCTCCTGCGAGTTGGTTAATGCGTTGGGCATGAACCTGAGCTACTCTTTTGGCTTCGTCTAGCTGCTGTTGTTGAGTAAGTTGTTTTGATTCGATTTGGCAACATGCTAATTCAGCTTGTTTATGATGTAGCTGCACTTCCAATGCAGCGATCGCATCGTCTATGCCTTTTAGTTCAGCAGATAATTGAGGATTTTCTCTAGCGTGGCGACGGTACGCCTCGACTGTAGCCAGGGGTGAATCATTTTTGCCAGATATCGCATTATTAATATTGAGAGCAGCACGTTCTTGTTGAAGAACTTGAATTTGAGAGTTAAGTGCTGCTATTTCTGCCTGAATTTGCTGCATAATTCCTGTTTATCCTTCGTGAAAGCTGCTTGCGCCTTGGGTATCTAGAGAAAGCGATCGCACAACAGCTGTAATTCCTGCTTCTTGCCAAGCGGTTAACATCGCCATTTCTACAGCCTGTGACTGTGTTGTATCTGCCAAAGCTAACAGTGTCGGCCCCGCACCACTAATTACCATGCCATAAGCACCAGCTGTTACTGCTGCTGTATTGACAGCATCGTAACCAGGAATCAAAGCTTTGCGATAAGGCTGATGTAACTTATCTTGCAAAGCCGTCCTTAACCATTCTCTCTTACCAGTTTCCAAACCGCGCAACAACAACCCCAGATGTGCCGTATTAAAAATCGCATCCGCACGACTCACTTCAGTTGGGAGAACGCGCCGCGCTTTGGAAGTAGAAAGTTCAAAATCAGGAATAGCTACCACAGGCACAATATCCTCATACCAGGGAACCTCGCAAATTTCCCAACCTGCGTCACTGCTAGCAGCGAGGCGACATCCTCCTAACAAAGCTGGAACTACATTATCAGGATGTCCTTCCATTGCGATCGCTAATTCCATTACCTGCAACTGCCTCAGAGGCGCACCCGCAAGTTGATTAGCACCAAGCAATCCACCAACAATTGCTGTAGCCGAACTACCTAAACCTCGCGCCAACGGTACACCCAGGCGAATCTCCATTTTCACTGATGGCGGCGTCTGCTCTATATATTGATATAACTTCAAAAATGCTTGGTAGAGAAGATTGCTCTCATCGGTTTGTACTCGTTCAGCTTCTACACCTGTGACATGAATAGTTAGCCCACCTTTTTCTAAGCAAGTGAACTTAAACTCGTTGTACAGCGTTAAAGCCGCACCGATGCAGTCAAAACCAGGCCCCAAATTAGCAGTTGTGGCAGGAACGGTAACAGTTACACCAGAAACAACAGACATCTGCAAATACTCACTAATCAATCAACAAGCATCCCATGTATTGGTAGCACTTTAGGGCGAGTTTTTGATCGTTGTTGAAGATACTTAGATGATTAATTGTAATAATTAGTTATCTTCGTAACTTGTATGTAATTAAATAGAACACAGTATCAACTAAAATTAATTATAAATTTTTGACTGTCAAATTCACTATTTTAGCAACTGTTCTTCGTAACTCTAATCAGAAAACGTAAGGCTTCATTTACTGCTTGAGCATTGGTAAACATTTCTGCGACATCTGCTTCTAAATGAACTGTCAAACCTTCAAAGTTTTTGCCGTTATGTTCAAATTTTCCTATACAGTGATTTTCCAAAACTTGATCTGGCTGAGGTTTAGTTTCAAGTATAAGATTTTGGGAAGATGAATCATTCAGTTTCTTAGTAAGGGATTCCCAACTAGTCGCTTTCAGCTTAAAGTGATTCTTTGCTTCACGTAATGTTTTAAACTGTTGCTTTAGAATCTCAACCGTATAAATCTTTTGATACGTCTGGGTTTGTTTGTTAAGGTCTTCCTCAACCATATCAACTACTTCATTAATAAGTCGGTCATGATTTTCGGAAATTTGAGCTGCGGCCCCCAAAATACGGGAGGTGGCTTTGGTCTGCACCTCATTATCTTGTTTAAGTCTATCGGCAATATTACGAATTTGCTCGCCTAACTTAGCTTTACTTTGATTTCCTATGGTTGATACTGATTCTTTGCTCATAAAGATGCTTGTTTATTCCGAAAGTATCTCTTTAATAGCAAGCCAGATGCGTTTAAACTTTTGAACTAGACCTATAGGATTACCTGTTGTTTCCTCTTCCACCGAATCGACCAAGGATTGAATTCGATCCATGCGTTCTGCTACAATGTAGAGATTATTTATAGCTTCATCCTTGCTTGACAGGGATTCGCGCAGCAGAATAACCATCTCAGCAATTTCCCGTTTTAACCTTTCGTTCTCGGCTTTACGACGAGTTTCCCATCCCTTAATACCAGCCTTGGAACGCCGCTCAAATTTCAGTTGTGTTTGTGCCTCATTATATAGAGTTAAATAGTTGTCTCGCTCAGATTTCATTTCTTCATATTGAGCAAGTAATTCAGCCGCTCTAGCTTTTTCTTCATTATAACGATGTAGAGCTTGCTGATAATTTTTTTGCTCATCAATATATCTTTGGTAGTTTTGGGCTGCACTTTCTTTTAACTCATTAACCTCAACTTGGTAAGTTTGGATATCTTGCTGAACTTGAGTCAGTTGAGATACAGCTTCTTCATTTTCTTTCGAGCGCTGTTGCCATTCATCACGCTGGGCAATTAACTCAGTTGCTTTGGCTTTTGCTTCATTGTAACGATTTAGAGCCTGCTGATAATTTTCTTGTTCCTCAAGATAGATTAAATAATTGTGTGCTATGCGTTCTTTTAACTCATTAATTTCAACTTGATAAGTGTAGATGTTTTGCTGAACTTGAGTTAGTTTAGATGCAGCTTCCTGATTTTCTTTTGCGCGTTGTTGCCATTCATCACGTTGGACAATTAATTCAATTGCTCTAGTTTTTTCTTCGTTGTAGAGGCTTAAAGCCTGCTGATAGTTTTTTTGTTCATTCAGATATATCTGGTAATTATGTCCTGCACGTTCTTTTAATTCATGAACCTCAATTTGGTAAGTTTGGATATCTTGCTGAACTTGAGTCAGTTTAAATGCGGCTTCTTGATTTTCTTTTGCACATTGTTCCCATTGAACCGCGTTGGCACGAGCATTCATCAATAACTGTTTAAGTTCATGATAAGAAAGTGGTTCTTTCGCAGGTGGATTAGTATTTTTGACATAAGGATTTTTGCGACGATCTTTGTCTGCATCTCGCATAGCCATAATAAATGTGATAAATATTACTTTAATTTCTATGTTAATACAATCTTTTTTAATTGAAAATCGGCGTTGCTGAATCAGGGTATAAATTTACCTAACGTAGAGGAAGACACTTGTGTGGGCTGCCGACTTGTAGACGCGATAGCGGCTTTCCGCAGAGTACAAAGTGTCCCTCAGAAGCGCAGAGACTAAAAGTCTTAATACACTCTATTTCTGAATTTCATACTTTTATTCAGCAAAGCCTGAAAATCTACTCTGTAAAACTTTTTTAGGGACACTTTCGACTTTAATAATTATCTCCAGGTTGGTAGGTCTGTCAGTTTTATTCGCAATCAACAAGACTTACTGGTTAGCTGGAGCAACGAAGATTGCATCATTAGTCTCTGAGATTTTCGGAACCAAGAATCCATTGGCATAAATCCGAGGATTTGTTTGCGAGACTATGGCATAAGACTGGCGAACATGAGCATTGACTGCAACAGTTTTTACGTCGTACATCTGCATAGCCATTTTGGGATAGAAACCAATGCCGATAATTACGACTATAAAACAAGCAGCAATAAATACCTCACGCGGTCTAGCATCGTCGTAAACTGAATCCATTGGTACAAGGCAGTCTGTACCAAAACAAACTGTTCCCTCATCTTCTTGATTTTCTAAGCTAGCATTATTAATGTCGCATACGGGTGCTGCACCCTTACCATAAAACACCTGTCGCAGCATTGAAAGTAGATAGATAGGTGTGAGGATAACTCCAACGGCGGCGAGAAAAACTGTTACAGTGCAGAAAGTCGAACTGTAGACGTCACTGGTTGTTACACCAAGAAATACCGCAAGTTCGCCAGCAAAGCCGCTCATACCGGGAAGCGCCAATGATGCCATCGCTCCGATTGTAAATAGGGCGAAGACTTTGGGCATGGCTTGACCAATACCGCCCATATCTTTCATTACCATCGTGTGGGTGCGATCATAAGTAACACCTGCTAAGAAGAACAACACCGATGCAATCAAACCATGAGAGATCATCTGCAACATCGCGCCGTTGATTCCTAAATCAGTGAAGGACGCAATCCCAAGCAGTACAAACCCCATGTGAGATATTGACGAATAAGCCAAACGCCGCTTCATATTGGTCTGAGCAAAAGAATTCAATGCGCCATAAATAATATTGACAACACCCAGAATGGCTATAACTGGCGCAAAGTAAATGTGTGCATCGGGTAGCAATTCAAGATTCAGGCGAATTAGTCCATATCCACCCATCTTCAACAACACACCAGCCAGAATCATTGATACAGGAGAGGATGCTTCACCGTGGGCATCAGGCAACCAGGTATGCATGGGGAAAACAGCAAGCTTGACGCCAAATGCAATCAACAATCCCGCATAAAGCAGCAGTTGTAGACCAAGCGGATATTCCTTCATGCCGAGTGCGGTTATATCAAATGTCATGTTACCGCCGCCATATAGCCCCATTGCTAAGGCTGCCACCAAAATAAATATAGAAGCCGCTGCGGTATACAACAAGAATTTTGTAGCTGCATAGCGACGCCTTTGCCCACCCCAAATGCAGACTAGTAAGTATACGGGAATCAGCTCTACTTCCCACATAATGAAAAATAGCAGCAAGTCTTTGGCAACGAACACCCCCACCTGTGCGGAATACAACACAAGCATTAGGAAATAGAAAAGGCGGGATCGATGATCAACTTGCCAGGCAGAAAACATCGAGAGCGTGGTGACAAATCCTGCTAAAAGCACAAGCGGAACTGAAAGTCCATCTACCGATACTGCCCAGTTCAGACCTAACTGAGGTACCCAGGCATAAGTTTCCACGAGTTGAAAACTAGCACTGCTGGCATCGTAATGCTTCCAAAAGGCGTAACACATCAAGGCAAAGTCTGCGATACCTACACCTAGTGCATACCACCGCACGCGCTTGCCGTCTTTATCAGGTAGCACGGGAATCAGAAAGGAAGCCACAAGTGGTAGCAAGACAATCGCGGTAAGCCAGGGAAATCGATCCGCTATCATGTCAATAAGAAATAATACTTATTTGTGAATGATGTCATTCTACTAAACTTTGTAACAATTTCTTCATAAATGTTTTCACTAGGTATGTATAGAGAAAACCCTGGTTCTTAACATAGATAAGTGTTTCCCTAGAGTACGTACTACCAGACAAAAATGCGATCGCAAGCTAGTTGATACCTGATTTTAGTCAGCGTCATCCTACACTTGTCTTCACAAAAAAACATTACACTTTCACTTTGCCACTAGCGGACGGCAACAGCTTGTAATTGTTGTACATGAGCTTTAAAAACAAACCACGTTTGTCTACCGTCACCCTGCTGATTGCAAGGAAGTGGCTTTTCAAATGTGACTTCCCAGTAATCCCTGAGACGTTCACCATTACGAGTGGGACTGACAACCTGACTATTGTTACTACTTAGAATAGACGAGACAAAAAATTTATCACCTGATCTAACAGCGCACTTTTGATCCGCTTGTGTTATGTTACGTGCCTGTAGATACCAGCTTTCTTCCCGCTTGAAAGTAGTACCTCCAGGAGCCGTAACCCTTAAAATGCGTATTACAGGAGTATTTTGAGAAGACACGGTGTCGGGAATTATCACACCCAGCAAGCCACACACCGCACTCAAACACAAAAGTAATTTCTTTGGATACAACTTAGTATTATTAATACCCATATTGAATTTCTATAGTATTAAGTATAGCTTTCAACTCTAATTCCACTATTGTCACATGAAGTTCATACCTAAGTAAATCAGATACGTTAAATTGTCACTAAGTTTACGCTTGGCAAATTTTGCTAACTGAGCATCCCTTATCGCTCTGAGTATTAGCGGTGAGAACATCACCGGATGGCTTGCTCTTAGACATCGCCTTCAGAATGCACCGCAACCACGTTAAGCTGGATTAAACTAGCAATTTATTGCACTGTTTATATTAAATTGGCTAAATTAGCTAATCCTGTTAATTTTTAATCGCTGCTTGAGAACACGGAATGTTAGACCGAATTTTTGATTACCTGAACTTTCATTTCAGCGTTGAAGCCTCTATAGTCCTGCTGATTCTGATTTTTTTAGAGGCAGTGCTATCCGCTGACAATGCGATCGCCCTCGCTGCAATCGCCCAAGGACTAGAGGACAAAAAACTTGAGCGTCAGGCACTCAACTTTGGTTTGGTCGTTGCCTATGTACTGCGAATCTCTCTGATTTTAACTGCAACTTGGGTGCAAAAATTCTGGCAATTTGAATTTTTGGGTGCTGCATACTTGTTGTGGCTGGTATTCCAACACTTTACTTCTCAAGAAACAGAAGACGATCATCATCACGGCCCCCGCTTCAACTCACTATGGCAAGCGATCCCCGTGATTGCATTTACAGATTTAGCGTTTTCTTTGGATAGCGTGACAACTGCGATCGCTGTTTCTCAAGAAAGGTGGCTGGTATTGACGGGTGCAACAATCGGTATTATTACACTGCGATTTATGGCGGGATTGTTTATCCGTTGGCTAGATGAATTTGAAAACTTAGAAGACGCAGGTTATGTAACTGTGGCGTTGGTGGGCTTGCGACTGTTGTTGAAAGTAGTTAATGATGCTTTAGTACCACCAGAATGGTTCATGATTACCGCGATCAGCCTCATCTTAGCCTGGGGATTTACAAAGCGTACTGTCGTCGAATTACCCCAAGAAGAACCTGAAAAAACTGAAGTGTCGAAGTGAGAAGAGATTAGGGAAGTGGAGGAGTAAGTACATAAATTATTCTTGTTTCCCCCTTCTCCACCTCCTATTTACTACTCGTGCAACCAAGGGGTCAAGTGTGGTTGCCAGCTGACCAATTCTTCATCCTTAAACCACAGGGCAATTTCTCGTTGTGCGGTTTCTTGAGCATCAGAACCGTGAATTAAGTTGCGACCAATATTCAGGCCAAAATCGCCCCGAATTGTTCCTGGTTCTGCTGTCAGAGGATTCGTCGCACCAATAATCTTTCGAGCAGAAGCAACGACGCCATCTCCTTCCCAAACCATCGCTACCACTGGGCTAGAAGTGATAAATTCGACTAAACCACCAAAAAAAGGTCTTTCGCGGTGAACATCGTAGTGCTGTTCAGCTAATTCCCGGCTGACTTTCAGGAACTTCAAACCAACGAGGGTAAAACCTTTAGTTTCAAAGCGACGGATAATTTCACCCACTAATCCACGCTGTACGCCATCAGGCTTAATTGCTAAGAATGTGCGTTCCAAAGCTAACTCCCAAAACTTAATAAAATTTTTATTTGGTCAATTGTCCTTTGTGCTCTGTCACTTGCCTTGAGCGGCTTGCCTTGAGCGGAGCCGAAAGGAGCCGAAGTAAAGGAGCCGTAAAGCCTGCGGCATAGATACGCTTATGGCGCAGCCTTAAAGTAGAGAAGCATTTGTTCTTTGTCCAAGGGTTTTAAACTCCTGACCAATGACAAATGACCAATGACCAATGACTAATGACACATGACTCTTGACCAATCAGAGTTTATCTCAGAAATTATCTTTGGGTGCATATCCGTTCGCAAATGAATGCGCTAAATTGTTAATTCGTGGGTGAAACACAGAGGTCAGGAAGAAATGGGTGTTGAGTCAACTGCTACATCTGACGAGGTGGTAAAAGTACCGTCCAATGGACACAAATCTGAAGTGAAAAATCACAAACAAAAAAAGCTGTTACCACCTAGTAGTACCACAGGAGATGTGCCTCGCTCCTGGAAAATAGAGGATAGCGAAGCCCTGTACCGCATTGAAGGTTGGGGACAGCCTTATTTTTCGATTAACGCTGCTGGTCATGTCACTGTTTCCCCCAAAGGCGATCGCGGGGGTTCTCTAGACTTGTTTGAATTAGTCAATTCTTTGAAGCAGCGTAGTTTGGGACTTCCCATCTTGATTCGATTTTCCGATATTTTGGAAAACAGAATTGAGCGGTTGAACGCTTGTTTTGCGAAAGCGATCGCTCGCTATAACTACCCTGGCGTCTATCGTGGCGTGTTTCCCGTCAAGTGTAACCAAGAGCGGCACTTGATTGAAGATTTAGTGAAATTTGGCAAGCCACATCAATTTGGTCTAGAAGCTGGTTCTAAGCCAGAATTAATGATTGCTCTGGCTACCTTGGATACACCAGGAGCATTGCTAGTTTGCAATGGCTACAAAGACCAGGAATACATCGAAACGGCAATGTTAGCCCAAAGACTAGGGCAAACCCCAATTATCGTTTTAGAACAGATTGAAGAGGTCGATCTAGTAATTGCCGCTAACCGTCAGTTAGGTATTAAGCCGATTTTGGGAGTTCGTGCTAAACTCAGTACTCAAGGCATGGGACGTTGGGGAACCTCCAGCGGCGATCGCGCTAAATTTGGTTTGACAATGCCTGAGGTGATGGAGGCAGTTGACAAGTTACGCGAAGCTGACTTACTTGATTCTTTGCAGTTAATGCACTTCCACATTGGCTCACAAATCTCTGCCATTAATGTGATTAAAGATGCCATCCAAGAAGCTAGTCGCATCTACGTAGAGTTGGCGATGCTGGGGGCAGATATGAAATACCTTGATGTCGGTGGTGGCTTGGGTGTAGATTACGACGGTTCCCAAACCAATTTTTACACCTCGAAAAATTACAATATGCAGAACTATGCCAACGATATCGTGGCAGAGTTAAAAGATACCTGTGCTGAACGGCAGATAAACGTACCAACATTGATTAGCGAAAGTGGACGAGCGATCGCTTCCCATCAATCGGTATTGATTTTTGACGTTCTCAGTACGAGTGATGTCCCCCTGAATGCACCAGAACCACCGCAAGAGGGAGAATCCCCAGTCATTAATTACCTCTGGGAAACCTACCAATCAATCAATATCGAGAATTACCAGGAGTTCTACCACGACGCCACTCAATTCAAAGAAGAAGCTATCAGCCGCTTCAATTTAGGAATTTTACGCCTCAAAGAACGAGCCAAAGCCGAGCGACTCTACTGGGCTTGTTGTCAAAAAATTCTTGACATTATCAGACAGCAAGAATACGTACCCGATGAATTGGAAGACCTAGAAAAAATCATGGCTTCCATCTACTACGTCAATATGTCTGTGTTTCAATCAGCACCGGATTGCTGGGCGATCGACCAGTTATTCCCAATCCTGCCGATCCACCGCCTCGATGAAGAACCAACGCGGCGGGGCATTTTAGCAGACCTGACCTGCGATAGTGATGGTAAGATAGATCGCTTTATTGACCTGCGTGATGTCAAATCGGTTTTAGAACTGCACCCCTACAAGCCAGGAGAACCCTATTATCTGGGGATGTTCTTGAACGGAGCTTACCAAGAAATTATGGGCAATTTGCATAACCTTTTTGGCGACACCAACGCAGTTCATATCCAGTTGACCCCCAAGGGCTACCAGATTGAACATGTTGTCAAAGGTGACACCATGAGCGAAGTCGTGAGCTACGTGCAGTATGACTCCGAAGATATGGTAGAAAATATTCGCCAGCGTTGCGAGAAAGCTTTGGAAGAAAAGCGCATTACTCTAGCAGAATCTCAGCGATTACTGCAAACCTACGAGCAGAGTCTACGACGATATACGTATCTAAATAGTTAAAACTAGGGACTAGGAATTAGGAAAATGTCTTAATCTCTAGTCCCCAGTCCCCAGTCCCTAATTTGTATTTGTCCCCAACAATTCAGCGATCGCTTGTCGCTCAACTGGTGTCTGTGATGGTGGTGTTTGACGAGCATCGGTAATCAGCCAGTCTAAAGCAGCAGCTTGAACATCGATCGCAGCGCCAGTTTTATCTACGCAATAACGCCCAAATACCAACTTATCAACCAAGCGGACTCCTGGCCCCAGGCGTGACCATTCAAAAATTACGCTGTTTTCTACTGTTGCACCACTGCATATCCAGCAATTGGGGCCAATCATGGCTGGGCCCACGATTTTAGCTCCGTCTTCTATTCTGGTCATGCCACCAATGTAGACTGGGCCTGTAATATCCACTTTGTCCCAATTTACGGCAACATTTAAACCAGTGTAAATTCCAGGAGCGACCTCATGACCTGGGATTTGCACGTTTTTGATTTCGCGCAGTAGCACACCACGAATCGCTCGCCAGTAGTCTGGTACTTTACCAATATCTACCCATTCAAAGTCCATCGGTATGGCATAAAATGGGGCTTTGATTTCCACTAGTTTGGGAAATAATTGGCTACCGATGTCGTACTCTATTCCAGAAGGAATGTAATTAAACACCTCTGGCTCAAAGATATAAATACCCGTGTTGATGTTAGTGCTTAGAGCTTCTTCGGTTGAAGGTTTTTCTTGGAAAGCTTTGACACGATTATCTTCATCGGTGACGACCACACCGTAACTAGACACTTCTTCTTGTGGGACAGATTTTGTAATGATAGTGGCGATTGAGCCTTTGGATTTATGCCACTTTACAGCCGCTGTTAAATCTAGGTCAATCAAAGCATCGCCGCACAACACCACAAAGGTATCATCAAAAAATGGTGAGAAATCTTGAATGCGGCGCATTCCTCCAGCAGAACCGACTGCTTCACCCACCAGTTTACCGTCGTCATCAATTTTCCCTTCAAAAGAATAGGCAATCTGTACACCAAACCGCTGCCCATCACGAAAATAGTTTTCTATTTCCTCAGCCAAGTGACTAACATTGACCATAATCTGGTCAAAACCGTGTTGGCGTAACAGTTCTAGTAAAAATTCCATCACTGGCTTTTGCAGGATAGGAATCATCGGTTTGGGAGTTGTATAGGTAATCGGACGAACGCGAGTACCCTTGCCCGCCGCGAGAATCATCGCTTTCATAAAAGTTTATTCCTCAACCACAAGCCAGTTTACTTTCATCGAGTGATACTTAATCATCAGTTTTTATTTCTGCTCTAAGTTATCCCAAAACACAGGAATAACGGGAATTTGCTGGTTATTGCAACCATTAGATATGGCTAGATGACAAGCGATCAGTTATCTTTTCAATTTACTCGGATTTTGGGGCTGAAGCAAAAATCTGTAAATTATCTGTAGGGCTGCTTCTGACTTACTTAGTTCATTGGTTGCTCGAAGGGCTTGTAAGTATTAGCTGTATCTGTAAGTAAGCGAATTTTGATCTCATGGTAAAACTCCTCTTGAAATAGCTCTACTTTGGATTGAGCCGAAAGTAATAATAGTGCCCAAAAAACACTAACTAGATGACTGTGTTTTGATTCATGGCCAGAACCATTTTGGTATGATTGCTTTGTCTTTGACCACAACTCTACCAGTTGTTCCAGATTCAACCAATTTTGTTCTAAATGTAACTCTCTTGCTGAAAGATACAAGACCTGTTCTAGTTCCCCAGCTACTTCCGTCAGATTTTCTTGGTGAGCTAACTCTAGTGCTTCCCGCATCGTCTGGACACTAGGCTGACGCTTGGGACGAATAGGTTTACTGGCTTTCTGTACAAGTTTTAGCTGGTTCGCCATGATCTGCAATTGCTCAATTAACTCTTGCAGAGTGACGCGGCGTTTTGGTGGTGGCATTGCCGCTGGGCGACGACGCAACTGTCGTTCTAATGGCAGACGGTGAGCCTGATGTAATATTCCGTCTTCACTTTCTAAGATTGCATCATCTGCTACACCTTCTTGTGCATCTGCTCCTGAAGACAATTGCATCAAGGTGTTTGCTTTGAATAAAACTAGCATTGATGCTGACAAAAAAGCTTGTCCAGATTGAGACAAGTCGGCTTCATAGCCCCTTTCTGTTGACTCTGGTGCCATTAGTTCTAAATAACGGTCAATCACCTCAATTACTTGGACATCCCAGGGATCAATTTCGCCCCGTTCAGCTTGCTCAATCAGGAGTGTAATTGTTTCTAATAGCTCGGAAGCATCCATCAACTAGTTCTAGGTTAAGTAATAAGATTCCAAAGACGATAAATTTAACAATAAATTGATTGAGCATGTGCTTGCATATTCTACACGTTCGCTTGTGCTTGTTCTATTCTGAAATTAGCCAGATGGCGATCGCGCAAGTTTCAACAATTAAATTAGACAACCACATGGTATTACAAAGTTAAAAATTAAAAGGAAGAATTTTGGCTTTATTACCTTTTATTTTTGAACTTCTGTCTCAATTTTCAGGTGAGTCATGAGCAATAGTTACGGTTGATACAAAATTATCGGATTTGCCACTCTTGATGGCATCGAAAGTACCTTTGATAGTACCGGCAATTGGAACAGCAACTAATGTCCCCAAAAACCCAGCAATCTCGAATCCCATCAAAATAGCTACAAAAATCCAGATGGGATTGAGTCCGATAAAGTTACCCAGTAACTTGGGAGCTAACAGATTGTCTTTGAACTGCTGCATCAGAACTGCCGCCAAGGCCACTTGAACAGCCAACCACCAATTTTGCAGTAGTACCAAAATTGTCACTAAACCAATGCCTAGAGTTGCCCCGATAAAAGGAATGAGTTCGGAAATGCCTATGAGTATGGCAAATAACAGAGCAAATGGTACTCTCATCACCAAGAAAATTGGGGTGAGAGTTACCATCATAAATAGCCCCAGCAATAATTGGCTGAGGAAAAAGTTCTGGAAATTTAGCTGCAAGGATCTAGTCAAGGGGACGCCAATGTTAGACGGCAAAAGATTGATTAGACCATACCACACGCGATCGCCATACAGGAGCATATAAAACGCTAGCACTACGATTAATACTATGTTCAGTAAGCCTGACAGCAACGTCCCCGCAAATCCTACAGCACCAGAAGCTAACTGTTGTACCAAATTCTGAATGTTGGCATTGATTTGATTACTCACAACCCTCAAATCAAGGGGCAAACGTCTTTGCTTGGCGAATTTTTCAAACTGTTCCAGATTTGCTTGACTGGCGGTTAACCAATCAGGAATATTATTTAACAGTTGGATAGTTTGATCAATCACCAACGGCACTAATGTGACACCTAAAATTACCAAAAGGGCTAAAGTTGCCAGTAAAACAATAATCACCGCCTGAGTACGAGTAATTAAAGCGCGTTCAAAAAACTTGACGAGGTAATTTAGTAGAAAAGCTAGAATTGCCGCAGCGCTCAGAATGGTGATGGGATGCTGGAAATAGCGAAAAAGTACAGACAGCAGCCAGACATTGAGAGCAATAATCGGGCCGCTCAGACCATAGATTAACAAACGTTGAAGGGAGGCTGAACGGCGCATTTGATGCAACCTATTTTAGATATTATTTGACAGAATTTGTAAAACTGCTGTTGGCGCTGGTCATAATCATAGATATTTTATCAAAGACGTGTATGAGAGTATCTGATAAAAAGGAAGCAAATCAAGATGGACAAAACCATAGCTGACCTTCGCAAAGACTACACCTTGGAAGGTTTAAGCAAAACTGAGATTGACTCTAATCCTTTTATACAATTTAAAAAATGGTTCGATCAGGCACTAGCGGTGCAACTCCCGGAACCCAATGCTATGACTATTGCCACCGCTACACCAGAAGGTACACCTTCAGCCAGAATGGTGCTACTGAAAGATTTTGATGAACGGGGCTTTGTCTTCTTCACCAATTACAACAGTCATAAAGGGCAAGAACTAGCAGAAAATCCCCAAGCGGCTTTGGTTTTTTGGTGGGCAGAACTAGAACGCCAAGTGCGAATTTCTGGATATGTGGAGAAAGTTTCGGAAAAAGAATCCGATCAATATTTTAATAGCCGCCCTGCCAATAGTCGCCTGGGTGCGTGGGTGTCTAATCAAAGCGAGGTGATCGAAAGCCGAGAAATTCTAGAGCAACGCTTGCAGGAGTTCCAGCGCAAATATGAAAATCAGGAGATTCCCCGCCCATCTCATTGGGGAGGTTTACGAGTGATCCCCTCAGAAATTGAGTTTTGGCAAGGACGCTCTAGCCGCCTGCACGATCGCTTGCTTTATACTCGCTTAAATGACGGTAGTTGGAAGATAGAGCGGTTGTCACCCTGAGTATTGCTGAGTTTTAAGTTTAATGGAGAATGCACCAGCATGGCTAAAAGAAGTAATCCACGCTGGGAAGGCTAATAGTCTATTGTTCTTGGGCAGTTACGGCTTTTGGTGCAAACTGAATTCTGGGATCTGGCATGAAACTGTATCTTAAATACAACCCTCCGCAGATAAACAGGATAATCAACAACGTACCAATACCAAGGGGACTAGGAAGCCAGAAAACTACTTCTATGTGGTTTAGCTCACCAGGCTGGAGTTTCCACACCAGTTGCTTGCCATTTTTTTCTGGCTCAATAGCAGTTTCAGTTTTTTGAATGTTCCTAGCTCCCCAAGGGGTCTTTAAGCTAAATTCCAAATCCAAAATTGAACCAGCATTAGCCAAAACGTTACCTTTGTTGGAAATTAGCGAGAGCGATCGCAAATCCAAATCATAAATCAGCCGATTCCTGACTAAAAGTAAAAAATTGTTCTGCTCCAAAAGTAAATTTGATTCAATTTTTGGCAGTTCTGAGTCAGATTCGCTCTGCACGGACTCAGAAGGTTGATTAGCACGGGAGTTAAAAAATTCGTTGAATTTCTCTTGCAATTCCTGACCATTACTGAAAGGAATTGTCACAGTAATTTCTTCTTTAGAAAGTCGCCGGATTTTGCCTTCCAGTTTCCGGGCACGACGCTCTATACTATTTAACCATTCGTACACATAATCGCTACTAAAACTGGTTAGCCGCTCTCCCAACTTAATATGCTGTACCAGTTCGCCACTATTTGCGTGGTCAAAGTTAACCCCTACATCGTACTGGACACACCCAGACAACAGCAGAGATATTAACAGAACTATAGACAAAATAGGTTTTGGGATTTTTATTCCGTCTTTTTTCACAGTTTTAAAGACGAGTAGATTTTGAATCGAGATGCGATTAATTGTATTTCTAGAAATCAGTCTTGTGAGCAAATCCCATTTTGCTAGTGCAAAACTCAATGGTTTAATTAACCACACGAAAATCTTTTCTAAAGTAGAACAATTCAACATTATAAATCTCCCCAAAAGTCAAACATCTTAACTAATCTTGACTTCTATCTCTGGGTGACGCAATACGTTTTAGTTAGCTTGCTAGTCTCCCAATCTTGGAAGAATTAAGGGAGAATAGACCTCTTGCAAAAGTCCGAAAATTATGAGTGTCATTCTGACCAGAACGTAGTGGAGTGTATCCCTACGCAAAAGCCAAGCTACGCCTTGGTTCCCCAAGGAAGAATCTCCGAGATGTTTCGCTTTGCTCAACATGACAATTTAAGCATTTATGCAAGAGGTTTACTGAAACGGCTCTACGTTTTAATGGAGTCGCCGCAGGTAAAGAGAAGCATCCTAATGTTGGTATTAGACAGGGGTTCCTGAAAAACTCAACCAAATTAAATACGAAATGGTTAAACCAATGACAATTAGCGCCACCCAGATAAAGCGATTATCTCTGGTATTGACCTGACTGAGATCAATGAATTCTGGCTCAGCAGGTTTCCGTGGCTGAGAAGATTTGGTAGGTTTGCCAGCTGCACGGATTTTGAGGTCATTGTCAGGGAGTTTGCCTAAATCAGGAATTTCGGTCATCCACTCGCTAGGTCTTACCAGTTTTGGTGCTTTTAGGATGTAAAGCAACCGCCGCGCTTGTTTGCTGGTTTCTGAATAAGGATGGCGTTTGAGTCTTTCGCAAAGAGCGATCGCATCATCCGTACGTCCGGCTGCTTCATAAGCTGTCACCAGCCAAATTTCTACTTCACCACCAAGGCGAGAATTGCGAGCCAATAAGGCACTTGCCTTTTCCAAATTTTCCACGGCTTCGCGGTATTGCCCACTTTCAAAGGCAACTTTACCAGTCTGGTAACGAGTTTTGGCAATTTCTAAACTTTCTGCATTCACGTTCTGCACACAAATCAGCACTGCTTTAATTTTGCCAATGCCAGCAATCTTTTTGGAATCTTTTTAGAAGCTGGCAATATTAACGTTGATAAACTTTTAAAATTTTAACCAAGTAGTTGCAGCTATTTTCTAAGTCTTTGGTGTTAATTATGCCAATTTATCAAATGCAGGTGAGCAAAACATGCTAAAAATCAAGCATTCGCAACTGAATTTGTTGGGAGTAGGCATAAGTTTAGCAGTGATGAGCGCAATTGCCCCAGCTTTTGCCCAGCCTGTGATCGTGATTGATGGCGCTTCTGGAATCAGTCGTAGTTGCGGAGCAGCTTGTCATCAAACATCGCCTGCTGTTGGTTCATTTATTTACGGTAGTCCGATTCCTACTCCTATGCCTGTAGATCCAGCAACGGGGCTGATGCCCAGACGCATTAATCACCCCAATTTCTACCCCCGCTTAAGGCAGAATGTGGACAATTCCACGCTGATTAATCCAACTTTGATTAATCCGACAATTCGAGACTCAACGCTAGTTAATCCAGTGATTATAAATAATTCCTGGCGGCGGACACCATTTAATCGGGGGCGATCGCGCGTTATCATTACTTATCCTCAGTAGGGAAGCAGAGGGGTGGAGGGGCAGGGGAGCAGAAAAGATATATGTTTAGGATGCAACAATGAGTCTTTGATATTCGTTAATCCACCTTTGAACTCCATTAACGAGTCTTTGATATTCGTTAATCCACCTTTGAACTCCATTAACGAGTCTTTGATATTCGTGAACAAACATAAAAACTCCACTCTTTTGCCCCTCTGCTCCCTGCTCCCTGCCCCCTGCTCCCTGCCCCCTGCTCCCTGCCCCCTGCTCCCTAAAAGGTAAACTGGGAACCAAGAATCATAGTACCGATCCCAACGTCAGTAAAGATTTCTAGTAGCAGGGCGTGGGGAATGCGTCCATCAATAATATGTGCTGCACGTACTCCTTGAGCAAGCGATCGCACACAACAATTTACTTTCGGAATCATCCCACCGCTGACTACACCATTGGCAATCAAATCGCGGGCTTCGCGGATATCTACTTTCGCAATCAAGGTAGACGAATCTTTATAATCTTTTAAAATACCCCTAGTGTCAGTCAATAAAATCAACTTCTCAGCCCCTAATGCTGCTGCTATTTCGCCAGCCACAGTATCGGCGTTAATGTTGTAAGCTTGTCCCGACTCGTCGGCAGCTACGCTGGACACTACAGGAATATAGCCATTGCTAGCTAAAGTTTCCAAAACCTTTGTATTGACATTGCTGACTTCCCCTACAAAGCCGATGCCTTCTTGACCTTGAGGACGGGCTGTAAATAGATTACCGTCTTTGCCGCAAAGTCCTACTGCTAAGCCTCCAGCTTGGTTAATTAGGGAGACAATTTCTTTATTGACTCGACCGACTAAAACCATTTCCACCACATCCATTGTGGGGGCATCTGTGACACGTAGACCATTCTTAAATTGCGCTTCGATTCCCAATTTATCTAACCAACTGTTAATTTCTGGGCCACCACCGTGTACTAGAATTGGGCGCAAACCGACGCAGGATAAGAATACAATGTCACGGATGACTTGATCTTTGAGTGTGCTATCTTTCATCGCCGCGCCACCATATTTCACAACAACAGTGCGACCGGCGAATTGTTGAATATAAGGTAGTGCTTCGCTTAGCACTTGCACGCGAGTGGCTTCAGCTTGCCTGATGTACTCAGTATCGTTGACCGTCATGAGGAGCCGCCGTTAAGAGTTAAAACCTATTCCAGTCAGTGTAGAAGACTTTTGAACCTGTAACAACGGGTATAGAGTAACTTTAAGTGGCTAGATAATCTAGGAAGCAGTATTAGTTAGGGAAGAAATTTAATATTATTGTACGTAGGGTAGAGACGCATGAGAAATATTCTAATAATTTTCTTTTTTCCTCATATCACTTTTTTCCCCATATCATTTGTTGGGTTCCACTCTGTTCCACCTAACCTATGAAGAATGCACCCTACAAATTAACTATTCCCACATTACCCGACACAACAAGCAAGCGATCGCTGCTTCAAACCTTTAAAATTGAAATCATTCGGCTATAAGCCACCCATACCATCCCCATTGCCAGTTGAGTCTTCTTAATGAGAAGCTTGTGGTTTAAGAACACTAGGAATTGCCTCAAGTACTCGCTTGGCAATTTCTTCAGGTGTTTCTCCTTCTTGTACGGTGATTCGCAAATCGGCTTGAGAGTAAAGTGGTGTTCGTTGTTTGAGGAGCGATCGCAATTTCCCCTTGGGATCAGCGTCTTGCAAGAGTGGTCTTGTAGTGTCCTCAGCTATGCGGCTGTAAAGTAGCTCTATTGGAACATCTAGCCAAACGATTAAACCGTGGTGCAAGTAACCCCAGTTTTCTTGCCGCAACACTATACCCCCACCAGTTGCTATGGTCAACTTTGTATAAGCACAGATTTGTGCCAGCACGTCGCTTTCTAACTGGCGAAACCCGGCTTCACCTTCTTGGGCAAATAACTGATTGATGGATTTACCTGCTGCTTTAACAATGACATCATCTGTATCCACAAACCCATAACTTAGATGTTTCGCTAGTAAACGTCCTACCGTCGTTTTACCAGCACCCATCATGCCAATTAAGTACAGATTGACTCCTTGTAATAAGCTGCTCACCAATCGCTTTACTCCAATTATGAGTACTGAGTTAGAGTCTTAACTTCTAACGCCTCACTCTAGTTTACCTCTCCACATTCCGCTGATTTTCTTGAATATAGTTTTTCAGTTGTGCTGCAAAAATTGTATTGTTCATCAATAGATAGCTCTTTTTATCTTCACTTAATTTAAAATCTTCTTCAATTAAGCGTTCGATTATATACTCTTTTAATACTGGAGTTTGGGTAAAACTGGATGCTTCTTGTTCAGTTAGCGTCGGCGGAGCCTTCTCAATGAGCGTAGGTGTAGGCGTACCCCTACGGGGAAGCAAGCTACGCGCAGCGTGTCGCAAAGAAGACTCTCGTAGAGAAGCCTTGTCGATTAGACATCGCTTTTGTAATAACTCCATAGCCTCCAAGATTAATCTTTGCGATAATCTTTTTGAAATTCCTGATATAGCATCTTTTTGTAACTCTCGTACTGAGACAAAATCTTGATTAAGCGCAATCCAGTACATAATTTGCTTTTCTAACTCAGACAAACGACTAAACTGCTCGTCTAAAATTACCCGAATCTCTCCAAAAATAATAGTACCCTGTTGTATAAATTCGTATATATTACCATCAAATAATTCTTGAATAGTTGTAGCAATTAGCTTAATAAATAATGGGTTGCCTGCATACCAGTAATTCAATAGTCTACATTCTTCCTCTTTTAAGCTGGTAAATCCTTTAGCTTTGAGGATGAGGATGTTTTCTACCTGACTTAAGCCAGATAATTTCAAAGAGTGAACAGGTAATTTTTCTCCTTCTATTGCCGTAAAATCTGGAGGTTTTTGCCGGCTTGTTAACACTAAGCAACTTTGATGTTGTGATTCTCCCAGCCTTCTAATTAATTCTCCATAACCCTCGTAACCTTGACGATACTGAATCCGAGGCACAAGCGAAGAAGTATTTTTTATACTTGAATTACCACCTAGTGCAGTTGCATATTCTGGTGTCTGCTCGTCATAGCCATTGTCCAAAATAGAGTCAATATGGTCTAAAACAATTAGACAACGAGAGGAGCGCAAACAATCAATTAGTTGCGAAATTCTACTGTCTAAAGTTTCTGTAGTTTTTGTCTCTGGTGAGGATAAAATTTCCATGAGTTGATTTAAGATCACCTCTAGGGATGGCGCCAGACGTAGCGATCGCCAGATGATATAATCAAATTTATCTTTAATTTCGTCAGCCAGTTTTACTGAAAAAGCAGTTTTACCAATTCCCCCCATACCCAGAACTACCACTAACCGACAACGCTCTTGCACAATCCATTTTTGAACTGTTGTTAGTTCTGTTGTCCTTCCGTAGAATGCACTAACATCAATAGCTTCGCCCCAATCTTGTATCTGAACTAATTTAATTTCTAAATCAGTGTCTTTCTCTTTAGGATTTTTTACTGGGGTGATTGCCGATTGTATTTGTAACCAACCTTTTTTATACCCAGCTTTTTCTAATAAATGAGTCACACGACTCCAGTTTTTCACTTTGACTGAGTAGCCTGATTGGACACTCAGCATTTCTTCTATGTATTTATATACTCCATTGGAAAGATAAACTCTAACAGTACTGCTACTACGACTTTGATAAACAATATTCGCAATTTCGGCAGGACTACAACCACAAAGTAAACCTCTAAGGAATTTCTTCTCCACAGGTGTCAAGGCTTTTCCCTTTGCAGATGCCAAATCTACGTATAACTTTTCTAACTCCCAATTATTTTTAGCTTCGATAAATTCATCTTTTATTTGATTTGAATCAAGTGTTGCCATTACCGTTTATTTATGTATTTAAAGTAACTAAGGCAATATATTAACGATTCTTCTATAAAACCAGAATAAATAAACGATAAATTTATAACGAATTTAGTAACTATCGTTAGGTGACTTGGGGTTGTTGCTTCGGTATCTTTAGGCTTAACAGAAATTTAACAAAGCTTGTTGGAAACTTTATCCAAACAATTTCTGTCTACACAAACAACCAAGACTCTATGTCTGGTAGGGCAATTTTAGGCTTAAAAAATACTGTGTTTTTAGTGACACAGTGTACAACTTCTAAAACTTTACTAATATCAAGCCCTAATCAACAAAATGTCTCCGATAAAGGTGTAAATAATGACTCAATTTTCGACATTGTACAAGCAATATTTACCAATTTGATGGTTTAGGCACAAAAACTACTGCATATTCCACCTGAGTAAGTCCAAATCTATAAATGTAGTATGAATGAGATGGCAAACCATGACTCGAATTCGTGACGTTGTACAAAGAGCTTTAGCAACTGGTTATTTAACTGTGGAAGCAGAAAATCAACTAAGACAACTGTTGACAACCCGCTATGACTTGGAAGATTTTAATGCTTTCATGACTTTACAAGAAGCTGCGATGACTGGTAAGGTCAAGCAAGAATCTAGAGAGCGCTGTGGTATCAAATAGGCATTTATCGACGGGAGCGGTCATCTCCATCCTCTGAATCGTCATCATCAAAAAATTTCCAATCATCATCATCGGCATCCTGTTGATTCGTAGTCGGTGGTTGATAAGGGGGGATTATTACCCGGTAATCAGCATCGTAAATTGATTCAGTTTTTCCCGCAGCAGTATTTTTTGGCTCGCGATAGCTGTAGGAGTAAACCGAACCAGACTCAGAGGTGCTTTTAGGTTCTGGTTGTTGACGTTCGTAGGTTTTAGAGTCTTTAACCTGTTGAGTTTTAGTGCTAGGGGTAGGCTGTTGTTCGGGCTTTTCATCAAAGTTCCAATCATCATCTCCACTACTATTTGTCTCCCAATCATCAAATTCATCACTGGTAGGGTATTTTGTTTTACTAGCTGGTGGTGGGGGACTAGCAGGGGAGGATGTAGGTTCTTCTCTACGAGTTGCTTTTGCACGTGATGAAGCTGTTGATTTATAAGAGCTTTGGCGTTGCCCTCCTGCAAAATAATTGGATAATTTAAACAAAGTAGCGATCGCTATAGATGTGAAAGCACCAGTGGCAGTACTAAATAAAATCCACATCGCTAGTGGTAAGGGTTGAGTTCGCATACCCAAAAATACTAGCGATAGGGCAGGTGACCAATTTTGGACTAACAATAGCGTTAGTCCACCTAGTACAGCCACCAATAAAATTAAACGAATTACAGCCATAGGATTAGGAAAGGATAAAGGGTAAAGAATAAAGAATGAAGGCTAAAGGCTGAGATTGAAATTTTACATTTCATACTTCATCCTTCACACTACATACTTCATACTTTAACGACGACCTTGCCACCGCTGAATTGGGATACAGTCAATATCGAGTTGATCTAAAGCACGAGCAACTACAAAATCAACTAAATCCTCAATAGTTTGGGGATTGTGATACCAAGCGGGAATAGCGGGTACAACTCTGACTCCGGCTTCTGCCAAAGTTGTTAAGTTACGCAGGTGAATCAGGCTAAAAGGAGTTTCACGGGGGACAATGACTAGCTTTCGTCCTTCTTTGAGTTGGACATCTGCGGCTCGTTCTAGTAAGTCTGAACTTAAGCCAACTGCTAGCTTTGCCACTGTACTCATACTACATGGCATGACAATCATCCCTAGAGTGGGGAAGGAACCACTGGCGATATTAGCTCCAACATCACTCCAAGGATGGCAACGTAGTTTACCTAAAAGTGCAACTCCAGCTTGCTCTCGCCAAAATTGCTCTTGTGCAGTGGGTTCTGGTGGCATACGGATATCCTGCTCCGATTGCCAAACCATGTAGGTTGATTTAGAAGCAACTAGTTCAATCCTATACTCCGCTTCTAATAGAAACTTGAGAGCACGAACAGCGTAAATCAGACCAGATGCGCCTGATATACCTAAAATTAGCGGTTTAGTATTATTAGACACGAATGTATTAGTTGATATTACTCATCCTCCCCATAAGGATCTATATCGTCAGATTCCATGTCATTAGGTAAGTAGAGATCTGAAGGATCATCATTGGAACCACCTAGAGATAATCCTTTAGCTACACCATCACTACCGACAGTTACCAAATCAATTTGCTGACGGTAATAATCGACACTTTTAACTTGTACAGCAACGCGATCGCCTAATCTATAGGAAGCGCGATTTTTGCGACCAAACAGTGCTTGTTGTCTGGCACGATATTCATACCAATCGTCTTTGAGGGAGCTGACGTGTACCAGTCCTTCAACCCTCAAAGGCACACCAGGATTACCGCTGGACTCAATTTCTGCTGCTGGTACTTCAATTTCTACAAAGAAACCGTAAGATTGAACACCGGTAATCACGCCTTGAAAGACTTGACCGATGCGCTGTTTCATCAGTTGGGCTTTTTGCAATCCTGCTAAATCAGCTTCGGCTTCTTGGACTTCTTTTTCCCGGTCGTTAATTTGGACAATTACCCTAGTCAAATCGCTTTGAAGTTCTTGTTGCAATTCTGGGGGTAAAACATTCCAGTTGATTTCTTCATGACAGGAGGAGTGACGGAGATTAACGCGTTCTTTAACACGGGTATTACGGCGATCGCGTCCGTGTTCAAGTAGCGAATAAAACACCCTTTGCATCAATAAATCTGGATAACGCCGTAAGGGTGCGCTGAAGTGAGTATATTCTGGTAGGGCCAGACCAAAGTGAGATCCTTTGGTGGTGGTATATACCGCTGGCTTGAGCGTGTCTTGCAACAAGTAGGTTAAAACTTGCTCAGAAGGAGATTCTGCAAAAGCTCTGGTCAACTGTTGATAATCGAGGGGTTGGATATCTACTTCTGGATCTAGTGACAGTTCCACGCCTAAATTGATTGCCAATTTCAGCATTTCTTGAACATCTTCAGTATCCGGTGAGCCTTGGACTCGCCAGATGGCGGGAACACTTAGGGCGCTTAAGTGATTTGCGATCAGTTGATTAACTAGTAGCACGAACTCCGTTAATAGCGATCGCACAGGTAAATCATTTACTACCACAGTTCCCAAAATCCCCTCATCATAGTAGGGATTTTGGCTGGGTGGCAGATTTAACTGTAGGCTCCCACGAGCTAACCGTGACTGTTTGACTGCTTTTTGCAAAGTTTGCAGGTCTTGCAGTGTTTCGATCACCTCTGCGGATTTTTCTTTATGTTGACCCGATAGAATTGCTTGAGCTTGTTCTGTAGTTAGTGCTGTGTCTACTTTAATGACGCTGGATTGAATTTCCCACTCCACCACTTGTCCTGATTGTGGATCAATGGTAATTAAAAAAGAGATGGTTAAGCGATCGCTTCCAGGTACTAAAGAACAGCGTTCTGCTACAGTGTCTGGCAGCATTGGCAGCATTAACTCACCCAGATAAACTGACTTTCCCCGCTTGAATGCTTCTCTATCTAGAGGTTCATCGGGTTGAACATAGTGGGAAACATCGCTGGTATGAACGCCTAAAAGCCAATTTCCGGATGAGGTTCTTTCTAAGCTGAAAGCATTTTCTATAACTTTAGAATCACCATTCACCCCTGCGATGGTTAGGGTAAACAAATTACGTAAATCCAGACGATTTTTCAGGTCTGCTTTTAGCAGTCTTTTGGGTAACTTTGCTGCTGCTTCGAGCACGTTATCTGGGAAATTACGGGACAGATCATGTTTACATGTTACCAAATCTATATCAGCAGCGGCTTCAGCATCGCTGCCAAGGATTTGGACTACCCGGCCCAATGGGGGATATTGTGCCAATGGGTAACGCAGGACTTCTACGTGAGCAAGGTGATCGATTGCTTCTTCTAATTTCGCGCCGTTGGACTGGATTTTGAGTTCAAACAGCAGTCGATCATCTAAAGGTACAGCCCGGAAACCGCTTTCTACCTGCTTAATCCGTGCTAGTAAAGTGTGGTTAGAACGTTCTAGAATTAGCTTGACTTCTCCTTCGGGAGAGCGGCGGCGACTACCTTCTTTGAGAACTCTCACCAAAACGCGATCGCCATTCCAAGCATTACTCAGATGACTTTCGCGGATGTAAATATCTTCAGCTCCTTCCACATCTTGAATAGCGAAGCAAAAGCCTTTACTAGAACAACGAAGTTTTGCTTCAATTATTCCTTCTTCTGTGACACGGCGGTACTTGCCTCGTTCTTTTACTAGAATACCGATTTTTTCTAGAACATCCAAGGCAATGTGAAGTTTTTGTAAACTGTCTTCATCCTCGCAACCAAGTTTCTTTTCTAAAACTTTACGAGCTACCAATTTATCATCGGTGAAATTGGCAAGGAGTGTAGCGATTGAAAATTCCATGCAGTGAACCGACCTTTGGTCAAAACATCATTTTTTGAGAAAACTTGCGTGCGGGGGTTTCCCTCCGCTTTTGCAAAGTACCCGTTGTTTCATCTGGTTCTTTTCTGTATGCCCTCACGGCTTACAGACACTAACTGGAAACGAATTGCCCTGCGGCAAGGCTCCCGAAGTTCCAAGAGAAGGAAGCCGACCCTTGGACTTCTCACTGCACGACGCTCTCAGAGTTCGCCTGCGTTTAAATCCCCCCATCTAACCAAACTTAGAAAGTACGCCTGATAAAAATTTCGCCCTACTAGGTAATTATGCAACGGTTTTTTGAGAAGCTGGGTTTAGAGAATCCATGCTTTCCAAAAGCGTTATGTAGGGGAGCCACTGCGGTCTTGGGGTCTCACGCCAGTCGCCTCAACGGAGGGAACCTCCGCACGGCGCTGGCTCCCCAAGTGGAGCAAGTGGCGTGGAAACCACAGGTGTTTGATTGTCTAGACTGAAGGTAATCTTACGCCATTAGACTCTGATGTTTAACTAGGAGAAACTGCCGGTAAACCCAATTTTCCCACATGTAGAATCGGTAACAATTAGGTAAGCAGCTCTATAAGCAGTGAGGGTGAACCTTATCTTCATTATTGTAGATTTAGAGCGCACTTCCAGAAAATAGTTCTGGATATCGAGTTGGGTAATTAGTATAGCATTATCAGCAAGACTACCCAGTTAAGTCAGCACCAGCTAAAAATTTCTTTAAAAAAGAGCTACTGCTACAATTAGGACACAGGACAAGACACGAATAGCACCTTGATGGGCTAATGCTCATCATTTGCAAGGAAACTAACGACATCATAAACAAAAGCTAAAATTTTATATCCACAGGGTAATTAGTGGATGTATTAAAAAGCCTCTAAGTATCCACTTAGAACCAAGTTAGTCATCTCTTACTATATTTTTAAATTAAGCAAAGCTTCGTTTAAAATTTGGGTTTGAGAGGATGTCACACAGTGATACCTAGCTAAGGCAAACAGATAGCATCGACCCCGTAATTAAACAGAGTTAGATTGGTGGCAGTATTATGTTGGCTCAATTCCAGAGCTTGTATCCCAACGGCAGTCTTATTTCTGAATTAGTGCAAATTTTTCAAGGAAAATATATTGTCCGGGCAAGTGTACAAATTGAAGGTGTAACCCGCGCTACTGGTATGGCAGCGGCAGAAACAGTAGAAGCAGCAGAAGATCAAGCCAGAACTAGAGCGCTAACAGTTTTAGGTATTAAGAATGCGCCACAGGAATCAGTAACTTCCTCAAACTCAATCTCGCAGGCGCAGCTTAACCTTTCCTCAGACACAAAACGCGAATTGAATGATGTCTACTCTTTTGCTGCAAAAGATGGGGATTTTGCCAGTAGTCCTTGGCCAGTGAGTAGTGATAAAGAAATATCTATACCATCCTCTAGCGGACAGAAAATTAAACCAGCTGCAATAGCAACAGATAACTTAGACGCGCCAGCAGTTTCTCCTGTGGTACAACTAACACCTGACACGCGAAGCGCAGGTAAAAGCGATACCTACAGCCAGGAATTAGACCAACAGTTTTCTGTGACTGCTAACCGAGAATCTCAATTCGATACTCCGGTCGAAAACTTGGAAATGATCTCTGGTAATCAACTGGAAATTCAATCCTTGCTAGGTACTTCTGCCAGTAATGTCACACCATTTACGCCACGCAGTTATAGTCCTCCAGAGGATGTAGTTACCCAGACTGGCACAGGAAGGAAAAAAAAGAAGGCTGAACCCGTGGATTTATCTGATGTAATTGCTAAAACAGATGTCGAACTTCAGCGCTTAGGCTGGACACCAGAACAAGGACGAGAGCATTTAATTAAAACCTACGGTAAGCGAGGGCGCACTTTGCTGACCGAAGACGAACTGCATGGATTTCTCAAATACCTCCAATCTCAGCCAGACCCAGTAGCGGGATTTTGATTTGTCATTTGTTATTTGTCATGAGCAAGGGCTGATGATAGAAAATATGGACTGTTGCAATATTCAGACAGTTTATAGAATTTGTAACCCCTCCTTGCAAGCGAGGAGGGATTACAAGTGGGGTTCAATTAGTCAAGCACCAACTAACAACTATTAACTATTAGCTGACAACTGCGACTGCTGGACGGCTACCAGCAGAGTGACGGTCAATCACTTGGTCAATTAAGCCATATTCCTTAGCTTCCTCTGGCGACATGAAGAAGTCACGTTCAGTATCTTCAGCAATACGTTCAATTGGTTGACCAGTATGTTCAGCTAAATAGTCGTTTAGTCGCCGCTTGTGGTAAAGAATTTCCCGCGCTTGAATTTCAATATCAGTCGCTTGTCCTTGAGCACCACCCAAAGGTTGGTGAATCATAATCCGCGAATGAGGTAAACTCATCCGCTTACCCTTAGCACCAGCACTGAGGAGGAAAGCGCCCATACTCGCGGCTAATCCAGTGCAAATGGTACAGACTTCAGGGCGGATGTGCTTCATCGTGTCAAAAATGCCCATACCAGCCGTCACTGAACCACCGGGAGAATTGATGTACATATAAATGTCTTTCTCCGGGTCTTCAGCATCCAAATACAGCAGTTGGGCAACAATCAAGTTAGCGATACTGTTATCTACTTGTTGTCCTAAAAAGATGATGCGCTCACGCAACAGCCGTGAGTAGATATCGAAGGCGCGTTCACCTCGACCCGATTGTTCAATAACGATAGGAATCATGGAAATAACGTAGCTATTTTAAATACATTTTATCGATGACAGCACTAAACTGGAGTGCATTTCTCCTGTTCTTGGGCAAATGCAATCATGAACTTATTGTAGGAGGTGATCAAGGGCGATCGCAGTTAGTTCCATAAGAATAGACCATAGCATTGCAATGTCCACCCTACAACCTACAAACTTTTGTTTAATTTCTTAGGGCACTTTTAGCTATAAAAGGAGTCTACAAGAAATATCCACATTATTTGAGGAGGAACAAATCAAAAACCCTCCAACTTCAGTAATCTCACATCTTGGCGTTTGCTATACAACTTTGGCAATGTGGTTACTAGACCGATCACAGAATATAAATTGCTGGTAAATTTTGTCCGATAGTTGTAATATTTTAAACCTTTTTTCAGTATTTATCTAAGCAATTATCCGATTATTTTTGTAAAATTTCGGTAAATCAACATTACAAGGTGTATTTAGAATAACCAGTTGCATTTGAAATGCTATCCCTTTAGAGGAGACGTGCCATGCGGGAAAAATTTCTACAAGCCGCTATCATCACCTTCTTACTCCACCTGATAGCAGGACTTAGCCCAAATACTAGAATTCAAACAAAGACAGCATCACCTGTGCCGGAAGTGTCAACACCTATCGTTAGCTTGCTGTTGCGCCCTTTTCAGTAAAATATTTTACAAATGGCACAGATTTAATTAATAGTGCTAACCATTTTGTACCTCTGTCGCAGCCTACTACTCAAGAGCTAAATCACTCTTTGGGTTTGTTGGCTATCTATACAGGCATATAGGCTAACACTCCTGAGAACAAGGTAGACTGAGCAAAGAAGGCAACTACTTTGCATTTGATCATGATTAATCGCCTTGCTGAAGCTAAGAGCCTTTACCTCCGCAAACACGCCGAAAACCCAATTGATTGGTGGTATTGGTGTGACGAAGCACTTGCAACTGCAAGAGGACAAAACAAACCCATTTTTCTCTCCATTGGCTACTCTAGTTGCCATTGGTGTACTGTGATGGAAAATGAGGCTTTTTCCGATCAAACTATTGCCGAGTACATGAATGCCAACTTTCTTCCGATTAAAGTAGACAGGGAAGAAAGACCTGACCTTGATAGCATCTATATGCAGGCTTTGCAGATGATGAGTGGTCAAGGAGGTTGGCCTTTGAATGTCTTTCTTTCCCCAGATGATTTAGTGCCGTTTTACGCTGGGACTTACTTCCCATTGGAGCCGCGTTATGGTCGTCCTGGCTTTTTGCAAGTTTTGCAAGCACTTCGCCGCTACTATGACACAGAAAAAGAGGACTTACAGCAACGCAAAGCCTTAATTATTGAGTCGCTGCTCACGTCTGCGGTGTTGCAAGACGGCGCTACAACAGAGCTAGAAGACGATCAATTACTCTGGCAAGGTTGGGAAACTAGCACAAGCATAATTACTCCGAGGCAAGATGGCAATAGCTTCCCGATGATTCCCTATGCAGAATTAGTGTTGCGGGGAACTCGGTTCTTGTTCCCTGGCTCGGTGTGGGAACAGAAATCCCGGCATGATGGCAAGCATGTTTGTACCCAGAGGGGATTAGATTTAGCACTGGGCGGCATTTATGACCATGTGGGCGGTGGCTTTCATCGCTATACTGTTGACCCGACGTGGACTGTGCCTCACTTTGAAAAGATGCTCTATGACAATGGACAGATTGTGGAGTATCTAGCAAATTTGTGGAGTGCAGAAATACAAGAACCAGCTTTTGAGCGAGCTGTGGCTGGAACTGTGCAATGGCTAAAGCGGGAAATGACCGCGCCTGAAGGTTACTTTTATGCAGCTCAAGATGCTGACAGTTTCATTAACCCCACCGCAGTAGAACCAGAGGAAGGAGCCTTTTACGTCTGGAGTTACAGCAAACTAGAACAACTGTTAACACCTGATGAACTAACGGAATTACAACAGCAGTTTACAGTTACCCCTAACGGCAACTTTGAAGGACAGAATGTTTTGCAAAGGCGTCATCAAGGGCAACTGAGTGCAACGCTAGAAACTGCACTGAGCAAACTGTTTACTGCTCGCTATGGTGTTGTACCTGACTCACTAGAGACTTTTCCCCCTGCACGCAACAATCAAGAAGCAAAAACTCACAATTGGCCAGGTCGCATTCCCTCGGTGACAGATACAAAGATGATTGTCGCTTGGAATAGCTTGATGATTTCCGGGTTGGCAAGAGCTGCTGGGGTATTCAAACAACCGTTATACCTAGAATTAGCAACGCAAGCAGCAAATTTTATCCTGAACTATCAGTTTGTAGATGGGCGTTTCCATCGACTCAACTATCAAGGTGAACCATCAGTTTTAGCGCAATCTGAAGATTATGCTTTGTTTATCAAAGCACTGCTGGATTTACATCAGGTTTCATTCACACAAGATGAAAACCAATTGGGCCATCAGGACTCTTTGTGGTTAGAAAAGGCGATGGCTATCCAAGATGAATTCGACGAATTTCTCTGGAGTGTAGAACTAGGTGGTTATAATAACACATCAAGCGATTCAAGTCAAGATTTAATTGTGCGTGAGCGGAGTTATGCAGATAATGCTACACCATCAGCCAACGGAGTAGCGATCGCTAACCTTGTGCGTCTCGCCCTACTCACCGATAATTTAGATTATTTGGATTTAGCCGAAAAAGGCTTAGAAGCTTTTAGGAGTGTGATGCATCGTGCTCCCCAAGCTTGTCCCAGCTTGTTTACAGCTTTAGATTGGTATCGTAACTCTACCTTGATTCGCAGCACAACAGAGCAAATCAACTCTTTTATCCCTAAGTATTTGCCAACTGCTGTGTTTGCTGTAGTATCTGATTTACCAGAAGGAAGCGTAGCGCTAGTTTGCCAAGGTTTGAAGTGCCTTGCACCAGCAGAAAGTGTAGAGCAATTATGGCAGCAAGTGCTGCAAAGTCAAACTAGGGCGTAACGAGACGGGAGATAAGGGGGACTGATGGACGAATCCGGCTTAACTGCTATTGTGTTAGCAGGCGGTAAGAGTTCTCGCATGGGTCAGGATAAAGCCCTGATTTCCATTCAAGGAGTGCCTTTGTTACAAATGGTTTATGGCATTGCTCAAACCTGTGCCGATACTGTTTATGTAGTTGCTCCTTGGCCAGAACGCTATCAAGACTTACTTGGTTCTAGTTGCCAATTTATCCAAGAGGTGGTGTCCTCAGCAGATGAAGAGTTGGGAATACAGAACATCTCTTCCTCTCCTCAAACTCATGGGCCATTAGTCGGGTTTGCTCAAGGACTAGCGCAAGTAAAAACAGATTGGGTGCTACTGTTAGCTTGCGACTTGCCGAAGTTGCGGGTTGAAGTTTTGCAAGATTGGGCAACTAGACTTGATAAAGTAGGGGATGAAGCGATCGCAGCTTTAGCTCATCATCCTAAAGGCTGGGAGCCTCTGTGTGGTTTTTACCGCCGTCGCTGTTTGCCACAACTATTAGAGTTTATCAACCAAGGGGGGCGATCGTTTCAGCAGTGGCTTGAGCAACATCCTGTAGAAGTTTTGCCCTTACCAGAACCAGAAATGTTGTTTAACTGTAATACACCAGAAGACTTGGTGTTTGACAATAGCCACGGGCTGGATTGAAGCATTTGAGGCATTACCTTAAGATTTAATTAAATTATGTATCGCCGTTGGATTCTATCAGCTTTAGCAATTTTGTTGAGTGTAGTTTTAACTGCTTGCACTACTGCAACCACTCAACAACCACAAGCAAAAGTGGCAAATATTACTGAAACGACTAACCCGAACTCTCAGCAATTACCAAAAGGCTCGGCAAAAAGAGTTGTTGCTCTTTCCTCGCTATCGGCTGATATTATTTCTCAACTTGATAAAACCAAAATTGTCGGAATTACTGGTAGCAGATTATTTAATAACGACCCACGATTCAAGGATATCCCCCGTGTTAGCGAAGGTCAAAGCCCTCCAAATTTAGAAAAAATTGTGGCATTGAAACCAGATTTAGTTATTGGTGCTGAAGGTTTTTCTAACATACCAATTCAAAAACTCCAGCAGTTAGGAATTCCGACCTTTCTCACCAAAGTGAATAACTGGGAGTCTCTAGAAGAACTTACTAAAACACTGGCTAAGTCAATTGATGCTAATCCTCAACCTTTATTAAACCGTTATAAAAAATTCTTACCAGACAAACCAACTCAGACTTCTGCTTTAGTCCTGGTTAGTCGTCAACCAATTCTAGCGCCGAATAAAAACAGCTGGGCGGGGGATTTACTTGCAAAATTCCAGGTAAAAAATCTAGCAGCAGAATTACAAGGAAAAAGTCCTATTAGTGGGTATGTGACGCTTTCGGCTGAGAAAGTTCTAGAAGCAAATCCAGAGGTAATAATTTTAGTTAATTCTCCACAAGGAAATTCGGAAGCAGCGCTTTTGGATTCCTTGAAAAAAGAAGCTTTTTGGCAAAAACTGCAAGCAACTGAAAAGAACCGAGTCTATGTGTTTGATTATTATGGTTTGGTAAATCCAGGTAGTATAGATGCAATAGAAAAAGCTTGTCAGCAGCTTAAACAGGCTTTTTCATAAACTACTAATTTTTGAGTGATAAATCGCTCACTACGAACTAGGATTTTATCGTTAATCTTAATTAGAAGTCATTTAATCCTTTGCGGAACCAATCGGTTTTCTAGCAACAGAAATATTCTTTCTACCTTTAGTAGAAGGAGGGGTAAGGCTGCGGAAATACAGCCCACCGACGGTGAATAAAAACACTATATATCCCACTGCTTGGACGATATAGAGATTTTCCCTGTAGCCAAACAAAGCTTTGAAAATGATGCCAGGGAACTGTTCATCGGGCAAGATTTTGGCAGTATTCCAAACCATTGGGCCTAGAATGCAAGAGTGAATTCTAGTAAAGCGTTCGTAGTAGAAACAAAGGTTTTCTGAAGCGCGACTGCTGAGAGCAACACTAGCAACAGCTTCATCAAACCGTTGCAGCGCTGTCACTACTAAACCAGCGACAATTAACACTAATAAAACGCCCATTGCTTGGAAAAATAGGCGAATATTAATTTTAATACCCCATTTAAATAAAAGTACACCTATTGCTACTGCTACTATAAGACCGCCAAGAGCACCAATAGTAGGCATTATTCCCTGCTGAAAACTACCAGCAATAAACAGAACAGTTTCAAAACCTTCACGTAGAACAGCAACAAAAATTAAACCAAAAATCCCCCATCCAGCGTTAGCGTTTTGTGTCAAGGCGCTGGTAACAGCTCCTTCAACTGTAGCTTTCATGAATCTGGCTTGTTTGGTCATCCAGATTAGCATCCAGCTGAGCATAATAATTGCCAACACACTAAATACACCTTCCAGTGCTGGCTCAATCACTCCCGCGTATTGTGGGTAAGCTTTGCTTAGTGCTTGAGTTACCCAACCAAATAGCACACCGATAAATGCACTAGCAATAATGCCAACGCCGACACCAGCATATACCCAAGAATTGAGTCGGGATTGTTTGGCTTTTTTCAGCAAAGCTAACACAATGCCAACAACAAGGGCAGCTTCTACTCCTTCTCGGAGTGTAATCACAAAAGTAGGTAAGGCTGTACTAAAATTCATCTTTTGTCCTTTGTCCTTTATCATTAGTCATTTGTCATCAATCATTTGTCAGTTCCCAATGACTAATAAATAATGACTAATGACTAATGACTATTAACTATTAGCTAAAATCGCGTAACATCTTTTTCAATTCGAGATTATGCATCTCTTCTTGTCCAATCATGCCCCGCGCGAATTCTTCCAGATAAATGCTGGCATTGGTGACAGTTTCAAGCAGGTTTTTATACAGATCCAATGCCTTCTTTTCATGAGATAAGCTTTCAGCCAAGATATCCTTAACTGTGTGCTTATAAGTCTCTTCCATTTGAGCAATTTTCAGTGAGGGATGCCCATCTAAACCTGTAAGAATTTCTCCTACTTGTTGGGCATGAAGTAAAGATTCACTCGCCTGCGCTTTAAAAAAGCCGACAATTGGAATGCGGTTGGGACCAGTCACCATCAGAGAATAATGTGTATATCGCACTACTCCCGCTAGTTCAAATTCCATAATCGCGTTCAGCAGGTCAATGGTTTTTTTCTGGTCAAGCTCTTGCATTGGTTATTAATTCAATTTACGAATGGATCATCATGAGCAATTAAGTTAAGAGTTAGGTGTTATACTCCGCCTAGGTATTAAGAATCTAGGCGCTATTCTCACTTTTAACTCCTAACTATTTCCTCACTTCTCACTCATTTTAAACTTCTTATTCTGAGCTTCCCATTAAGTTGGGCTACTATTGTTGGGCTTGGGTAGTAGAGTTGATTACTTTTTGAGAGTTTTGCTCAATGGTTTTCACTAGTTTGGTAACATCATTAGGAGTCTTGACTGCTTGAGCGGGTGGGATGGCAGAGGGCCAAACTTTTATTAATTCAGCCAAACTGACCTCGATCGCTTTGTGTGCTTCGGGATTTTGTTGAGCTACCTGGCTAGAAACTCCTTTGTATAATTCATCAGCATAAAGGACAAAGCCACGCGAGTCCTGATATTCAATGGGTGCAGTCACTTTTCCATCTGCGATCGCTGCGCCATATTCTGAGTTGGCTGCATCTAGCAATCCATTAATTGTCTGTAGCACAAATCCCGGTTTCGAGCGTTGATCTGCGGGTAAAGCTGCGATCGCTCCGTCAACTGCTTGCATTGAAGAGGTAAAATCAGTTTTTACTTTGGCATCCTTGGGCTTGGATTTTACTAAATCTTGCAAACTCACCAAAGTTGTTTTAAATTCTTTAACTTTGCGATCATTTAGTTGATCTTCTACATCAACATAAATCTCCTCAACTGGATGCCCAATATGAGGTTCTGCTTGTTTTGGCTGATTTTGATCTAACAGCTCTTGTGCTACAAAAAGATGCCCTTTCATTAACCCCAATTTGGTCATGTAGTCAACATCTTTTGCTTCACCCGTAAGTACTACTTCTTGAATAGTCACCTGGTCTTTTATTTGGTCGAATTGCTCTTGAGTAATGACTTTTTTCGTAACTAAAGCTTCTGGACTAGCGTAGGGACGATTCGCCTGAATCTTGTTCGATAAAGCTGGGATACCAAGCTTGGCTTCAAACTTATCTAACTCTGATAAGATAGCAGTATTAATGTTAATCGCTTTGCCACCATGACCGCTGTGATTCTGACTTACTGCCTCTGTAGCCTGGGGGTTGGAGTTAACGGCTGGTGCAGATGGATTTTCAGCTGTAGGTGTACTGTTACAACCACTTAAGCTCACTATTGCCACAGTTGCAACAGTTAAACAGATATAGCGAAATTTTATCATCTTTACTCCTAGATACTTAATTAAAAAGTAGTAATTGAAACATTTAAAACTACTATCAGCAGTTAAGTTTGACTCTGTGTCATAGATTTTACTGTTGCATATAATGACACTTTTTATCAACTAACTGATAAAAAATTTGTTATGATTTAATAATTTTTTGAATTTACAAAACCAGCGTTATGAGTTGTTAGCTGCAAACTAATCAACCATATACGCTTCCATGCTCAGGTTACTCAGCACTCCTGCAAGTTAGTTCAAGAATTTTTCAAAGAATTTTTAGAGTTGTTGTTAGCAACTACTTCAAATTGGCCCATGCAACCGTTTTCAGCGATCGCATCTTGGTGAGGATGAAACATATACTTACCCGGATAGCGAAAAGCAAATTCTAAGATGTGCCTCTCAGCTATACCCATCGTAATTACGTCCGTTTTATCGCTAGCAGTCATGCTCATGCCATAGCGATAGACATCGAAGAAGTTGGCGTGCAGATGAAACGTTACTGCTGGATCATATTCAATAATATTGAGGACATACAGCCGAATCAACTGATCTTGATAAATCCGAACCGGATGATCCATGTAGTAATGCGGCAAACCGTTGAAGGCGTAATAATCGTTATGGCTATCGTCATTCACGTCATAACCAGCCATAACTAGTACTATCTCATCAGCTGGGGGACGAGGAGTCGGTGGATCGATGATAAACATCCCGTACAGCCCCTTGGCAATATGACGAGTAACTGGTTCAATATGGCAGTGGTACAAGTGAACGCCGTAGGGTTCAGCATCAAATTCATAAATTGTGGCGTTGTTGTTGCTGACTGGGCGAACACCGTCCATTTCTGCTGGATGAACCCCGTGAAAATGTAGAGAGTGAGAATGTCCAGCCCGATTGAGAAACAATATCCGTACGCGATCGCCTTGTTTTGCCCGTAGCGTCGGCCCTGGTATGCGACCGTTTAAATCCCAAATGTTGTAAGATACAGCACTATTAAGTTTAATTATCGAAGTACTAGCAGTTAATTCAAATTCTCGGATGGTGCGCCCATTTTCTTGTTTGAGTGTCCCATAATCAAAATTTCTGAGCATCGTCATGGGGCTAGCAACGCCTTCTAATGTGCTCATGTCCATTGGTGGCACTTTGACTATTGACTTACTTTGTGAATTATTTAGCACTTGCCACAGTGCTGCTGCACCCATCACACCAGTACCCGCTAAGCCCAGCTTCATTAGTTGACGGCGGCTCCAAAGTTTTTCCTTACCCAGAGCGAAGTTGTTGGGCATAACGTTCAATTACGCTTAGCGAGCGCAAAAAAGTTGCAAAAGTTTTGCAATTACCTCTGTGTATATTATAAGGAACTAAAACTATTGTCAATAATTATCAAATGCTTTAAACCTCTTATTTAAGAAAGTAAATTCAGTTATCCTCTTAATTTTTAATTTTGAATTGTTTATCAGGGCGTCCGCCGATTTAAACTAAGTCGTTGAAATGTATCTGCAAAGGTATAAAGCGTGTCAAGAATTATTTTCACATCAAAACGTGTATCGCTAATTCTAATAGGGGTTCTGAGCTTTTATCTGATCGTTGGGGCAGCTGCGCCAGCCTATGCGATGCACATTATGGAAGGTTATTTACCAGGAAGTTGGGCGCTTTTTTGGTGGGTAGTGGCGTTACCATTTTTTGTTTTAGGATTGCGATCGCTAACTCGCATCACTCAAGCCAACCCAGAACTAAAATTACTCTTAGCTTTGGCGGGAGCTTTTACCTTTGTGTTGTCAGCATTAAAACTGCCTTCAGTCACAGGTAGTTGCTCTCATCCTACAGGCACAGGATTAGGCGCAGTCCTATTTGGGCCTTTAGCGATGTCGGTGCTAGGTACTCTAGTTTTGCTGTTTCAAGCGTTGCTTCTAGCGCATGGTGGTTTGACAACATTAGGGGCAAATGCTTTTTCGATGGCGATCGCTGGGCCATTTGCCGCTTACTGGATATATCATCTGATGATGAGACTAACTGGTAAGCAAAAAATCGCTATATTTTTAGCGGCCGCTTTAGCAGATTTACTTACTTACCTCATTACCTCAGTGCAACTCGCTTTGGCTTTTCCTTCGCCTGTAGGTGGGTTTATTGCCTCGTTTATCAAATTTGCTGGGATTTTTGCAATTACCCAAATTCCTTTAGCAATTAGTGAAGGGTTGTTGACTGTGCTGGTGTGGAACTGGCTACAATCTTACACTCCTCAAGAACTGGAACTTTTGAAATTAATCAAACGGGAACCTCAACACAATGAATCAGTCTAAAAAGGGATTGAGTAACTGGCTATTGGTATTGGCAGTGATAACTTTAGCAGTCGTGCCTTTAATATTTGTGCGTGGGGCGGAATTTTCTGGTTCGGATGGCGAAGCCGAAAAAGCAATTAGTGAAGTACAACCCGGATATCAACCCTGGTTTAAGCCGCTGTTTGAACCACCTAGTGGGGAAGTGGAAAGCTTATTATTTACCTCTCAAGCTGCTTTAGGGGCTGGAGCTATTGGTTATGTGATTGGATTGTATAAAGGGCGTTCCCAGCAGCAAAGGAACAAGGAATGACTCTGCAAATAGATACATTAGCTTACACTAATCGGTTGCGGTGGTTAGCACCTGAGCAGAAATTGCTATTTGCGATCGCTCTGCTAATCATCACTGCCTTTACTCATCCTCTAGCTCAAGTTTTGATTGCAGTTTGGATTAGTACTTGGACGGTCATCTATGCAGGAATTCCTGCTAAAACTTATTTTAAATTAGTCTACATTGCTACTCTGTTCTGGTTAACAAGTTTACCAGCTTTAGTTATCAATGGCATAGATATTGCTCATCTGCATTCAGTACAACATGACTCAGTAATTGGGCTAACTGTAGGTTCTTATTATATATACATCAGTGTTCACGGCATTGGGCAGGGATTAACAATTTTGACACGAGCGATCGCATCTCTTGCTTGCTTATATTTCATCATATTAACTATCCCTTTTACTGAACTTTTACAAATTTTACGTCGCATCGGTTTACCTGTACTTTTAACAGACCTGTTATTACTGATGTACCGTTTTATTTTCGTTCTCTTAAATACAGCCGCCGAGTTATGGATTGCTCAACAAGCTCGTGGTGGCTACCGCACTTTTAATATTGCGATGAAAAGTTTAGCTTTGTTGATTAGCCAATTACTCAAGCGCACTCTAGAGAACTACCGTCAAATCTCTTTGAGTTTGGCATCAAGAGGCTTCAATGGAGAATTTCAGGTTTGGCATCCTCATCGATATCATCTATCCAAGCGGTATGCAATAGAAGCAATTATCGGCTGTGCAATATTAATAGCAGTGGATTGGTATAATGCAGCAATCTTTACTCGAATTTGAGCAGGTATATTACACTTATCCCGGCGCAAAGCAATCAGCGTTGAATGGTTTAAATCTGAGAATTCCTGCTCATAAAAGATGTGCATTAATCGGTCAAAATGGTTGCGGTAAAACCACACTATTTTTATTAGCTAATGGTTTATATAAACCACATAAAGGTAGTGTGAGATGGCAAGATAAGCCTCTACAATACGACCGTCAATCTTTGATGAAATTACGCCAACAAGTCGGGCTAGTTTTTCAAGATCCAGAGCAACAATTAGTAGCCTCTACTGTTGAAGAAGATATTTCTTATGGGTTGTGCAATTTAGGATTGCCTACAGGAGAAATTAAACAGCGAGTTGAGCAGGCCTTAGTTGAATTTGGACTGATTGAACTAGCACAAAGACCTGTACATCATCTCAGTTTAGGGCAAAAAAAGCGAGTCTCTATAGCTGATGTGATGGTGCTAAGACCACAATTGCTATTGCTAGATGAACCAACGGCATATTTAGATAGGTTACATACTCGTAACTTAATGGCAACCTTGAAAAAGATTCATGCAGCTGGCACAACAATATTAATGGCAACCCATGACCTTGATTTAGTTTATCGCTGGGCAGACTGGATTTTTGTTATGGATCAAGGACAACTTGTAATTGAGGGAAAACCGCAAGACGTTTTTAACCAACGTGGTGTTCTCGAAGATTTACAGCTAGGAGTACCGTTGATATATGAGATGTTATTTGCTGAGGGAGTAGCTGAGGAAGGGCCAGTTTTAGAACGGTTGCGGCAGAGAATATTGAATTTGTTCCGTTACTTCTGAGTCGAAAGTCCGAAATACTTAATTTAATTAAGTGTAGGCAAATTTTAAAGTAACTACTGAAATATCAATTTTTTCTATTTTTTAAATCTTCTAGCGCTCAATGCTCAATCAAAAAATATGATGAATAAAAATTTATTTTAAAAAAGATAAATATCTTATTTGATGCAGATTTTATTGTCTATCTATCTTAAGTAACACTATAGAAATCCCCCAGTAGGGCATTGCAAAAGGAGGTAAAATCTTGTTTGTTATTAATTTGATACCGTAGTTATATTACTTAGACCAATTTGCTATGAGGATGTACTTAATATTTATTTAACGAACCGCCAAGTACGCCAAGATGGAAGAGTAATCATGAAGTGCAAGTTTACAGAGAATTGGTATTATTTTGCCTAAATAAACATATTAAATACGTGACGAATTATGCATATACCTGATGGGTTTGTTTCTCCACCAGTGGCAGCGGCTACTGGTTTGTTGAGTGCGGCAGCGCTTTTCATTTCATTTGGGCGATCGCAACAAGCCTTTGGTGTCCGTCGCGCTCCCATACTGGGTCTGACCACTGCGTTTATTTTTGCCGCTCAGATGATCAATTTTCCTGTAGCAGGGGGTACTAGCGGTCACTTGTTGGGGGGAACTTTAGCCGCGATCGTTTTGGGCAGTCCTTGGGCGGGGACGTTGTGTATTGCCACGGTTTTAATTATTCAAGCTGTGCTATTTGCCGACGGTGGGATTACAGCCCTGGGAGCGAATATTTTAAACATGGCAGTAATTGGTGTTTGGGTTGGCTGGGGGTTAACCCAAACCTTACAACGGCTGTTTGGGGGTTCTAAAGGGCGTTTACCCTTAGCTGCTGGCATAGCAGCTGGTGTGAGTGTAGTGGCAGCCGCTTTAGCTTGTGCCATTGAGTTAGTTCTATCGGGAACTGCGCCCACAGCCATAGTTTTACCAGCAATGACTGGTGTGCATATTCTAATTGGCATTGGCGAAGGGTTGATTACTGGGGGTGTGCTGACTTACCTGTCTACAGCGCGACCAGATTTGTTACCAGGGGAACAGTACGAGTTTCGCGGCTGGTCAGTGCCGATTGTCAGCATTTTTCTGATTGCAGGTGTGCTGTCACTGTTTGCCTCAGCTTGGCCCGATGGTTTGGAAAGAGTTGCGGAGAACTTAGGCTTTATCGACTTAGCTGAGCAAGTGCGGGTAATTGTACCGACACCATTAGCTGACTATGGTATTGAGGGTTTGGGGCCTATTGGTACTAGTATTGCTGGACTTTTGGGAGCTGCGGTTTGCTTTGCTGTGGCCTTTGGAATTGCCAAAGTTGTGAAACCGAATAATGTTTAAACTTTCTTTGCCGTTACGGTTGCAACTGTCTCTGGTGATTGTGGTGGGGGCAGCTTTGTTAAAGTATCATGCTTGGTCTAGCTTGTGTGTCTATGGCGCGATCGCTCTTTTATGGGTGGCATTATTACGCGTACCAATTCGCCGCATGGGCGGATTACTCGGTACAGAATTGATTTTCCTGTCATTACTGGCGTTACCCTTGGGATGGGAACGAGCCAGTTTTTTGCTGGTACGTTCCCTCGTTTGTCTAATCACGATGAATAGTTTTTTGTTAACCTTACCACCGCACAGTTTCGGCATCGCCCTCAAAAGCTTACCAGTACCAGCACCTTTAAAAGAAAATTTGCTCTTAACTGGGCAATATATGGAAATTTTGCTCTCAGAAGTAACGCGAATGCAGCGCAGCGCTCAATTACGCGGTTTGAATGGAACTGCGGGATGGCTGCGTTACGCTAGTGCTGCCATGATTGGAGCTTTGTATCTCCGTACTTTAGATCGGGCAGAGCGAGTCTATGCAGCAATGGTAACTCGTGGTTACAATGGACAACTGCCTATAGATTCCAGCTTCAGACCAAAAGAGCGTCTTGCCATATTAGTAGCCTGGGCGATCGCTGCTTGTTTAACCTTAACTTCTTACAGAATTTAGCTCAGTTGTGAATCTTGAAATCTTTGACATCTAATCCCCAAACTCCAATCGGTAACTCCCACACTGCTGTGGTCGAAGTTCAGAACTTGGGATATGCTTATTCCCAGCAAGAACCAGTATTACAAGAAATTTCTTTTACATTGAATAGAGGCGATCGCGTCGCATTAATGGGAGCAACTGGTTCTGGAAAAAGCACCTTGCTGGAGAACCTGATTGGCTTAAAACAACCACGAACTGGCAAAATTTGGATTAATGGCATCCCAGTAGAACCTACAACTCTGCCCCAAGTACGTCGTCAAATTGGCTTTAGTTTCCAAGATGCCAACGACCAACTATTCATGCCCACCATTTTAGAAGATGTAACCTTTGGGCCACGCAACTATGGCGTACCACCAGCAATCGCAATTGATCGGGCCCGACAATTATTAGCTGATTTTGGCTTAGAAGCTTACGCCAACCGTTCCGCCCACGAACTTTCTGGTGGACAAAGACGCCTTGCTGCCCTAGCTGCGATTTTATCCCTAGACCCGACAATTCTAATTTTGGATGAGCCGACTAACGGTCTTGACCCATCATGGCGGCGTCACCTAGCGCAAGTATTGTTAAAGTTGCCTGTCCAGGTGATGTTAATTGCTTCTCATGACTTAAATTGGTTGGGTAGAGTGACTCAACGTGCCTTGGTACTGTCTGCTGGTCGCATTCAAATAGACGGCAACATTCAGTCACTTTTACAAGACGGGGATACTTTAGACCAGTTGGGTTTGCCGATAGATTGGTGATTTTGCCAGAGTGAAGAGGTAGGAGATAGAGGGTAGAGGGGCAGTGGAGGCAGGGGGAGCAGGGGAGGCAGGGGGAGCAGGGGAGGCGAATATCAAAGACTCGTTCACGAATATCAAAGACTCGTCCACGAATATCAAAGACTCGTTCACGAATATCAAAGACTCGTTCACGAATATCAAAGACTCGTTCACGAATATCAAAGACTCGTCCACGAATATCAAAGACTCGTCCACGAATATCAAAGACTTGTCCACGAATATCAAAGATTCGTCCACGAATATCAAAGACTCGTCCACGAATATCAAAGACTCATTGTTGCATTGCAAAAAATATCTCCCCTACCTCCCTTGCCCCCCCTGCTCCCTCTTCTCCCCCTGCCCTCTACCCCAAATACTACTTTTGCTCGTAATATTGAATACTATTAATTAGGTATAGCTGCTATTAAAGTGTTAACATCTGTGTCGCGTAAATGTATTGTTATTGCTCCTGTTAGTCTGAGCATTGCATTGTTAGTTACTAGTTGCAACGATAATAAAGCCTCTCAGTGTCAGCGACTAATTAAGCTCGTGAATGCAGGAACTTCTTTGATTGATGGAAATAAGGGAAAGCAGGTTGTAACCAGCGTGCAACTGTCCAAGGATTTAGAATATATTACTAAATCGATTAAGGAACTGAACTTAAAAGACCCCAAGTTGAAAGAATTTCAAAGCGGTTTTGTGAAAGTTTTTGAAACTCTTTATCAAGCGATCGCCAAGGCAGCTAAAGCTCTGAACACAGCTAAAACAGCCGAAGCCTCAATATCTGGTAGAGAAAAAATCCAAAAATCTAGAGCCGAAATTGACTCAGCACTGACAACAGCAGCTACAACTGTTGGTAAGCGATCGGATGCGTTAGTGAGAGATTTGAATAAATATTGTAGCCAGCCGGAATAATCTATTTAGTGATCTGCCGCAAAAGTTTTGAGAGGTTTGTAGTCAGCACTTTAGTGCTTAAAAAATTAATGACTAATAGACGACTTTAGCTATCAGCCTGAGAATTGATTCTCAGGCGGTAATTGAAACTAGTACGAGATCTCATACCGATTTAATTAATGATTGGAACAAATCCTTTGGTAGAGACGTTGCATTGCAACGTCTCTACGCACATATAGAGAAATTAGTAACTTTTATCACCAATTTGACAAAAATATTCCTGACGTGCACCAACTTTGTTTGTCAAAAGGAATATTAGTACAAGTCAAATGAAATACCAGGAGTGATATGAGTCTACTGATAACAGGTGTGCTAACAACAGCGTCAATACCTGCAATCAATTTACCAGAACAGCCTGTAATTCAGTCAGATAAGCTGGTGCAGCAGTCAGCGCCAGAAAATTCGTCTCAAGTCGTCCCGCCTGCTAAAATTACACCACCCGAATTCATACAACTAGATGGAATCCCAACTCCCCCATCAGCTATAAAAACTAAGTACAAAAATATACTAAAAAAAAGTAGAGAAAAAATTCAATTCCCAAGTTCTCCCAACTTACCTGAATTCAAAAATTCTCAACCTGTAATAGAAGTTGCACAGAATCAAGAAAACACAAAAGAATTCTCTTCTCCACAGCCGATAAGTTTAGACTCAGACAACCAGATGTCTGAAATTACATCGGTGTCGCAACTTGAAGACGTGCAACCCTCTGACTGGGCTTTTGCTGCTTTGCAGTCTCTAGTAGAGCGCTATGGCTGCATTGCTGGATACCCTAACGGTAATTATCTAGGCAATCGTACTATCAGCCGTTATGAATTTGCTGCTGGTTTAAATGCTTGCGTGCAGAAGATTAACGAAATTATTACTAACAATCAAATTAATACCGTTAATAGTGAAGATTTAGTTCAACTGCAAAGGTTGCAAGCCGAATTTCAAGGAGAGTTGCAGCAATTACAGGAGCGTTTAGAGGTTGTCAACGAGCGGACAAGTGAATTGCAAACTAGTCAGTTTTCCACAACTACTAGACTATTCGGTCAAGCCATTTTTAGCGTGCAGGGAACCAATAGCACTGATGTAGATTTATTTCCTAGAGATGGAGTACCTGAACGCAAAGCAGAAACGAATCTGACTTTCAATAATAGCGTGCAACTAACGTTAGCAACCTCGTTTACAGGGCGAGATTTATTGCTAACAGGCTTATCTGCGGGTAATTTGGGTTCTACTGCATCGTTAGTATCTACGAATATGGGGCGGTTGGGTTTCGAGTCAAATACAGATAACAATTTAGTTATTAGTGACTTGTCTTATCGATTTCCCCTCTCAAATAACTTGGGAGTTGTTGTAGGTACAGCGGGAGTCAACCCAGTAAACACTTTTCGCGGTATTAGTCCTTTAGAAGGTTCTGGCGACGGCGCAATTTCTCTATTTGGTCAGCGTAACCCGATTTTAGGGATTGGCAACGGTACGGGTGGTATAGGTTTTGACTGGCAAATTAGCGATCGCATCAGTCTGCAAGGTATTTATAGCGCAGAAATTCCCAGTTTTCCCGGCAATAGCAACCAAGCTGGTCTATTTGGTGGTAGATGGACTGCTGGCGCTCAGCTAAGTTTAGCGCCTACCAATGACATTGATGTCGGAATACATTATCTTTACTCCCATTCCCCTGATGGCTTACTAGGAACTGGTATCGGCGATAGTCAGTTGCTTTCGCCTTTTGCAGATGCAACAGCTTTCGATACTCAAGCTGTTGGCGCTAGCGTTGCTTGGCGGATCAACCCTAATTTGCAGTTGGGTGGTTGGGGTGGTTTTTCTTCTTCCCAAGCAGCCAACCTTTCTGGAAGTGTAGAAACCACAAATTGGCTAGTATTTGCTGCTTTTCCCAATTTGCTGCGTCCTGGCAATTTAGGGGGTGTTCTCGTAGGACAACCTCCCAAAATTACTTCCAGTACTTTACCTGAAGGATTTAATTTTCCCAACTTTTCTGATGGCGGGACAGCAGGTGGACGCAGTGACACATCAATTCACGTAGAACTTTTTTACCGCGCTCAGTTGAATGACAATATTGCTTTGACTCCAGGCGTATTTGTCATATTCAATCCTGATCACAACGCTGCTAATGAGCCTTTAGTAGTCGGAGCGCTGAGAGCAACTTTCCGGTTTTAAATTTGTACCGATGTAAATGTAATAAAGTACGCTACGTTCATACTGGTGCAATCAGTGTTGAATACTAGTGTCACGCAGTCTGAGCAAGGAAAACTTGCTTATAAATTCATGCGTGTTTTTTTCATAGGTGATAAAAGGAGCAAATTTTCCATGAAACTAAATTCATCAACTAAGCCAGGTTGTGCAGTTGTTAGCAGCAGCAGTTTAGTCGCACTCATCATCGGTTTAAGTGGCGCAAGCGCTTCTGCTCAAATCACAATTCAAAGTACTGGTACATTGTCAGGAACTATTCAACTTCCTAGCATTAATCCCAATTTCAATCAGAGCATTACACGTGTAGATACTGATACTACAGGAACATACTCGCGGAACATAGGTTCTAGAAATAATCCTAATTACGTTCCTGTGTACAAGTCAGATTATGTAGCAGTAAGAACACGCTCAGATGGTAGTCTACATTACTACGTTGACTTTAAAGGCATTCCTATTGTCTCTTTCAATGGTGTTGTCACTTCACCAGTTCTCTCAGGTGGTGAGTTGACGCCTTATAAATATCAGGGAAGATTGGCAGGAACTACATTTCAAGGAGTAGTTCAAGATGAATTTAATCTCACAAAAGCTTTATACACTGGAACTGTAACTGATCCAAAAACTGGAAACCAGTATCGGGGTACTTTTGAAGTGAGTGGATACGGAGTGCGATATAGCGATCGCAATGGTGGCGCAACTCCCACAGTATTTGATTTCAAGTCCGATATCCCAGGTTCACCAAGCGTCACTTCCTTGAACATGACTAACTCCCCCTTGGCGAGATTGACAATCAAAGTACCTACAACTGCAACTCTCATAACCCCTACACCAGTCGTTAGCGGTGGTAGTACACCTATTCCCACACCAATAGTTAGCGGTGGTAGTACACCTATTCCCACACCAATAGTTAGCGGTGGTAGCATACCCACGCCTGTAGCCGTAGTTAGTAATGATAGTGCGATCGCCGAAACTGTGCCGCAGACATTACTTTCACCAACACCTACAGCGTTTACATCTGAGCCTACTTCCCCATCACCTGCTGCTACACCCAATATAGAGTCTAGTAGTGGTAATTCTTCTGGAGTTAATCGAGTGGTTGTCAACCCATCAACGCTTGCTTCAGGTGTTTGTTCACAGGATTCTGGAAATAGCTGTATAAAATCTTCTTTACCCAAACAAGCGATCGGCCCTCGCAGCCGAGTGCTATTGCGTTAGCCACATATCATCATTAGTTGGCAAGGGGTTGCACAATTAATTCCAAACTTAAGGCAAAAGCTTTGTATAGTTCTGGAACTTAAGCAGGACAGAATGAAACTAATATTATAGCTAGGATAAGGACAACATCCAGTTAGGGAATTCCACCCGAAGTTATCGGTAGCAGTTTTGCGGCTCAGACTTCCTATTTGTGGTAGATTTTACCCTAATGATTTTCTGGCTATACTAGTGACTTAAGCCGATTGATTGATAAATGTCAGCCCCCACCATGAAACACCCAAAAACTCTATGTTTCCGACATATATCAGTGTGCATTTGCTATTTAACTGACACAAAATCGTGTTTAGAGTTTGAGCAAATCAATTTCCTAGAAGCCACAAAAACTTTATTAGTTAATCATTGATCACACAAATACTACAGAGCAAAATTAGATAAATCATACATATTCAGAGTAAGTAAATATGAAAGAAGAATTACTAGTCAGAGTTTTGCAAGTCTTGCGAATTAATATGAGTTGGATGACTTGGAACTTATTTCTGGCTTTTATACCTTTAGCTTTAAGTGTGTGGCTATTTCGCATTAGGTACAATCGTTCTTGGCTGTGGTGGCTAGGATTTCTGGTATTCTATGCTTTCTTGCCGAACGCACCATATTTGTTGACTGATGTAATTCACTTGATAGATGATATTCGCACAATTCAATCGGTATGGATGATTACCTTGGTACTTATTCCTGTTTATTTGCTAGTAATTCTGTCTGGATTTGAAGCTTACGTTATATCCTTAGTTAATTGGGGTTACTATTTACACCGTATTGGCAAGAGCCAATGGATTTTATGGGTTGAATTAATTACCCATTTTCTATGTGCTGTGGGTGTTTATTGGGGGCGATTTTTGCGTTTCAACAGTTGGGATTTTATTACTCAACCCGATGCTGTCTTAACTAGAGGTGTAGAGGAAATTCTTGGTAAACAGCCATTGGTAATTATCGCTATTACTTTTGTGATCCTTGTCGGGTTGTACTGGATCATGAAACGAGTAACTTTGGGTTTTGTTAGGCAACCACAAAGTAGTTATACCATCAAGACACAACAAGCAAATTCTAATACCCCAAATGCTGGATAATTAAAGACTTCTCGCAATCCGAATATAACACTACTAAATCTTTTAAATGTTACTGTGCATTATCAATAGTCAGGTATAATGCATTCTTTATTAGTGCCACAGTGTCTTAGTGGTAAAAAAAATAACTTTTTAACCACTAAGGCGAAGTTAGCCTTGTCTCTTGTCTTCTATTTATCCACCCAAAGAATAGTACATACACTAGGTAATTTCTTATCAAAAGAAAGATGAAACTAAACTCTCATTGAGTTGAAATAAACATAGATCAAACACTTGGACGTAAATCGCTATCATTTTAAAATAACCTCGTCCTATCAGACCGTTGAATATTGAGGGTCTTGTTTGATTTAGCTAGTCACTTTGATAGGAGAGATATCATATGCAATTAATTTCTAGAGAGGAGATAAAGACACTACTAGAACAGCCAAAAGGAAATTGTGTTTCAATTTATATGCCAACGCACCCAGCCGGACAGGAAGTGCGACAAGACCCAATTCGATTTAAGAATTTGGTCAAAGAGGCAGAGACTCGCTTAATTGATGCAGGTTTAGAACAGAAAGAAGCGATCGCATTGTTGCAAAAAGCCCATGAAATTGATACCCAAGAATTTTGGGAGCAAACGGTAGATTTGGGACTAGCGATTTTTATTTCTGAAAATATTTTTCGCTACTATACCATGCCACTCAATTTTCAAGAATTGGTCGTGGTGACAGACAGGTTTCACATCAAACCTTTGCTACCGATTTTAAATGGTGATGGTCGTTTTTATCTGCTGGCTTTGAGTCAACAAGATGTTAGATTTTTTGAAGCAACACACCATAGCATCAACGAGGTGGAGATAGAAAATCTGCCTAAAAGTTTGGAGGAAGCTCTCCAAATAGACGAGACTGCCAAAGAGGGTCAGTTCCGTAGCAGAATGTCCAGAGGAGGAACCTCCAATTCTTCTTCACAACCGGGTGAGTTTCATGGACAGGGAAGTCCTGACAAGGATAAGCACCAAGAAAGCATCCTAGAATTTTTTCACATCATTGATGGCGCATTGCACCAAAAACTGCGAGAGCAAAAAGCGCCTTTGTTATTGGCTGGGGTTGAGTATCTCTTACCTCTATACAAACAGGCAAATACCTACCAGCATTTAATGGAAGAAGGGATTACTGGTAATCCAGAAATTCTCAGTGCTCAAGAGTTACATGACGAAGCTTGGCCCATTGTCGAGGCTGATTTCCAAAAGTCACAACAAGATGTTTTGGAGCGTTTCCATCAACTGTTTGGCGGTGATACTGGCAAAGCCACCAATAATCTCAAAGAAATTATCCCAGCGGCTTACTACCAACGAGTGGATTCATTGTTGGTTGCAGTTGGTCAACAGCAATGGGGTTTGTTTGATCCAAGTTCAGAAACGGTTTATTTACATGAGGATAAAGAAACCGGTGATGAGGATTTGTTAGATTTTGTTGCTGCTCACACCTTACTAAATGGTGGTGCGGTCTATGCTATTCCACCAGAACAAATACCATATAGCACACCCGTTGCAGCGATTTTTCGATATTAAACATTCTGACGGTGTTGTATAAAGTTAACTGTACTATATACAACACCAGTAATGAAAACTATTCGTTTTTCTATTAGTCAATCTCTAATCGTTTTAGCTCTTTTGAGTACGGCAGCTAGATTTAGCCAGCCTGCTGTAGCAGAGACAATAACTGGACAATCGGGCAATGTGCAGGCAGAAATATCCTACGATCAGCCACAAGAATACCAGTATAAAAATGTTAGGTTAAAAATTATTCGAGCAGGTAATACTGTTTTTGAGCAAAAGCTACCTCAAGAAAATGAATATGACAGACCTGTGGAAGGATTGTTTGGAGAAAAAGAAAATAAGTTACCAGTGCTAGACTTGGACGGCAATAAAGAACCAGAAGTAGTTGCCGATTTCTATACAGGTGGAGCGCACTGTTGTACTTATTCATTGATTTACCGCTACAACAGTCAATCCAAGCAGTATCAAAAGATTCGCCACAAATGGGGTAATGGTGGCTATCGACTTAGAGATTTAGATCAAGACGGTTTACCAGAGTTTGAGAGTCGGGACGATCGCTTTGCCTATGCTTTTAGTAGCTATGCCGCTTCTGGCTATCCCTTACAAATTTGGCAGTATCGCCAAGGCAAGATGATTGATGTTACCCGTCGCTATCCTAAATTAATCTATAATGACGCGTCTGAGTTATGGCAAACTTTTTTAAAAGCGCGGAAGCAAGGGGATGATGGCAAGGGTTTTTTAGCTCCTTACTTGGCAAATAAATATATGCTGGGTCAAGGACAAGATGGTTGGCAACGTGTACAACAAGCTTATAAAGGACGAGATCGCACTAAATACTTTGCAGATTTACGTAAATTTTTACGCGAAACTGGATATATCAAGTAAAAATACATTCAAAATTCCCAATTACTCCCCTAATCTTCCACTCTTCTATTTTTCCTCTCTCAATTCACGTCGCGCCACTTCTAAAATCAGGCGTTGCTCAGCACGAGCGATCGCCTGATATGTCCGCGCTACCGCTTCCGGTTCAACAGAAATGGAAGTAATGCCCCATTGCACCAACTTATCAATGATTTCTGGATAGATGGCTGGTGCTTGACCGCAGATTGAACAAGGTATACCCGCACTTTGGGCCATTTGGATGAGTTGGGCGATCGCACCCATTACCGCCGGCTGACGTTCATCAAATACTTTTGCTAGTTGTCCTTGCTCTCGATCTACCCCCAATAATAATTGTGTCAGGTCATTTGTCCCAATGGAAATCCCGGCTACACCTGCTTTGACGTATTCTGGGAGTAAAAACAGGACGCTGGGCACTTCTGCCATTATCCACAGTTGAAACTGGGACACTTCGCTTAATCCTGCTTGCTCGACTTTGCGGCGACAAAAGACAAACTCTTCCACAGTCCTAACAAAAGGCAATAGTAAATGGATATTGCTGTAGCCAGCTTGCTGTACAGTCGCTAAAGCCTTCAATTCTAACTCAAACACTGCGGGATTTCGTAAATAGCTAAAAGTGCCACGTTCACCTAACATTGACTGTGGTAAAGATTTTATATCACTCAATGATGGTAAATCCTGCGATCGCCAATCTAAAGATCGATAAAAAACAGGTCTTGGTGCAAAAGCACGAGCAAACTGCATAATCTGCTCCGACCAACGTTCTAATAATTCTGTCTGACGCCCGCTTAAGAGCCAACTATTAGGATGTTGTCCCTCTAGTATGGTCAATACCATTAATTCTGAACGCAATAATCCCACCCCATCCACAGGCAAGTTTTGCACTTGCTCTATTAAGCTGGACTGGCTCAAATTAACCAGCAATTGTGTAGCATTCATGGATGGGTAAGTAGTAATCGGATGGAGAGATGGAGGGACGGAGGAATAAGGCAAAAGAGAATTTTCTCTCTGTGTTCCTTTTTCTCCTTCTCCCCCTCTGCTCTTGTCCCTGTCTCCCCCTCTTCCTCTGTCTCCATTTCCGTCTCCTCTAATCCGATAAACTTCTCCTCTGTCGCCATCTACTAACAGTCTTTCGCCAGTTTTAATTAGAGTTGTGGCAGATGTTGCGCTCACTACTGCTACAAGACCCAATTCTCTAGCCAGAATCGCAGCGTGACTAGTTAATCCTCCCTGTTCCGTAATAATACCAGCAACTTGTTGAAGTAACGGTAGCCAATCAGGTGTAATAGTTGGTATTATTAAAATTACTCCCTGGGGTAGTTGTTCTGGTTTTTGTTGTGAATTGATTATCACATGGGCAGTCGCCACAATACGCCCTCCTGCCGCCCCTAATCCCTTGATGAAGTGGATATTGGGAATTACGGATTTGGGAGCGAGAACTTGTGTGATGTAAAGCTTGGTATTTGGGGTTTCCTGAGCGATAGTCCACTTAATGGTAAATTCTTTACCTAGTTCACTCACTAGTTGATTCCCCAGAGCAATTACTTGCTGTAAATATTCTTCTTGTAAAGCGTATTGTTTTTGTTGGGATTCTTCAAGTAGGTAGGCAACTAGACAAGTGTGATCTGGCGTTAATACTGGCTTTAATCCATGCTGCGAAAAAGCCAGCGGTGTCTCATGATCAACACGATAAGCCAGCATTTTATTGCCCAGATGTTGCTCTAGTACAACCCCAGTTTCTTTTTGAATATAGTAGACATCTGGGATAACTTCGCCGTTGGCGATCGCTATTCCTAATCCCCAACTAGCTTTAATTTCACACCCGGAGGAGTGAGCGCTAAACAAGCCACTGGCGATCGCATTTTCAACAGGTTGTACCAGTACTCCTAAATTAATTTGTTGCAGATTAATTCCTGTGCGCTGCCAATATAGGAGACTTCTGGCACGAAATAGCTGGCTCCAAGTACGCTTTAATGCAAGGGCAATATCTTCCTGATCACAATGACAAAACACTGAATCCAACAACCCGGATACATTCGCCTTAACCTGGGTAGTTGTTGATACAGCCAGAGTCGGTCGAAAAATCAAACAGCTAGTTTGCCATTCTTTAGCCGCTTTGAAAATTGTACTTACCCACTGCTGTGGCACTTTCGCAGTGATAATTTCCTGGCGCAAGCGACCAGCCACCTGCTGAAGTTGACGCCAATTAGCTACATCCAAGTGCAACGAAGAATAGGGTAAGTCGGCGACTAATGACTCTGAACTGTTGAGATTTTCGAGGAATTGTCGCAAAATTTCTGCCGGCACTACAAAACCATGCACTACCGGATAGCCACGCTGCATAAGTCTGCTCAAGTAAAATGCTTTTTCACCTACTTCGGTGCGGTCTTGTAATTTAATTTGGTCAAGCCAGTAAAGTTTGTCCACTCAATTTGTTAGTTGTCAGTTGTCAGTTTGTAGCCACAGCCATTGCCTCCTGGTATATTGTCAGCCATCAATCCACTGACTCCTTACTAGGACGAGTTTCCAGCATTTACGTTTAATTGTGCCAACCTAATTTGTGGTTAATTGCTAGTTACATGATGTCTCACCGTCATTTAACTCCTTTATCAACCAATTTTTTCCTTCATTCACCTCCTTCCCTGTTATGAGTGGTTTAGTTGTTTGAGCAAGTTGTATATAGCAATATCGTATTTAATTATTGAGTGTATGATTAAAGTTAACCATTTGAGGTAAAATATTTTTTGTTAATCATTTTAATTAAAAAACCTTTTAATAAAGTTGAAAGTCTTGCTATCTAAACGGTAAAAGCATTTTGGCACAACTTACTTATTTAAATATTTATTGGCAAAAATAAAGCTTTAGCCAGAAAAATTGAACAAATGGAGGAGATCGATTAATGCTTTAAAAAGTCTTTTCCAATGGAATTAATCCAAAAGAAATATAGATTGTTTTAGTAAACTCCATAAATGTAAGGAATATTTTTATAGTATTTATTGAAAGAAATTACTAATTAACTTAAAATATTAAGGCTTCCACATACCAGATCAAGGAAATTGTCAAGTACTTTCTACATTTCAAGCCATGATTGGCTGAATATAAGTTTTAGGCTATGTATTGCATTGCTTATCGGAGCAATTATCGGCTTAGAGCGCGAAGCTAAGCGCAAACCGGCTGGATTAAGAACTCATATCCTAGTAAGTCTTGGTTCAGCGATTTTTACCGTCATACCTCTACAATTAGATGGATTGCAATCTAGTCCTGATGCTCTCAGTCGTGTGATACAGGGTATTGCTGCTGGCGTGGGATTTCTTGGTGCTGGAGAAATCGTAAGTCATTCTTCCCAACAATCACAGCAATTTGAAGTTAAAGGACTAACATCAGCGGCGGCTATTTGGGTTTCGGCTGCTTTGGGAATAGCTGCTGGATGCGGTTTGTGGCAGTTAGGATTAGTTGGTGCTGTGCTAACTTTTTTGGTTCTCAACGTTTTTAAAAGATTAGAAAAACATCAATAGTCATTAGTTAATCCTTGCAAAGCACAAATCACTAATTAAACAGCAACAATACCTTAGAAAAAATTGTTTCTTGCGCCCTAGTTTGAAGAATTAATTTTACTAAATCGATAAATTCCTCATCAGTTTTATTGTCACTTTCAATTATTTTAGTAGCGGCATAAAAACTAACGTCATCAAGATTTAATTCATTAGTAGCGCCTGTCTGCCATCCTGATTTTTTAATATCCCAAGAAAGCGATTTACCACGTAATGTAAATTGAAACCATATTATTTCATCATTATATAATTCAAAAAAAACATCAAAATAATGTTCTTCACCTTGGAACCAAATTCTGTTTGTGCCTATTTTATAACCTTGCTTTAGTAACTTTTGCTCAATTTCTCGCAATGATGCACCTAGTGACGCAATTTCCTGTTCATTAACTCTGTCATTTGTTTTAGATATATTTGAGTTGTCATTTGTCATTTGTTATTTGTGATTAACCAATGACTAATGATTACTTCGGTGATATTTCTCCTGCCTTCACAAAAAGAATTTGGGAGGAGTTTAACCACTGAGAATCAAAAGAACTTAAATGAGTGGTAGTAATCAAGGTCTGAAAGCGATCTTGAATAGCATCAAGCAATTGATTTTGGCGGGATGGATCTAGTTCGGCGAGAACATCATCAAGCAATAACAGCGGTGGTTCTTTGACGACTTCTTCAATTAGTTGTAATTCTGCTAATTTTAAGGCTAGAACTAGCGTTCTTTGCTGACCTTGAGAACCGTATTGACGTGCGGGTGTCTGGTTAATAGTTAATTCTACTTCGTCGCGATGGGGCCCAACAAGAGTAGTACCTTGATGAAGTTCGGCAACGGCTCGTTGTTGAATTTTTTCCAAAAAAGCTTGTTGTACCTCTTCTGGATTATTTTGCTCTAAAGGAATGCTAGGTGTATATTTGATTTGCAAAACTTCTGTGCTACCACTAATACTGGCGTGCCAAGCAGTAGCGATGGGAGCTAGTCGCTGGATAGCGCGATCGCGTCGTCTAATTACCCTTGTTCCTGTAGTAGCTAACTGTGCATCCCATACAGCAAGTTCTGAGTGTAGAGACTTTGTATGCAACGTCTCTACATTGCGTTTTAAAAAGGCGTTTCGCTGGCGTAAAACCTGATTATATTGCTGCAAGATGTGAGCGTAAACTGGTTCGAGTTGGATTAGTAAGGTATCTAACCAATTGCGACGACCTTCCGGGCCACCGCGCACTAAATCTAAATCCAAACTGGAAAACTGTACTGCATTCAGAACGCCAAGAAAATCCATTTGACGGCGTACAGATTCGCCATTAAGAGCAACGCTACGGCGACCATTGCGGCGGAGAGTTAAAGTCAGTTCACTGAGTCCCGTTTGTCGCCCAAGGGTGGCATTAATTTGAGATATAGCTTCTCCTTCTTTTACTAAATCGCGATCGCGTGCCATCCGATGCGATCGCAATGTTGCCAACAACTCCACCGCTTCCAACAAGTTAGACTTTCCCTGAGCGTTATTACCTACCAAAATTGTTTTGGCAGCAGTAAACTCAATCTTTTGCTCTTGGTAATTACGAAACTGTCGCAGATGAAGGGTTTTGAGGTACATAGCGGGGATTGGGGATTGGGGACTGGGGATTGAGGATTGGGCACTGGGGATTGAGGACTGAAGATTCTTAAGAGGGGGAAAAGCTTAAAGCGCAAAGTCTGAGCGGAGGCTTCCTCCGCTCAGAACTTTGTAAGAGAGGGTAAGGGGATGGTTTTTCCCTTTCCCCATGCCCCCTGCCCAATACCCAATGCCCCATGCCCCATCACACAGCTTTCTTGCCCATAAACCGCAAAAATAGCTTCTCCAATTCAACCCAAACAAACATTAAGGAACTGAAGCCAATACAAACCCCCAACTCCGTTGGACTTAGCCAATGAGTGCCAAAGAAGTTTCTCAGGGGTGGTACGTAAACTAGCATTAGCTGCAAAATCGTTGTTACAACAACAGCCGCCAATACAAAGATATTCGAGAAGGGATTCATCTCGATGGTTAGTCGGTTATTGGAACGAATGGCGATCGCATGACCCATTTGGGCAATACATAGCGTAGTAAATACCATTGTCTTCCAAGTATCGGGGTTACGCTGATACCCAGCTGCATGGGTATGCTGATAAGCCCACCACATCAAGGCAATACTAATAATTGCAAAGATGATGCCAATGCGAATCATATAAGAACCCAATCCCCTAGCGAAAATACTTTCACGGGGACTAAAAGGTGGACGTTTCATGACATCTGGTTCTGGGGGTTCCACAGCTAAGGCAAGAGCTGGTAAACCATCTGTCACCAAGTTCATCCACAAAATTTGCAAAGGAATTAGAGGAACGCCTCCTAAACCAATTAAGGGTGCAGCGGCGATCGTTAGCACTTCGCCGATGTTACTACCCAAGATGTACTTGATAAAGCGGCGGATATTGGTGTAAACAACTCTACCTTCCTTGGTAGCTGTAACAATGGTGGCAAAGTTGTCATCAAGTAATACCATGTCGCTGGCTTCTTTGCTCACATCTGTGCCGGTAATGCCCATTGCAATGCCAATGTCAGCTTGTTTGAGGGCTGGGGCGTCGTTAACGCCATCACCTGTCATGGCGACAAATCTGCCTCGGCGTTGGAGTGCTTGGACAATTCGCAGTTTGTGTTCTGGGGCGACTCTTGCATAAATGCTTACTAGGTCAACGTTTTGCTCTAGTTCCTGGTCGCTCATCCGTTGCAATTCTTGACCTGTGAGGACGCGTGAGCCTTCCTCAGCAATTCCTAAATCGGTGGCGATCGCTCTTGCTGTTAACTGGTGATCGCCAGTGATCATAATTGGGCGAATGCCTGCATCTCGACACTCTTGTACTGCTGCTCTTACCTCTGGGCGTGGCGCATCTAACATTCCTACCAATCCTAGCCACACCAAGTTTTGCTCAGATGTCTCATCTGAACCTTCCGGCGGAATTTCCGCCAGGGGTTTGTATGCAAAACCTAACACCCGCAAGCCTTTACTTGCCATTTGGTCATTTTCTACCAGAATTTGCCGACGTTGTTCTTCAGTCAATGGGGCTGAGCGATTGCCCAGATGAACGAGAGTGGAACGTCCCAAAATTAACTCTGGCGAACCTTTGGTAAACATCAAGTAACGCTCAGATTGTAAAAAGCTAGCGATCGCAGGGTCAACCGCGGTCAAAGGCGATCCACCTGACGCTACTTCCTCCACCTGAGAAATCACACTCATTCGCTTGCGTTCTGAGGAAAAGGGAAACTCGCCAACGCGGGGTAGTTTGCTGTTCCACTGGTCTTTTTCGATTCCAGCTTTTCCCGCGAGTGTGACTAATGCACCTTCTGTAGGATCTCCTAAAATCATCCATTGCCCATTGTTCTGTTGCAGTACAGAATCATTACAAACAGCACAAGCAACTAGCAAAGCTGAGATTTCTGGATATTCATCTACGGGAATTTTTTGATCATCTAACTGAAAATCTCCTGTAGGAGTATAACCTTCTCCCGTGACACGAAAAGTCTTGTCATTGGTGAAAACTGATTGCACCACCATTTTATTTTGAGTCAGGGTGCCAGTTTTGTCAGAACAGATAGTAGTTACAGAACCCAATGTTTCCACCGCTGGCAATTTGCGAATTAAGGCATTCTGGCGCACCATTCGCTGAGTTCCTAACGCCAAGGTGACGGTGATTACGGCAGGTAAACCTTCGGGTACTACAGCAACAGCCATACTCAGGGAAATTTCCAAGAGTTCTTGGATATTGCTAAAACCTCTTGCTTGGATGACACCAGCAGTCACAACGATCGCAACAAGAATCAAAGAACCTGTAACTAGGACGTTACCCAGTTGGGTCATTCGCTGCTGTAAGGGGGTAGGTTCACTTTCCACCGCCTGCAACATGGCAGCAATTTTGCCCAGTTCTGTTGTCATTCCGGTGTTAGTCACCAGAACTTTAGCTCGTCCTTGGACTATTTCAGTTCCTTGAAATACTAAATTAATGCGATCGCCCAAATCTGTTTCTTCAGGCAATTTGAGTGTTGCCTGTTTACTCACAGCTTCGGCTTCACCCGTCAGTGCTGACTCTCGCACTTGTAAATTAGACTGTTCAATCAAGCGTCCATCTGCGGCTATCTGCATCCCAGCTTCTAGCAGCATCACATCCCCTGGGACTAGTTCCTTAGCTGCTATCTCCACCAGTCTGCCGTCGCGCATGACTCGCACTAAGGGAGAGGTCAGCTTTTTCAGAGCTGCCAAGGCTTTTTCAGCACGGCTTTCTTGGACGTAGCCGAGTATGCCATTGAGAATGACAATCGCCATAATTGCGATCGTGTCTTTAAATGGCACTTCACCAGGTTTTAAGTCGCCCGCTCGCCAAGCTATGAGGTCTAAGATCCCAGAAATTAGAGCTACGCCAATCAGCATCAACAACATAATGTTCTTGAACTGATCGAGCAAAATTTCCCAAGTACTACGGCCAGCATTTTCTTCTAGTTCATTAGGGCCGTATTTTTGCAACCTCTGTTGAATTTCTTGGGGTGTTAAGCCACTGTCTGCATTACTATCAAGCAGGTCTAGTGCTTTATCAACTTCTAAACTATGCCAAACGGCGGCACCTTCAGGCAGAGAATTAGCAGACATCGTGTACGTCACAGGAAATGGTTACAAAATTCGATCATAATTTAGTGATGGATGGAAAACCATCAACTAAAGTTACATTAAAGCCGTTACTAAGCTAAACGAGTATTGATTTAATTCTTAACATTTGCATATTTGTCCACTTTTGACTTAGTGTTATTTCTCACGAAGGAGTTTTTCGGAACACATTGTACCGATAATTATAAGTAATAGAAATTTGAAGTTTAGTTACAGAGCATATGCCACAATTAATTTTAGGCGTGCTAAACCGTTAAATAAATATGCTTAATATGAGTTTTGCACCCTCCAGTTTGACTGCCAGCCAAATGTTTGGGCAAAGAATAATTCGACCACTGACTGCTGCTACCCTGTGTGGCATTGCTTTCATTAAAGATAGGCTCATTGCTATTGACAGTATTAAAGGGCATCTACTGGAAATTGATCCCACCTCTGACAATAGTAAAATTATTAATCCCCATCAAGTAAAAGAATTTAGCGATGTCACTGGACTAGCGGTGTGGGAAGACACTCTGTGGGTGACTCGTGCTCAAAGTGTTTATTTATGCACCCTCACTGCTTTAGGTCTGGAACATTTTACTACATTGCCTTATCCGGCTGACGGCGTTGCTGTTTGGGAATCAACAGTCTATGTTAGCTCTCAAAAATTAGGCTACATTCTGGTTTTTGACCGCGATACTCGAAAAGAGATTACCAGATTCTATGCCCCTGGGGTTGGGGTGGAAAATTTGGCAGTTAGCCAGGAAACGCTTTGGATTTGCGATCGCACAGAACAAACAGTTTACGCGATGGATAGGGCAACTGGAGAAGTCCAATTCAGTGTTCTAACACCGTTTGAATCCCCCACAGGCATAGCAATACATAAAAATGGTGATACAAGTCAGGAAAGTCTCTATATCGCTTATGCCTCTGAGGAGCCTTATATCCGGGATAACCCAAACGCAGACCCGAATCATGAGTTAACTTACCGCGATCGTACTTTTATTCACCCTCTGTATTATCATTACGAACCAGATAAGCATTACGCTCTCTCTAATGGCTATCTCATTGAAATGTCCTATGCCGAGGAAATTGCTCCCTTAGACGAGGTTTATTTACCAGAAGTCGAATGGCGTATTGCCCTTCCATCCGAAACTGAGCGTCAAAAAGTAAAACACGTTGAACCTATCGGTTTACCCTTTACTGAAGAAGTTATAGATGGGCAACGTGTAGCAGTATTTAAATTTGATGCCCTCACCCCAGGCGAACGGCACATATTTGGCTGGAAAGCCCTCTTAGAAGTTCGAGGCATTAAATATCGCATCACACCCAGAGATGTAGAAGATATTCCCGAACTTTCACCAGAATTGCAAACTCGCTACCTGGTTGATGATGACGATTTAGCAATGGATACTCCCATTGTCCGCCGTGCCGCCCGTGAAGCAATTGGTAATGAAACTAATGTGTTGCGAAAAATGTACAGCATTCGCAACTACGTCTACGATGAATTATCCTATGGCATTAAACCCTACATTGATACACCAGATATAGTTTTAGAGCGGGGCATTGGTTCTTGTGGCGAATATGTGGGCGTTTTACTTGCTCTATGCCGTTTGAATGGCATCCCCTGCCGCACTGTAGGTAGATACAAATGCCCTCCCAATAGCGAACACCAAGGTGTTCCTCTGCAACCCGACTTTAATCATGTTTGGCTTGAATTCTACGTACCGAATTTTGGCTGGTTGCCAATGGAATCAAATCCTGATGATGTCGGGAATGCTGGCCCTTATCCCACGCGCTTTTTTATGGGCTTATGCTGGTATCACGTTGAAATTGGTAAAGGTATCTCTTTTGAAACTGTCACAAGTCAAGGTACACGGCTAACAAAAGAAGATGTCCCCATTGGCGATTTGGCAATTAATCATATTCGGTTTACGATTCTCAAAGAATTGCCACCTTTTTGAATAGTACCTGTGTGATTAAAAACACACTATAGTAGGGTGGGCATTACAATACCCACCCTACAAGACCATTTTTGCCATAGCCCTGACTTGTTAATTAGCTGTTAGCTTTCAAACTTGGTAGTGGATGTGAATAAGACGGCTTAAAATCTCCAAACTCACAGATAGAGCTAAATGGGCAAAAGCGGCAGTGAGAGCCAGGATTTGGGGGAAAAATCTTACTGAAATTACTAGTTTTTTCTTGATATTTATGCAAATCGTGCTGATGCTTGTGAGCTATATTAGCTAAGTCAAATTCCAAAGATTCTAATTCACTATTATTAATGCTAATCAGCTCAGATGTTTTACCTATCTCTAAATTGTAAAATGATGCAACAGCGTGCCGTCCAGGATAAAGATAACGAGCAGCCAATAAATAAACTAATGCCTGTCGTCGGTCAAAAGCTGATTTACCAGTCTTGAAATCTATAATATGTAAAGTACTATCAGACTCAATGAAAACGCAGTCCATAGCCGCATATAAGCGAAAGCAATAATCCTCTTGTTCAATCACAATCGGTTTGGGAAAACCTTCATCGCCCGGAGTTAATTGGATAATATTTTTATTCAAAAGTAACGGAGCATCGTGATATTTTTTCAATATTTGGCGCACGCGTTGCTGAACTTGATCACTTGAGTTGCCTAATTTTAGTAGCTGGGCAACTTTTTCTACACCATCTGATTGGTTTAGCAGATGCCTGTGATGATGAAACTCATAAACGCCTTTTTGGGCTAGTATACCAATCCGCTGAGGTGCAGTGGCTTGCGCTAACAGCGCTTTGACTTGTGGTTCGTGTTGCCGAGCTTTGATAAACCCCCGTCTCATCTGGCAATGCCAGCGTTCTTGCCCTGTCGCTGGGGCAACTAAAGACCAAAGGTGATAACTGGCAAAAGGTCGATCAGGGGTTGACATTGCTAAGGAACAGTGAGAGAAAATACGGTGGGGAGAAGTCAGAGCTAGGGTTTCTAAGAACTCTGAGTAGAGGTTTTCTCCGATGGTCTGATCACTGCCGAGAGGTACAATACTTTGTGCCTCGCCCTTGTATTGTTAGACACAAGGCAACTTTTTTGTAAAAATGGTTGTGCAGTAAGACCCGCATTACGAGCAGAAGTTCAGTGCTCGATGGGTTGTCTTTTACTATGGTCGGTGCTGCGCTTCCCCGTAGGGATATGACGAACAGAACTTTGGGAGATACTTGCTGCTATACAAGCCTTGTGAGAAGCCTCCTAATAATGATGATGAACGAGAGAAAGTGGCAATGAGCGCCAGTAGCAATTCCAGCAAGATAAAATTTGGCACTGATGGATGGCGAGGGATTATTGCCGATGACTTTACATTCCCCAATGTGCGGAAAGTAGCAAGGGCGATCGCCAGTTACTTAGAAATAGCCTATAACAAAGATAGACCAGTACTTATTGCCTACGATACTCGGTTTTTAGCTGACCAGTTTGCTCACACAGCGGCCCAAGTCTTGGCTGATTTGGGTTGGACTGTCAAAATTACTGATCGGGATTGTCCTACACCAGTAATTGCTTATAACGCCCGTCACTTAAATTCTGCTGGGGCGTTGATGTTTACTGCTAGCCATAATCCAGCACCATACTGTGGAATTAAATATATCCCCGATTATGCTGGGCCTGCCACTCCAGAAATTACTGATACTATTGTGGCAAATATAGAGGGTGCATCGGATAACCTGCCCGGCAGCAGTCCATCAGGTTCAATTTCCATTTTCGATCCCAAACCAGACTATCTCAAATTTATCTACACCCTGCTGGATATAGAACGAATCAAGAATGCTCAGTTGAAAGTTAAGTATGATGCGCTATATTCTACCTCTCGCGGTTATTTAGATGAAGTTTTGCAACAGTGTGATACTCACTTAGAAAGTTTCCACACTTGGAGGGATGTGTTATTTGGCGGCGGTATGCCAGAACCCAAAGGTGAGCAATTAGTTGGGTTAGTGGAAGCAGTACGCCGCGATCAAGCAGATTTGGGTTTAGCAACGGATGGAGATAGCGATCGCTTTGGTATTGTCGATGAACAAGGAACCGTCCTCACTCCTAACACTGTGCTGCTAGTTTTAGCACGTCATTTAATAAAAAACAAAGGTAAAAGCGGAGCAATAGTCCGCACTGTTGCTACAACCCATTTACTGGATAATCTCGCAGCAAAATACGGGTTGCCAATTTATGAGACACCAGTTGGCTTTAAATACATTGGTGAAAAAATGCGGGAAACTGCCGTACTAATTGGTGGAGAAGAATCAGGCGGTTTAAGTATTATTGGACATATTCCTGAAAAAGACGGGATTTTAGCCGATATGCTAGTAGCAGAAGCGATCGCCTATGAAGGCAAACCGCTGAGTCAACTTGTCCAAGAAGCGATCGCTTCTGCTGATGGGCCACTTTACAACAACCGTCTTGACTTACACCTCACCGAGCCTCACAAGATTGCTGTCATCGACTCTTTTACTCAAAATCCACCCGCAGAAGTTGCAGGAATTAAAGTTAAACAAGTAGGGCGTAAAGACGGTATTAAGCTTTATTTAGAAGAAGGTAGTTGGATTTTACTGCGTCCTTCCGGTACAGAACCGCTGGTACGCGTCTATCTGGAAACCAACTCTCCCGAAAAACTTACTAAAATCGCTCAAGAGATGGAGAGCGTCATTGCTAAGCTAGAAGCAGTAGCAGTTTAGAAGAACTTTACCCCTAACTCCTGATTGTCAACGGAAAGGGGAGTCATAACTTGGGACTAATTATGAAAACTCTGGCTCCTTTTTTGATATCCCTAGTTGTAGCTATCTGGATAGTGGCGATCGCAATTATTTCAGTCCAAAATGCCACACCCGTATCTTTAAAATTCTTAACATTTCAATCGATTCAAATGCCAGCGGGTTTAGTGTTGGCTTTTAGTGCTGGTTTTGGGTTAATCAGCATGGCATTGCTACAACCCTTTTGGGGTTTAACTGGTGCTAGACAGGGTAATTCTCGATTGGAAGATGACGCTGAATTTTTTGTTGATGATGAAGATTTTTGAAGCGTGAGCCAAATTCTACGAAGAGAAAAGCCTACACAGACAGGCTTTTTTGATACTTTGGGAGGGCGATGTCTACGACGGGCTACGCCTACACACTTGTCACAAGCAAATATCTCAATGCAACGGATAGGCGATCGCTAATGTTTTATTTCAAGTAGTGCTACGTTAAGAAGTAGTCACTAATTACAAGCTTTATAAGCAATTAACTATTGATTTTTATGGCTGTGCCGTATCAAAATATTATTACTATTGAGCCAGGAAAACGAGGTGGTCAGCCTTGTATTCGAGGAATGCGAATTACCGTATATGATGTTTTATCATATCTTGCCTCTGGTATGACATACGAGGAAGTGCTTGATGACTTTCCTTATTTGACGCAAGAAGACATTTTAGCTTGTTTAAGCTATGCCGCTGATAGAGAAAGACAAATGCTGACAATGCCAGCATGAAGTTACTTTTTGACCATAACCTATCACCTCGGTTAGTAGATCAACTGGCTGATATTTACCCAAATTCTCAGCATCTCTTTCTCATAGGTTTGGATAAAGCAGATGATCAAAGTGTGTGGGAGTATGCGCGACAAAGTGGATTTACTGTTGTAACAAAAGATGCTGATTTTAATGAGTTGAGTATTTTGCGAGGATTTCCACTTAAATTGATCTGGATTCGTCGTGGCAATTGTTCAACCAATCAAATTGAAGACATTTGGCGATCGCATTTAAAGGATATACAAGCTTTTGACAAAAATCCAAACTTGGGAGTTTTGACACTGTATTAAAATTGTCAAATGTAAACATTGAGTCTAATTTTAGATATGTTAGCGGAAGGAGATTGCCGTTATCTTTGAGTATATGTAGTTTAAAAATCTGGGATTATACAAAAAAGCCGGCATTAGCAAGCTTTTTTTGATACTTTGAGAGCGATCGCGCTGTTATAAAATCAAAATGTCCATTCGTGGTCTGGATCATCTAAGGCAGCACGAACAGAAGCTAAGTTAGCAAGGTCTTTAAAAGGGCTTGATTTAGCAATTTCTGTAATTGAATTTAAGGTGAGGGCTAATTGGTCGTTGTTACCAGATGCGATCGCACTATCAACGACAGCAAATAAAGCACGAAAGTTTTCTGCACGTTCATCAAAAGAACGGTCTAGATACGCCATCAGCAACTCTCGTTGAGCATTAATCTTGGTGATTGTTTCGTTTTCCCAAGCCTCAATTTCTCGTCGCTTTGTCTGTTCCTGTTCGGCAATTTTCAGGTAATCGGTGTAAGTCGAAACCATTTGCTGTAAATATTCAGCAGGATTCATAACTTCGTTGACTACTACTTCGGCAACTTTCTTTACTGACATTCCTAATTGTCTCCCAGAGTACGATACTTGGCTTGGATAGTCACAGTAGCAGGATTAATCTGCCCTTCAGTATCTAAAACAGGAGTTTTCATGATTTCTACAAGCGCCTTGACCAAAAGTGCTAGCTGTTGAAATTTGGTAATATCCCTGTTTTTATCAAATGATGTTAGTGATTCAAGTTCGTTAAGACCCATAACAGCAAAATAGTTGAGAGATTCAACTAAATCCATCAACTCTGTAATCCGCCGTTTGACTTGCTGCATAAAGTCTTTTGCTGCTGCAATTTTAGCGATCGCAATGTTGACTTCAGCATCGTACTCCCGCGCCTTTGTCAACGCTTTTTCGCCTTCACCAGCAAGCACAAAACCTCCAATTAGGACAGCGGGGCCAACAGTGATACCACCTAAAACAAGAGAACCAAGAGCCATACCTCCTCCACCAGCAGCTAATGAACCGCCGCCCAGCCATGCTAGAGTTGCATTCCAGGCTGCGGCACCGCTAAGTCCTCCTATAAGTGTTCCAGTACTCGCTACTCCTACAGAGGTAGCAAGACCCATTGCACCACCATATCCTGCTGCTGCCGCCCCAATAGCTTTAGCTCCACCTTTAAAAAACTGTTCAGCTTCCATTGCGGCAGTTTTGTACTCTTTGATTTGCTGAACTGTAATTCCTTCTAGCCCCTCTAAAAACTCCTTTTCGCTTTGTTTTCCTTTACCAATGTTTCGTTCGATAAAGTCAACAAAGCGCCCAATTGTAATCATCATCACATTAAGCTGAAGTTGACCATACTCTTCAGCCAGATCGTTAGTTGCTTCCCAGTCTGTTTTTAATTGGCTAACAGCATCCTCATGACGTTTTTGTGCGCGTTTACCAATTTCCTGTGCCTCATTCATATCGGCAACGCCTATAGCGCCTGCACCTACACCAAAAACAGTGCCAGCTATAGCAACAGCACCCAAGATAAGTGGAATCATGAAATACTCCTGATTGTGATTAGTATTTGGTTAATATTTTTCTACGGGGATTAAATGAAAAGAAGGCATCACCTTATACCCATATTTCCCCGAAATACCCGATAATCAACAATTCAGAAAGCGTAAATTCGAGGCTGTGATGAATGCAGTTGCCAATTCTTATTTGTTTTTAGTCCCTCAGTGCAGCGGATAGGCGATCGCGCTTAGTTTGACGCTAAAATATTAGACGCAATCTTGTAGAGATGATTGGCGATGAAAATTAAAGCAGTTATCTGGCAAGAAGACGGTGTGTGGTGTGGTTCCGTACCTGCTTTACCAGGATGTCATACTTGGAAAGACAGCTACGAACATCTATTAGACATGCTGCAAGATGCGATTCAAGGTTGGTTAGAAGTCGCCAGTCACCGGGAAGATATTGATCCAAGGAAGCGCTCACCGAAAAAGATTTAGAATAAAAGCGATCGCACTTCCAATATTTATGCTGTCAGTTTAAGAAAATGCGATCGCTTACCACATTTCTGCTGTAAATACTCTCTTTTCTGCTCTGGAGTCCAATTTAATTGGACTAAATATGTATTAGTTTGAGATATCAGGCATGTGTAGAATTCACGGGTATTTTATTAGTACATATTTGTATTTGTTCTTGATTTAAATTGTGATTTTCGTTGATTTTAAGACTGACTGTTTGTCCTAAAGCTTGCCAATTCATTTCATTGTGTCCGTCACAACTAACACCTATAGAGTGATATGTGACTGGATCATAAATATTACAAAAAACTACATTATTATTTCCTGGGCTAACGGCGATCGTCAGTGGATTCCGCAGTTGTTCGGAAGTAATGATATCTAAAGATAACAACAAATTTTTAGAAAAGTAAGATTCATTTCCCGAACGAATAATATAAGGTTTGTCTGCCAAGATATATAAATCAGTTTTTTCAACTATTCCAAACTTAGTTTCAACCCTTTTATTTGCTTCTATTCCTGTAATTACTCCAGTCAAGGCTCTCTCATAAATTGGGATGCGTTTTTCATCTTCAGCAAGCATATACCAACAGTGGTCGGGTTCTCTGCTAACAAAGACATATTGAGGTTTTGGAATTTGTCCGAATCCTAATTTAACTTCCATATTTGTGATGAAGGTTTTTGTAAACAAATTTATTTAGCAACAAGCTTTTACGGTTTGTGCCGTCAATAAACCAGTTGCTTTATAGATATAATTCCCTGACGAACAATACAATTAACATTAAGGCAGCGAAAATTATAAAATTTAGTTAATTTATAAGCAATATTTATTTATACCAAGACGGCAAGAAAACCTTGTGCCTTTGGATGAAATTTAGTTGTGTAACGCTTGTTATAAAGATGCATAAAAAAGGGCAGGTACAAAACCCGCCCTTAAAAGAATGGTAATTTAAATTAGCGATCGCTATTTAATTAGCAATTTCTGGCGCACTCAAAGAAACCTTTGGTACTTCTGTTTGTTGTGCTAATGTTGGCACGGAATCACGCAATCTTGCAGTTAATTGTACAGTTGTGGAGTCGTACATTTGAGTCAGCAATTTCGGATAGAAACCAATACCAATAATTGGCACTAACAAACAAGCAATGATAAATACTTCGCGGGGTTCAGCATCTATCAAAGCTTGATGAGAAGCTAATTCTTCATTTTCTTGACCGTAGAAAATTTCCCTCAACATTGACAGCAGATAAATCGGAGTTAAAATCACCCCAACTGCCATCAAAAAGACTACGATGACTTTGAATGTGGGGTTATAAGCATCGCTAGTAGCAAAACCAACAAACACCATTAGCTCAGCTACAAAACCGCTCATCCCTGGTAATGCCAAAGAAGCCATCGAACAGGCGGTGAACATAGCGAAAATCTTCTTCATACTCTTACCAACACCACCCATTTCATCCAACATTAGGGTGTGTGTGCGGTCATAAGTAGCGCCGACGAGGAAGAATAAGCTTGCCCCAATTAACCCGTGAGAAACCATTTGCAATACTGCCCCACTCAATCCCAAATCGGTGAAAGAGGCAATACCAATGGTGACAAAACCCATGTGAGAAATTGATGAGTAGGCAATTTTCCGCTTGAGGTTGCGCTGAGCAAAGGATGTCAGTGCAGCGTAGATAATATTAACTACTCCCAAAATCACCAACACGGGTGCGAAATAAGCATGAGCATCGGGGAGCATTTGGGCATTCATCCGAATTAAGGCGTAACCGCCCATTTTTAAGAGAATACCTGCCAGCAACATATGCACAGGGGCCGTAGCTTCACCGTGGGCATCAGGTAGCCAGGTGTGCAAAGGAATGATCGGCAATTTGACGGCGTAGGCAATCAGAAAGCCAGCGTATAGAACAAGTTGGAAATTGAGAGCGAAGTCTTTTAAGGCGAGCGATCGCATATCAAACGTCACCGTATCGCCGTAAAATCCCATTGTTAGGGCAGATAGCAAAATAAACAGCGACCCACCAGCGGTGTATAAAATAAATTTGGTCGCTGCGTACTGCCGCTTTTTACCTCCCCAAATTGACAGCAGAAAGTATATTGGCACTAATTCCAGTTCCCAGACCAGGAAAAATAACAGCATGTCCTGGACAGCGAACACGGCAATCTGACCGCCATACATCGCCAAAATCAAGAAGTAAAACAGCTTCGGTTTGAAGGTAACAGGCCAAGCTGCTAAAATCGCCAGCGTAGTAATGAATCCAGTCAAAATAATTAGGGGCATGGACAAGCCATCTGCCCCTACCGACCAATTCAAATCTAGTTGTGGTACCCAAGGGTAACTCTCCACCAACTGTAAATCTGGATTGGAGAAATCATACCCGGTATAAAAAGCATAAACAATCAGTGCAAAATCTATTAGCCCCACGATGAGGGAATACCAGCGCACTGTTTTTCCGTCTTTATCCGGGATGAGGGGAATCAATAGTGACGCCGCTATTGGAAACAGAATAATCGTCGTCAGCCACGGGAAATTAGCTGTATTCATCGCAATTCGTCTGCTATCAAAATCATGTTTAGCAAAAAGTCACTAGCTATTAACTAGCAGCTTTTTAGGGCTTTAGTCTTCAATGTTAGGTTGATTTAAGAAAAATAAATAAAGATGAAGGTAGGTAAATGTATATCCTTGCCTTCATCCTAAGAGTGTTGAGTCATGTTAGCGGTAGCGAGGCGTTTAGCCCGTGCTGAGTTGAAAGCGTAGATTGTGCTGAGTAAAGATTGTACTGCGGACTACCGATTCCTAATTTTCTTCTTCACTCAGAACTCAGCACTCAACACTGCAATCAGGTGACACCAAAGACAATCACTAAACCCAAAACAGCCCCAAACACAATCAAGGCATAAAATTGAGCGCGACCGTTTTCTAGATATTTCAGACCTTCACCACTAACAAGTGTGAAAAAGCCCGTGAGGTTAACAGCACCATCGACAACGCGGAAGTCAACTTCCATAACTTGTCTGGCTAGGCGACGCAAGCCGATGACAAAGACTTGATGGTAAATGTCATCAAAGTACCACTTGTTGAGGGACAACTCGTAAAGTGGTTTGATTTTAGCTGCGATCGCCGCTGGGTCGATTTTACCCCGCAAATACATCAGCGAAGCTAAGGTAATCGCAATTAAGGAAATTCCAACTGAAGCCCCCGCCATGATATAAAATTCCGTCGGGTTGAACTCAGCAGCTTTTTCTATAACTTCCGAGAGGGTTTCGCTAGGAGGAAAAATAAACTCCTCAAAGTAATTTGCATAGGGAGTCCCTACCAAACCAATCAAAATCGAAGGCACAGCCAACAATGCTAACGGCAGAGTCATTGTCCACGGTGATTCATGAGGAGAATCGCTGTGATGCCCATGAGAGTCATGGTGAGCACCTGTTGCTGCCAATTCTCCTTTTTTCATTGCCCCAGGGCCAAATGTCGGAGCTAGTTCTGCTGATTCTAATTCCAGGACAATTGTGGCTGCTTGCTTGAGTTTTTCTTGAATTTTCTCGTCATTACCTCGGAATTTACCTTCAAATGTCAAGAAATACATTCTAAACATATAGAAAGCAGTAATCCCGGCAGTTAGCCAGCCGATCAACCAAAGAAATGGGTTAGCCTCAAAGGCATTCCCAAGAATTTCGTCTTTTGACCAGAAGCCAGCAAAAGGCGGGATACCAGAAATTGCCAAGCAACCAATCAAAAAGGTAATTGCTGTGATGGGCATATACTTCCGCAATCCACCCATCAGCCGCATATCCTGCGCCAAGGCGGGGTCGTGTCCAACGACACCTTCCATACCGTGAATTACAGAACCAGAACCCAAGAACAGCATCGCCTTGAAATAGGCGTGTGTCATTAGGTGGAACAGTCCAGCGCTGTATGAGCCTACTCCCATTGCCATCACCATGTAACCGAGTTGGGAAATGGTAGAGTAAGCCAAGCCTTTTTTAATGTCATTTTGGGTAATGGCAATACTTGCCCCCAAAAATGCTGTAAACGCCCCAGTAAAGGCAATAACGTTCATTGCTGCTGGGACGTGCTCAAATACTGGGTACATCCGAGCAATTAGGAAAACACCAGCTGCCACCATAGTTGCCGCATGGATTAGGGCAGAAATGGGGGTGGGGCCTTCCATCGCATCTGGTAGCCAGACATGCAAGGGGAATTGAGCGGATTTTGCCACCGGACCTAAGAAAACTAAAATCGCAAACAGGACAGCAAGAAAATTGCTGATAGAACCTGATTGCACTAGTTGTGCGAGGCGATCGCCCATCACATCAAAATCAAAGCTTCCTGTTGCCCAGAACAGCCCCAGAATGCCCAACAGAAGACCAAAGTCACCCACGCGGTTGGTTACAAATGCTTTTTGGCAGGCATCTGCTGCTGACTTGCGATCGTACCAAAAGCCTACCAGCAAGTAGGAACACATCCCGACTAGTTCCCAGAAAATATAAATCTGTACTAGGTTGGGACTGACCACCAGTCCCAACATTGAGGAGCCAAACAAGCTGAGATAGGCGTAAAACCGCACGTAACCGGGATCATGAGCCATATAGCCATCGGTATAAACCATGACTAGGAAGGCTACTGTTGTCACAATCACCAGCATTAGGGCTGTCAGGTGGTCAACAGTGTAGCCCATGCTCAGGTGAAAATTACCTGCCGCCGCCCATTCCAGGGTGCGGATATAAGGCGCGTGTCCTTGAATTTGACTCCATAGCAAGGCAAACGACAGCCCCATGGCCGCTCCCATCAGGGAAATAATCACTACAGCGTTAAGCTGCCGCAAGCGGTTTGTCACCTGATTCAACGAGATTAACCCTAGACCGACCAGCATCGCCCCAAAAAGAGGTAATACCGGAATCAGCCAGGCATACTGATAGATTACTTCCATCACTGACGCCTACTTTTAGAATTCTTGACTAAGGTAGAACAGTTCTTTAGACGATGTCCGTCGCAGGAAACTGTCCGAGTCGGAACTGTTAATAATTGTGACACACACCCTTTAGGATAAAATACCCCACCCAGTAACCATTGGGTGGGGTGTTAAGCATGGTTTTAGATTTGATCGACTCACTAAATTGTCCACAGTCGATAGTCAAGAGTTTAAATACTCACTATTGACTATTGACTATTGACTATTGACGATTGACTGTTAAGTTTCTTTATGCCGAGCGACATTCCAAATCTGCGGTTTTTAGGCTGTTGTAGCTTTTAGGACTGTTGCTATAGCTGACTTTAATTTCTTCCAGGGCTAAACGCAAATCTTCTCTGCCGCGAAAACTTTCCAAGCGATGCCGGACAATACTATTTTCAATCAATAGTAAAGTTGGCAGTGATTTTAATTTATAAGTAGTAGACAATTTAAAATTTTGATCGGCGTTAACCGTAACTAATTTAATTTCCTCACCGTACTGGGCTTTAAATTGCAACAATAGTGGCTGGATAATACGACACAATCCACACCAAGGTGCTTCAAAGTTAACTAAGACAGGAATTGGAGATTCTAAAACTTCTTGAGTAAATGTCCGCTCACTAACCGACAACACCATGACACCTCTTGGATTATAGGGTTTTTATATCAAACTAGCTATCTGCACTGAAAGATTGGCAAGCCAGTAACTGCCGATAGATGCTCTCAGGACACAGATATGCAGGACACAGATAATTAAGCAAAAAATAAGCGCGTTTACGTGTCTCTGACAAAAAAGCCACCGTGAGAGTCGCGCTGGCTTTTCTGGATTTCTAACTCCTGATTGCCGTGGCTGCCTGGGAATTTAGATTGATCTATCATTTATTCCCCAGGAAAGACCACTGACACAACTACCAATATAAAATCTCAAACCGACTGAATACACTCCCAATCATAGATGTTTAAACTCATCCTACATTGATTTGGTAGCAGTTGATAAGCTCAAACGTCCATCTACTTTTTATCTCATGCTTAATATTGGGGATCATTTAAAATTACCATCCTATACTACTAGTTGCTTCCAGTAACAGAGGGTGCGACCACCAAAGTAAAGCCACAAAAATAGCAACTCCAAAATAGGCAGGACGGATAAATTCCTGCCATTTGATAGATTGACGACCGTCAAGAATTGCTTGGAAGGGAATAATTGAAGTCCGTTGTTTGACAATTTCAAAGGCTTCTCCATAGCGGGAGCCTAGGCGACGATCCCCATGCCAAACTCCAAACAAATGGTGTAACACCAGTCCAATTGAGGTTACTAAAGTAAAGGTAGTACCGAGCCAAAGAGTATGGGCAAAGCACCAAATTATTTGCCCCACCATCTGAGGATGACGAGTAATACGAATAATCCCTGTCTCATAGAGGTGGACTTGGGGCTTTTGAATGGCAGCAATTTCTAGTAGATTGAAGGTAGCAGGATATAAAAACAAAAACGAAATCGCTGATAGCATCCAAACTACTTCCCGAACCCCCGGTACTCCCTGCACCTGCCAAAGCACCAAACCGTCATAGCGATGATTAAAAAAGTAAATAATTAATATTACAGCCAACGGTAGGCTGATTAATGCAAAGAGAACGCGATAAAGCCTTGGTGAAATATATTTTTCTGCCCAAGGGCGCAAAGCAGCGCCCCCACTGTGAGCGATCGCAAAAGCTAATTGTAACCCTAGTATGACAAAATGACTGGGGGTTAACCAAGGATTCAGCATCATATACACAGGTAAAGTAATTTCAAGAAAACTTAATTCAGTACACCGATACCACAAAGTGTTCAAAAGAGGACTTTAGTCAAGATGTTGTGTTACTGTCTTTTTCGAGTAAAGCCTTCAAGTTTAAGATGCAATAAATCACGCTCGGCTTATTGCTGTGAAACTTGATTTGTTGCCACCGCTCCTTTCAAATGTGGGTTGAGCCTTATGTCTGACCTTCCTTTCACTTTAGATCAGTTACGTATTCTAAAAGCGATCGCCGTAGAAGGGAGCTTCAAGCGCGCCGCTGATAGTCTTTACGTCTCCCAACCTGCCGTGAGCCTGCAAGTTCAAAATCTAGAACGGCAGCTAGATGTCCCCCTATTTGACCGTGGAGGACGTCGTGCACAATTAACCGAAGCAGGGCATTTACTCTTAAGTTACGGTGAAAAAATCCTCAGTCTATGTCAAGAAACCTGCCGTGCGATCGAGGATTTACAAAATCTCCAAGGCGGTACTTTGATTGTCGGCGCTTCTCAAACCACCGGCACGTATCTCCTACCCAGAATGATTGGGATGTTCCGACAAAGATATCCAGATGTGGCGGTGCAATTGCATGTCCACTCTACCCGGCGAACTGCTTGGAGCGTAGCTAACGGACAGGTCGATCTAGCCATCATCGGTGGAGAGATTCCAGGCGAACTGACTGAATCATTGGAAATTCTTCCCTATGCTGAAGACGAACTAGCGCTGATTCTACCTGTCTTTCATCCCTTTGCCAAACTTGAAACAATCCAAAAAGAAGACCTATATAAATTACAATTCATTGCTTTAGATTCTCAATCAACTATTCGCAAGGTAATTGACCAAGTGCTAGGACGCTGTGAGATTGATACAAGACGTTTTAAAGTCGAAATGGAACTAAATTCCATTGAAGCAATTAAAAATGCTGTGCAATCTGGTTTAGGAGCTGCCTTTGTTTCAACATCGGCGATCGCTAAAGAGTTACAAATGGGCGTTCTACACTGTGCCCCTATTGAAGGTGTTGTTGTCAAACGAACACTGTGGCTAATATTTAATCCCAATCGCTATAGATCCAAGGCCGCAGAAGCGTTTAGTCAGGAAATTTTGCCCCAGTTTGCTAATCCTGGATGGAATCAAGATATGCTAAAACTAGCACAAAAAAATATAGTGGTAGCTACATTAGATGCAGCTACACCTAACTCTGGAGGAGTCTAAAATTTTGTCAGGCGTTAAGAAAAACTAGTCACTTACACAGACAAGCTGAGGGTCGGCTTGCTACGTAAATGCAAAAAGAACTCTTTGGAAGCTTTTACAGCTTCTCGGAAGATGCACCGGATAGAAGCAATAGCGTAATCTGAGCCGTATTCTCATACCCTTACTCTTAAACAGGGCTGTTTTATTCCCTAAAGGAGCTTAGTTTACAAGCGTATCAACAAAAAAATCAGATAGTGCAAAAATTTTATTTGCTCATGAGCCTGGTGATCGCACTTAAACTTACTGGCTGAAACAGTAATTTTTCAATTACCAAGTCACTAAAGTTTCTGGTTGATACTCTTGACAAGCTCCTAATCTGAGCGAGTTAAACAGCCCTGCTATTCTTAAGGAGGCTACGCCTAGCGTCCGCACCAGAGCATCTGGCTTTGCTCTACTAGCCTGAGCGGAACAGAACTTCTCCTATGATTGACCTATTGATAAAAGGGAGATTGGAGCAGCTTTTTTGGCACGCATTCGCGAAATTCTGGGAATGCGTCAATGTGTGGTGTGGTTAAGCAGTTCCAACCAGCGGAAAATTAACCTCCACTCAACTGCAACAAGCACAACAGATGTTTGAGAGAGCTGTCCCATTAATTTTGATGGTAATACGTGTTTGTACTAAGAACTTTAGTCCTTAATTTGTTAAGCACTAAAGTGCTTACTACGAATCTCTCAAAACTTTTACAATAGAGCACTAGACGGGAATTTTTTTAATTAACCAATATCAATAAACATGTAGGAAAAATATACGCAAAATTGCTGTTGACTGCTTAAAGTCAGAAATTAGTTTCCAAAGTAGGATTTATCAAAATTTCCTAATAAATAAAAAACTTGTCTAAATAAAATCTCAAGTAGCAAGCACTTATCAAGCATTTATATTAAGCTGCCTTATGTGGAATCTAGTAGCGGCGATCAAGCCGATAAAGGTATGAGAAAGATCCCTAATTGATGGTCAAATTACATTTTCCCAGTTCTCCATACCAGTATCAGACAAGAAGTTAGCTCGTGCCAAGCAATGCGGATTCGAACTCAAACAAATGCTCATGGCAATTGATGGTTTAGCGGTAGCTGTTAACCCTAGACTCGATATTCCTGGACTGACAATAGACCAGTTAAAGTCAATTTATAGGGGTACTGCTAACAATTGGAGCCAGGTGGAGGCCCCAATATGCAGACCAAACTTTATTCTCGTCGTGTCGCTGATGGCGGTACGGTCGAACTTTTTGTCCAACACATCTTGAATGGTCAAGCTTTTGGCTCTAATGTGAAGTTTATCTTAAACTACCACCCAAGCCTTGCAAAAATTAGCTGGTAATCTTGGTGGCATTTACTATTCTTCTGCACCAGAGGCAGTTCCTCAATGTTCAATTAGAGCCTTGCCGTTGGGGCGGACGCAAGGGCAATATATTGCTCCCTACCAAGAATCATTTGTCCTCCCTTCTGAATGTCCTGGTAAACGGAACAAATTGAACATTGAGGCTTTCCTATTAAGAAAATACCCGATTACCCGCAATCTGTTCGTGGTGGTCAAACAGAATGGTCAAGCTGAGTAGCAAGCAGGTGTTGCCTATGCCAACTTACTGCTAACTGAGCAGGGACAGGAACTGATTACCCAAACAGGGTTTGTCAAAATTCGCTGACACCTGCTATTGGTGCTCTAGCTGGCTCTATTAATCGATTCTGCTGGCAAGCAAATAAGATTATCTCCTTGGGTAAGGATTAAGCCGCGTTGACGCAATTTACCCATCAAGCGGGTGACGGTGACACGAGTTGAACCAATCGCGCTACCAATTTGGGCATGAGTGAGGGGAAAAGGCAGACAATAGCCACGAATCACATCGGGATCAGTGTCGCTCATTGCTGGCTCTCCATATTCCTCAATCAACAATGTGAGAAATCCTAAGAGTCGGTCAATTGTGCGTCGTTGTCCCAAGGCACTCAGCCACAGCAGCTTGCGCTGATGCTGATATCTAAAGGCATCCATAACTTCGCGACGGAAGTGAGGCCAATTGTCTAAGTCGTGCCAGTACATCCACAGCACCGCAGTTTGATCAACATGTGCGTAAGCCTGGAGTGTGAATGGTGACTGGGCAACAATTTCAAACGGCTGTCCCGCTCCCACAAAACCCAAGAAAGCTTCTTCTGGAGTTCTATTGATTCGTCGAGACGTTAGCTGACTGGCAGTAGCACTAACCTGGGCGGTTCCTACCATACGGATCGCACCCCTTTGCACCAAATATAGCAATCCAGGTCGAGCTGGAATGCGCTCATCTTTGCTAAAGGTGCGGCAGCGATAGTGTTCTTGAGCCCAATCAAGAATTCGTTGCCAAGTTAGAAAAGGCCGTGAAGCCTCTGAAAAGGAGGATGGAGATTGCATAGGTAACAAAGAGCGTTCGGCTGAAGACAAAGACGTCATAAAAAGGTGCAAGGAGTGTCTTTGCGTTGGCGAAGTTGGCTTAACGCCTAACAGCGCCAGCCATACAAAGAGCAGAAAGCAAATTAATTGCGCTCCACTCTTTTGTTATACTTCTTACTGTACAATGATGGTAGTAAAGTTTACTTACTATTCATCGATTATTCATCAAATTTTATCGTACTCTCATTTTTCTTTATCTAGATTAAACTTATATCTCAAGATAGATGTCAGAAAACCAACAAACACAATGTAAGGAGTTATTTACCCAAGACTACGTGCATCATAGACTACTAGTTAGCAAATACACAGCAATTAAATGGTTATTATATGGTTATTTATCGAATGCAATAAGTATTTGTACCAAAAGTTATAAAGTTAAATACATAGAAAATAAAAAAAGTCTTCTATATAAAGATAGAGATGATAAGCGAGTTTTGTATATCTCAGGTATGGCTCTGTGGTTATCAAAATCTCAGAATCAAAAAACTATGGAGCTTGCCCATGCGATCGCCTCTCATTTATCAGTCGCGTCTGGCGACGTTTTTAGCATCCAAATAGTTCCCCCCGGCTGGATACATTTAGAATTGACTCACCCTAGCTTGGCTGTTTGGTTACAAAGTCTCGCCGTTGAGTATTCAGGGAGAGATGAGGAAAGTGGGAGATGCAGAGAGTCAAAGATGAAGGAAGTCGGAGATGGGGAGAAATATTTAATTCCAAAAAAGGACTCTAAGTTCCCCAATTCTTTGTTTTTTGTTCAATATGTTCATGCACGCTGTTGCTCTCTAGTATTACTAGCTCACCAAGAAGGGTTAATTAAACTCAAGGAACCAGTTCCAGATTATAGTCCAGCTTTTTGGAGTTTTATCTCTTCCAACCCCATTCCTTGGCTTAACTGCGACGGAAAACTGCGCCTAAATCATCCAGATGAGCGTCGTCTAATTGCCGAGTTAGTGCAAGCAGTAGATAGCATAAAATGTCCTAATGTTAGCAATTATTTAAAATGGCAAAAAGCAGCGTTAAATTTGAGCCGAGCATTTGAAAACTTTTGGTGTAATTGCCGCATTTGGGGTGAGGTTAAAATTACCTCATTAGAGCTAGCTCAAGCTAGACTCGGATTGCTTATGGCTACTCAGTCTGTATTAAGATTTTTGCTAGAAGAAAAATTGGGGGTTTTTGCACCCTTGGAGTTATGAATAATTAAATGTCTTTCAGGTAAAAATAAAAACTTTTATAACAGCTATTGACTCAATAAATCACCTCAGCTATATTAGCAAGTGTGTGAGGAGCGAACCAGCAGGGGCACCGAGACGAAACACGGCCAGTCGTCGGTGTCCTTTCTGATTTTAAGTAAGGCAGGTAAAAAAAATGTCCTTACTACAACAAAAACTTTTCAATCGCCACTGCGGCTCCGTCCTCCTCTACAGTAGGAGCTACCCATTGAGCGATTGCTTGAACTTCGGCTGGTGCATTGCCCATAGCTACACCAAAGCCAGCATACTCTAGCATTTCCAAGTCATTAAAGTTATCACCAATAGTCATAACGTTGGCTTTTTGTAATCCCAACAATTCTTCAGTTAGGTAACGCACAGCATATCCTTTATTGACAGAGGCGTTAGTCGCTTCAAAGAAGGTAGCAACAGATGTTGTCAGATAAAGTTCAGCTGGTGTGTACTGGCGGCGTAAATTACCCAATAGCTCATTGATTACATTTGTGTCATCGCATAAAGCTAGAACTTTTGTCGGTTCATTGGTTAATACTCGGCGCAAGTCACCTACAGGAATTGGGTTAATACCGGAACGTTCTGCGTAAATTTGAGTTTCTCTTGTTAACTCCCGCACGTATAGCTGATCATTGATATAGAAGTGAACAGATAAAAGCGATCGCAACTGAGGCTGTTCAAAATAATCGATTAGTTGGTGGGCAATTTCTCTGGAAACAACCAAATGGCGATGAATTTTTTGAGTAGCTGGATCTTGAATCCAGGCTCCCTGATAGGCTAATAATGGCAGAACAGAGTTAATTTCTTGGTGAAAGCGTAAGGCTGAGCGGTACATGCGGCCTGTAGCGATCGCTACTTTAATTCCTTGTGCTTGTACTGCAAAAATTGCTTGTTTGACAGCCTCGCTTAGGTTGTTAGACTTTCCGGCGATCGTGCCATCAATATCTACAACTAGTAGTTTAATATCTCTTGCAGCCATAATCTGATTACTAGTGGATGCCAGATGAGTAGCAGATGCTTTCTTCATAAATTCCTTAGGTTTGAACTTCCAGTATGAGGTTAACAGGCTCTAGTAGCCAGCGGGGAGTATTAGGAAAAAATGATTGACCATAACATGCAACTGAACTTCTACGGGAATACCAAAAAAATCGAATACACATGTAATTAAGATTTGGGACTGTCATAGCAAAACATTGTATAGATAGTATTGGTAATGCTAAATATTGCTACGAATAAATACGCACGTATAAACTAGTAATTTGTTTTTGGATGTAATTAACCCTGTAATATTACTAATATCTTTCAGTAATTATCCTTTTTAATTACAAAAAAAAAGAACATAGTAGTAAATAATTTCGGTTTTTGGAATCCAAATTCTTAACAATATAAAGAGTGTTCCAAACCAGTTAACAAATATAGACATTTAGTTATTCTTAGAGTTATCAATTAAATAATCAACCCAACTCACTTCAATGCAAACAAGTCTTCAAAGCTGAATAGAGTGCTTTTTGAGAGGCACTTTATGGGCTAAATGAAGTGAACAATTCAATAACTCAAGTGAATAATACAAGGATTTTCATGAACAATAATGGCTTGACTGGACTCATTGCGGCGGCGGCAGCTACTTTAACTAGTGTAATTTCTGTCATGGCTCCTGCAAGTGCGGCTGACTTTACCTGGGGTAATTGGAATGCCACAACTTCCGGCGTTCAAAGCGCAACGACTGATACATCTGGTTTCCAATCTTTAATTCCTAATTTCCAACAATTGGTGCAACCAGAGGGAATAGCATTAGAAAATCTCAATAAACTAGACCCCACTAAGCTTTTTTTGAAATCTGAGAGCAATGTTCGCCTTTGGTTTCTCAATGAAGGTGCTAGCTATAAAAATCAGTTAGCTTATCAAGCAATCAACGGTAGTCAATCTCAAAAAGGATTGATTTTTGAAGACGCCTCTTGCAAAACAGGTAATCTGTGCGAAAAACCCAGTAAAGATGGAATCTTGAATGTTGGTGATTATGTTGATCTAGGAACAATAGCTGGTGGTACACAAATCAACTTCTGGTTGAACGCGGACGGAGCTAACCCGAACAGAAGTTTTAACAACGTCTACGGTGCTCCTGATGCTGCAAATCCAGACGGATTAGAACACTTAGTTGCATACGAATATAATGGTTATCTTCTAATTGGTTTTGAGGATTTGTATGGTTCGCTAGGTTCGACAGATGGCGGTAATATCAGCCCTACAGATCGCGACTTCAATGACGTAGTTTTTGTTGTGGATTTTGGTAGAAATAATCTCACAACTTCTGTACCAGAGCCATCTACAGCAGCAGGGATGTTGGGTGTAGGAGCAATTGGGATGTTGAAACTGCGTCGCCGTCGCCAAAATAAAGCAGAAAAGTCAGCTTAAATAACACTATTTGTTCATGCAGCGGAAGCCACTGGTTAAAATAGGGCTATGTCCCAAACTTTTTCTAACCAGTTGACTTCCGATTCTGCAACCGTAACACGCCCCACGTTCATCCTTGTAGATGGACACTCCCTCGCCTACCGTTCATATTTTGCTTTCGCCAAAGGGCGAGATGGAGGACTACGTACAAAAACGGGGATTCCTACCAGTGTGTGTTTTGGCTTTCTGAAATGCCTGCTGGAGGTAATGGCAACACAACAGCCACAAGCAATGGCGATCGCTTTTGATTTGGGCTTGCCAACCTTCCGCCACGAAGCTGACGATACTTATAAAGCTGATCGTCCAGGTACACCAGAAGACTTTGTTCCTGACTTAGCAAACTTGCACGAGTTACTCAATGGCTTTAATCTCCCAATTTTAACTGCCCCTGGTTACGAGGCAGATGATGTTTTGGGAACCCTAGCACAACGAGCAACTGCTGCTGGATACAAAGTAAAGATTCTCACTGGTGATCGCGATTTATTTCAGTTGATTGACCCTAATAAAGAAATCACTGTTCTAAATTTTAGTCCAGATGCCCTCAAACGTTCTACCAATAGCATCACCGAATTTGGGATAGAACAAGTTAAAGAAAAATTGGGCGTTTTACCTTCGCAAATCGTTGATTTCAAAGCTCTTTGCGGTGATAAATCAGATAATATTCCAGGGGTCAAGGGAATTGGCGAAAAGACAGCTGTACAACTGCTGGACGCCTACGGTTCTCTTGACCATATTTATGCTGCTTTGGATGAAATTAAAGGAGCAACTCAGAAAAAACTGGCAGCAGGTAAAGAAGATGCTGATAGATCTCGCTATTTGGCAACTATAGTTATAGATGTTCCTATAGAAATTGATTTAGAAGATTGTAAATTAAAAGGGTTTGACACAAGCGTCCTGGCGTCAATTTTAGAAAAGTTAGAATTCAAAACTTTTTTAGGTAAAATTAACGAACTCCAGCAAAGATTTGGTGGCAAAGTTGAAGCAACACCAAAAATAGAAACAGCCGAAGCAGACACAGAACCAGAATTTGAAGGTGAAGACCTTGCGTTTTTCAGTTTTGCCGAAACACAAGCTGCACAACAACAATCTGCGTCGCCAATTCAGCCACTTATCATCGATACAAAAGCCAAACTAACTGAGTTAGTGAAACTTTTGCAAAAATTCACCAACCCAGAAACACCAGTTGCTTGGGATACTGAAACCACTGACTTAGAACCACGAGACGCTGAGTTAGTGGGAATTGGTTGTTGCTGGGGAACGAAACTAGACGAATTAGCTTATATTCCCCTTGGACATAAAAACGGGGATAACCTAAATAAAGATGCAGCACTAGAAGCACTACGCGCAATTCTTGAAAGTGCCGATTATCCCAAAAGTTTACAGAATGCCAAATTTGACCGCTTAGTTTTTCGCTGTCAAGGAATTAACTTGGCAGGAGTTGTGTTTGACCCCATGCTAGCAAGTTACCTTTTAAATCCAGACGCTAGCCATAATCTAAGCGGCTTGGCACAGCGATATTTGGGGTTGACGGCAAAAAGTTATGTAGATTTAGTTCCAAAAGGCAAAACCATTGCTGACATAGATATTCCATCTGTAGCAGATTACTGCGGGATGGATGTTTATTCTACATTTGGTTTAGTACCAAAATTACGAGAGGAACTGGAAAAAATTCCAGCTTTATATCAGCTATTGATAGAAGTTGAACAACCGCTAGAAGCAGTTTTAGCGGAAATGGAATATACAGGTGTCTGCATTAATTCAGCTTATCTTCAAGAACTTTCGCAGAATTTAGAAATAGATTTAGCAAGATTGGAACAGAAAGCAACTGAAATAGCTGGAGAAAAATTTAACTTAGGTTCACCTAAACAATTAAGTCAAATATTGTTTGAAAAATTGGAATTAAGTACTAAGTATTCTCGCAAAATCCAAACGGGTTACTCTACAGATGCGGCAACGCTGGAAAAACTCCAAGAAATTGATGAAACAGGGTTTGTTGATGCCATCATTGAGTATCGCACCTTATCTAAATTAAAGTCTACTTATGTTGATGCTCTACCAGCGTTAGTACGTCCAGATACCCAAAGGGTGCATACTGATTTTAACCAAGCAGCAACATCAACTGGAAGATTGTCTTCTTCAAACCCTAATCTACAAAATATCCCTATTCGTACAGCTTTTAGTCGTCAGATTCGTAAAGCGTTCTTGCCAGAACCAGGCTGGTTAATGGTGGCTGCTGATTACTCACAAATTGAGTTGCGGATTTTGGCTCATTTGTGTCAAGAGCCGATATTGGTACAAGCATATCAACAAAATGAAGATATTCACACTGTAACGGCTCGTTTGGTATTTGAAAAAGAAGACGTAACATCTGATGAACGAAGGTTAGCCAAAACCATCAATTTTGGTGTGATTTATGGAATGGGTTCTCTGAGATTTTCACGTTCAACAGGCATAGATAAAGCTATTGCCAACGAGTTCATTAAGCGGTTTAACGAACGCTATCCTAAAGTTTTTGCATATTTAGAAGGGGTAAAAAAGCAGGCGATCGCTCAAGGTTATGTAGAAACTATTCTCGGTCGTCGTCGCTATGTTGAGTTTACTAACAACGCTTTACGTCAATTAAAAGGTAAGAACCCAGAAAAGATTGACTTGAGTAAATTGAAGAATTTAGGGGCTTATGATGCAGGTTTACTACGCGCCGCTGCTAATGCACCAATTCAAGGTTCGAGTGCTGATATTATCAAAATTGCGATGGTAAGATTGCATGAAGTTTTGCAAAAATATCAAGCGCGTTTGTTATTACAAGTTCACGATGAATTAGTGTTTGAAGTTCCCCCTCAAGAGTGGGAAGAATTGCAACCGCAAATTAAGTCTGTGATGCAAGATGCGGTGCAATTAAGTGTGCCGTTAGTTGTGGACGTACGTGCGGGTGATAATTGGATGGAAACGAAGTGAACTACCTAGTGCGACAGAATTTGCGATCGCCATCATGTTCAGGGTATTGCCAAGAATAGGCAAAATGGCTAACTCCCTTGAGTTGAGGGGCAAATTTGCGAAGTGCCTGCATTTGTGCTTCTAGCGGTGGACGATTACTTATGGGTTGTCCCCATTTGCCAGCTAAAGCTGGAATTACGTGTGTACCGGGTTTTGCCATACTCAAAACTCGCTGTGCTTGCGCCACAATACAACTGACGTTACCGCAAGTTGCGTACAGCATGGGATGCCACTCTAGTTTGCTAGGAAATCTATCCCAAGGTTGCAAACGGGAATCATATCCTTGCCCTAGTGTTTGGTTGCCATCAGAAAAAAACACCACCCCTGCGGGAATACCTTGTTGCTGTGCTGGGTAACTAGCTATGGTTACAAAATCTAGGATGCCTTGCATAGCATGAGCAACAGAGAGTTGCCACAACTCCCATTGCAAAAGTGGTTGTCTCTCAGTTGCAGGCAGGATTGACTTTTGTCCTGGTGGAGGAGTGCGTCCTTGCCACATGGGTTCTGGTTCTTGGGGATAAAGTTTATCGACTTCAGCTATATCTCCTGCTGTAATGTATCCCCGACTCAAAAAGCGGCGAATCATGTCCAGCCCCTTGTAATTCAGTGCTCGTCGAAATAAAGCTTCTTGGGTTGCTGGACTAAATAGCCACAAATCTGTGACTTTGGTAGCGATGGAATTACTTCCTGTCTGTCGAGGATAACGCACATAGTCAAATAGCAATCCATCTGGGCGACGGCGTAATACTTCCTGTACCATTTGGTAGTAGTCGCGTTTTGCTTGCGAGTTGTAGGGGTCGATAAATACTTGACTGCTATCATCTACTACATATAAACTTGTTTGACCCTTGCCATTGCGGGCGATCGCTGCTTCCCTATCTCGACGCTGAGCGTAGGTATAGCCAAAATTTGTGGTAAACATCCAGGCATAAACCTTTAAACCGCGTTGCCGACCTTTTTGAATCGCTACAGAGAGCAAATCGATATTTTCTGATCCTGCGGTGCGAATCACAGAAGGCCAAACTGTAGGGTTAGCAGTTGTTGGTAATAATACTTGTCCATCGTAAAATACTTCTAAATAAACTTGGTTATAGCCGCGATTAACAATCCGATCCATAATTTGCTCGATTACCCCCGGACGAATGTCGCAAGGATACAAACGCAACCAGATTGCTTGGATTTGCGGCCAAGTGCGAGTGCGGCACTCCTGTAATTCCTGTGCTTGTTCTCGCACTAGCTTTTGGTAGCTAGTCTGGGCATCTTGATTGCCTTTGATGGCTAACAAACGTAAGTTTTCTTTTTTTTGCGCCGCAGCTGGTGATAACTGACAAGATTGCGTGACTTGTGCCTCTGCTGGTTGACTCCCAAAGTAAGGAATCAACAAATTACTACTGAAAACGACAACCCACAGGTGTCGCCAAAATAATATTGGTTTTGCAACGTTCGATGGACGATTAAACATACGTATGGGTAGATGGACAAGAAAATTATTGATCCCAAATTCCAATCATTATGGCGTGACGTGTATTAAATTCTTTAGTTCAGTAATAAGGATTTTTAAGCTTACTTTTTCACGACTGCCAAACTCCTATTTCTGTTGCCACATTTTTTGAGAAAAATATAGCAGAAAATGCAAAGCGTCTGAAAAAAAGCAGGCCTAGCCTGCTTTTGAGAAGATACTACTTCTACTTGGATTTAGTGAAATTCCGCCTAACCAAAAATCTCTTAGCTTGTAGCCCTTGTCATTACTCACATCTTCAATTCAGTGGACTAAAACCTTTACTCAGTTTTCTTTAGAAGACTTTAGCTTTTAGCCTCAAAATAAATTTTGAGACGGTTGTGGTAACTTATGCAAAATCCGAATAAACTGACTACTGACTATTTATCATCGCAATAATAGTAGATAGAGGCACTTCGGCAAAATACTGCTGCTGAAATTGTTCTTCTCGTACAGCGGCTAAAAATTGTGCAATGGCAGCATCGGCAGCGTTTTCTGTGATATCAATTTCACACCAGCTAATTTGTAAACAACGGTCTTGTCGTTTAACTGTAAATCCCAAGTATTTTAAAGCTTTGAATCCCAAAAGTAAGCTTTGGTTGCCTATGCCGAGTTTCTCCAAAAGCTGTACGCGAGTAACTAGTTGATTAGTGCGACTGAGATATTTAGCAACTCCCACAAGAGTTAGCCAAATTTGGCTGGGTGGTTGCAGGTTAGGTTTAGACCAGGCGATCGCTAATTGTTGTTGATTATATTGCGTAGACGCAGAGCGTGTCGCTAGACATCGCCGCAACCATGCACGTAAATCATCCCAGCTAGTGGGACACTCTTCAATAACTAGTGCTGTTAGCGGTAGCGAGGTGTTTAGCCCGTGCTGAGTGTTGAGTCCTGAGTATTCTTGATTTCGCCAGTCTATTATCAGTTCTGAATTCTGAGTTTTGAATTCTGTATTAGCGGCAGGACGCACAGCAATTAATCTGATTTCATAGCGTTTTTTAAAGGTATTGTAGTCCAGTTCGGCTATGCAATCACACCTTCCTATAGGTAATTCATCTTTGTAATGCCCCCACCAGATACCAGGAAAGGCACTTCTGCCAGAGTCATCCCGGATCTCAAACTCAGTTTTAATGTACTGTACCTTTTTCCCCTGCCAATCCTGCTGATTGCGATTCCAAGCATTTTCAAACCAGCAATTTTGAATTAGCAATTTCGGAACAGGGTTGCCCATACCACAAGGTTCTAGCAATTTAAGTTCCAAAAATAACTCTTTTCCTAAATCTGCAACTGTTACCACCAAGTCTGCTTGCACTGTTGGCGTTAGGGTTGTACCACCTAAAGATTGCCGCAACTGCTGATTAATAGCTGCTGTAAATAAAGGAATATTCTCCGCTAACAAACTCAAACCGGCTGCAAAGGGATGTCCACCAAAGCGATGCAACAAATGTGCTTGGTCTTTTACCAATTGATATAAATCGACAGAATTCACTGAACGGGCGGAACCCCTTGCAATAAGGGGGGCAGAATTCTCCTTATCTCCTTCAGTTCCCATTCCTTCGGTACTCAACAAAATTGTGGGGCGGCCGGTTTCTTGTGCTACTTGTCCAGCAACTAGACCTAACACGCCTGCTGGCCATTGGGCATCTTCTAGCACAATCACGCTGGTGGTTGACAAATCTAATTGAGTAAGTTTTTGTACTACTTGCTTTTGTACATCTTTCTGTAAAGACTTGCGGCGGGCATTGGCTAGTTCTGTAACTTCAGCTAGTTGGTTACAACGTTTGGGATCTTGACTAGTCAGCAATTCGACGCAGAAACTAGCATCGCCTTGAATGCGGCTGACGGCATTGATTCGCGGGCCTAAACCGAAGGAAATATCTGTGGGGCGATCGCCACTTTTCTGGCACAATTCCAATAATCGCCCTACCCCCGGTCGCCGTCTTGTTGTTGCTGGCTGTTGAAAATCTGCTTGCAATCGTTGAATTCCCAACTGTGCCAAATAACGACAATCTCCACTTAGCTGTACTAAATCGGCAATTAGCCCTACTGCCACTAAATCTAATAAATCCTCTAACGGATGTTGGGGGACATCAGGTAGACTTTGATACAGGGCTTCCACCAACTTATAAGCCACCGCCACCCCAGAAAGATGAAACAGCTGATGTTCGCTAGACAAGTAGCGAGGGTTGATAATCGCTGTGACTGATGGGCGTTCTGTGGGTAAGGTGTGGTGGTCTGTAACTATTACATCTATGCCTAGCTGTTTAGCATAAATAATCTCATTAATATTTGTGCTGCCTGTGTCGCAAGTAACAATCAACTTACAACCTTGTTTTTTTAAGTTATCAATTCCTTGATTATTGAGTCCATGAGATTCTGTGAGGCGATTAGGAATGTAGTAAATTAACTGGGTATTTTGGGCAAAAAACTCTCCCAAGCCATCCCATAATACAGCTGTGGCTGTGATCCCATCAGCGTCGAAATCTCCCCAAATAGCAATCTTTTCGTTAGTACTGCGAGCCTGTTTTAACCTTGTCACCGCTAAATGCATTTCTTGCCCAAACTCAAACGGACTAGCTGGTTGATAAGATTTATGATTGATAAAAGCTGCTAGTTGTTGATCATTTTTAATTCCTCGTTGCCACAACAATTGTGCCGCATACAATCCATTTGATGCGGGTATATGTTGTTTCACCGCTTGGATAAACCACTCTGGTGGTTGTTCTGTTTCTAATAAAATCCACTGCATCTAAAATACTTCAAACTTTAAAAACTTTATAATGCTATGTCTAAGCTAAAATCGTCATTAAATTTAAGTTGGATTGTGCGTTATTTGGGTATATACGCAGCAATAGTTTAGCAGATATCCTACATTTAGTTAGTACTCAAATTGGATATTCTTCTTCATCTGTTTGAGATTTTACAAGGGGATTGAGGACGATTTCATTAGCAGCACTATCGGGTTTGCGGGCGCGAATTGCTGGACGCGATCGCCTATAACCTGCTCTTTCCGCTTTTTGGTGTTCGTAGTCAATCAGTCTGCCATAATATTCGTGCTTACTTAAATTCATTGACAAGAAAATATGCTGGCGAATATTACCAAAACCTTTACGATTAAAAAACTTTAATGCTGAAGTATTGGTTGGGTCAGTATCCACTAACATAAACCTTGCCCCATCTTCAATCATGCGGGCAACGACTTTATCAACCAACTTATCTGCTACTCCTCGACGCTGAAACTTAGGACTAACTCCTAGCCATAAAATGTATCCATAAGTCCAGGATGTTTTAGTGATAATGGTTCCTAAAACGAATCCTGCTAGTTCCCCATCTGTTTCAGCAACAAGGCAATATTCTGCATCTGTGTTGTAAAGTCCAATTACCTCCCATTCGTCCCAGGTACGGTACAAATAAGGATATAAATCACTAGTAAATAACTCTTCTCCCAAGTGGTAAATGGGAGCAATATCATCAATTCCTAATTCACGAACATAAACCATGTCATTTCCATCATAGTTTGTCATAGCTGTAAAAGTTGTGATTTTTTAATATTTTCAAATCATTATCATCAAGTTGTTGAGTACTCACATTAAAGTGATACTTCTTGAATATTAGCCAGATTTGGTAACAAGCTTGTGCTGTTTACACTTAAATGATTGTCATCAGAAATGTCTTGTTCGGTAGCTTGTTGACGTTCGCATCGTGTAGCAAACTGACAATAATTACAAGCTTTACTAGTTTCCATCACTTGGGGAAATTGTTCGTTATTTTGATAAAGTTCCAGCCAATTTGTTAACTTGCTTAATAGTTGATTAAGTTTCCTGGCTGTGTGCTCATGCTGGACAGCATTGTAATTAAATCTAATACTCTGTGGTCTGCCTTCAGACTGAACAAACCAGTAAGTCATCGAAATTTTTTCCGGCAAGTATTCGCTAGTTTCCGCTAACACGTACATATAAAGACGTGTTTGCCAGTTCTTTGCTAACTTGCTTTTATTTGGTGGCTTAGGATAAGTTTTCCAATCAAGAATTTGCGCTTGCTGGTTATCTGCAATTAATAAATCATAGATAACCGTCAGTAAATAGTCTTGAACTTGCAAGGTGCGATAGTGTTCACTTTCACGGAAAGTTTGGTTATTGGTTGCAAGCGTTAAAACTTCCGGTGCTGCATTGCCAAAAGCTGACATCCACTTTTGTAGTTGAGCATCTACTTGCAGTAAACTATCAATTGGCAAACCCATTTCTCGCTGCTGCATCAGCAAGTGAAAACGACTACCCAAAGTCTGTCGTTCCTCGTGTTCAGGATCTAAGGGAGAACTGAGTTTTTCTAAGTAGGTGTGTTGGAATTTACGCGGACAAGCTTCTAACAAGTTCAGCTGCCCTTGAGACAGTCGTAAGAGTTGAGTTGTAGTTGATAGCATTCTTATATTTTAGAAGCGCTATCAAAAATCTAGGCAAATTGAGGCACTAAACTAAATAGTCCCTATAGCTCGGTAAGCATTATAACCCTTGTATTCAGAGCAAAGCAGAAGAATCAGAGCCAAACGAATGCTTTACTTAGTGTTTATAAGTACACGAGTGCCAGGGTTTGTCAAAAAATATTTTTGACTTATAAAAAATTAACTATGTTTTTCTGATAAAGAACTCGAATAGTAGTTGCTTTTTGAGGATGTTACAGTCATAGTAATATACTGTGTAATATATCACAGTATTTTTATTGAAAATTAACTATTAGTAGTTAGTGATTAGAAGATATTTACATACATTCACATATAAATATTTTTACTCCACATCCTCATTTGCAGTAGTCTCTGTGGGTTAAGAAGAACCTGACTTGGTTACACAAATTTGCAGACTTGTGTTACCTAGTTGCGATAAATCCAGTAATGGGTCTGAGTTTTAATAACCTCAATGAAATATCTAATTATTACAGTATGTGTACAGACAAGGTAAACATGACCTCTAACTTAGTAAAAATTATTTAAGTAAATCAAAAGATAGTACCAAAATATGCATAGCTTAAACTCTCAAGAACTAAAATCTATTCAAGAACTAAAATCTAAGACTGTGGTTTGGATAATTGGCGTGGGCGCTCTGGTATTATTCACTTTCAGCAGTCTTAGACACGGGCTTTTCCGTTCAGGTGCTTGGGACTTAGGAATTTTTGACCAAGTGGTTTACTTAATTAGTCAGGGGCAAACACCTGTTTCCTCTTTCTTAAATGTTCATATTTTAGGGGATCATGCAGCATTGATCCTCTATCCATTGAGTTTGCTGTACAAAATTTTCCCAGATGTTCATTGGTTGTTAGCTGTGCAAGCATTGGCTTTAGCTTTGGGAGCTTGGCCAATCTGGGGTTTAGCTCGTCAAGCTGGGTTAAAGCAGGAACAAGCAATAGGTTTAGCAGTAGCCTATCTGATGTATCCGGTAGTTTTGACTAGCAATCTGTTTGATTTTCATCCAGAAGTTTTGGCAGTTCCAGCACTTTTAGGAGCAGTTTGGGCTGCACGTTTGGGTAAGACAATGTGGTTTGGATTAGCTATTGTTCTTGCCTTAAGCTGCAAAAGTGTATTGTCACTGACTGTATTTGCAATGGGTATATGGCTTTTCTTTTTTGAAAAGAAGCGTTTATACGGTGCGATCGCATTATTTGCAGGTGTAAGTTGGTATTTAATTGCTACTAAAGCAATCATCCCATTTTTTAGTGCTAATGCAGTAGGGGATGTCACTATAGGTTATCTGAATGGATTAAATCGTTATAAATATTTAGGTGAGACTCCTCTAAAATTTGTCCAAAATTTGTTTCTCAGACCTAACATAATCTTGAGCAAAATTATCTCTCTGGACACACTCAAATATTTAGGTTTATTGGTATTGCCAATAATTTGGGGATTGTCACCTCGGAATCTATCTCCGTTAATTGGAGCACTTCCCATACTGGGATTAAATATCCTCTCTATTTATTCTTCTCAGCGGCAGATAGATAACCACTATTCTTTACTGATCATCCCCTTTGTATTTTTGTCTATAATCTCTGCTCTGGCTGACAATAGAGGATGGCTAAAACAGGGACGGAAAATAATCTTATTTATGTTAATGATTTTATTATTAGGTCTGGCAACAAGGTTATCTCGGATGGATTTTAAAAACTCTCCTTTTGATTGGTTAAATTGGCAAGCAACAAACACTGCAATTACACAGATTCAGACTCAGGGAAGTGTTTTAACAACTCATGAAATTGCACCCCATGTAACTCACCGTGCCTTGGTTAATTATTATGGTTCTTGGGATGGTAATCCTTTTTCTGCTAATAATTTAAATAGCTTTGAGTATGTATTACTCAATTTGAATCATTCTAGTTTTAGGAACAATTTTAAAACCGATGATTCTGTAAATAGCTTTATCAATAAATTAAAAGATAATCCCAGTTTCCAATTAACTTATGAGCAGCACCAGGTTTATTTATTTGAAAGAAGATCTTAGGAGTAGAACAAAGTATTCAATTTGAGTAAAAACATGTATAAAATTTAAACCTATCAAAGCAATATTGACAAAACACTACTCTTTCACAACCTGGATTCTGCTTTATGAGTAACAACCAACTTACTTCATTGTTACCAGTACCATCTGGCTCTTTGCAGATTTATGAACTGACTCCTAATGGTATAAATATAGATAGGAAATTTATCCATCTCTCTCTAGTAATTCCCACTTATAAAGAGCGAGATAACATTAAAAATGTTGTCAGAATATTGAGCCAGTTGTTAGATGAAGCTATTCCAGGAAACTACGAGCTGATTATAGTAGACGATGATAGTCCAGACCGTACTTGGGAGGTAGCACAATCTCTGATGGAAGTATACCCACAGTTGCAAGTGATGCGACGACAACAAGAGCGAGGGCTATCCTCAGCAGTGATTCGTGGGTGGCAGGTAGCTAGAGGGCGTGTGCTAGGGGTGATTGATGGGGATTTACAGCATCCACCAGAGATATTGACGCAACTGCTCAGTGCAATTGAACAGGGAGCAGATTTAGCAGTAGCCAGTCGTCATGTTGAAGGAGGCGGTGTTAGTAGTTGGAGTATTGTTAGGCGTTTTTTATCGCGTGGCGCACAAGTGTTAGGGTTGACTATTTTACCAGGGGTATTGGGCAGAGTTTCTGACCCCATGAGTGGTTATTTTATGGTGCGTCGGAGTGCGATCGCAGGTGTAACACTTAATCCAGTAGGATACAAAATCCTCCTTGAGGTAATTGGACGGGGAAAGGTAGATGAAATTGCTGAAGTTGGTTATGTGTTCTGTGAGCGTAAACAAGGTGAAAGCAAAGTGACATGGAAGCAATATGTGGATTACATACACCATTTATTGCGGTTGCGGATTTCTACAGGACGACTAGGAAAAATCAGTCAAAAAGTCGATTTTCCCATTGGTAGATTCCTGCGTTTTGGTTTGGTGGGTTTGAGTGGCGTATTTGTAGATATGACAGTACTTTACTTGCTTAGCGATCCGACAACCCTAGCCTGGCCTTTGACGCGCAGCAAAATTCTTGCAGGTGAAATTGCAATTTGCAATAATTTCTTGTGGAATGACGCTTGGACTTTTGCTGATGTAAGTGTAAACCAGCAAGAATGGCGTCATCGCTTGAAGCGCTTTTTAAAATTCAACATCGTTTGCCTTGCTGGACTTGTGTTGAATGTGTTGGTGTTGAATTTGGTATTCAATTTCCTGATTCCTAATCGCTACATAGCTAACTTAATTGCGATCGCAGTTGCTACTGTTTGGAATTTCTGGGTTAATTTGAAATTAAGCTGGCGGGTGACTGATGTGAAATAATAGCTATTTCAAGTCGTCATCTGCATCATCCTGTTTTTCCAACTTTTTAATTTCACCTTTGTTTTTCATTGAACCAAAACTGTAGGCGATCGCTATTTTTACTATGTCAAAATATGCTGGGTGATTAGCTTTGTTCACAATTGCTAAAGAGATTGACCCCGCCACTAAGATGACTAAAATTGGCGAAAGGATTTCTCCTCCAGAATTGCTACTTTTGTGATTTGGCATGATATGATCTCCAAATGGGAAGCCTCTAGCTAAGTGCAAGTTAGCCAAAGGCAATTGATTAAAGTTGACTACAAACCTAAAATTGCAATCTTGCTGGTGATCAGTGGGTGAAGAACTAACCCCAAGACTCAATCATCATGGCGATCGCAAATAGACAAAATAGGAAAACTGCTGTCCGAAAAACCCATCTCCATATACTTGCAGATAACAGCATCCCAACTATCGAGGCAGCGCCAAAAACGTGAGCCAAAACAAAAGCAATAGCAAAGCCTAGCAGAATCAGCAAAAAATATTTGAATCCTTTACAAGCCCACTTGAACAGCAGATTATCGTCATCTTTGAGACTAGTTTTCATTGTTTTTGTCCTGTTTTGAGAGTTGAATCTAAGCAGCAACTAGCACTACCTCGACTGTCCTAAAAAAGGAACCAATACTTGCAGCGTTGCTTTTAGCTAGTCAAGGCACGCAGCATTCCTACCAAACCTGAGTAAAGTTTGAATGCTAATAACAGTGGTCTTGATATTTGCAGATGGTGAAGTAAAGCTTTAAATCAATTGCAAAGATAATTTGGAAATCGAAGTTAGGCGCTCAATGCTCGTGATGATGCAAAATAAGCATTACGCGCATTAACCCCTAAAATGCAATTTCTACAGATAACAGACTTTGAATGCTTGACTTTTTCAAAATGGATTAACGGTTTTAGCCTTTGCCTTTACCTCTTACTAACTAAGTTTCTGTAATTAAACCGTAAACTTACTAAGTTATTCAAATAACCTGTGTTAAATTCACTATAAAGTAACTAAGTTACTTAGTCAAGATAAAACTGAGAAAATTATTTAAAAAGCGACGAAAGACTTATTCAAAAAGCTATTTGGAACATAGATCACTAGTTTAACTTCACTCTATCTAGATTGCTTACTCACCTAGTGAGCTAAGATTGAACGTATAGTTCAGTTCGTCTTGGTGTGAGTATGAGTGAGATTCCCGAAGACTTTATTTTGGCTTTAGCGCAAGAGCGTTGCTTGTCTAGCAGTGAGCTAGAGGTGTTGTTATATGCTGTTCAGGATAAATCGCCAAATGCGATCGCCATAGAATTAGGTATTAGTGCTGAGGCAGTACGCAAAAGATTGAGCGAGGTTTACAAAAAATTCCAAGTGAGTGGCGGTGGCCCAGGTAAGCTCACTAAGTTACAGCAAGTTATTAAACATGCATATCAAGCATCTTCGCAGACAATAAAACCGATTGCAACCAAGCGTCAAGACTGGGGCGAAGCGCCTAGCATCCGTGGTATCTTTTACGGGCGGGAAGCAGAACTGTCTAAGCTCAAGCAATGGATTGTCAAAGATAACTGTCGATTAGTAGCACTACTAGGTATGGGAGGAATTGGCAAAACAACTTTGTCTGTGAAGCTAGCAGACGAAGTTCAGGAGAATTTTGAATATTTTATTTGGCGAACTCTCCGTAATGCCCCACCTATCCAAGAGATGTTAGCAAATCTGATCCGATTTCTATCTGATGAGCGGGAAACAAATTTACCAGAAACCGTAAACGGCAGGGTCACACTGCTGATTAAATATTTACGAGAGCATCGTTGTCTACTGTTGTTGGACAATGCAGAAACTATTTTGCAAGCTTCTTTGCCAGAAGGCCGTGTTGGATACTATAAAGAAGGATATGAAGGTTATGGTCAACTACTCAGACGAGTAGGGGAAGAACCTCATCAAAGTTGCTTAGTGATTACCAGCCGCGAAAAGCCAAACGAATTTGCGCCTTTAGAGGGCGAAGCATCACCTGTTAGAACAATGTCAGTGGCAGGTGTGGGAGAAACAGAAGGGCAAGAAATTCTTAAAGATAAAAGCTTATTTGGATCGCAGCAAAACTGGGCAAAACTAATTGAGAATTATTCAGGTAATCCTTTAGCCTTAAAGCTAGTCTCTGAGACAATCCGAGAATTATTTGGTGGAGATATTGCTGCCTTTTTAGATGAAGGAGAGATCATTTTTGGTGACACCCGTAATTTATTAGACCAGCAATTTGAGCGGGCCTCAGAGTTTGAAAAAGAAATCATCTACTGGTTGGCAATTAAACGTGACCCAGTTTCGCTGGAAGAATTGCTAAATGATATTGTGCGTCCCTTATCAAAAAGGGAATTACTGGAAGCACTAAAATCTCTACGTAGGCGCTCGCTAATTGAAAAAAGTGCAGCACTGTTTACTCTGCAACCTGTGGTTATGGAATACATCACAGAATCCATAATTGAGCAGGTTTGTCAAGAAATTACTACAGGTAAAATTGCACTATTCATGAGTCATGGTCTGATGGGGGCAACTGTCAAAGATTATGTCAGAGATATTCAAATTCGGCTCATACTCAAGCCAATTCTAGAAAGATTGCTCAGTCTTTTTCTTAGTAAGACAAATATTGAAGACAAGCTAACTCAAATTCTGGAACCCTTGCAAGACAAATTTTTAATTAAACCAGGCTATGCCGGAAGTAATGTTCTCCATCTGCTGTATCAACTACAAACTGATTTAACTGGTTATGACTTCTCCCATTTAACTGTTCGACAAGCTTACCTCCAAAACGTAAATCTGCATCAGGTTAGTTTTGCTTACAGCGATTTGACTCGATCTGTATTTGCGAAAAACTTTGCCACTGTTTTGTCAGTAACATTTAGTCGAAACGGTCAACTTTTAGCTACAGGAGATGCAAACGGTGAGATTCGCCTGTGGCAAGTTATCAATGGTCAACAACTTTTGCTTTATCAAGGACACACTAATAAAGTTTGGTCAATTGCTTTTAATGCCAGTGATACAACCCTAGTTAGTGCCAGTGAAGACCAGACCCTAAAAATTTGGGATGTTCAAAGCGGTGAATGTCTGAAAACTTTACTAGGGCATACAGATAGAATCTGGTCAGTCGCTTTTAGTCCTCAAGGTCATACCATTGCTAGTGCTAGTGAAGACCAGACCGTGAAAATTTGGGATGTCCAAAGCGGTGAATGCTTAAAAACCTTGTCTGGTCACATCAATGGAGTACGGTCAGTAGATTATAGTCCCGATGGTAAAACCCTAGTTAGTGGCAGTAAAGACCAGACCGTGAAAATTTGGGATGTCCAAAGCGGTGAATGTCTAAAGACTTTACTAGGACACACGGATAGAATCTGGTCAGTCGCTTTTAGTCCTCAAGGTCATACAATTGCCAGCGCCAGTGATGACCAAACAGTAAAGCTATGGGATGTAGACACAGGTGAGTGCTTAAAAACTTTGTCAGGTCACACTAATTGGGTATGGTCAGTAGACTATAGTCCTCAAGGAAACATTATAGTTAGTGGCAGCGACGACCAAACAGTTAGATTGTGGGATGTCAACACAGGTAAGTGTTTGAAAACTTTGCCAGGGCACACAGATAGAATCTGGTCAGTAGCTTTTAGTCCCCAAGGTCGCACAATTGCCAGTACCAGTGATGACCAAACAGTAAAGCTATGGGATGCGGATACTGGTAGATGCTTGAAAACTTTGAAAGGTTACACCAATTGGGTATGGTGTGTAGCTTTCAGTCCCAATGCTCAAATTTTAGCTAGTGCCAATGATGACTACACAGTTAGGCTTTGGGATATAAATACTGATAAATGTCTAAAAACTTTACAAGGTCATACAAATGGGGTACGGTCAGTTGCCTTTAGTCCCGATGGTCAAATTCTCGCTAGTGCTAGTGATGACCAAACTATCAAACTGTGGAATGCAAAAACTGGTATATGTTTACACACATTAAAGGGACATACTAATTGGGTATGGTCAATTGGCTTCAGTCCTAACGGTCAAATTTTAGCCAGCGCCAGTGATGATCAAACAGTAAAGTTATGGGATGTAAACACTGGCAAATGTTTCAAAACTTTGTCAGAAGACATTAACCGAATATGGTTTATCGCCTTTAGCCCCAAAGGTGATATTTTAGCTGGTGCTAGTGAAGACCATACAGTGAAATTATGGAACGTTAGCACTGGCGAATCTTTAAAACCTTTGCAAGGACACACTAATTGGGTAAGGTCAGTAGCTTTTAGTCCTAGAGGTGACATTTTAGCTAGTGCTAGTGAAGATCATACAGTCAGGTTATGGAAGGCTAACAACGACCAACGCTTAGAACCTCTACAACCTCCTTTGAAGGCACACACTGATAAGGTACGAGCGATCGCCTTTAGTCCTCGTAGTTATGCGATCAGTAATGAGAGTGAGCAATCTAGTTACATTTTGGCCAGTGCTGGTGATGATAATACTGTGAAAATCTGGGATGTGACTACAGGCCAATGCCTGCAATCACTCCAAGGGCATACCAAGAGGATTTGGTCAGTCGTCTTTAGTCCCGATGGACAATTCCTGGCTAGTGGTGGTGAAGACGAGACTGTAAGGATATGGAATGCCGACACTGGCGAGTGTTTGAAAATTTTCAGCAATCCTAAACCATACAAGGATATGGATATTACAGGCTCTATCGGTTTGACTGCGGCTCAAAAGGTGACGTTAAAAGCTTTAGGTGCGGTGGAGGACACATAGCATTTCTCACTTCAGTGAGGTATAGAAAGAAGTAATTAACTACAGAGAGAAGTCGGGGCGGCGGCTTCCGCCGACGGGCTACGCCAACGGCGGAAGCTTTTCAAGACAGGCATCTGAACTTCGGTGTGAACACGGATAAACACAGATGAGTTAGTACCTCAGCAGATTAGGAAACGCTAGATAAAAAAATAAAAGGTAAAAAGATGAATTTACTTTTTTCTTCATCCCTTTACCTTTTTATGTACCTGATGCTTACTTAATGTTAGCCCTTGCATCCCTCACTGCGGCAAAGAAAAATAATCCTGTGAGTGGAATGCTCAATCCCAGGATAATCGCAGTAACTTGGACGCCCAAATCTGGTTGTCCGTAACTGAGTTCAAAAATTGAACCTACGGCCGCGATCGCACTTACACAAGAACCACCTAGAAACAAACCGCTTTTTGGAGTTAGATACACTATTAGACCACCCTATGCTACTGGTTTCACCGCTTGATACGAGAAGCCATTTTTAGATAACTCTTGTGCCAAAGTCAAGGAATTTTCTACACGATCTACAAATACCACCCCATTAAGGTGATCCATCTCATGTTGAATACAGCGACCTAGCAGATCATTAGCTTTTAATGTCCGGGGACGGCCATACTCATCTTTGTAGGCAATTTCTACAACTTCAGGACGCTTCACATCCATGTAAACATTAGGAATGCTCAAACACCCTTCTTGAGCAACGCTAATATCGCGGCTAACCTGTTTAATTGTAGGGTTAATCAGCACCAAAGGCTGATTCACTGCGTTGTCTGGTTCTAGGTCGATGACAATTAGTTGTTTATGAATTCCCACTTGGGGTGCAGCTAAACCAATGCCATCTTTGCTGTACATGGTTTGCAGCATTTCGCGCACCAGTTGGCGAATTTCGTCATCTACTTTCGCAACTCGCTTTGCAGCTTGACGCAATACGCGATCGCCTAAATAGTGAAGCTCCAAAGGCGGATTTTTTAACTTTGTTTTTTCTACAGCAATTTCCGAGGGCATGATTCTTGATAGCTAAATTGTGAAAATTCCTACTTTAATTCTATCAATCTCAGTTAGACCCCAGTTGAGATGCAACAATCTCCTTAATAGCATTTTCTGACTTGCCCCATATACTAAGCTTTTAGGTAGTCGTAGAGGAGCGACAAACTCTACCTGATTCCCGATGCTCAAAAACTCTATCCACAAGGGATGGAGTGTTTGATATGGTTTCCATAAAAGCCCAAATATAGCAGTGAAACACAGACGTTCGTACGTGATACCTCACTCAAACGAGAACCGCTATAGTTTATCGTCCACGTTGCGCTTTCTTTACTGTCAGCAAGTCAATGTAAAAAATTTAAGTTTTCATGAATGCAGTAGAAGCACGCACTCTATATCAACAAATGCGAACAGCCTTGGTTAAGTGACTGATTTAGCAGAACCCCAATGGAACCTACTTGCATCGAATTTTCAAGTTAAAACTGCTCAGAAACAAGAATATAGATAGGACTTACGCACTGAAGGCTGAAACCTAGATCCCCTCTAGCCCACGCTAGTCGCTCATGGGGAGCCACCCCCTTGCGGAGGTTGCCGACGCTCGTTCGCTGAGAGCGTGTCGCAGACAAGACTAGCTCTCAGCGTTGGCGCAGCCTCAAAGTAGAGAAGCCATGCCGTTGGCGATCGCGCAGCGTGTCGCAGACAAGCCTCTCGAAGAGAAGGCTTTACGCTGCGCTATCCGTTGTGGGGAGTGGCGGGGAAACCCCCTTGGCGCAGCCTCAAAGTAGAGAAGACCGCGCGCTGGCTCCCCTTCAAAAGAGGGGAATTTATAAAGCCCCCTTTTTAAGGGGGTTGGGGGATCTGAGTGCGTAAGTTCTGGAATACATTCTTCTACCTGGAGCAAAAATACACGAACTCTACTTTGGTCGAGTATAAATAGTGGTGTTATTCCACGCAAATACGCAAACTTAGAACTTAACGCTAAAGCGCTAAGTTTTAAGTTTTAAGGTGATCTATGTTTAAATCTCTTACGAAACTTGATTACTTGCTCAAAGAAACTTTCCTGGGTTTAATGCGGGGCGGTTGGATGAATTGGGCTGCTGTTAGTACTGTAACGGTATTACTATTTTTATTCGGTTTGAGTTTGCAAACCTCCTGGCAAGTAGAAAAACTCCTTAATCAGTTCGGTAGTCAATTGGAAGTATCAGTTTATCTCGAACCGGGTACGCGAGCCGAAATCATTGAACCACTGATAGCAAAAATGTCAGAGGTAGCCACGATGCAAACCATTCCTAAAGAGCAAGCTTGGGCTAAGTTAGTTAAAGAAATGGGCATTTCGGATATCGAAGGTGCTACCCAGCAGCTAGAGGAGAATCCTCTAGTTGACGAGATGAAGGTGAAAGCGCGTAATTCTCAAGTTGTACCAACCTTAGCGACGAATTTGGCTAAGTTGCCAGGAGTTGATGCGGTGCAATATATAGATGAAGCAGTCAAACGCATTGCCCAATTGCACCAAGGTCTAAACAAGATTACTTTGACAATTACGATCATTTTGACTTTAACTGCGATCGCAGTTACTACCACCACAATACGCTTGATCGTCATGGCACGACGCCAGGAAATTGAAATTATGCAACTAGTGGGAGCAACTTCCGTTTGGATTTATCTCCCATTTATTTTACAAGGAATTGCTTTTGGCTTAGTTGGTGGTGCGATCGCTTGGAGTTTCATTTCTGTTATTCAACAATTCTTGGGTAGGTTGCTAGCCAAGCAACCTGAGTTTATCCAAGTTATTACCAACGGGGTACAACTCACTCCAGCACAAATTTTACAACTCCCCCTGATTCTCTTGAGCTTTGGTGCAGCTGTAGGATTAATGGGAAGCTTATTTGCTGTCCGGCGTTTTGCTAAGGGTTAGTCATTAATCATTGGTCATTGCAAAGGACAAATTACTAGTGACAAAGGATAAAATCACTATGAAATCTCAATGGGAATGTTTTCTGCAAAATCTCGGCGTATGGGAAGGATCATTCACTAACTTTTCTCCCCAAGGTACACTTTTGAAAGATGTTCCTAGCCGCTTATCCCTAGAAGGTTTGAACAATAACCAGACAGTACGCTTAACTCTGTGTCGTTCGGGACGAGATGATTTGGTTTTAGAGTATAGCTCTCTGGGGCGAAGTATCTTGTTTTTTGAAAATGGGGCATTTTCTGAAGGTTTAATTCAGCTAGGCCCATTTTCGGAATTCGGTGCAGAACTGGCTTTGATTCATGAGAATCACCGCTTACGTCTAGTACAACTGTTTGATAAAAACGGTCATCTAAATGCACTAACTCTAATTCGAGAACATTTAGCTGGAACAGAAAAAGTAGAACGTCCACCCTTGCAGGTAGACGACTTGTTGGGAGAATGGCAAGGTAAAGCAGTAACAATATATCCAGATTGGCGATCGCCTGATACTTACTCTACAACTCTGCAATTACAACTTGATGACGCTGGGCGATTAATTCAAAGTACCTCTTTTGGCGATCGGACAATTACCTCAACTGCTACCATCAAAGGCTCTATCATCCTTTTTGACCAAGATCCGCAAAAACAGGTGCAAGTCTTACTGTTACCTGATGGCGCTTCTGCAACCTCTCCCCTCAAAGTGCAATTACGTCAACCTTTATTCTTGGAAGCGGGTTGGTTAATCCAGCCAAACCTTCGCCAGCGGATGATTCGCAGCTACAACGACAAAGGCGAATGGGTCAGTCTGACATTAGTTACTGAAGAAAGGAGGTAAGGAATTTGTTAGTCTGTGCTGCTAATTCCCGCTGATTTCAACAGTGCTGCTTTGAGATCATCCGCCTCAAGATCGGGCATTTCTTCTAGGATTTGTTCGGCACTCAGTCCAGCCGCAAACAAGTCGAGTACATCTGATACCCGAATTCTCATACCCCGAATACAAGGACGACCACCGCACTGTTTGGGATTAACTGTAATTCTTTCAAGTAAGTCTGACATCCGGTTTCACTCGGCGATATTCTTTAACCCAGTATATGTAAGGTAGGCGCTCCTTACATCACTTCTTACAAATTAACGTGATGCTTCTCCACATTGTGAGCATCAAGAAAATGGAGCGATGGCACTTCTGATGGTAGAAGTGTTTAAGATTAGCGATCGCACCATTTACAGCTACAACGATAAAGACAAACGGGTTAGTCTTATCCTAGTTGCTAAAGAAAAAACGCAGTGTTAGTTTGCTCGTGACACTGGGGTGTTTAGAGTTAAGTTATGCTGTGATTACTGCACAATCATAGAATTGCTGAAGCTAGGGAATAGGAAGGCAAATTATGACTACTCTAGCAATTAAAATCCCAAGCATCACCCACGAAAAGTTTTGGGATATTTGCCAAGCCAATCAAGACTTGCGCCTGGAACTAACTGCTGCTGGAGAAGTCATAGCCATGTCACCAACTCACTCTTGGACTGGGAAACAAAACTCTGGACTGACAGCGCAGTTGTGGAACTGGAATGAAAGTACAGAGCTTGGTGTTGTCTTTGACTCCTCTACAGGCTTCACTCTGCCTAATGGTGCAATACGATCGCCTGATGCTGCTTGGATTAGAAGCGATCGCTGGAACAGCCTCACCGAAGAACAGCAACGATACGAGTTCTCACCAATTGCACCAGATTTTGTTGTGGAATTGCTCTCAAGTAGCGATGATTTAGAAACCCTGCAAACCAAGATGCAGGAATATATGAATAACGGGGTTCAGCTAGGGTGGTTGATCTACCCAAAACGAACACGGGTAGAGATTTACCGTATAGGACAACAAACTGAGGTTTTGCAAGCACCAAGTTTGCTTTCAGGTGAAGATATACTTCCAGGGTTTGAATTAAAACTCAATAAGGTTTGGGGCTAACTTTTCCAACCAATAGCCAATCCTTAGAACAGCATGGTGGTATTCGTCTTAACAAAGAGTTTAACAATGTTAATCAGGCAATTTGAAGCGTGCTGGGTTCAGGGATAGATTCACTTTCTGCTTGCCAATAACTAATTTTTCGATTTAAGCAAGGATGAAAAATATTAATAAAATCGTAACTTTTTATACTAATAAACAACGATGTTGCAATGCTTTATTAAGTAGAGTTTGATATTCTGCATCTCCAACGCGATAAGCACCAAATCTTTCTAAATGGGGATTCATCATTTGGGCGTCGAAAAATACAAATTGTCTCTGGCGCAATCTTTCTACCAACTTTACCATCGCTACCTTCGAGCCTTCAGGAATGCGGTAAAACATCGATTCGCCAATAAAAGCACCGCCAATGACAATCCCTAAAATTCCCCCAGCTAATTCATCACCCTGCCAAGTTTCAAAACTATAAGCAAAACCTTTCTGGTAAAGTAACCAATAAATCTCTTGTAATTCTGCTGAAATCCAAGTTGTTTCGCGGTTAGCACACCCAGCCACCACAGCTTGAAAGTCACGGTTAATTGCCACAGTAAACCGCTCTTGATTGAGGACACGCTGCAAAGACTTAGGATAGCGAAACCGTTCATCTAAGGGTATGAAAGTCCGATCGCGACTTCCGTACCAATTCAGGCGATCGCGCTCATCAGCCATGAGAAAATAACCTTGAGCATAACCCTCAACAATGGCGGCGATATTATATTGCATAAATATAAAAAATACCAAAGAAACGCAATTTGCTGCTAACAGTCATTCTCTGCGTTCCACCGAAGTTATGATGCCTACGGCGGAAGCCGCCGCTCATACTTCTCTCTGCGTTTCCCTCAGCGTTCCTCTGCGTTTAATAAACATGACTCAACCAATCCCACCCATAACTTTACCACCGCCCGAAAATCCCCAACTCGAAGGTCAATGGTTGCAAGAACGCTTGCTGCGGTGGCTAGATACAGAATTCATCCCCGAAGCAGTCAATCAAAATATTGCCCAACGCGCAGCACAGATTTTTGTCCGCCAACGGATGGAAGGAGAAAACGACTTAGGTTCTCTGGTAATTGCCATTGTCACAGAGATGCAGTCGTTTGATTTTTCCAAAAGCTTCTATGGAGAGTTTGCGATCGCCAACGCCGTCAGCGATCTACTCTTAGAAAGTTTGGGAATTGATAAGTGTTGTGGTCAATAATTATTGTCCTTTCTTACAAAGTTCTGAGCTAAGGCTTCCTTAGATCAGACTTTGCGCTTTGTCATTTGTCAAAAACTAATGACTAATGACCAATGACTAATGACTACCAGCTAGACTTAACCACTCCAGGCAAAAGACCTTCATGTGCCCATTCCCGCAGCACATTCCGAGATAGCCCAAAATCGCGGTAAACACCTCTAGAACGGCCAGTTACCCAGCAACGATTGCGGTGGCGGGTGGGGGCACTATTGCGGGGTAGCTGTTGAATTTGTCGGTGGATTTCTAGCTTATCTAGCGGAGATTCTGCACTTTTGAAATCATCCAGCAGAGCTTCCCGCTTGTCAGCATACTTTTCTACCAACTTGGCGCGTTTTTTCTCGCGCTCAATCATGCTCTTTTTCGCCATACATTTTCTAATTTCTTTAAAGACAGCATTTTCTATTCTACAGTCTCCCCATCAATTCTAGGGCTACTTGTGTTCTCTACCCTATTACCACTGGTTTATTAGCGGCAGGACATAAATCGGCAAGTTCACAAGCAACACAGGCAGGAGAGCGGGCTTTACAAACAGCACGACCATGATAAATTAGCCTAATTGACCAATTTTCCCAATCTGATTGTGGCAATAACTCCATTAAATCTTGCTCAATCCGAACGGGGTCTGTATGCTCAGTTAAACCCAAGCGATCGCTCAGACGCTTAACGTGAGTATCTACTGTTACCCCAGCATTAATGCCATAAGCATGAGCCAAAACTACATTTGCTGTTTTGCGTGCCACACCTGGAAGCTGCAACAGTTGCTTCATTTGATTGGGGACGATAGAGTCAAACTCAGTAACAATCATCCGACAAGCGGCTTGAATATTCTTGGCCTTATTGCGATAAAATCCTGTCGAACGTACCAAGTTTTCTAACTCTACCAAATCCGCGATCGCCAAACTAGCTGCATCGGGAAACCGACTAAATAAAGCCGGCGTCACTTTATTTACCCGCTCATCAGTACACTGGGCCGAGAGAATTGTTGCTACTAGCAGTTGCACCGGCGTTGAGTAGTTTAAAGAGCAAGTTGCGTCTGGATAAAGACGTTTCAAACGAGCTAAAATTTCTAGCGCCCGTTGCTTTTTAGACAGGAATTTACGGGTAACGCTCACTGGATTTTTAGTTAAAATGCTTGAAAACTGAGTTCGTTTTGATAACTTGCACCAATGTCAATCAGTACCCTTACACGCCCTGCAATCAATTGCAGCGGTTCATAGCCCAACTTCCCACCTAACTCAGTCTTCTTTAGAAGACTTTTGCTATTAGCCTAGGAATTCATTCCTAGGCGGTTGTTTTATTATTAGCTTTGGAACTTAATTCCCAAGCGTGATAGCAACGAAGTTAGAGGTTAAAAAAATGCTGGTAATGATAATAACTTCAGCCTGATAGTGTTAAGTAAATTTTGCCAGAGGCTCATTGCAACAATTTTTGCACCCATTCCAACTGGCTAGTTAGTTGGGTGGTTTCTTTAACTATCAGAAAAATTCCTAGTCCTAACAGTAGCACTAAACCAGTTTGCATGACACCTTCTTGAATGCGATTGGGCAAGGGCTTACCGCGCAAACCTTCAATCAGCAGAAAAGCGAGTTGTCCCCCATCCAAAGCTGGTAGCGGCAAAATGTTAATAATCGCTAAGTTAATGCTGATTAGTGCTGCAAAAAAGAACAAACTACCTGTATCATTTTGGGCAATGTTGGCACCAATTTCCACAATTTTAATGGGGCCAGCTACTTGACTAGCTGTTTCGCCAAAGTTGGTAATCAGTTGCCCAAAACCTTTAAAAGTTGTTGTCACAAGTCGCTGAAATTCTGTAGCACCAAAATTCAAAGCTGCTATTGGATTAGTAACGCGACGACGCACAACTTTCCCGTTGGGAGCAAGTCCGATACCAATACTACCTCCATTAGACTTGGCTTCAGGAATCACATTTACTGCTAGTTTTTGGTCGCCACGGGCAACTTCTAGTTGAACGGGTTTACCTGGGCTAGTTTTAATGATGTCTCTTAAAGTCTCTATCTCTTGCAGCGATTTCCCAAATTCTCTTTGATTAGCTGCTAAGATAACGTCTCCTGCCTGAATGCCTGCCTTGGCCGCTACAGAACTAACCTCTGGTGCTAGCTGTTGGATTAATACCCCGTTTTGGCTGGCTTGCCCTACGCCGATGAAACTAACCTGAGCCACCAGCAACATATAGGCAAATATTAAATTTGCAATTACTCCGGCACTGATAACGATCGCCCGGTCTAAAATTGGACGGTTACGCAGCAGATTCGGGTCATTGGGTGGAATATCGCTATCGGGGTCATCATCGGGAAAGCCCACAAAGCCACCCAAGGGGAAAGCGCGGACAGCATATTCGGTTTGCGATCCTTGATACTTAAAAAGAACTGGGCCAAAACCCAAAGAAAAACGGTTAACGAGAATGCCTTGAGAACGTGCTGCAACAAAATGTCCCAACTCGTGAACCAAGATCAAAACAGCCAAGACTGCGATCGCTGCTAAAACTGACATAGAGCAAATTAGTGAAGATATTAAGCTATATACTTATCTCCATTTTAAGATGTGTCACAAGATAGGACTTCTCTCAATGGGATATTTCCGTCGTCTAGTGGTCATTAGTCATTGGTAAAGACAAATGACAAACAACTGAATTACAATACCTCACGTCCTAAGTAAGGTTGCAACGCTTCTGGTATCAGCACCGTCCCATCTGGTTGCTGATAATTCTCCAGAATTGCTGCCATTGTCCGTCCCACCGCTAAACCAGAACCGTTAAGGGTATGTACAAACTGTGTACCTTTTTTCCCCGCCTCTTTGAAGCGAATATCAGCCCGTCGCGCTTGGAAGTCTACAGTATTAGAACAACTAGAAATCTCGCGGTATTTACCAGAAGAAGGCAGCCAAACTTCTAAATCATAGGTTTTGGTTGAGGAAAATCCTAAATCCCCACTGCATAAACTTACTACTCGATAAGGCAGTTGCAACGCCTGTAAAATCGCTTCTGCATTCCCCACCAATCTTTCTAATTCATCAAAGGAAGTGCTGGGATGGACAAATTTTACCAATTCCACTTTATTAAATTGATGCAGGCGGATTAATCCCCGCATATCGCGCCCATAACTCCCAGCTTCGCGACGAAAACAGGGGGTATAAGCACAGTGGTAAATCGGCAAGTTTTCAGCGGCGAGAATTTCACCCCGGTAAAGATTGGTAACGGGCACTTCTGCTGTGGGAATCAACCATAAGTCATCGTCAGCACATTTAAAACTTTCCTCAGCGAACTTGGGTAACTGACCAGTCGCCGTCAAAGACGCAGTATTAACTAACAACGGCGGACTGACTTCTACATACCCAGCTTGAGTCTGGACAGAGAGCATAAATTGAATTAATGTCCTCTCCAGCGCTGCACCAGCACCTATCAGGGTTATAAAGCGACTTTGAGCAACTTTTACAGCCCGCTCAACATTGAGAATACCCAGCTTTTCGCCAATTTCCCAGTGTGGGAGAATATTCTGGTTTTGGGGAATGTACTCATCACCCCAACGACGCACTTCTACATTCTCTTCCTCACTCTTACCAATGGGTGTGGAGTCGCTTGGTAAGTTAGGAAGTGCCAGCAGAAGTTGTGCAATTTCAGCTTTGAGGTCTTTTTCCTGCGGTTCCAGTTCACTCAATTGAGTTCTGATGGAATTGCCTTCATCCCGAAGAGTCTGAATTTCTGGGTCTTGAGAATCGATACCAGATTTGATCTTTTGTCCGACTATTTTACCGATTTCGTTGCTACGAGCTTGGATCTGGCTACGCGTCACTTCCAGTTCCCGTTGTTGCCGATCTAGCTGTAATATCGGCTGAATGTCATATTTACCACTGCGACTATCCAACCGTTCCTGAATTAATTGTGGATTTTCCCGTATTTGCTTAATATCCAGCACAGATTTTTCTCAGTCTTTCGCCTAGTATCTTCCTGTGAACACATCAGCAGCATATAGTAATTTTGCCTTCCTGTGACTAGAAAAACAAAATTTGTTAGAACAATCAGTCTTGGTTTACTAAAAAAATTTAGCCCTAGCATTATTACCAAGGCTACAAAAATAGATAATTTGCCAAATCAATCAGTTTTGAGGTTCTGTGGTAACTGTCGTATTAGTAACTTGAGCAAGACCCTGACCTTTCCCATTACCGTCATTAACAGCTGCAAAGGTTTTTTGATTTACAGTCATTTGTTCCTTATCATCTCTAAGTTGTCCAGCAGGTGAAGGCAACCAGTATGCAAGTACACTTGATAACCCACCCCAGTAAAGTGCAAGATTCTCCTTGTCCCGTGCTGAGCCAATTTGGAAAACACACAGCCCAAGCACAATGGTACTAAAGAAAACCTGTATAACAAATTTCCATGCTTCTTGATTTTTCACGGTATAAGACTTCCAATAAAGGTTAATCTCGTCCCTGTGCCAAACGTGGCATCACCCATTAAAAAGATGTTTCTTCAGGAACTATGATAGTAGTCTTCACACTTAGGATTGATTGTTTCGGAAAAGTTAGGATAAACCTTTTTGATTTATCGAGAACAAATAAAAATCTCTCTTACTTTCCCACTCGTCCCTAATGCTAAGGTCGGTTGATGCGATTAAGTAGCCAAAGTGAACCTACAAGACCTGCAAAATGCGCTGAGACAGTATTAGTATTAGCCTGTACCACAAGCATATCTAGACCACTAATTATTCGGGTGGGGTCAAAAAATTGGGTAGTTATGGCTTGAGGAGATATAGACCTTGCGACCAGCGTACCAACGATCGCTTGCGCCCCTAAAAGAGTTACTAATGTTCCTGCCAAGTTCACCCACAATCCTAAGCGTAAGACTTGCACAGTCTCGCTTTTACGAGGTCGGTTACTGGGATTGGAGGATTGCAGTTGCCTACCGATTCTAGTGTAGCGGTAAGCCAAATAAATACCTCCACCCAAAACAATCAGTCCACAAACTGCTAAGAAGACACCAAAACCAGTTCCAGGGTTATTACTAGGACTGCCAGATCTTTGGCTAAAGATGGCAAACAGCAGCACAATGATGCCAGAAACAACGCCTAGTACTAACTGAATCCAAAAGCTAATCCAACCTATAAGGCGAAAAGTTTGGGCAATTGCTCGGAGAGTAGAGGAAGACGATGGAGCGTCGGGGATTTGTGACATAACTGATCACCAAGATACTAGGCGCTTGATAAGTTTACTATCACACTTACCAGATGAAACAATAGGATCTCAAGTCCAGAAAGTTAGAGGTACTAAAGAATGGTTGGGCAGTAAAACCTGCATAGCGATGGCTTTGCCAACGCCTTTGCTTCTCTGCTTTGAGGCTGCGTCAACGGAACACTATGCGTTTCGTAGATAAGTGCTAACTGAATTTCAGTAACTCAGCACTATTTCCTTCAGTACTGAATGCTCACTTGGGTGTGTTCACTAGCAGAATGGTTATAACTAAGACATCTCGTTTAGCTTAATCTTTTAGAATATACATTGGGAAAATCACTGTCAAACAAAGTGTTTATTAAGTTTTACAGACAAAACGGCATTTTACCTGTAAAATTTCTTCGATAGCATCTTATGCTTAAGCAGTTCTAACCCGCTCGGCATCGCTTAACACTAAGACTCTGGCTTCGCCATTGTCTAAATCGCTCCTCACAACACCGGATCGAGCTTGGGTAGAGGTGTAATGTATTATACCTCTAAAACTCGCAAATTTTTACCACAACTTTACAGAGGTGTGGGTAATCATTGTGTTGTTTACATTTTGAAAATCTGGCCCAAGTAGCATTATATACTTACTCATTTTGTAGTAAAACTATATACTGACTACAATCCTTGTAGACCTTACCCTAAGGCATTTTTTTTAGCCATTCACTAACCATGAAACTTGAGGATATATATCAATTCTTTGAGAATCCTCCGCCAACTTACCTCTGTCAGGAACTAGCAGTTTGTTACATACTGTATGTTTTGCTACAAGGTGAATCCTACGGAACCGAGTTGATCCAGCGACTAGAAACTGAATATTCCACATATAGACTTTCGGACACCGTGCTTTACAGTGCGATCAAATTTCTTGAAGACCAAAGGGCAATTACCGGATATTGGAAGAAACTCGAAGGGCGAGGACGCCCTAGGCGGATGTACCAAGTTTCTCCCGAATGGCAAGTTCAAGCACAAGATTTGGCTTTTCTTTGGCAAGATTACATAAACGGAAGGACAAATTAAGGAATATATTGATAATGAATAAGTCTCCTCCAGTCGCACAGTAACAAATAGTTATGGATACTGCTATTCTGCCATCTACGTTGCTGCTAACCTTGTTGTTATCGGTTGGACTGTTTTTCTTTATTCGTGCTTCGACCAAAGATCGTACACAAACAGTGCAACTGGTATCTCAGCAAGATGAAGCTACTTTAATGTCTCAATTAAAGGAGTATTTTCGCTTGCGGTCTTACCGAGTGGCAGCGGTAGACCGAGAACAAAACCAAGTGACTTTTGAAGGGTTTGTTAGACCCAGCTGGTTCTTAGCTATATTTTTGACTGTGCTGGCATCTACTGGCTTTGTTTGCTTATCACTAGTTCTGTCGCTACTTTTTCCAGGTCTCAGTAAGCTTTCTCTGGCTATGGTACTACTGTCGCCTTTGAGTGGTATATTTTATTGGAAAAAAGCTGGAAGACTTGAGAAGGTTTCTCTCAAGGTAGAAGCAACCCAGAGTGAACAACCCTCCCCAAGTAAGATAACTGTAGTTGCCCATCGAGATGAACTCATTGAATTGCAGAGGAACCTACAGTTAAAGGCTGGTGAATAATTGCAGGTTTTATTCACTATCCTCTATCTTCTGATATGCAGACTTCTGACTTACTCCTTGAGAAATGGACAGTAGGGAGAAGTAAATAACTAGTGCTTTCTTTATCAATTTTCCCCACAACGCGAGTTGTGAGGAAAATTTAATATTGAAAGAGCGTATTTAACAATCTACCTGGATGCAAACGCAACTTCACTAGCGCTTGATATTCTCACTCCCTTCTGTATCATCTGACTAGTAATAATCAATTCATGCAATTAACCTAGTGTGGTTGAAGACGAGTTGATTTTCCAAATACCTGGACTAGCCTCACTGGCAAATTCAGTTACAAACTAAAAAAAAAGAAATTTTTGCATAAACTGAGCAAGTTTGCCAGTTAAATGATTGTCAGAAGCCACACTATAATTTGTCAGATGACCATTTATGGTTCACCTACTAGCCAAAGCAAGGGGTTCTTGACTAGATGAAGGTTCTAACACCCTCAGGCTAGGAAACAAGAAATGGTTTTCCTCTACGTATTGAGCACCAAACAGTCCCTTTTCTGCCCAGAAATAACGGTCTGTGGTGTGTTCGTTTCGCTTTACGAGTAGCAACGCCGGTGGCAAAATACCTTCAGCTTGAATGAATTTTCTCGCTGCTGTCACAGGTTTCTCTTCGCCGCTTTCGATGCTATATTGAGGCACATGTTCCAGAATTCGTCGTCCTTCTTGGCGACGACGACTTTTCCTTTTACGTCTCCTTGCCAACCTATTGTCCTCCTCTTTCAAGCTACAGATTGTAGTGATAGCTACAAAATCCGTCGTCATTATATAAGTTCTAGTTCAAAATATCAATAGCAATTAACCTTTTGATACAAGAAAAAATAATATCTTTTGAAGATATATAAATTAAAAGTAGCTAAGGATATAATCCCCTGGTACAAAGCATCACTAAAAAGATTCAGTTAAGCTTTATTAAATGAATGAGGGAAAATTAAGTGCTCTTTTTTATCATCCCTCAAAGTCTGTAATTCTGAGCAAATGCTAAAAAATGTTAATGTCTGCCAGTTCTGATTTTCTTGCTTTGTGCCGAGAGCAAATATCACTGCTCACCCAAGGGTTAGGAGCATCTTTGAGTGTTGTGTATTTAACACAAGAATTGGTAGAGTCGAGTTCATCTGAGGCGAAACTAGTTCCTGTAATGGTTTACCCGGAGACAGCAGTGTTACGGCAAGGAGAGGATACTGCTGAGTCAGTACTACGCAAGCAATTGAAAGTAGGAAATATATTAGTATTACCTAATCATCAAGGAAGGCTGTTGTTAACGGGGTCAGATCCCATCTCATCAAGGGAGTATGAGACACCGGATACTTCTCAACCTCATTTAAGAGAGGAATACTTGCTTGGTGGTAAGCAAATTGTCTTACCTCTAATCTATGAGGGTGTGATGATGGGATTACTGGTGACAGGTAGAGAAGACCGCGTATGGAATGAACACGAGCAAAGTGAAATTCAACGGATAGCCCAAACATTGGCGATCGCCTGCATTTTAGATCAGCGACGAGCATGGTTGCAACAGCAATTACATGAACAACAAATTTTCCAAGAAAAACAGCGAGATTTGCTAGATAACTTATTGCACCAGTTTCGTAACCCATTAACAGCGTTGCGGACTTTTAGCAAACTACTATTAAAGCGACTACGACCAGCGGATGCTAATCGTGATGTAGCAAATAGTATAGTGCGGGAGAGCGATCGCCTCGAAGAATTGCTGCAACAATTCGATAAAGTAATTGACTTGACAGAGGCAGATTTAGCACCGCTCTCGCTCCCTGAACATGAAGTATTGGTAGAAGCAACTGTCCAAAAAGATGCTAAACCAGCGCTATTATTACCAGGAACGGGAGACAAAGAAACTGATTGCTTGTTAGCAGATATATTAAAACCATTATTAGTATCAGCCAAAGCAATAGCGCAGGAGCGAAATCTCAAACTAATAGCTGAAATTAAGCAGATGCCACTAGTACGCGCCAATGTCAAAGCCTTACAAGAAGTATTAAGCAATATCATTGATAATGCCTTGAAATACACTCCCGCTGGTGGTAAAATTTTGATTCAAGCGGGGCAAAAAAAAGCTAACTTCCAAGGAATTGTCATTAGTGATAACGGCCCTGGCATTCCACCCGAAGATTTAGAGCATCTTGGAGAACGCCATTACCGTGGTGTACAAGCGCAAACAGAAATTCCTGGCACGGGTTTAGGGTTAGCGATCGCCAAACAATTAATAGAGCAAATGCAGGGCGAAATTGAAATTTTCAGCCCTGCGCTCGACTCAGCAATCACTTCACCCGATACACCAGGAACTACATTTATTATTTGGTTGCCAGAAGTTAAAAGTTAGTCATTAGTCCTTTGTCATTTGTAAATATTAATGACTCTTAACTATCTGGCTGAAACCAGTAAATTTTGATTGATCGTCATTTGTAGATCGGTATCTGGGTCAATTGCGATTAAATCAACACTATTTTTACCAAAGAACAGGCCAATTAACGCACCTATACCAGCGCCACCCAAAACTTCTTCTGTGGCGATCGCGCGATCGCCTGTAACAGCAGATACCGCTGCTGCTGCTCCTGCACCCAATACAGTATTCTTGAGAATTGCACCAGCACTAGTACCCTTATTGACAGTTTCAGTTTTGGTAATCACTTCCGAAGTAGCGTTAATTTGATACTCTTGACCTGTAGGCAACACTAGTTTCTCTGCAACGAATTGAGAACCGCCTTGAACTGGTTTAAGTTGACCAATCACTTGGCTACCAGCAGGAATTATTACACTTCCTTCTTGAGTAACTACATTTTGGTTTACCGTAAGTGTCAAAGGTGCTGTTTCATCTTTAGTGACAAGGATTTTTTCAGCCTGATCATACTTCACAGGAATAGCAGTTCCTTGAGGAATGCTAACAGCTACAGGGGTTGGGGTCGTAGGCTGAGTAGCCACGATATAAGGCGAGTTAATTGCTGAGGCTTGATTAGAACTGACCAACGCTTGGTAGATAAAAGCAGCTACCTGTGCTCGCGTGGCGCTTGTAGTTGGATTCAAAAACTTCACATTAGGATAGTTCACCACAATTTGCTTCTCAGTCGCCGCAGCGATGGGGCGACGGGCATAGTCAACGATACTAGAGGCATCGTTGAAATATTGCAGAGTGCTTGCAGTGTCACCGCTAGGAGTATATCCTAAACCGTTAGCGAGGGAAACCAAGACCTGCTGACGGGGAATAGCCTCGTTAGGTCTGAAGAGATTGCCAGGATAACCGGACAAGAAACCGATGGTATAAGCTTGTTGAATTGCACTAGATGCCCAATAGTTGCTTGGCACATCAGCAAAGTTGATTCCCTGTCTTTGCTGTGCTTTTTGGAAAGCTTTGTTAACCATAGCGGCAAATTGAGCGCGTGTTACCGCTTGTTCTGGGCGGAAGCTACCATCAGGAAATCCGGCAATTACACCTCGCCCAGATAATTCTTGAATAAACTGTGCTGCCCAATAGTTAGATGAAACATCATAAAAAGTAGTTTGAGCTAAAGATGGTGCAGGTGTAATCAAGGGAGTTATAGTACCTGCCGTAATGCTCAAAACTATAAGTGCAGATGTTCCAGGTTGCCAATTTTTTAAAGCAAACATTAGTTTCTTATTTCTCTACAATTATTTGTTCTTCTGTTAATTAAATAGACATTAATTAAAATATGAAGTTCCTAGAAAGTTAAGCTTTTCAGTAGTTAGTTTTAAAATTAAAATATTGTATATCCTAATTAAATGGACAATTAGAGACGTTGCAATGCAACGTCTCTACAGAGGTTATTGGTAGCGCTAATTGTTTTATTTAAAGGGTATTGATTTATATTTAACAAGACGAGACATTAATAAATTAGTTGCTTAAAAATGAAGCGATCGCACACTCTAGTTGAAGTGGCGATCGCTAATCGGGGATAATTAAATTCACGACTTAAAAAGAGTTAAGCTTAGTAACGGTATGGTACTAAGTTCAAGTTAGAGTTGAGTGTTAGCCTCAAATCTTGTTCAGGTCTAAGGACAAAAACAGTTGCTTCTTTTTTACGCAACAGTACACTTGCTGCTGCACCCGCAGCACCACCAATAATAGGTTCTAATACCTCAATTCTGCGGTTGCCTGTAATTAATGAAATGACGCTAGCAGCACCAGCACCAATAGCTGCATCAGTTAATATACTGCCAGTATCGGCTCCCCTAGAAATTTTTTCAGTTCTAGTATATGTCCTAGAAGTTGCATTAATCTGCTGACGTTGACCAGAAGAAAAGACTAATTCCTGGGCTACAAACCTGACACCTTTTCTACTATTATCGTTGTTATAATCCCTATCCCGGTTGTAATCTCTATCGCTTGAATAACTGTCCAGGTTTACAGGTTCTAACCGTCCTACAACTTCAGTTCCAGCGGGAATCAATACATTTCTGTTCCTATCAATAATATCATTTGCTATTTTCAGCGTTAGGGATAAACTTTCCCCAGGAGTAACAACTACTTTATCTTTTTCGTAGGTGACAGGAAAAGATACATTAGCAGGAATAGTAACTGTTCTGGATTGCCCAATATTGTATTGTGCATTAGCAGGAGCAAAGGCAATCATCGGAGTAATAGCACTTGTGGCAATTGCCATTGTCATGAGTGCAGCGGTTCCAGATTTCCAGCGAATAAGGTGTGTCATAAGAGGCTTTCCGTGAGTGCGAGTGATGTATTTAATGACGATGAGTCACTGAGATTGTTTCTGACTGCTTTTGAACTTATCTATAGGCATATTCCGCAGGTAAAAGCACTTTGATGACGCGGAATATGTACAATTGTTCCTTAAGCTTTTTATCTTGTTAATGTACCTAAATAAATAGAGAACAAGACACTTGTGTAACGTACAACTACCTATTATTACTTCCAAATATTGTTTTATAACTTACGCCCACATATTTATAGCCACTGAATAGAGACGAATGGGCTAACTTGTGAACTCTTAACTTTTATTGTAGGTTTATTTGCTATGGCTTAGGAAATACTTTCGTTTTCCTTTAGAATTGCTAAAGTCAATTTATAGGATAACTATTAATGGAACCGAGTGAAACACAATACTTGATTATTAACGCACTTACTACTCTAGATTTACTCGGTAATACGTTCTATGATGAAGAAAGTGGCAATTGGTACATAAATAGCTCCAGCCCAATCCTGCCAATTGCGATGATTTTGCAGAATGGTGATATTGTTCCGACTACTTGGGACTTGTAATTATGCCAAATTGGACTGAAGAACAAAAACAAAAGTATGCCAGGTTCCAAGAAATTTTAGAAATGGGGAAACAGCGTTATATAGATGCTGGTGGTAATCCTCAACATTATCGAGCAGGTTTCAAGGGTCAGGATTACTTGACAGACGAAGAGAGAAAAGAAGCGACTAAAATTATGCGACAAATGTTTGGTATTTCTATTACAAATGGTTATGTTTATTGTCAGGGGCGTACTTGGCAGTTGCCTGAGAATTCGTCATTACCTAAAGAGTAAGTGGAATAGCAACAAATAGATAAGGATATCACGGTTGAGTTACCTGTGAGACTAAAAGATAAACTATTAACTATATACTCATTTAAGTATTTAAGATTTCTACTGACGTTGAGCAATCTCTGCGATGGGTAATAGCAAAGTATCTTCTATACACTGTCGTACTTTACGGCTGACATAACAATCGCTATTTAGACACTCTACCAATAACAAATTGGCGTTGTAATACTGCTTTAGTAGTTTATTTTGCTCATCAGTAAACTGCCAGTGATTACCAAACTTATGTTTTAAAACTAATTGAGATGTTATGCTATCAAGCCTGGTCTGTCTTTTATTTCCAATCCAGTCTTTTAACCAATTTCTGGATTCATCCTCATTATTATATAAAAGTGGTATTTGTAACAAATCTTCCTTGATTTGTTGCAGTTCATGTCTTTTTTGAGAATCAGTGTTAGGGTCACGAAGAATATGAACAATGGCATTGTCACGCGCTAGAGCAATAGCAAAAGCGGATTTAAAGTCACAGTAATACTTACTATTAAGATCAACAATATCTTGAGCAATAGTAATGGTATCAGTGGTAAGGTTAGGTTTATTATGAGCACGACTTAATAAACTGGCACAAGCAAGAATACAAGTTCCAGGCTGGTCAATAGCACAACCAAGTGGACGGTCAGGGTCTATTTGAAGGTCAATGTTAAAGTAAAAAGCTCTCACTGCTGCTGGTTTGCAGGAAACCTGAATAGAACAAGATTTCTCTGTTACCCACGTAAGGAACTGTTGCAAACTCTGCTCGCCAGCCAGTATCAAATCAATTTTCTCTTTTATTAATAGCAATAGCTTATCTGCACTTGGGGACATGCCAACCGCTAGCAAAAAGACTTCTCGCCAACGTTTTTCGGTAATATGGTTAACAAGATTTTGTAACGCCTCTTCTGATGACTGTCTGACAACCACAAATTCTCTAGCTGTGAAATACTCATGAAATGTTAGGTGAGAAAAGGAGTAAATTCCTTTCGCTCTTGCTACAACTAAACCGTGATGATACTCAATAGAATGCAAAACTTCCTCACTGTCGAGTTGCAATTCTTCCTCATCAGTATTAGCAGTAGGTAAATTGCGAATGTAATCTATGATGTATTGTTCTGCTGCTTTTTGTTTGAAGAAATAATCACCACGCTCAAAGGTAATCAATGCAATTTTACTAAGTAAATCTTCTTTGCGTTGGACTGATAGCTTTTTATAAACTTGGTCGCGCTGAATTCCCCGTTTAGCATCCCATTTTTTCAATAAAGCATCTAGTCCTTCTTTATATAGCTCAGAGCGATTTGCCGGAAAATTCCCTGACTCTTCAAATGCTAAACATAGAAGTGTTAATAGCAAAGGACTGGCGGCGAGTTGTTTGATACGGTTATTTTCTTCGAGAAGATTAATAAAAATCTCTGGTTTTATAGCTTTACCCTTAAACCAATTGTTGGCAAAGTTGAAAATTTGGTCATCGTCAAAATCTGCAACTTCTACCTCTGTAAATTTCTCAAAGGTATACTCCCGTGCTGCAATCCGGCAGGTCATAACAAACTGATTGTTTGGAAAACGGTCAGAAAACTCACGAATTTCATTTAAGATGCGATCGCTATCCTCTTCTCTAACCTCATCTAACCCATCGAGTAAAACTAACGCCTCGCCATGCTTGATCACATCTTTGATAGAAGAGATAGGATTTACTGCGTCTTCAGTGATATATTCTAATAATCTAGGCTTATTTACAGCTTCCGCAAAGTTTTTGAGGTTGACAAAAATCGGCACACGTTCAGCTTGAAACTCACCTCCAATACACTGAATCGCTAAATACTTCAAAAACGTAGTTTTACCTGCTCCTGGCTTACCCAAAATCATTAATTTGGGATATTTCTCTACCGCCTCTAGTCCTGGCACTCGTTTTGCAGTGATTCTTGCCAGTGTAAAGCGGTCAAAATCCTCGTTTGTACATTCTTGCAATAATTCATTAATTCCTAACCGCTGCTGTCCAGTAATTTTCTCTAAGATGTTGACACTAGTGTAGATGTCATTCAATCCGATGGGTTGAGTCATATCTAGCACCCGCATTGTGCCACAAAGTTCGTGGATACTGGATTTTATTTTTTTTCGTACCTCTTGGACTAGAGCATTTATGTCATCTTTTGAAACCTCAGAAACTAGAGAAGAATTAGATTTTTGACACTCCTTAAGTAGGAAATCGCGCAGTTTATGAAATTTCCCTGGGCCTTTACCGCTGATACTGAATTTGCCATAAACCCCACTCATGCGAGTACGAAAAGCATTGTGAGAGATATGAAGCGCCGCAGCAAGTTCTATTTCGTCTTCGTTGTTCCTATTAAACCGTTCTACAAAAGCCTCCTCCTGCTCTGGAGAAAGCTCATACTTACGAGCTATCTGCGTCAAGAAGTTACGCGGTAACGGTTGCATTGGCTAATCTCACAATCACCTAAAAGCCAGTCTATATCTAAAGAGTACAGATATGTAAGGCAATGTTAGGGTATGTCAGCCTAAGTTTGAGCGAAATCTCCCAGTCACAGTTGAGATAGTGGATTTAGTCAATCAATAAGATTTCAGGAATACGTCAATGTCATTTAAAAAATTTCCTTCTAGGGATGAAGTACTAGCTACTGTGACAGTGATTATGGTGATTGGTTCTCTCATGCTTGCAGTTATCGATGAAAAAAGTCGTCCGCAATTTATGGATTTAACAAAATTTGCTGTCGGTACGTATAGTGGACTATTGATACCTCGGTCAAGGTCAAATGAGCGCGATACTCCATAGGAGTCACTTCTCTACTTTGAGGCTGTGCCAACGCGATGATCGCACTTAATCAAACTAAAATTATGTCTTGGTGGCTAGCAGTCGGGGAACTAGATAAACAAGACCCGCCAACGCGGGTTTTTATCTTTTACGACTATCCACAAAATCTACTCTCATCAGATAGTCATGGCGAAGAGAATTTCTGGCTATCCCTGTTTTGGAAAGTAACGGAACTTGGATAAGTCGAGTAAAAATCATCTCTTTCAACCCTGAGAACAACTCTTCTTGACTTGTTTTCTTCTCGCTCAACAGAGGTAAATAAGCGAAAGCCTCCAAGTGAGTTTAATTTTTCTCTGAAGATAAGAAAAATTATTCATACAACAAGAAAAAAGCACTCATCTTATTGTTAATTTTTGTAAAATTGAAGTCTTCAAGACTAGAAACCTGATATTTAGATAGCTAAACTAACAAACAGTGCATCTGTACTCTTAATTATTAAAAGTAGATGTGGCGCTATAGCCGGAATGATCCCAGTACAACTTATTCTCAAAAACTTTCTCAGTTACCGTGATGCAACTTTAGATTTTCGTGGTTTGCATACGGCTTGTATTTCTGGTTCCAATGGTGCAGGTAAATCTTCCCTTCTGGAAGCGATTACTTGGGCAATTTGGGGCGAAAGCCGCGCTACAACCGAAGACGATGTGATTCATTCTGGCGCGAAAGAAGTTCGGGTTGATTTTACTTTCCAAAATAACCAGCAAAAATATCGGGTGATTCGTACCCGAATTCGGGGTGGAACTAGCGCCCTAGAGTTTCAAATAGAAACCGCCTCTGGGTTTCGTCCCCTGACTGGCAAAGGAGTCAGGGCGACACAAGACTTGATTTTAGAACACATCAAGTTGGATTATGATACTTTTATTAATTCTGCCTACCTACGTCAAGGTCGTGCAGATGAATTCATGCTCAAGCGTCCCACCGAACGCAAAGAAATCTTAGCGGAGTTGTTGAAACTCAATCAGTACGATGATTTGGAAGAACGGGCCAAAGAATCTTCCCGTCAGTTTAAAGTCCGGGCGGAGGAGATAGAGCGTTCTTTAGACTCAATTAAAACTCAACTGCAACAACGTGAAACAACCGAGACGCAAAGAGCCGAGTTAGAAGCTGAACTTAACCATCTACAACAGGTGCAAGCGTTTGACAATATTCAATTACAAAGTTTGCAAGTTGTCCAACACCAGCGACAAAATTGGGAACAACAACTCAGCTTTGTCAAGCAGCAATACCAGAATCTTACTCAAGATTGCGATCGCCTCCAACAAGAGCGGTCAACTACTCAAAGCCAGCTATCAGATATAGAAAAAATATTAAATCAGCAAGCTGAGATTAAATCTGGATACGCTCAATATCAAAGTCTGCAATCTCAAGAAGAAACCTTTGCTACCAAATTTGAAGAATACACCCGCGCCCAACAGACTCGTCAACAAAAGCAACAACAGCTTACCAAACAAATTCACGAAATTGAACGGCAACTACAACAAGCCCAAGCCCAATTAGAAGCTTTACAGCAGCAAGAGCGAGACATTCAGCAAACTCTGACTAAATCAGGTGAAGTAGAAGCAGCTTTAGCCCAACTGACAGCAGCGCGTCATCATGTTGCTCGTCTTGATCAACTGCAAATGCAGGTAACTCCCTTGTTGCAGCAACGAGCCAGTTTACAAAGCCAACTAGATCGCACTCATGCTGGTTTAGTCGCACGACTCGAACAACTGCAAACTACAGAAAACCAACTCCAACGCTCCTCACAACGTCAACCACAACTTCAACAAGCGGTGATGGATGTAGCAATACAGATTGAGGAGTTGGAGAAAAAACGGGTTTATCTGCAAAGAGTCCAGGAAAAAGGACAGGAGAGGCGTCACTTTATTGAACGTCTACAAGCTCACCAACGTGACTACGAAAAACTACTGGGAGAACTAGAGCAAAAATTACAAATGCTCCAGAATCCCAACGCTCTTTGTCCTTTGTGCGAACGTCCTCTGGATGAACATCACTGGAGCCGCGTGGTGGAAAAAACCCAAGCTGAGTTACAGGATACTCAAGGGCAGTTTTGGGTAGTTCGAGAACAAATGGCTGTGTCAGATAGGGAAATTCAGGTACTTAGGCAAGAGTATCGAGAAATATCTCAACAGTTGGCAAGCTACGATGGTTTACACGAACAACGGGGACAGTTAGCAGCCCAATTGGAAGCTACAACTGATGTCCAACAACAGTTACAACAAATTGCTGCCGAAAAGCAACATCTAGAGCGATCGCTCCAAGCTGGTGATTACGCTCCCGATAAACAAGCCGAACTCCAGCAGCTAGATCAATATCTGCAACAAGTTAATTACAATGAACAAGACCACGCTCTCGCGCGGAGCGAAGTTGAACGGTGGCGGTGGGCAGAAATTAAACAAGGGCAGATTAAAGATGCTACTAAGCGACAAGCGCAACTAGCAGCCCGAAAACCAGAACTACAAGCCACTATTGCTCAATTACAAACTAGAATTCAGCAGGATCAGACTGATTCTGACTGTGCTAAACAAATCGCGGCTCTTGAGCGTCAAATTGTCGAAATTGGCTACAGTTCAGAGCAGCACAATAACCTACGTATGGCTGTACGCCAAGCTCAATCTTGGCATTTACGCTATCAACAACTGTTATCAGCCGAGCAACAGTATCCTCAATTCCAGACGAGATTACAAGAATTAGAAGCATCCAGAAACGCCAGATTAACCGAGCGGCAAAACCTTGCTAACCAAATTGAAAACATCATCCAGCAGTTAGAAGCAACAGCCAACCCATCTGCTCAAATTCAAGCTTTAGAGCAGCAGCTAGCAACACGCAGAAGGCAACTTGATGAGCAAATAGCAAAGTTGGGGCGTTTAGAACAACTGGCTCATCAACTAGAAACACTGCAAATTCAGTACGAACAACAGCAGCAGCAATTGCAATCTTGCAAACAGCAACATCGTGTTTACCAGGAATTAACGCAAGCATTTGGTAAAAATGGCATCCAGGCATTGATGATTGAGAACGTGTTACCTCAATTGGAAGCCGAAACTAATCAACTGCTTTCACGGCTGAGCGCTAATCAGTTACACGTACAATTTATTACTCAAAAAGCCGGACGCAGTGGAAGGTCAACAAAGAAAAATGCCAAGCTGATAGATACTCTGGACATTTTAATCGCGGATGCTAGAGGGACGCGAGCTTATGAAACTTATTCTGGTGGCGAAGCCTTTAGAATTAACTTTTCTATCCGGTTGGCTTTAGCAAAATTATTGGCACAGCGGGCGGGGGCGGCGTTGCAACTGTTGATTGTGGATGAAGGGTTTGGTACACAGGATGCAGAAGGATGCGATCGCTTGATTGCGGCAATTAATGCGATCGCTGCTGATTTCGCCTGTATCCTCACCGTCACCCACATGCCCCACCTCAAAGAAGCTTTCCAAGCCAGAATTGAAGTCAATAAAACCCAGCAAGGTTCGCAGTTACATTTATTAATATAACCAATTCCTAACAGTTTTATTTTTAAAATAAAACATTAGAAAATTACTTAGACAATTTTAAGCTTATTCAATAAGACTGATATTTTGATTACTTCTGAGTTCAAGCTTTTTATCAGATTTTTGATGATAATTTATTATGAAGCAGAGTATTCAAATTTCAAGTTTTACCAAATATAATTACCTAAAAAATTTAGTTTTTGGGATTGTAAATAATTTATTTATGCTCAATTTTATTAACTAAAAAAGTCTTGAATAGTACAATTATCATAGTTATTTTTTTATGACATCTGTCTTAGGGCATATAAACAATGCTTTAAAATAAAAAGCATGTTATGTATTTGGCATACATATAAAATACTCTAAAAAAAGTAAAAAATTTTATGAGTAATTATTATAAAATGTTCATGTGTAACTTAAACTCCATATTTTAGATAAACTAATAGAGGTAAAACCAAACACTTTAGCTAAAAAAACAAATTATATATTAGTCAAATCAGGTGTTTAGCATGAATATAACAAAAAATCTAAACATACAAACAATATACTATTTACTATAGCAAAAACCATCATGATGTTGTTGATGCTTAGTTTATTTACCTGCTTAGGGGCAAAACTAATCGCCTTATATATCTCAAATTTTATCTTGCCAAGATTCAGGAAGATACAAGTAAATGTTGATAAAAATACTGCTAATTTACTCGTAGAAATCCGACTATTAAACGAGATTAAACATTATTTGCTAATGCAAAAAAGCAAAAAGATGGTATTTTGCCAGACAAATGCTTATAGTGTGTGGACATTTCTTAATCTAGTATGGACAAATATTACTGGATTATTGCAGAGGGAAATTGCCGAACGTAAGCGTATAGAGGCAGAACTAGAAAAACTCCTTTCTTTACAAAAGGCGACACTAGAATCCACTGCCGACGGTATTTTACTAGTAGATAGTAAAGGTAATATTACAGGCTTTAATCAAAAGTTTGTTCAGATGTGGCGCATCCCTGAGTCGTTAATGAAGTCAGGAAATTACAGACAAGCACTGAGAGTGGCGGTAAAACAGCTAGAAAATCCAAGAAAGTATCTTGCTACAGCTAGAGAATTATGTCTTCAATCGGAGACACAAATTTATAATGTTAGTGATGCAATTCTATTTAAGGATGGCAGAACATTCGAGCGTTATTCTCAACCGCAACAAATTAACGGCGAAATCGTTGGTAGAGTTTGGAGTTTTCGCGATGTCACTGCTCACAACTTTGCAGAAGCCAAAATTCGTTATCAAGCTTACCATGACCTTTTGACAAATCTACCTAACCGAGCGTTATTCAATGAGCGGCTTTGTGAGACATTAATACAAGCACATCAAAGCGGCAGCAAACTAGCTGTATGTTTTTTGGATTTAGACCGCTTCCAAAGAATCAACGATACACTAGGTCATGCTATTGGAGATAAATTGTTGAAAAGTGTTGCTCAACGCATCAAAAAATATCTGCGATCGCATGATACTATTGCTCGTTGGGGAGGCGATGAATTCACCTTACTTTTACCTGAAATTAACGATGCTAAGGATGTTGCCCGTATACAAGAGCAAATATTAGCAGCTTTCAAAACAGGATTTGATATAGAAAATCATCACTTGCATATTACCATCAGTATTGGGATTGCTCTATATCCTATACATGGAGAAGATATAGAAACTCTAATGAAACATGCTGATGCCGCATTATCTCGTGTGAAATTACAAGGACGGAATAACTATCAATTTTATCACTCAGCTATAAATTCGCGCGCTTCAGAATTGTTAATTTTAGAAAATAGCTTATACTCTGCTTTAGAGCGGCAAGAATTTCAAGTTTACTACCAACCTCAGGTTAATATCAACACGGGTGAAATTTCAAAAATGGAAGCCCTACTGCGTTGGCAACACCCTGAATTAGGTTTAATTCCTGCTGAAAAATTTATTCCATTAGCTGAAGAAACCGGATTAATTTTACCCATTGGTGAGTGGGTTTTAAGAACTGCGTGCGCTCAGAATAAAGCTTGGCAGGAAGCTTTAGACTTGCCATTATTATCAGTAGCAGTTAATCTTTCTGCAAGACAACTTCAGCAACCAGGTTTAGTCAACATAGTCACGCAGATTTTGTCAGAAACAAAATTAGGCATTGCATAATAGAGGGATGAATTGAGGTCATCTACTGTGCAATGTCCATACTGTGGGTCTACGGAAATTAGAAAGAATGGAAAGCGGAGAGGTAAACAAAATCACATCTGTACTAACTGCGAT